>Ga0070677_10000945_pt1 | contig 9414 bp, 8 predicted proteins | sample KBSM63metaG_FD_64674 | JGI IMG/M metagenome (GOLD analysis project Ga0070677, IMG submission 64674) | Miscanthus rhizosphere microbial communities from Kellogg Biological Station, Michigan, USA - KBS M6-3 metaG | ecosystem: Host-associated > Plants > Roots > Rhizosphere > Soil ... | reverse complement strand
ATCGGTGTAAGCGAGTGCTTCGAGTTGCCACCGAGCTTGTGCTCGGCGATCCAATCCTGTCCAGTGAGCCCGGCGTCCAGCACGCCGTCGCAGACGTACCTCGCCATCTCCTGCGCGCGTATCAACATGCACTCGATCTCGGGGTCGTCGATCGACGGGAAATACGATCGCGTGCTGACGTAAATGTTGAAGCCGGCGCGCGCGAACAAATGAATCGTCGCGTCCTGCAGGGAGCCCTTTGGTATGCCGAGCTTGAGCTTCATGGAATCGTCACGCCCTCCACGCGTTGAAAGAAACAGGTCCGCTCGCCCGTGTGGCAGACGTTGCCATCGCCAAGCCGTTCGGCTTTGACGAGCACCGTGTCCTCATCGCAGTCGATGAGCACATCGCGCACGGCCAGCCGGTTTCCCGATGTCTCGCCTTTGGTCCAGAGCTTGTTGCGGGTGCGACTGAAGAAGGTGACGTAACCAGTTCGCCGCGTGACGTCCCACGCCTCTTCGTTCATGAAGCCCACCATGAGGACTTCACCACTCTTGTGATCCTGCACGACGGCCGGTATCAAGCCGTCCAGTTTCGAATAGTCCATCGTCATTCACTCGACCCGGTTCCATGTTCCTGGTTCCGGGTTCCGGTACAAAGCAAAACCCCGCGCGGTAGAACCGGCGGGGTTTGCGCAACCTCTGAATTTCGTCGACTGAGGTCTAGTCCGTTTGCGCGCACACACCCACCGGCCGGCCATGATGGCCGTGGTGATGGCGATGTGCGTGGCGGAGACCGATCGACATTTCTTTAACAGCCTATCTGAAACGGCGCGTTGGCTGCAAATGCCGTCAACTCCCGACCCCCAACTTCCAAAACCCAAGCATCAAGCTACTGCTTCTTATGCTCCTTGATGTATCCGGTCGCGAACGCCAGGAGCTGCGGGTTCATGAGCCCAATCGCTTCCGCTTCCGTCTGTGCGCGGTCGACGGCCCAGCCATCCTGGAGCACGCGCTTGATCATCCACACAGCACCGACACGATTGGCGGACCCGCAATGGATGAACACCGGTTGATTGGCCTTGTCCGCAACCGCGCTGAGGAAGTCGGACACCACCTTGGGATCTGGTGACGCCGCGTTGAACGGCAGATGGATGTACTTGAGCCCGGCAGCCTTTGCCGCTGCGCGCCCGGCATCGATATCAGCTCCCTGCTCGTCCGGCAGGCGAAGATTGATGACCGAGACGTACCCCTCTTTCCTGAGCGCTGACATCGCAGAGGGATCGACGGCGCCGCCGCAGCCGACCGTCGCATCGACACGGGAATAGTTGCGAACGCCCGGCATTTCTGACTTCTTCACCTGTGCCGAGGTCGACGACACCACTAGCCCGACCAGAGCGATGACCGACAGCATTCGAAAGCGCATAGCGTCCTCCAGACCCGCAATCTTACTCCCGCGCGAGGCCGAGCCTCGCGCAGACTGTGTCTTCTGCCCGCGCTTCGCGCGGACGAGCCGTCTCGACCAAGAAGAGACCTGTTCATTCTGCAACGAGGCGGTCAAAGCGGCGGGCCGTGACGGTTGACACGGTCATGCCTGCGAATGATACTAAAGGGTCGTTTGTGCGGCGATTTCCACGACTTGATGGGCCGCACAGCCGGATCACCGGCTGATCCTTCTAAGTCGCGAAACAGCCCGCGACCCACGCGGGCTTTTTTTTGGAGCTTTATGGACAAGTACATCTTCTCTTCGGAATCGGTCGGAGAAGGTCACCCCGACAAGGTCGCCGACACGATTTCCGACGCTGTCCTTGACGCGTGCCTGGCCCAGGACAAAATGAGCCGCGTCGCGTGCGAAACCTATGTGAAGTCGAACACCGTCATCATCGGCGGTGAGATCACGACGAAGGCCAAACTGGACTACGTCAAGATCGCCCGCGACAGCATCCGCGAGATCGGCTACGTCAACGACGATGACGTGTTTCACGCAGACAAGGTGTTCGTGAATGTGCTGGTGACGCAACAGTCACCCGACATCTCGCAGGGCGTCGATGCCAAGAAGGCGCTTGGTAAGAAGACGGCCAAGCAGGGCGCCGGCGATCAGGGGCTGATGTTCGGCTACGCAAGCAACGAGACGCCAGAGCTCATGCCGGCGCCGATCATGTTCGCACATCGCCTCGGCCGCGAGCTCACGCGCATTCGCAAGAGCGGCGGCGTGCCGTGGCTGCGTCCCGACGCCAAGTCGCAGGTTTCAGTGATCTACGAGGACAACAAGCCCGTAGGTATCGCCAACGTCGTCATCTCGACGCAGCACACACCTGACGTTTCGCACAAGGACATCGAGAGCTTCTGCATCGAGAGCGTCATCAAGAAGGTGCTGCCCGTAAAGCTCCTCAACGACAAGACGGAATTCCTGATCAATCCAACCGGCCGTTTCGTCGTCGGCGGACCGCAGGGCGACACCGGCCTCACCGGGCGCAAGATCATCGTCGACACCTACGGCGGCATGGGCCGTCACGGCGGTGGCGCGTTCTCGGGCAAGGATCCCACGAAGGTCGATCGCAGCGCCGCTTACATGGGTCGTTGGGTCGCGAAGAACATCGTCGCAGCGAAGCTGGCGTCACGGTGTGAGGTGCAGTTCGCATATGCCATCGGCCACCCGGATCCAGTGAGCGTGCACATCGAGACGTTCGGCACCAACAGCGAGGACATCGGAAAGATCACGCGCGCGGTCAATCGCGTATTCAGCTTCCAGCCCGCCGACATCATCGAGCAGTTGAACCTGCGCCGGCCGATCTTCTTGAAGACGACCAACTACGGTCACTTCGGGAAGAGCGACAAGGAACTGACGTGGGAATCCACGAGCAAGGTGCAGGCGCTGCTGAAGGCAATCGGCAGCCGCGCGGCCTAAAACGACGAAGGCCCCTCACGGGGCCTTCAGCAAGTTAAAAGTTAGAAGTTTAAAAGTTCGAAAGTAAGTTCGAAGTGTGTATCCACGCTGTTTCGGCCAGCATGTGCGCACTTTCCACTTACTTCCCACTTTGAACTTTAAACTTCCAACTTATCTCTCGACAGTCACCGTGACCGGGTCCTCGAGCCTGACCGTCAGCGGTGTTCCTGCTGACAGTGTCGCGTGGTTGCGGTCACCGGCCATGACGGCCGTGGTGCCGGCTCCAGCGCCAATCGACCCGCCAATCGCTGCGCCCTTGGCGCCGCCAAGAATGCCCCCGATGATGGCGCCGCCGATGGCGCCGCCGCCGATCTTCGCCGCGCTCTCACGTCCCGGGGGATCGCCCTCGCGATAGATCGTTTCCGTTTGCAGCGGCAGCCGCGTGCCGTCGGCCAGGACGACCGACGTGAACTTCACGCCAAGGCGCGCGCGGTCGCGCATCTTTCCGCCGCGCTCGACCAGAGTCACTTCGCCAAATGCTTTCGCGCCGGCTGGAATCGCGACGCGATCGCCCACTTTGACATCACGCGTGACGCGAGCGGTGACGCTGTCCTCGACTTGTGCCTTCTCGCTGGTCACAGGCGACTCGAGCTGCAATCCGATCACCGAGTCAGCAGCGACGACGAGCTCGTCGTAGATCGGACCGGGAGGGTCCACCGTTCGGGAGGCCTGGTTGTCGCTGATGGGAGCCGGCGCGATCGGGACAGCCGATCGTGATTCCTGCGTGAGCACGGGAGCAGGTAATGGCGGCTCTGGCGCCCGCGGTGCCCGCGACGCGACTTGCCGGACGGGAGTGCGCGGTGCGGGAGGTGGCACGACCCGGCTTCTGGGAGCAGCAGGCTGCGGAGGGGTGGGCGGGGTCAGTGGCGCCGGATCGATGACGCCCTCGGACTCCGCCACTGGCGGTGCCCCGGGGTTGGCCGCGATGGACTCAGCTGCGGTCACCGGAGTAGGGTCGTGCCGAAGGGCCAGATACGTTCCGCCTGCGCCCGCCGTAACACAAACAATCGCAAGAACGACGGCCGCGGTCCTGGTCATGATCTGATCCTCTGAATCCCTGCTGAGAGCAAGGGCTGTGCCTCAGAAGAGGCCCAAAACACGGGGGATCTCCGTGAACTCCCGGCTCCGATCGACCCGATTTCCCGGATCTGTCCTCGATCGCTGCACTCAAAACAGGCCTGTTTCACGCGTCCTCCGGCCCGATGCCTCCCTCTGCGGCCACGGCGGGCCGTTCGACCAGCCGCTCGATGAGTGCCACCGGGTCCGAGTCCGCCACCACGATCCGACGGTTTTCCGGCCTGACGAAGCCATCGGCGACAGCCCGGTCGAAGAGGTCGACGAGCGGATCGTAATATCCCGCGACGTTCAGCAGGCCACAGGGTTTTCGGTGGAGACCCAACTGCGTCCAGGTGACCACCTCGCAAAACTCCTCGAACGTGCCGAAGCCTCCAGGCAAGGCGATGAACGCGTCCGACAGGTTTGCCATCAAAGCTTTTCGTTCGTGCATGGACGCGACGACACGGAGGTCGGGCAGGCCGCGATGCGCGAGTTCGCGCGCGACCATTGCGCTCGGGATGACGCCAATCACATGTGCGCCCTGCGCCAGCGCGGCGTCGGCCACAACGCCCATCAAGCCTACGCAGCCGCCCCCGAAGACGATGCCCACGTTCCGCTTCGCCAATTGAAATGCGACCTCTTCCGCGGCGGCGCGATACTCAGGTCGCGCACCGGTACTGGATCCGCAGAAGATGCACACGCGGCGAAGCATGATGTCAGGCCCGCTCTCCGAGCGGGCTCGGTCGAGAGTCAAACGACGAATTTATACCCGAGGCCGTGGACGGTGTGAATGTACTGCGGGTGTCGGGGGTTGTCTTCGATCTTCTGGCGCAGCCACGCCACGTGGACGTCGACCGTTCTGGTCGAAGGCATGGCGTTGTAGCCCCAGACTTCGTTGAGCAGCTCATCGCGCGACAAGGCTGCCCCGCGATGCTCGACGAAGTAGCGCAGTAACTTGAACTCGCGCGCCGAGAGATCGATCGATTGCCCCGACTTCATGACTTCAGCTTTGCGGAAGTCGATCGAGATGTCGCCAAAGCGGAAGGTCTCTCCAATTGGAGCCGCCGACGCCGGCGTCGCGCCGCGACGTAACAACGCTTCGATTCGCGCGAGCAGCTCCGCCATCTCGAAAGGCTTGACGAGATAGTCATCGGCGCCGAGTTTCAGGCCGACGACGCGATCGACGACCTGGCCGCGTGCCGTCAGCATCAGGATCGGCGTCTGCACTCCGCGCTGTCGAAGCGTGCGGCACACGTCGAACCCGCTGCCGCCCGGCAACATGACGTCGAGAAGGATCAGATCGAAATTTCCGGTGCTGCCTTGCGCAAGTCCGCGGACGGCGTCCCCTTCGCTCTCGACGTCGTAGCCTTCGGACATGAGTCGATCGGTGAGCGTCAGGACGAGGCCGGGCTCGTCCTCAACGAGGAGTATGCGACGCGACACGTGTGTTCGTTGCCTTCGGTCCGGGTAAAGCCGGACACTACGTTATGAGTGCCAAGCCGGACACTACATCATGAGTGCACGCCGGACACTACGTCATGAATGCGTTGTCTGCAACTGGCTGGCTACGGCAGTTGCGCGCTGGTCCGGCTCGGCCGATGGCAAGGCAATCGTAAACGAACTCCCGGCACCGGCCCTCGTGGTCACGGTGACCCTGCCGCCGTGGGCCGCCACGATTTTTCTGACGAGCGAGAGACCCAGACCGTTGCCATGTATTTGACGGGCGACGGCATCGGCGCCGCGGTAGAACGGGTCGAAGATGTGGGGCAGCTCGGAAGCCGGGATGCCATCGCCGTGATCGCTCACCGTGATCCAGACCTCCGGCCGGCGACGTTGACGGCCGTGCTCGATCTTGATGCCGACCCAGCGATCGCGACCGCCGTATTTGACGGCGTTGGCGATCAGGTTCTGCACCGCCGATCGGAGAGCGGCGGCGTCGCCCAGGACCGCCGGCGGATCCTGGATGAAGTCGCGCTCGATCGTGACCGACTCCGGTTCGAACAGGGTGATCGCGCTCTCGATCGCGCCTTCGATGATGTCGGTTGGAACCAGCGGCACTCGCGACCCTTTTGCCAGCCCCGATTCGATGCCGGCGTATTGCAGCACTCGTTCCACCATCTCACCCAGGCGGCGCGCTTCGGTTTCGAGCAGCTGTCCGTACCGCTTCACGCGATCGCCGCTGCCAACGACTCCGTGCGACAGGTTCTCGGCGGCCGAACGGATGACGGCGACCGGCGTGCGCAGCTCGTGAGACACGCCCGCGACGAATTCCATCTGTTGACGCGCGAGCCGATGGGCGCGCCGCGACGTCGCGGCCAGCAGCCCGACGCTCACCGTCAGGAGCAGGAGCACGCCGAAACTGATGGCCAGGTTCTGACGGCGCGCGCGCGCAACCGCCGCCTCGAGTGAACCACTCTGATGCTGGACGAGCAGACGCCAACGCCCGAAGTCCTCAGCAGCTCGGTCGCCCGCCTGTGCACCGAGCGGCTCTTCGCTGCGAAGCCGCGTGCCCTGGTCGGGGGACGGAACGTCGCCGACGGGAGGGCGTGGCGGGCGCCCGAAGAAGAACGCCTGGTTACCGATTCCGAAGAGCGATGCCGACGCGTCTGCGCGACTTGAATCGACCGGCGCGTCGGGGTCCGAACGGTAAAGCACGCTGCTCGAGTCATCAGCGTCGGTGACCGCGACGCGATAGACGTCCCCTTCGACATGAGTGAAGTGTCGCGAGGCGAGTTCGGGCAGCATCTGCTCCCGGATGTACGCCATGTTGAGCTCGATGATCGTGAACCCGAACATGGGAGTTACGGTCTGTGGACCTGGAGTTGGTCGTGCCGGTATGACGAGGTTTCGCAACGGCACGACGATCAGGGAATCCTCGCCCCGAAGCGGGGGCCGGCGATCGAACGCCCGGCCCGCATTGAAGTCGCTGAATTCCTGTTCGATCTGCGGACGCCATCGCTCGAGCGGAGGACGCCAGTCAGTGGGCTCGAGCGCGTCGCTTTCCGGGTTCCATCGCCGGAGGCGCAGTTGACCGCTGTCTCCGTCGACGACGAGGACGTTTGAAACGATCTGGGGGTGGCCGGCGGTATTCAGCCACGTGTTATAGCGATCGGAATAGCGCTCCGAGACCCCCTCGCGTACAGTGGCCGGACCGACTTGCAGGCTCAAGACCGCGCGGACGAGCTCGCCGTCGAAGCCTTCACGGAACTGGGCAGCAGCGATGCGGACGTTACGCTGCAGTCGCTCGCGAGCGGCGGTGCTCAGTTGCCCGACCCACTGGTACTGCAGAACAGCCAACGTTGGCAGGAGTATCAGCAGGGCTACAGTGACAAGCGTCGCCCCCGATGGTTTCTTGAGCTTCACCAGGCGAATATTAACATGCATAAAATCGCCGTAACGTGTTGACTTCCGGGCTTTTACAATCTTAACAAACTCTTTGCCCTCACTTAACCATGGTCGAGCCCGTGCACAGCAATAATCACTCTATGCGGACCCTTGCGGCTACGTGTGTCTTCGCGATGGGGATAGTCGTTGCCCTGGCGAATCAGACGGCGATCGCGGGTCAGCAGCCGGAAGAGGCCAAGGCAGAAGCCAAGGCAGAAAGCGTCCTCGCCGAAGCGAGGAAGGCACTTGGCGGCGCGGACAAGCTGTCGGGCGTCAAGACACTGCAGGTGAATGGGACCACGAAGCGAGCCAACGGCAACTTCAATCTTGAAGGTGACACAGAGCTTTTCTTCGAGCTGCCCGACAAATTTCGCCGCAACGAGTCGCTGACGATCGGTGGCGGCACTGGAATCGATCGAAAGGACATTCTCAACGGCAACGAGTTCTCGAGTGAGGTCAGCGGTGACGCCTTCGGCGGTCGCGGCCGTGGGCGGTTCGCTGGGGGCGGCGGAGGTGCTCAGGGCGGAGCCGATGGGCGAGGCGCGCCGACGCCGGAGCAGCAGGAACGGCTACGCGAATTTCAGCGCCGCAACCTGCAGAGCGAAGTCAGTCGCCTCCTGATCGCGCTGTTGCTGAAGAGCGACACGCCTTTCCGCTGGATCGGCACTGCACAGGCACCGGAGGGCAGTGCCGATGTACTGGAAGTGAAAACACCGGACGGTGTTGCCACACGCGTGTTCATCGACGCGATGTCCCACATACCGCTGATGCTGTCGTGGACCGGCCCCGCCGGTCGCGGATTTGGCCGCGGCGGCCAGGGCCGTCGCGGTCAGGGTGCTCCCGATCAGGCCGGTCCTCCTCCGGAAGGGCGCGCGGCCGGAGATCAGCCGCCCGGAGCAGGCGCTCCACCGGCTGCGGGTGCTCCACCGGCAACAGGTGCTGGCGCAGACCAGGCACAGGGACAACGCGGACGAGGAGGGCAGGGTGGTCAGACGGCCACTCTCGAAATGCATCTCTCGGAATACAAGACCGTCAACGGTATCAAGCTTCCACACCTGATTACCCGCGGTGCGAGCGGTGCGACCAACGAAGAGTGGGCGGTCAAGAGCTACAAAATCAATCCGAACCTGAAGGCCAACACGTTCACCAAATGAATCGGTTCAATCTCCGGAATCTCATGCGCGCCGTGGTCGCCGTCATCGCGTTGCTGATGGCAGCGCCGGTCGCCGCGCAGAACGCCAACAACCAGACTCAACTCCGCCTCGTGGTTGTCGACGAAACTGGCGCGGGTATTCCCCAGGCGACCATCGTCGTAACGCCGCCTGCTGGCGAGCCGGTGACATTCGCCACCGACGAACGTGGTCTCGCCGTGTCGCCGACGTTGGCGGTGGGCACAGTCCAACTTCACGTCGAATTCCCCGGATTCGAACCGTTCGAAAGCCAGCTCACGCTTCGGCGAGGAGCGATGAATCAGACGGTCACGCTCAAGATCGCTGGCTTCCAGGAGGAAGTCGTCGTCAACGATGCGAGCGCTCTCGACGATCGGAGCGGCAACTCGTTCACGACGACGCTGGAACAGGCGGAGATCGATGAGCTGCCTGAGGACCCCGAGGAGCTCGCCGACGTGCTGACACAGATGGCGGGTGCTGCCGGCGCAGTATTCCAGGTCAACGGCTTCCGCGGCGGACGTCTGCCTTCGCGCGACGAGATTCGGCAGATTCGGTTCCGAACCAATTCACTGTCGGCGGACAACCACGACGCGGGGCGCACGCAGATCGAAATCATCACCAGACCGAACGTCATCCAGTGGAATGGCAACGCGAGCCTGAACTATCGCGGTGATGAGATGAATGCGCGCAACGCGTTCGCCACCGCGCAAACGCCGGAGCAGAATCGCCAGTTCAACATGGGATTGCGCGGTCCGCTCGTGAAGGGGAAGACCTCCATCCGTCTCAACGTGGACGGTCGTCGCGATCAGCAGTCCGACACGATCACTGCGCTCGATCAGGACGGGAACCGTCGCGGTGATGTCGTGTTTCGCCCGTCCGA
>Ga0070677_10000939_pt1 | contig 9466 bp, 8 predicted proteins | sample KBSM63metaG_FD_64674 | JGI IMG/M metagenome (GOLD analysis project Ga0070677, IMG submission 64674) | Miscanthus rhizosphere microbial communities from Kellogg Biological Station, Michigan, USA - KBS M6-3 metaG | ecosystem: Host-associated > Plants > Roots > Rhizosphere > Soil ... | reverse complement strand
ACTTCTGAGCGAGGGCAACCTTCGGGACCATCGTTTGACCGGCTGTCGCACGTGCAGCGTGGATTTTTCGAGATCGGGTTGATTTGCTCGCAGCCCGTGGGAATTTCCCCGCACCTGCCTGCGTGTCAGCTATCGACCTCCGACTGCAGACTGCACTGCGAGCGGCGAATCGCTGTCGGCACTGGCGAAGTCGAGCGTTTCGAACGTACCACTCGTCGTCCAGCGAACGCGACGGACGCTGTTGCTCCGACTGCTTCGATCCGGCCGGACGTACACGAGGATCTCGGAATACGCGCTCGCGAACGTGCTCTCGACGAAACGGCGGGCGATCTCGTGCGCGTCGTCGCGAGCCTGCCGCGCCTCGACATCGACCACCAGCGCCTCCAGGTGAGACTGGTGGCCAAGCGTGCGCCAGCGTCCATTCGTTGCCGAGAACCAGCACTGAAGGGCAGCGGCGGAGAGAAGGTCGCTTTCTGTACCTTTTTCACATGGGGGGATGCCGTAATCCTGGAATCGCGCGTTCCGCAGCGCACAGTCCGCCAACAAAACGCTGGCCGCCAGCGCGGCGGCGCATACGGAAACAGGATTTCGCAACAGCGACTGCGGCACTACGCGGCACGCCTTTCAAATACCTCAGAGAACCGGCGAACAAGCGCATCTTCCACTGCATCGAGCGCAATCGTTCGTCCTGTCAGCCGCTCGAGTGACGTCACGCCGCGATCCGAAATGCCACACGGAACGATCAGCTTGAAATGATCGAGATCCGTCCGGACGTTGAACGCGAATCCATGACTCGTGATCCAGCGCGAGATGCGGATGCCGATCGCGCCGATCTTCTCTGCCCCGACCCACGTCCCTGTCAGACCGGCGATGCGGCCTGCTGCAATGCCGTAGTCGGCGCACGTCCGAATCATCACTTCTTCGAGATCGCGCACGTACTTGTGGACGTCGCAGCGGTCCGGCCGCAGGTCGAGGATTGGATAGCCGACGATCTGCCCGGGGCCGTGATACGTGACGTCGCCGCCACGGCCAGTCTCGTGGACCTCGATCCCGAGCTCGGCCAGCCGCTCGCTCGTGGCCACGACGTTGGCGCGCGCGGTCTCGCTGCGAACACCCAGCGTGATGACCGGCGGGTGTTGAAGCAGCAGGAGCAGATCCGGGATTCGATTCGCCCGTCGTTCCTCGACCAGTTCACGCTGAAGTTCGAGCGCCTCCTGGTATCCGATCAGGCCCATCCGGCGAACTTCGAGCTGGCGCAACGCGGACAAGACACCGGGTGTCATTTCGCTGTACACCCTCCGGCGAAATGACACCCGGTGTCTTTATTGGGCATCGAAGTTCTCGAGTTGTTGCTTCACTTCAGCCATGAACTGATCGCCGGTTGCGCCATCCACCAGTCGATGGTCGTAGCCCAATGTGAGGTACGCCATCGTCCGGATCGCAATCGCGTCGTCAACGACGATCGGACGCTTCTCGATGGTGCCGACACCGAGGATAGCGACCTGCGGCTGGTTGATGATCGGCATCCCGAACTGCGATCCGAACTGACCTGGATTCGTGATGGTGAAGGTGCCGTCGTGAACTTCCTCGGGTTTGAGCTGCTTCGATCGGGCGCGCGTCGCGATATCGGCGATGGCGCGACTCAACCCGAGGAGATTCTTCTCGTCGGCGTGCTTGATGACGGGAACGATGAGACCACTCTCGAGCGCGACGGCGATCCCGAGGTTGATGTCTTTCTTGTAGATCACGTTATCGCCATCGAGCGAGGCATTGACAATCGGGAAACGGCGCAGCGCGGACACCACCGCCTTGGCGATGAACGCCATGTAGGTCAGCTTCGTGCCGAGTTGCTCGTACTCGGCTTTCTTCTGCTGACGGATTCGCTCGACGGTAGAGAAGTTCACGTGGAAGACCGAGTGCACATGAGCCGAGGTCCGGCGGCTCATCACCATATGCTCGGCAATCTTCTTCCGCATCACAGAGAGCGGCTTGATCTCGACGCGGGATCCAGGATCCGCGGCCCGAGTCCCGAGTCCCGTGTCCCGAGTTCCGGATCCCGCCGCCTTCGCGCCAGGCGCTTCGGCGCCCAAGGAGTCCCCAGTCCCGGTCTCCGAGTCGATGTACTCCAGGATGTCGTTCTTGGTCACTCTCCCGCCGAGACCAGATCCGTGAATCTGCGAGATATCGACGTCGTTGTCGCGCGCGATGCGCCTGACCAGCGGCGACGAACGCTGCTTGCGTGAATCGTCCTCGGAGGGCTTGGCGGCGGTTCGCCCGTTGGTCTTGCGCGGCGTGGCCGCCGGCTTCGCCGGGGGCGCGTCGACGTCACGCGGAACAACAGAATCAAGCGAGGGAGCGGCAGGCGGGGGCGCGCTACCCAACGGTTCCTGCTTCGAGATTTCAGACGCGGCGCCAATCGTTGCCACGACGCTGTTCACGGCAACGGTTTCGCCTTCGTTGACCTTGATCTCGGTGAGAACGCCCGTCGCGGGCGCGGGTATCTCGGCGTCGACCTTGTCTGTGGAAATCTCGAACAACGGCTCATCCCGGTCGACGGCGTCACCGACTTTCTTGATCCATCTCACGATGGTGCCTTCGGCAATCGACTCGCCCATCTGGGGCATCAGGACGGGTGTGGGCATGGAGAACTCTTTCGGGTGCCAGGTCCGGCTAAAGCCGGACACTACGTCGACTCAGTCCGGCTAAAGCCGAACACGACGGCCTACAGGCTTACATATGGATGGCCGCGCCGTGAGCTGCATGCGCTGCTTCGCCGACAGCTTCGGAGAAGGTCGGATGCGCGTGAATTGTTTTGATCAGCTCTTCGACAGTGCACTCGAGCCGGAGCGCCAGTACCGCCTCGGCCACCAGCTCCGTCGATCGCGGTCCAATCATGTGCACGCCCAACACTTCATCGTACTTCTTATCGGCAACGATCTTCACGAACCCCTCGGACTCACCCGCCATCTTCGCGCGCCCGAGCACACCAAACGGGAACGTACCTGTCCGCACGTCGTAGCCGCGCTCCTTTGCCCGGGCTTCGGTGAGGCCGACACTCCCGATCTCGGGATCGCAATAGGTGCAGCCGGGTACGTGGTCGTAGTTAAGCGGTTGCACCGGCTGGCCGGCGATGCGCTCCGCCGTGATGATCCCCTCCATCGACGACACGTGCGCCAACTGTGGATGCACACCCGTTCCGAGCGTGATGACATCGCCGATGGCTGAAATCCCGGGCACCGATGTGCGATAGAGCTCGTCGACTTTGATGTAGCCCCGTTCCAGTGTGATACCGGCCTCCTCGACTCCCAGTCCCGTTGTCACCGGTCCGCGGCCGGTCGCAACGAGCAGCACATCCGCGTTGATCGTGCCCTTCTTGCCATCGGGGGTGTCGGCCTCGATGGCGACCCCGCTCGACGATGCCGTGGCCTTTGTGACTTTCGTGCCGGTCATGACCGTGATGCCCTGCTTCTTGAACGACTTCTCGAGCTCCGCAGACACTGCCTCGTCTTCGACCGGCACCAGCCGCGGAAGGAGTTCGATGATCGTCACCGCGCTGCCGAAGCGCCGGTAGATGGACGCGAATTCCACTCCCACGGCGCCGCTGCCCAGAATGACAAGTGACCCGGGAACCTCCTTCAAGTGGATGGCCTCATCGCTGGTGATGATGCGCGTGTGATCGATCGTCACAGAGGGCACGCTACGCGGCGCCGAACCAGTGGCGATGATGATCTCCCTGGCCTCGAGCGTCTGCTTGTCACCTTCGACCACGTCGACCCTTCCAGACCCGGCCAGCCGGGCGGTGCCTTTGACCCAAGTGATCTTGTTCTTCTTGAAGAGGAACTCGACTCCCCTGGTGAGCCCGCCGACGATCTTGTCCTTGCGGGCGTGCACCTGCGGCATGTTGATGGCAGGGCTGCCCGGCGGAATCGTCACGCCCCACTCGGCCGCGTGCTGAATCACCTTGAGCGCGTGCGCGTGTTCGAGAAGGGCCTTGGTGGGAATGCATCCCCAGATCAAGCAGGTGCCGCCGAGCGCACTCTGTTTCTCGACGACGGCCACGGTCTTCCCGAGCTGCGCGGCGCGAATGGCTGCGACGTACCCGCCAGTGCCCGCGCCGATCACCACGACATCGAACGATTTCGCCATCGAAACCTCATAATATACTCGCCGTTCCCAATGCCTCCAGATCGACGGAAGACACTGCTCGTCGTCGACAGCGACGAGGAGATCCGCGAAGTACTGACCGCTGCCCTGCGGCGCGACTACCGCGTGCTCAGAGCCGCGACGGGTGAAGCCGCGCTCCAGATGATGCAGAAGGAGGACGTGGACCTCATGCTCCTCGAGGTTCACTTGCCGGGCATCAGCGGATTCGAGGTGCTGAAGATCGCCAGAGAGAACTGGCCCTACGTCGAGGTGATCGCCATCTCGAATACGAAGGAGCTCGACATCGCGATCGAGGCGATGCGGCACGGGGCGTATCACTACATCTCGAAAGAAGTCGACCCCGAGGGCATCCGCACGCTGTTTGCCAATGCGGCTGAACGTCAGGACCTGAGCAGGGACGTCACGCGGCTCAAAGAAGAAGTCGCCGAGCAGAACGATCGGGAGTTCGTCGTCGGCCCGAGTCGCAGTACGCGGAGCGTCGTGGAGCTGATTCAGAAGGTTGCGAAGATCTCGGCCACGGTGCTCGTCCTCGGCGAAAGCGGAACCGGCAAGGAGCTGCTCGCGCGCTTGATTCATCGCGAGTCAGGTCGCCCGACCGCTCCATTCGTGGCAGTGAACCTCGCGGCCATTCCCAAGGAGCTTGTCGAGAGCGCGCTCTTCGGCCACGAGAAGGGAGCCTTCACCGGCGCGATCCGCCAGCAGCTCGGCAAGTTCGAGCTCGCGGCTGGCGGGACACTCTTCCTCGATGAGATCGGCGATCTGAAATACGAGCTGCAGGCGAAGCTCCTGCGCGCGATTCAGGAAGAAGAGATCGAGCGGGTCGGCGGCACCCACCCGATCAAGACAGATCTCCGGCTCATTGCCGCCACCAACGTCGACCTCGACAAGGCGGTCAAGGAGGGGCGGTTTCGCGAAGACCTGTACTACCGCCTCAACGTGATCCCGATTCGGATGCCGGCACTGCGCGATCGACTGGAGGATCTACCGGAGCTCGCGCGATTCTTCCTTCGCCGCTACAACAACAAATTCCGCAAGAACATCCAGGGGATTGCCGATTCGACGCTGGACATCCTCTCGTCATACTGGTGGCCGGGAAACATCAGAGAGCTCGAGAACCTCATCGAGCGCCTGGTCGCGGTCTCTGACAAGGACTGGATCACCGACGAGGATCTGCCGTACGAGCTGCATGTCGCGAAGCTCGATACGCAGGATCACGCGGCGACCGAGAATCTGCTCGAACGGGCGCTCTCGACATTCGAGCGCAACTTCATCGTGCGCGCTCTCGAGAAGTCGTCGTGGAACGTAACGGCCACCTCGCGGGCGCTCGGCATTCCGCTGAGCACGCTCAAATTCAAGATGGACAAGCTGGAGATCCGGCAGCTCGCGCGGCGGATCAGGGGCAACTGACGCGCCTCGCGTCAGTTGGCGAAATCAACCCGGCGCGTTCGAGCGGCGCCGGGTCAGGGGGGAATCGAGCGGACGGTGCCGCTGCGGGTTTCGCTACTTTTTGGGCAGAACCGCGTCTTTGAGCTGCTTGGCGATGCGCGCCTTGACCACGGTCTTGGCGGGAATCTTGATCGCTTCACCGGTTGCCGGATTGCGGCCCATGCGAGCCTTCCGCTTCTGGACAACCAGCTTCACCATACCCGGCAGCACGAACTCACCTGATCGCTTGAGTTCCTTTTCTGAAAGGGTGGTCAATTCGTCGAAAAATTCTCTCGCCTGAGTCCGCTTGACCTCGAACCGTTCAGCGAAGTGCGAGAACAATTCTGATTTGCCCATTCTCCGGGCCTCTGCCATCACGTCCCCCCAATTCTTTGTGCGCGCCACTCTAGACCGCAAACGCAGATGCGCGCGCCTCACACTGCCGCGGAAACTCTTGTGAAATCGCCGTAATGCTAACGCGCGCCTCCCATGGTGTCAACGAAGTCCCGCGCACAATCAAGCGATTTAGGCCCAAAGTGCTAGAATTTTGCTTCGATGTCAAGCACGGCGCCGATCGAGACATTTCCGAATCCACGTCCCGAGCGGGAGTTCGAGATCGCGATCAACTGCCCTGAGTTCACATCCGTTTGTCCGAAAACCGGACTGCCGGACTTCGGTGAGATCCGGATCACGTACGTGCCGGCGGACCACTGCATCGAGCTCAAGTCGCTGAAGTACTACATGATCGGGTTCCGCGACCGCGGCATCTTCTACGAGGCGGTCACCAATCAGATCCTCGATGATCTCGTCGGCGCGTGCCAGCCACGGCGCATGACGGTCGTCGGTGATTTCACCGTGCGCGGCGGCATCAAGACGACGGTCACGGCCACTTACGCGAAGTAGGCGGCAGCCACTACTGTGGCGGGTCCAAAGAGCAGGACCCGCCCTACGCTGTCGTTGGCCGCCGCCGTACGTAGCCGTAGGCCGGGTCTTGTTCTTTAGTCGTAGGCCGGGTCTTGCTTTTTAGACCCGGCATCACGACTGCCCGCTTACTAGCAACGCAACCGTCGCGCCGAGGTGAGACTCGGGAGCGTCCCAGAATTCCACGACCAGCGGGTGACGCTCGAGCGCCTGCTGCACGAGCCCGCGCTGAATGCCCTTGCCGCGGCCGTGAATCAAGCGGACCTCCCGTAACCCGGCTTCATGGGCAGCCGTCACGTATTCCTCCACCACGGACACGACGTCGCGCGGTGCGAAGGTATGAAGGTCGATCGAGTCCTCAATCGGGATCTTCATGACGCCCGTTTTTGCTCCGTCTCGAGCGAAATCGTGCCGGAGTTTTTCCAACATTTGAGCACGCTTCGCGCGGGTTTCGGCCAGATTGAGGCAGGGCACGTCCCGTGCACCACGTGGCTCGAATGCCGCACGCATCGCTCTTGCCCGGCGAATCCGTTCGTATCCGCGATGAGCGCTGGGTCGTCACCCGTCAGACGCCCGGTGTAACCGCGTCCGTCCTGGACGTCAGGGGACAGAACCGATCGAACCGCGAGGAGTTGACCTCGTTCCTCCTGCCGTTCGAGATCGTGGAAAGGCTGACGTCGGATCGGTCGCCGCGACGGGTGCGACCGCGCCGATGGCGCCAGCACGCGCGAGCGCTGCTTTGCGATGCCACGCCGTCGTGGCCGTCGTTGCGGGCGCCAGTACGAGCCGACATCTCCCTGATGTCGTTCCAGCTCGAACCGGCGTTGGCCGTTACACACGGGATCGCCTCGCGCATCCTGATCGCTGACGAAGTCGGTCTCGGCAAAACGATTCAAGCGGCGCTCATCATCGCCGAGATTCTCGAACGAGCGCGGCACGGTCGCGTGCTCGTCGTGGCGCCCGCCTCGCTGCGGGAACAGTGGCAAGGCGAACTGCATCACCGGTTCCGTCTCGACGCCTGGCTTGCCGACTCGGCTTCGCTCGCGCGGCTCGGAGCAGCATGGGGCACCGCCAATCCGTGGTCAGGCCGTGCAGTGACCATCACATCCATTGACTTCATCAAGCGGGCGGAGGTCATGCGCTCTCTCGAGGCCCTGGTCTGGGACGCCGTGGTGTTCGACGAAGCACACGGACTCGCCGGCCTGTCTGATCGAGCCGCGGCCGCCGGCGCCCTGGCGCGGCGGGCGCGAACGGTCGTAATGCTGACAGCCACGCCGCACTCGGGCGACGAACGGGCGTTCGCGTCGCTCTGCGGTATCGGGGATCTCGATCGTTCGTTCCCACTGCTCACGTTCCGGCGTACGCGCCACGACGTGGGCCTTGCCGTACCACGGCGGACGACGTCGCTGCGAGTACGGCCCACGCTGGCCGAACGCGAGATGCATCGAGCACTTGCCGCCTATGCCGACAAGGTCCGCGCTCAGCGCCCTGCCGGCACCGATGCCGCGCACCTGGCGATGATGATCCTCACCCGCCGGGCCTGCAGCAGCGCCGCCTCCCTGGCTCGCTCGGTCAAGAGGCGGCTGGACCTTCTCGAAGGCGACGGCTCATCCGTCATTGCGCAACTGATGTTGCCGATGTTCGAACACTCTGCCGATGAGGAACCCGGCGCAGAGCTTTCCGTGCCTGGCCTTCACGATCGCAACGAAGAACGCCGATGGCTCGACCGCATCCTGCTCCTCGCCCGTCGTGCACAGAATGCCGAGTCAAAAGTCGTCACGCTCACCCGTCTGCTGCGCCGGACACACGAGCCAGCGATCGTGTTCACCGAGTACCGCGACACGCTCACGCAGCTGGCCGACGCGCTGCACGCCTTCGCACCTCTGACGCTGCACGGCGGCCTCAGCACGACTGAACGTCGTGACGCTCTACGCGCCTTCACGAACGGACCCGCGCGGTTGCTGCTTGCGACCGATGCGGCCAGCGAGGGACTCAACCTGCAGAGACGATGCCGGTTGGTGGTGAACCTCGAGCTGCCATGGACGCCGGTTCGGCTCGAGCAGCGAATCGGGCGGGTCGAGCGCATCGGGCAATCCCGTCGCGTCCATGCACTTCACCTGGTTGCAGCCGGTACTCGCGAAGAATCCTACGTAGCCAGGCTGCTGTTCCGCTCCGATGTGGCAGCGGATGCCCTCGAGCGGCTTCGTCAGGCACAGCCAGAGATCCAGCACGTTCGCGGGATGGCGCACGCGGAAACGGTGCGTCTCGAACAGCTTCGGATACTGATCGATCAGCGCCGGGATCTCGTTCCAGAGTCGCGGCCTCTCGTCACGGTGCGGCGACGGCGGAGGAATGGTCACAGCATTCTGTGGGCCTTCTCCCTCGCGTTCACAGACGCAACGAATTACGTCCTCTGGCGAACGGTTCTCGCAGCCTGCACCGCTGCCCATCTCGATTCGCGCGCCCTCCTTACATCAATCGACGCGGCGGCCGAACTGCTTGCATCGAGACTCGATGGTGAGCGCCAGGCCGCGCTGGCTTCACTGGTTTCGTCGCTGCGGCCCTTTCTGGAGCTGGCTTCACGGCGCGAACACGCGATTGCCGGCGCGCTCGAGCACGAACGAGCAAGGCTATCGGCGCGATTGCTGCAGCGGAGCCTCTTCGACCGCCGCGTCGAACGAATGCATGCCGCTCAGAATGCCGTCCTGGACCAGGCGCTCACGCGTTGTCGCATTCGGATCGATGAGCTCGCGGCAGCCACGCAGATCGCCCCCGAACCAGGCCGCCTCGCCTTCGCCGTCATCCGCTGATGATTCCCGCAGTGTACGGGCGGTTGCTCACCGCGTCGTTCATTCGGGATGTGTTGCCAACCGTTCACGGCGTCAGCACACCGCCGACCGCGTGGGCTCGACAGGTTGCGGAATGTTCGCGGCGAATCGAGTCGACACTTGGCTTC
>Ga0070677_10000938_pt1 | contig 9467 bp, 9 predicted proteins | sample KBSM63metaG_FD_64674 | JGI IMG/M metagenome (GOLD analysis project Ga0070677, IMG submission 64674) | Miscanthus rhizosphere microbial communities from Kellogg Biological Station, Michigan, USA - KBS M6-3 metaG | ecosystem: Host-associated > Plants > Roots > Rhizosphere > Soil ... | reverse complement strand
GACAACACAGCTGCGGTGAGCCGAGAGATTCTTCAGGCCATCGAACGCGCGAATACCGGCCCCGCGGTGGCCTACGGCGCGGATCGCTGGTCGGAGTCGCTCGATCGTGTGTTTGGCGAATTCTTCGGCACCGAGGTGCGGGTATTCGCCGTCGCATCGGGAACCGCGGCCAATTCGCTGGCGATCGCGACCTTCTGCCCGCCGTGGGGAACCGTGCTCACGCACGCCGAAGCGCATATCGAGCGCGACGAGTGCGGCGCACCGGAGTTCTTCACCGGCGGCGCCAAGCTTTCGCTGATCAGTGGCGCCGGCGCGAAGATCCTGCCAGCCGATCTTGCCGCGCGCCTCACATGGTTCGAGCCTCACGTGCATGGCGTGCAGCCGCGCATGCTGTCGATTACCCAGGCGACGGAACGCGGCGCGATCTACACGCCGCAGGAAATCACTGCACTCGCGAAAATTGCTCACGAACACGACATGGCCGTGCATGTGGATGGGGCACGCTTCGCCAACGCGCTGGTGGCCCAGAATGCGGACGCGGCCGATCTCACCTGGAAGGCGGGCGTCGACGTGCTGTCGTTTGGCGTGATCAAGAATGGCGGCATGAACGCGGAGGCCGTGGTGTTTTTCGATCCGACCCGTGTCGCGGACTTCGAGTTCCGACGCAAGCGGGCCGGGCAGTTGCTCTGCAAAGGACGATACGCTGCCGTGCAGCTTCTTGCGTACCTCGAAAGTGGTATGTGGCAGCACAATGCCCGCAGAGCTAACCGGCTCGCGGCACGCATCGCCGCCGCAGCGCCACAATGGTTGAGCGAGCCGCTGGCCACCAACCAGGTGTTCATGAAGCTGGGAGAAGAGCGCATCGTCCCCTTGTCGAAAGACTTCGGGTTCTACCCGTGGGGGCCCGCCGGCTCCGGCGAGGCTCGCTTCGTGTGTTCCTGGGACACGCCCGACGAGGACGTCGATGCGTTGTGCGCGGCGCTCGCGAAGCTGAAGTAGTTAGCTTCGCAGCAGCTTTCAGTCCCGGAACATGAAGTACGCGGCGGCGACCAGGCATAACCCCGCCCACAGAAAGTCGAGCTTCAGCGGCTGCCTCATATAGAAGAGCGCGAACGGCACGAACACCGCGAGCGTGATGACTTCCTGCATCACCTTGAGCTGGCCCAGCGACATCGTGGTGTAGCCGATGCGATTGGCGGGCACCTGTACCAGGTATTCGAACAGGGCGATGCCCCAGCTTGCGAGTGCGGCGATCACCCATGGCTTGGCCGCCATGTTCTTGAGATGCGCATACCACGCAAACGTCATGAAGACATTTGACACGATCAGCAGGCCCGCGCTCTGCGCCCAGACCGGCAGGTTCAAGCGACGCGATCCTGTTTGAGTGCTGCGAGCTCGGCGCGCAAGGCCGCAATCTCTGCTTCGAGCTCGGCCACGCGCGCGACCAGCTGTGCATTGCTCGGTGCGCGCGGAGTTGCCGCGTCATCCGGATTGCCCGTCGCAGGCTCATCGGCGCCCGCCACGACGGCGGAGGCCGGAAGTTCTTCGAACAACTGTGCCCAGCGCGAATCGCGCCGGTTGGGCTCGCGCGCCAGCCGCACGACAATGGCGCCACCGGGACGGCTTGCGAGGCCGGCGAGAACCGACTCGATGACACCGGGATCAGGAAAGTCCGCCATCCTCGGGGCGCGCGAGCGCAGCTCGCCGGGTGTCTGCGGCCCGCGCAACAACAGTTCACACACGATCGCGGTTTCCTGCGGTGTGAACTTGAGGCTGCCGAACTCGGTGTTGCAGAAGACCTGTTGATACTTCGGTACGCGGCTGCCAAATCCTGATTTCTCCACCACCATATGGCGGCGTCCCAGTCCGTCGACGACGAACTTCACGGTAGGTTCATCGAGCTGCATCAAAGGTTCCCGGTTGCTCTTCTGATTGCACGCATTGATGAGTGCATTCAGCGACAGAGGGTATTGGTCGGGAGTGGTGATCTGCTTCTCGATGAGCGCGCCGATGATTCGCGCCTCGATTGCCGTCAGTCGGATGTTCATGCGCGAAGTATACTTAGGTGTGCCCCGCCGTCTTATCTACCTCAGCGCATTGTTCGTATTGGCGGGCTTGTTGCTGTTCGTGCCGCTGCCGATTGCACGGACTTACGCGGGCCAGACCATCGAGAACGCCGGCCACGCGCCCCTGTTCTTCCTCCTGACGCTGGGGCTGCTCTTTGTGTTTCGCGACGTTCCCCGATTCCAGGGCGTACGGCACTACGCGCTCGCGGGGCTCATCGGCGCCAGCACGGGATTTCTCAGCGAGGTGATCCAGAAGCCGTTGGCCCGCGACGCGTCATGGGAAGACGTGGCGGCGGATGTGGTCGGTGTGGTTTGCGGCCTCGCCGTGTATGGGCTGTTCGAGCGCCGCACTGCGTTACGCCCCTGGCATCGTGCGTTCGCACTGGTGGTCGCGATCTCCTGCATCGCAATATTCCTCGAGCCCCTTGTTAGGATGGGGCGAGCGTATGTGCATCGCAATGCAGAGTTCCCGGTGCTCGCGGATTTCCATTCCCGAATCGAGCTGTATTGGACCATGAGCATCGGCGTCAAGCGCCAAATTGTCGATGACGCGCTCGAAGTGAAATTTGGCGAAGTGGAATTTCCCGGCGTCTCTTTCCACGAGCCCGTGCCGGATTGGCGGCGTTACAAGATCCTGGTGATAGACGTCGAAAATCCCGGCGATACCTCGCTCAAGCTCACCGTGCGCGTGCATGATCGCCTTCACAATCGCATGTACAACGACCGCTTCAACCGGAATTTCGAACTGGCTGCGAAAGAGCGCCGCAACCTGCGGATTCTGGTCGAAGACATCCGCCACGGCCCCAGAGGCCGGCTCATGGACATGGCGCATATCTCCGACATCACGCTGTTTAAGGGCAGGGCGCCAGGTTCGGACCGCCTGCGTGTCTACTCCTTGCGCCTGGAGTAAGCCCCGCGTTGAACATAGGCTGCTGTCGGCGCAATTGAGGCTTTTCGCATGGACTGAGCGATGCCTATACTCCCGCCCATGGAACCGATCGCCGACACCTTCGATGCCGCCTTCTCCAAGACCGTGGATCTTGCCAACAAGATGGCGGACAAGGACAAGGACGCGGACCTGTGGGACATCGCCGATGGCATGCTCGCCGGGGCGATTCAGTACTGGTTGTATTCGCGCCAGCCTTGCGGCGACACGCGCTGCCAGGATTGCATGCCGATCAGCACCGCCGAAGGCCGCATGTCCGAGTTGAAGCGCCTCATCGAGCAGCTCGCCTCCGAGAGCGAATACTTCCACACGCCCACCGACTCCAACGCCGGAAGAGCCTGAGCGCGCGCCGGACGATCGGGCATCAACCGCGGACGCGCGAGCATGCGCGCGGACGACCGGACATCGACGTCGGACGCGCGATCATTCGCGACTGAATCCTGAGAACTTATTCTTTCCCGCGACGGGGAAAGACTAACTATCAGGAGTTGATCATGAAGAAGATTTCTTTCGGGCTCGCCGCGGCCCTGCTGGCGACGACCGCATTCGCGCACGGGGACCACGATCCCTCCCAGGGACACCAGAAGCCACCGCCATTCGCCATCGTGCAGCTCGACGCGGTGCGCGATGCGACCGCGCAGTTCATCGACGTCGCGGCGGCGGAAGCGGCGGGGTATCACGACATCGGATTGTTCGTGCCACACATGGGATGGCACTACATGAAGGACGCGCTCGTCGACGGCAGGTTCGATCCCACCAAGCCCGAGCTGCTGGTGTACGCCGACGATCCCTGCGGCGGCAAACGCAAGCTGGTCGCGGTGGAGTACGCCGTGCCGCTCTCACTGTCGAAGCGTGCACCAGTGGGATTCGTCGGGCATGCCGATGAGTGGGACGCGAACCAGGAATTCCAGTTGTGGACGCTGCACGCCTGGCTGTTCGAGTTCAACCAGGAAGGCGTGTTCGCACCGTTCAATCCGCGCGTGAAATAGTCAGGCCTAACGGCCACTCCAAGCGCCGCCGAAGCGGCGGCGTCCGTGGAAATGGGTTCTGACTTCTGTCAGGCGACGGCGGACGTTTGCGCCGTCGTCGCCTCGACGAGCGACTGCTCCAGCAATCCCATTCCTTCCTCGAGCTGCGTCTCCGGAATGGTGAGCGGCGCGAGTATGCGGATCACGTTCGAGTAGATGCCGCAGGACAGCAGGATCAGCCCGCGACGTCCGGCGGCCTGCACCAACGCCTTGGTGAGATCCGCATCGGGCGCGTCGGCACGTCGATTCTTCACCAGCTCCATCGCCACCATCATGCCGAGCGCGCGAACGTCGCCGATGCAATTGAACTTCGCCTGCATCTGCTTTAGCCGGGCGACGAGCTTTCCGCCTAACTGCTCGGCGCGCTGATTGAGCTTTTCCTTCTCGATGACTTCGAGCACGGCGAGTCCCGCAGCGCAGGCGAGTGGTGATCCAGCGAACGTGCCGCCGAGTCCGCCGACCACCGGCGCGTCCATGATGTCGGCCTTGCCGATGACCGCCGACAGCGGCACTCCGCCCGCGATACTCTTGGCCACCGTCATGAGATCGGGCTCGATGGCGGCGTGTTCGATGGCAAACAACTTGCCCGTGCGCGCGAAGCCGGTCTGAATTTCGTCGGCGATGAGCAGGATGCCGTGTTTGTCACAGAGCGTGCGCAAGCCACGGAGAAATTCCGGCGGTGCGATGTAGAACCCGCCTTCGCCCTGCACTGGCTCGATGATGATCGCCGCAACGCGCGCCGGATCCACATCGGCCTTGAACAGATGGTCGATGGCGGCGAATGAATCCTCAGCGCTGACGCCGTGATACGCCATGGGGTAGGGCACATGGAACACTTCGGGCAGCATGGGCCCGAAGCCCGCCTTGTAGGGCTGCACTTTCCCGGTAAGCGCGATGCAGCCGAGCGTGCGGCCATGAAAGCCACCGCTGAACGCGATGACCGCCGAGCGCTTCGTGGCGTAGCGCGCGATCTTGATGGCGTTCTCGACGGCCTCGGCACCCGTCGAGAGAAAGATCGTCTTTTTCGGCGTCGGTCCCGGCGCGAGCTTGTTCAGGGCCTCGGCCAGCGCGATGTAGCTTTCGTAGGGCGTGACCTGGAAGCAGCCGTGCGTGATCTTCTCGAGCTGCGCGGCCATCGCGGCCTTCACATGCGGATGCACATGCCCGGTGTTGACCACGGCAATGCCACTGGCGAAGTCCACGTAGCGGCGGCCCTCGACGTCCCAGAGCTCGGCGTTCTGCGCGCGCTCGGCATACACCGCGAGTGAATTGCCGACGCCACGCGGAATGGCGGCGATTCGCCGCTTGTGAAGGTCAGCGTTCTTCGACATGCGAGGCCTCGGACTTACGCCAAATTGTGGCGCGATAACGGGAGTGACCGAATTCTACGCCCGGTGGCCACGTAAATTGCATTACAGACGGCCGGAGCCACCAGTGCAGTGGCCGGCTCGCCGATCCCACCGGGTGCCTCGGTGCTGTCGATCACGTAGGGATCGATGCGCGGCGTATCGTTCATGCGTGCGACGCGATAACTGTCGAAATTGGTCTGCTGCACGCGCCCATTCTGGATATTGATCTCGCCCCACATCAGCGCCGAAAGCCCGAACACGATCGAGCTTTCAATCTGCGCCACCACCGTATCGGGGTTCACCTGCTGACCGCAGTCCGCGACGCAGTAGATGCGATGCACTTTGACCTTGCCGTCTTTGATCGAGATGTCAGCCACCTGCGCCATGTAGGTGCCGTAACCCTCCATGACCGCGAGTCCGTGGTAGTGCCCCTTGAGCGGAGCGTTGAAATGGGACTCCTTGAACGCCAGGTCCAGCACCCGGAGGAAGCGGGGCTGCTTCTGCAGCAGCGCCTTGCGGAACTCGTAACTGCCCTTCTTGGCCGCCACCGCCAGCTCGTCCATGAAGCTCTCGGCCACGTAACAGTTCAGTGCATGGCTCACCGAGCGCCAGTAGCCGACATCGATTCCGATTTCCTGCTGCTGAAAATCCACGTGCACGTTGGGCACGTCGTACGGGTAGTTAGTGGCCGCTTCGACCGCGAACGGGTCGACCATCTTCTCGGTGACCGAGGGGAACATGCGCGCCGTGATCGACGGCCCGGTGAGGTGCAGTTTCCACGCGACGAGATTGCCCTTGGCGTCGAAGGCACCGGTCGCCTGGTCGAACGCGGGCGGACGATACGCGTCGTGCGTCATGTCGTCTTCGCGCGTCCAGATGAGCTTCACCGGTTTCTTGACGGCCTTGGATGCCTCGACCGCAGCGGGAATGAAGTCCACCTCCAGTCGCCGCCCGAAGCCGCCGCCCAGGAACGTGGTGTGCACTTTCACCTGCTTGGGATCGAGCCCAGCGGCCTTGGCCGCCGCAGCCTGCGCGATCTGCGGAACCTGCGTCGGCACATGGATGTCGGCGCCGTCCGCGCGCACGTCCGCTGTGCAGTTCTGCGGCTCGAGCGTGGCGTGTGCGAGCAGCGGCAACTCGTAGTCGGCACGAACCACACGTGACGCGCTCTTGATGGCCGCAGCAACGTCGCCGTCGTTACGCGCCACCCGGCCACTGCCTTGCGCGCCCTTGCGCAGCGTCTGGGCGATCTTCGCGTCGTTGAGCGCAGCGTTGGGGCCGGCGTCCCAGTCGATCTGCAGCTGGTCGCGCGCCTTGCGCGCACGCCACCAGGAATCGGCAACCACGACGACGCCGGAAGACGTGAGCACCGTGGCGATGAACCCTGGCATGGCGCGCGCTTTCTCGTCGTCGAAGGTCTTCACCGAGCCTCCGAGTGCCGGCGGCTGGGCGAGCGCTGCGTACACCATGTTCGGAAGCTTCACGTCGATGCCGTAGATCGCGCTGCCGTCCACCTTGGCCGGCGTGTCCTTGCGCCTTTGCGCCTTGCCGATGAGCGTGAACTGCGATGCGGGTTTGAGTGGCACGTCTTTCGGGATGGGCAATTTGGCGGCGGCCTCGACCACTTCGCCAAACTTCAGCTTCTTGAGCTGCGGCGAGACGATCACACCGTCGACCACCTTGCAGCTGCGCGCGTTGATGCCCCATTCCTCCGCCGCGGCGGTTACGAGCAGATGGCGCGCGGTGGCGCCGGCCTTGCGCAGTTTCTCCCAGGCGTCACGCACGCTGGTGCTGCCGCCGGTGATCTGCCCGCCGATCATGTTGTTGATGTATTGGTCGCCGGGCGGCGCGAACTCCACCTTGATGCGTTCGAGCCCGACACCGAGCTCTTCAGCCACCAGCATGGGCAGCGAGGTATAGACCCCCTGGCCCATCTCGGCGCGATCACAGAAGAAGGTGATGGTGTCATCGCTGCCGATGCGCAGCCACGCATTGGGTTCCAGGGTCGAGCTCTTGCCGCTCGAGTTGCGTGACTGTTTGCAGCCAGGAAGGGCTATCGCGATCACCAAGCCGCCCAGCACGTGGCGGCGCGTCAACATCAGGTTCGCGGACATGGCGGTTTCCTCCCCCCGAAACTCAATTGTCTTTTTCGAACTGTTGTTCTTCTGACCTAGGCGCGCTTGATCTCCGCGGCGCGACGAATGGCCGCACGGATGCGCTGATAGGTGCCGCAACGGCAGATATTGCCGGCCATGGCGGCGTCGATGTCGGCATCGGTGGGTCGCGGCTTGCTCGCGATCAGCGCCGAGGCGGACATGATCTGGCCGGATTGACAGTAGCCGCATTGCGGCACGTCGTGTTCGATCCACGCCTGCTGCACCGGATGGCTACGGTCTTTCGACAGCCCCTCGATGGTGGTCACGGGCTTTTCGCCCACGGCGCTCACGGGCACCTGGCAGGAGCGTACTGGCTCGCCATCGAGATGCACGGTGCAGGCCCCACATAACGCCATGCCGCAACCGAACTTGGTGCCGGTCAGGCCGAGCGTGTCGCGCAGCACCCAGAGGAGGGGTGTCTCCGGATCGACATCTACTTCAACGGCATTTCCATTCACATTGAGCTTGGTCACGAGCCACTCCCCCGATGCCTGACGACAGCGCAGGACTATATGCCCGCCAGCGAATTTGTAGGAGGGGGACGCGCGTTCAGCCTGGGTTATGATTGCGCCCCCTAAACTGTCCCCAGCCCCTTGAAGGAATTGAGTTTGTCCGAGATCCCGTCGAAGCCGCCCATCGTCACGGAAGTCGTAATTATTGGCGCCGGTCCTTGTGGGCTGTTCCAGGTCTTCGAACTCGGGCTGTTGGGCATGGGCTGCCACCTCATCGATTCGCTGGGTACGCCAGGCGGTCAGTGCACGGAGCTGTACCCCGACAAACCCATCTATGACATTCCGGCGTTACCCATCTGCGGCGCTCAGGAGCTCGTCGATCGACTGATGCAACAGATCGCGCCGTTCAACGCGCCGCTGCATCTCGGCCAGGAAGTCACCGCGCTGCGGAAGCGCGAGGACGGCCGCTTCGACGTCGAAACCATCCTGGGCACGCGTTTCGACGCGGGCGCGGTGGTCATCGCGGGTGGCGTCGGCTCGTTCCAGCCGCGGCGCATCGGTGTTCCTGGCGCGGATGTGTTCGAAGGCAAATCCATCCACTACCGCGTGCGCGATGCTGCGAGTTATCACGGCAAGAAGCTCGCGATCTTCGGCGGCGGCGATTCGGCGCTCGACTGGGTGATCGACTTCGCCGGCAAAGCGGCGGCCGTGACCCACATCCATCGCCGCGCAGAATTCCGCGGTGCGCCCGCATCGGTGGCGAAAATGCGCTCGCTGGTGGACGCGGGCGCGGTGCGCTACATCGAAGGGCTGGCGGACTCGCTGATTTTAGCCGGCGATTCATTCGCCGGGATCAACGTGAAGGGCACGGACGGCGCGATGCATGCCGTGGACGCCGATCACGTGTTCGCGTTCTTCGGGTTGCACCCGAAGCTGGGGCCCATCGCCGAGTGGGGCATGGAGCTCGAGAAGAAGGCGCTCAAGGTCGACACCGAAAAATTCCAGACCAGCGTCCCCGGGATCTTTGCCGTGGGAGACATCAACACCTACCCGGGTAAGAAGAAACTGATTCTGTCCGGATTCCACGAAGCGGCGCTCGCGGCTTTCGCGATCCAACACTACCTTTATCCCGCCAAGAAACAGTTCCTGCAATACACGACCACCAGCCCGGTCATGCAGAAGCGCCTCGGCGTACCGCACTAACTTCCAAAGGAGTTTCAAATGAAGACGATTCGCATCATTGCCTGTCTGTCACTGGCTTTTGCCGCGAGCAGCGCGTTCGCCGCCGACAAGGTTTGCAAGGTGGATATTTCCGGAACGGACCAGATGCAATTCGACAAGAAGGAAATCGCCGTGGCCGCCGACTGCACCGAAGTCGAAGTCACGCTCAAGCACGCCGGCAAACTGCCCGCGCAGGCCATGGGCCACAACTGGGTGCTCGCGAAGACATCAGATCTCGCGGGAATCGCC
>Ga0070677_10000918_pt1 | contig 9618 bp, 9 predicted proteins | sample KBSM63metaG_FD_64674 | JGI IMG/M metagenome (GOLD analysis project Ga0070677, IMG submission 64674) | Miscanthus rhizosphere microbial communities from Kellogg Biological Station, Michigan, USA - KBS M6-3 metaG | ecosystem: Host-associated > Plants > Roots > Rhizosphere > Soil ... | reverse complement strand
TGGGTGGCTGTTGGTGGTCGCGGCACGCTTTACGGCGCCATTATCGGGGCCGTCGTGGTGAATTATGCCAAGACGTATTTGACAGGCGCATTTCCGGAAGTATGGTTGTACGTACTTGGTGCACTCTTCGTACTCGTCACGCTTTTTCTGCCTCGCGGAGTCGTTGGACTGTTGACCGCGCAACGAGATAAAAAATGACAACGAGTGTTCGCGACAAAATCCTCTATCTCGAAAAATTGACTGTCAGCTTTGACGGATTTAAGGCGCTCAACGAACTCACGCTTTACGTTGAACCAGGAGAACTGCGCTGCATCATCGGACCCAACGGCGCCGGCAAGACCACGATGATGGATGTGATCACCGGCAAGACGCGCCCCGACGCAGGCTCCGCCTGGTTCGGCACCACCACGGATCTGCTCACTCTCACCGAACCCGAAATCGCGGAGGCCGGCATTGGACGCAAATTTCAGAAGCCGACGGTTTTCGAACAGCATAGTGTCCTGCAAAACCTGGCGCTCGCGGCCGCGGGAAACAAATCGGTCTGGCACACGCTGTTCAAACCGATCTCAAAATCACAGGTTGCGCGAATCGATGAAGTGCTGGTCACGGTCGGTCTGAAGGACCAGCGCGAAGTACGTGCGGGAATCCTCTCTCATGGCCAGAAGCAGTGGCTCGAGATCGGCATGTTGCTCATGCAGGATCCGCGATTGCTGCTGGTCGATGAGCCCGTGGCGGGCATGACGCCGCAGGAAGTCGAGCGTACTGCCGAGTTGCTGCTGTCTCTGGCGGGCAAACACTCAGTGGTGGTGGTCGAGCACGATATGGCCTTCGTGCGCTCGATCGCGCGCACAGTGACCGTGCTGCATGAGGGCTCGGTACTGGCCGAGGGGAGCATGGATGCAGTGCAGAATGATCCGAAGGTGATCGAGGTTTACCTCGGCGAAGCGCAGGGAGCTGGCTAGCCGTGCTCGCGATCAAAACCCTCAACCAGTTCTACAGCGGCAGTCACATTCTCTGGGACGTGAATCTGGAAGTGCCGGAAGGATCGTGCACCTGTCTGATGGGCCGCAACGGCGTGGGCAAGACTACGCTGCTCAAGTGCATCATGGGGCTGTTACCCATCGCCTCGGGGGCGATGAGCTATGGCGTGGGCGCCGAGACTGCCGATCTGTCGAGACTCGCGGCGGACCGGCGCGCGAAACTTGGCATTGCCTACGTGCCGCAGGGCCGCGAGATCTTTTCCCAGCTCACCGTGGAAGAAAATCTGCGCATTGGTTTCGGCTCGCGGCGAGGCAACAAGATTGCGCAGGTGCCGGAGCACATCTTCGAATGGTTTCCGGTGCTCAAGAAAATGCTCAAGCGTCGGGGAGGAGATCTCTCGGGTGGCCAACAGCAGCAGCTCGCCATCGGACGCGCCATGGTCCTCGATCCGAAGCTGCTGATCCTCGACGAGCCGGCCGAAGGCATTCAGCCCAACATCGTGCACGAGATCGGCGATATCATCATGCGCCTCAACCGCGAAGCGAAACTCACCGTGCTGTTAGTGGAACAGAAACTGCCGTTTGCGCGCCGCGTCGCGAGCGAGTTCCGCCTCATCGACAAGGGCCGCATCGTCGGTGGCGGAAAGATCGCTGCGCTCACTGACGACCTCGTTCACGAGCACCTCACGGTCTGACCATCGTGGATGCCGCCGTCGTTCGCAACACACCAGGATGGCAAGCCGAGCTGCGTCTCCGATTTGGGGTCAGGCCCCATTTCCTGGAAAACGGTGCCGGACTTCCCAGTGCCCGTACGGTGCTTGCCGAGCGGCATCACAAGGGACCGCTCATCGTTCAGCGGCCGTTTTATCCCGAAGGCGATCCGTGCCATGTCTACCTGGTGCATCCGCCGGGCGGTGTCGTCGGCGGTGACGAACTTCGCATTGATGTGCAGCTGGACGCCGGCGCGCACGCGCTGATCACCACGCCAGCCGCGACCAAGTTCTATCGCTGCGACGGCCGGCATTCCTCGCAGTCCCAGGAGCTGCATGCCTCAGGCGCGACGCTCGAGTGGTTACCACAGGAAAACATCTTCTATCGAGGCGCCGACGTACGCACGGCTACGCGCGTGCAGATCGACGCGCACTCACGCTTCATCGGGTGGGAGATCAACTGTCTCGGGCTTCCGGCACGAGGCGAACCTTTCGATGCCGGCGCGCTGCGGCTCGATCTCGAGCTCTGGCGCAATCGCGCCGCGGATGCCCCCGTTGATTTGTCCGGCCCCGCTTTCCAGCCTTCTTCGAAAGAAGTTGGGGGGCCTGACCCCATTTTCCTCGACCGGCTGCGGCTCAGCGGCGAGTCGCCGGCGCGCGGCGCGTTATGGGGGCTCGCGGGGCAGGAAGCGCTGGGCACACTGTTAGCCACACCCGCCACGCGTGCGCAGGTGGACTCAATTCGCGAGCTGATTGCGGATGAGCGATTCGCGGCCGTCTCGCTGGTCGATGCGGTGCTGGTGCTGCGGGCGCTCGCGCCGCAGGCGGAAGCCGTACGCAAGCTCTTCATTGCCGCCTGGCAACGTCTGCGGCCCACCATCATCGGTCGCGCGGCAGTGCTGCCGCGCATCTGGCATACATAGGTCGAGCAGCGCTCATGGAACTGACACCGCGCGAGAAAGACAAACTACTGCTGTTCACGGCCGCCCTGGTCGCCGAGCGCCGCCGCGCCCGGGGCTTGAAGCTCAACTATCCGGAGGCGGTGGCGCTGATCTCCGCCGCGATCCTCGAAGGCGCACGCGATGGCCGCACAGTCGCCGACCTCATGAGTTTTGGCACCACCATCCTCGCTCGCGCCGACGTCATGGACGGCGTGCCGGAAATGATTCCGGAGGTGCAGGTCGAGGCCACATTCCCCGACGGCACCAAGCTCGTGACCGTACATCACCCCATTGTTTGAATGATTGGTCTGAAGGAAGCGCCATGATCCCCGGAGAAATGTTTTGCGAAACCGGTGACATCGAAATCAACGCCGGGCGCAACACGCTCAAGCTGAAAGTCGCCAACACCGGTGATCGCCCCATCCAGGTGGGCTCTCACTACCATTTCTTCGAGACGAACCCGGCGTTGCGATTTACGCGCGCATCCGCGAAAGGCTTTCGGCTGAATATCGCCGCGGGTACCGCGGTGCGCTTCGAGCCCGGACAGGAACGCGAAGTGGAGCTGGTCGCTTTTGGCGGCGATCGCATGGTGTACGGCTTCGCGGCGAAAATCATGGGCAAACTGCCATGAAGATCGACCGCCGCGCCTACGCCGAAATGTACGGCCCTACCACGGGCGACCGCGTGCGCCTCGGCGACACCGAGCTCATTATCGAAGTGGAGCGTGACCACACGATCTATGGCGAAGAAGTGAAGTTCGGCGGCGGCAAGGTGATTCGCGACGGCATGGGGCAGAGTCAGCGCGGCGCAGCGGAAGTAGCCGACACCGTCATCACCAACGCGCTCATCGTCGATCACTGGGGCATCGTGAAGGCCGACATTGGCCTCAAGGAAGGCCGCATCGCCGGCATCGGCAAGGCGGGCAATCCCGACGTGCAGCCGGGTGTGGACATCATCATCGGCGCGGGCACGGAGATCATCGCGGGCGAGGGGCTCATCGCCACCGCCGGCGGCATCGACTCACACATCCACTTCATCTGTCCGCAGCAGGTCGATGACGCCATGATGTCCGGCATCACCACGATGATTGGTGGCGGAACAGGACCTGCGGCGGGCACCAGCGCGACCACCTGCACGCCCGGACCCTGGTACATCGAGCGCATGTACCAGGCCCTGGAAGAGCTGCCCATCAACTTCGGCTTGTTAGGCAAGGGCAATGCGAGCCTCGCCGAACCACTCGATGAGCAGATCGAAGCCGGCGCGATGGGCCTGAAGCTGCACGAAGACTGGGGCACGACGCCGGCCGCCATCGACAACTGTCTGAACGTTGCCGAGAGGTACGACATCCAGGTGGCGATTCACACCGACACCCTCAATGAGTCGGGTTTTCTCGAAGACACGCTGGCGGCCTTCAAGGGCCGCGCCATCCACACGTATCACACCGAGGGCGCGGGTGGCGGTCATGCGCCCGACATCATCAAGGCGTGCGGCGAGGCCAACGTGCTGCCGTCGTCCACCAATCCGACGCGTCCCTACACGGTGAACACCGTCGACGAGCATCTCGACATGCTCATGGTGTGTCATCACCTCGACCCGGGCATCGCCGAGGACGTGGCGTTCGCCGAATCACGCATCCGGCGCGAGACCATCGCGGCCGAAGACATCCTGCATGATCTCGGAGCGATGTCGATGATTTCCTCGGACTCGCAGGCCATGGGCCGCATTGGTGAAGTGATCACGCGCACCTGGCAGACCGCTCACAAGATGAAGGTGCAGCGCGGGCCGCTGGAGCCGTCAGGTTCATCAAACAACGCATCACGCAACGACAATTTCCGCGTGAAGCGCTACGTCGCGAAGTACACGATCAACCCCGCGATCACCCATGGCATCGCGCACGAAGTCGGTTCGATCGAGAAGGGCAAGCTCGCCGATATCGTGTTGTGGAAACCCGCGTTCTTTGGCGCAAAGACCGCCATGATCATCAAGGGCGGCATGATTGTCGCCGCGCCCATGGGTGATCCGAATGCCTCCATCCCGACGCCACAACCCGTGCACTACCGTCCCATGTTTGGGGCGCTGGCCGGAGCGCGCACCGCCACCTGCGTAAGCTTTGTGTCGAAGGCTGGCCTGGAAAATGGCATGGCCGGAAAGTTAGGGCTGCGCAAGAGACTCGTGGCGGTGCGGAACACTCGCGCCATCCGCAAGAAGGATCTCGTGCTCAACGACTACCAGCCGAAAATCGAAGTGGATTCACAAACCTACGAAGTACGCGCCGATGGCGAACTGTTGCGTTGCGAGCCGGCCACGGTGTTGCCGCTGGCGCAGCGTTACTTCTTGTTCTGACATGCTGAAGATCAATCTCAAACTCGATCGTCTCGTCGATCACCCACGTGCGGCCGAACGCAAACTGGTGTTGCCGTTCGGCGAGCGTTCCAAGAGCCGTTTGCTGGCGCTCCTCGACAACGGCGAAGAGGCCGGACTGTTCCTGGAACGCGGTTCGGTGCTGCGTCATGGCGATCTGCTGCTCGCGGACGATGGCCGTGTCATCGCAGTGGAGGCCGCGAGCGAGACCGTGTCGACCGTGCACACCGATGACGCCGTGATGCTGGCGCGCGCCAGCTATCACCTCGGCAACCGGCACGTGGCGCTGCAGATTGGCAGCGGCTGGCTGCGCTATCAGCACGATCACGTGCTCGACGACATGTTGCGCGGCTTCGGCCTCGACGTGCGTGTCGACGAGGCGCCTTTCGAACCCGAGGGAGGCGCATATGTCGCGGCCCCGCACCACACGCACGCGCACGCACATCCGCACGGCTGATCCGCCTGCCGCGGATGCCTTCGCGAACGCCGCGCCGCAGCTTCTGCGGCTGCTGCATCTGGCGAGTCCGGCATTGCCCATCGGCGCCTTTCACTTTTCGCAAGGGCTCGAGTACGCGGTGGAGTGCGGCTGGGTGAAGGATGAGGCCAGCGCTCTCGAGTGGATCGAGGGACTCGCGTCTGCAAGCCTCACAACTCTCGACCTGCCGGTGCTCGAGCGGCTGCGCAGCGCATGGCGGCAAGATGACACGCCGGAGGTTCTGCGCTGGAACGCATTCCTGATCGCGTCGCGTGAAACAGAAGAATTGCGAGCCGAAGATCGGCACCTCGGCAGTGCACTACTGCGCGTGCTGGTCGAGCTCGAGCTCACCACCGGGCTTTTTCCACTCAACGCGGCAAACACTCGGCCCGGCGTGTCGCATGCCACTGCATTCGCGTTCGCTTGCGCACGCTGGGGCATCGAGCCCACGGCGTGTTCGCTGACCTATGCGTGGGCGTGGGTGGAGAATCAGGTGCTGGCGGCCGTGAAACTGGTGCCGCTGGGGCAGAGTGCCGCGCAGAGGATGCTGCATGCGCTCTGCGCGCGCATCCCTCTTTTGGTAGAGCGCGCACACAAACTCACAGATTCCGACATCGGCATTTCCACCGCATTGAGCGCGGTGGCTAGCGGAAGGCACGAAACGCAATATTCGCGACTGTTCAAGTCTTGATTCGCGGTCGTGATTGACCGGACGCTGCGCTAGACTAGCGTCACTTCGCCGGCGGCCTTGTCAACCTCCATCGGCCCAAAAACAAAATGCATTCACGCGTACAGCTGATTTGCGCGGCTGTTGCCGCCTTGTTTGTCGCAGCCTGCAGCAAGCCCGCGGCCCAGCAGCAACCTCCACCTCCGGAAGTCGGCGTCATCGTCGTACATGGCTCGCCGGTACCGCTGGTGCGCGAAGCTTCCGGTCGGCTTGCGCCCACGCGCGCATCGGACGTGCGCGCGCGCGTTCCGGGAGTACTGCAGAAGCGCATATATAAGGAGGGGAGCATGGTGAAGGAGGGCGATCCCCTCGTGCTCATCGACACGGCGCCCTATCGCGCTGCGCTGGCGCAGGCCAACGCCGCTCTCGAACAGGCCGAAGCCTCCGCCACCAACGCCAAGGTCGCCGCCGATCGCAATCGCGAACTCGCGAATCAGAACCTGGTGTCGCGCATGCAGCTCGACGACGCCCTGGCTCTCGAGCGATCCACGGCGGCGCAAGTGTCCGCGGCCCGCGCTGCGGTCACGACCGCGCGCATCAACCTTGGCTACGCCACCATCACCTCGCCAATCTCTGGCCGCGCCGGCCAGATGCGCGTGCTCGAGGGTGCACTGGTCGGGCAGGGCGAGGCGACGCTGCTAACTACCGTCGAACAGGTCGATCCCATTTTCGTGTTCTTCGATCAGCCGGCATCCGACTTCGAGCGCCTGATGCGCGCGCAGGCTTCAGGCGATGTGACGCTCGCCCAGGGCAACCTTGCCGAAGTGCGGCTGCTGCGGGACGACGGCACGTTGTACGACGAGAAGGGCACGCTCGACTTTTCCGACTACAGCGTGAACCCGGCCACCGGCGCGGTCGCGTTCCGCGGCAGGGTGTCCAATCCAGGCCGCGTGTTGCTGCCGGGCATGTACGTGAAGGTGCGGCTGTCGGTCGGCACGTTGAAAAAGGGATTCCGTGTGCCGCAGCTCGCGGTACAGCGTGATGGTCAGGGTCCGTTCGTCCTGGTTGCGGGCGCCGATGGCATGGTCGCGCAGAAGCGCATCGTCACGACGTCAGCCGTCGGCAGCGACTGGGTGATCTCGAGCGGGCTCGCCGATGGTGACCAGGTCATCGTCGACAACCTGCAGAAAATCGGACCGGGCATGCCCGTCAAGGCGAAGCCAGCGAAGGCTGACGGTGCCGCAGCGCCGGCGGTGCCAGCGGCGGTTGCCGAAGGCGCAGCTCCCACCACCGCTAGTTAGCCACAGACCCGCAGGGCGGACTCCAACATGCCGCAATTTTTCATCGATCGCCCGGTATTCGCCTGGGTGATCGCCATCATCATCACCCTGGGTGGTGTCTTCGCCATTCGTGGGCTTCCGGCGGAGGCGTACCCGGACGTGGCGCCGCCACAGGTGTCCATCAGCGCGACTTACCCCGGCGCCAATGCCGACGTCGTCGAGCGCACCGTCATCCAGGTCATCGAGCAGCAGCTCACCGGCATCGACAACCTGATGTACTTCTCGTCGTCGTCCTCGAACAGCGGCGGTAGCATCACGCTGTACTTCGAGTCCGGCACGAATCCGGACACGGCGGCCGTGCAGACGCAGAACCGCGTGACCCTGGCCGAGCCCCGCTTGCCGCGCGAAGTCGTGTTGCAGGGCCTGCAGGTGGCGAAAGTGAACTCCGGTTTCCTCATGGCCGTGAGTCTGCGTTCCAAGGACAACAGCGTGCCCTCGGACGTGCTCAACAACATCGTCGCCGCCCAGGTGCTCGACCCGATCTCGCGCATACCCGGCGTGGGCCAGACCCAGCAGTTCGGCGCCGAATATTCGATGCGCATCTGGCTGAACCCTGACAAGTTGCGCAGCTTCCGCATGAGCGCCGCCGACGTGCTCGCGCGCGTGCGTGGCCAGAACGTGCAGTTCGCCACCGGCTCGTTAGGCGAACAACCCGCCGTCGAGGGCCAGCAGGTGGTGGCCTCCGTATCGGCCGAAGCGCAGTTCAGCTCCAAGGAAGAATTCGAAAACGTCATTCTGCGCACCGAGCCCAACGGCACCAGCGTGCGGCTCAAAGACGTCGCGCGGGTGGAGCTCGGCCTCAACACCTATTCGTTCGATGTGCGGTTGGACAACCAGCCCGTCGCGGGTTTCGGTGTCCTGTTGTCGCCGGGCGCGAATGCGCTCGAAGTGGCGAAGCAGGTCAAGATCCGCATGGACGAACTCGCGCCCAGCTTTCCCGCCGGCGTGGAGTGGTTCCTGCCTTTCGACGCGACCATCTTCATCAATGCAGCCATCCACGAAGTGGTGGTCACGCTGCTCATCGCGGTGTTCCTGGTGTTCATCGTGATGCTGGTGTTCCTGCAAAGCTTCCGTGCAACCCTCATTCCCACGCTCGTGGTGCCCGTGGCTCTCATGGGCGCGTTCATCGGCATGTCGGTGTTTGGTTTCTCGATCAACCAGCTGACCTTGTTTGGCATGGTGCTGGCCATCGGCATCGTCGTCGACGACGCCATCGTGGTCATCGAATCCGTCGAACGCATCATGCGCGAGGAACATCTTCCGCCAAAGGAAGCCACGCGCAAGGCAATGACGCAGATCACCAACCCGATCATCGCGATCTCGGTGGTGCTCGCGGCGGTGTTCATTCCGAGCGCGCTGCAATCGGGCTCGGTGGGCATGATCTACCAGCAGTTCGCGATGACCATCGCGATCTCCATGGGCTTTTCGGCGTTCCTCGCGTTGTCGCTGACGCCGGCGCTCTGCGGCACGATCCTGCGGCCCGAGCATCTCAAGGAAAACAGGTTCTTCAAGCTGTTCAACCGCAGCTACGACAGGACACAGAAATCGTACGTGCGGTCGGTCAAGTTCAGCCTGCGTCATCAGCGCTTCTGGATTGCGGGCGCCGCGGTGCTGATCGTTGCCGGCTTCTTCGTGTTGATATTCAGGCTGCCCGGCAGCTTCGTACCCGAAGAAGATCAGGGCTTCACCATCGGCATGGTGATGATGCCTCCGGGTACCGCCCAGCCGCGCACGCGCGAATTCATGAAGAGCGTCAGCGAACAGCTGCGCACCAACGACGCGGTGGACTCGGTGTTCGAAGTCACCGGTTTCAGTTTCATCGGCAGCGGTGAGAGCGTCGGCATGTTCTTCATCAAGCTGAAGGACTACAAGGCTCGCAAGACCACCGCCACGGAGTTCAACCAGTGGGCCTTTGGCATGGGTATGAGCCAGAAAGACGGCATGGCGCTGTTCTTCAACTTCCCGACCATCCCCGGCCTTGGCAATTTCGGCGGCTTCGAGTTCTGGCTCGAGGACCGCAAGGCGGCGGGCCGGCCGGCATTGTATGGCGCACTGGGTGCGTTGATGGGGGCGGCGGGCAAGAGCTCGGTCGTGACCGGTGTGCAGCCGAACGAGTTGCCGCCCGCGCCGCAGTTGAACCTGTC
>Ga0070677_10000916_pt1 | contig 9618 bp, 10 predicted proteins | sample KBSM63metaG_FD_64674 | JGI IMG/M metagenome (GOLD analysis project Ga0070677, IMG submission 64674) | Miscanthus rhizosphere microbial communities from Kellogg Biological Station, Michigan, USA - KBS M6-3 metaG | ecosystem: Host-associated > Plants > Roots > Rhizosphere > Soil ... | reverse complement strand
CGGCAGCCGCAAGGCCAAGCTGGTGCGAGTGCGCGAGCTGCTCCATGCGGTGCCTGCGGTCGATTCGCAAACCCCCGACAGCGATGCCGAGATCGAGCACGCCAAGCCCTGCTTCGTCTGCTTGCACTGCGGCGCTCAGATGCTCGTCCTTGAGACCTTCGCACGCGGGCAGACCATCCGCGCGCCGCCCCAACAGCGATACGCACCATGAATGCAATCGTCTGTCACGCTCCAGCCACCCGCCGGTTCTTCATCGCCCAGGGCCGGCACGGCATGACTTCGCCCCGCAGCGCATTCCCGTGCTCCGTTGCTCGAGATGTCGCCAACCAGCACGCCGAGAAGGCTGCGGTGCCCGGCGGTACACGTCCGCCGCCGACCAATGCGCGAGGCGAATCGCTGCTGTTATCGCAACCGCGACCGTCCAATTCGCCATAGCGCCGTAGCTTCATCGGACCACCGCGACGCTCGCCGCGGTTTCCTCCCTTGAGGTTTATCCAACACCTGCCCTCAGGCCGGCTTCACGCGCGGCTTCGGTCTCGCGCGACGGGCAGATGTCGGACAAACCTAAACACAAGCGGACCTTCTCGAGCGTCTGCTCTCGGGTGCGATTCGGCGCTGCGCTCAGCGGCGCCGGAACGCGGCGCAGGGATCGTCGCGCGCGGCCCGGACGGTGCGCACCACCGCATCAGGAACTCGCTGTCTTCGACGGAGGATGTCATTTTGTAGTCCGCGTCAGGCGCCGCAGCATCCTGGCAAAGCCGTCCCGGCCGCTGGCGGCCTCAAACCCTTTGTCGCTGCCAGCGGCCGATCACGCGCTGCGTCACCATCGCCTTCGTCGCCGCCGCGAACGACAGATAGTGCGGGGCGGCGAGGTGGGCGTCGAACGCCGCGGCGTCGTCGTAGAGCTCGTAGAGGAAAACGAGTCCCGGGCGGGCCGCGTCGGTGCAAACGTCGAACTGGCGGCATCCCGGCTCGTCATTGCGCGAGCGGGCGGCGTTCTCGAGCATCAGCGGAAGGAAGTCATTCCAGCGAGCCGGGTCGATCGTGAACTCGACGGTGACGACGTACATTGGATCTCCAGCAGGTCGGCGGGCTCGATCCGCTCGGGTATGGGAAGAGTCGCGGATGGAAGGTTGCAAAGTCAAGGGGCATCAGGAGCACGCACCGGCGCCGGCTACGCCGAGCTGAACGGCGCCAAGCCGCTGACCCAAGACTGGCACGTGCAATGACGCCGTTGCCGCCTCAGCGGCCGCCCGAAACGTCGATCGTGGTGCCGTGCACATACGAAGCCTCCGGACCGAGCAGCCAGATGGCGGCGCGCCCGATCTCCTCGGCCCGGCCCAGCCGTCCGAGCGGAATCGTCGGCGCCACCTGCCGCCTGGTCTCGGCGCCGCCGACCGCTTCCAGGATGTCGGTGTCGATCATGCCCGGCCGGATGCCGACGACGCGGATGCCTTCTGCGCCGAGCTCCTTGGCCAGACCGATCGTGAAGCTGTCGATCGCGCCTTTGGTCGCAGCGTAGACGACGGTGCGAGGCAATCCGCCGAGCCGGGCGGCCGCCGACGAGATGTTGACGATGACGCCGCCGCTGCCGCCATGGCGCGGCGACATGCGCCGGATCGCTGCGCTCGACGCGTGGATGCAGGCATACACGTTGGTCCGGAACAGCGTCTCCAGCGTGTGCTCGGTATGTTCCTCGAGAGGCACGACGGCGCCGACGATGCCGGCGTTATTGATGAGCGCCGTGATTCGCCCGAAGCAGCGATCGGTTTCCGCGAACAGGTGCTCGACCCCTCGGAACTGCGAGACATCGGCGCCGACCGCGACGGCGTGGCCGCCGGCACGCTCGATGTCGGCCACCACGCCCAAGGCCGCGGCCCGGTTTGTCGCGTAGTTGACGATCACCTTGTAGCCGGCGGCCGCGCCGAGTCGGGCGCAGGCGGCGCCGATGCCGCGTGAGGCGCCGGTGACGACCAGCACGCCCGGCGCGGCGGGCGGATTGTCGTCGGTCGGATTCAACGGTTGGCTTTCACCGGCGCTGTGGCCTGTTGGCCAGGGCCTGCGAGTTGACCACGTAGGGCGGCGTGCGGCCGGCGGCGACATCGAGCGCGGCACGAAAGGCGCTCTCGGCGAGCCGGCGCATGCACTCGTCGGTGAAGCAGATGCCGTGCGGCGTAACGATGACGTTCTCGAGCCGCAGCAGCGGATTGGACGCCGGCGTCGGCTCTTCCTCGAAGACGTCGAGGCCAGCGCCGGCGAGCCGGCCGCTGGCGAGCGCATCGTGGAGCGCGTGCTCGTCGACGATCGGCCCGCGCGCGGTGTTGATCAGGTAGGCGCTCGGCTTCATCATCCCGAGCAGGTGGGCGCTGACGAGGCCGCGGGTCGCCTCGTTGAGCGGGCAGTTCACGGCGAGGAAGTCGGCTTCGCGAAAGAGCGTCTCAAGGTTGACTAGGCGCACGCCGAGCTCGGCGGCCACGGCCGGGTCGGCGACCGGGTCGTGGGCAATGCCGTTCATCTCGAGCGGCCGGGCGAGGCGGAACAGTTCGGCGCCGATGTTGCCGAGGCCGATCGAGCCCAGCGTGCGTCCAGTGAGCCCGGTACCGATGTAGTCGAGCTTCTCGCCCCAGCGGCCGGTGCGCGTGAGCCGGTCCTTGATGAGCACCTTCTGGGCCAGCATCAACACGAAGGTGAGCGCCGAGGTGGCGACCGGGCGGCGCACGCCGTCGGGGGCGATCGTCAGCAGCACGCCGGCCGCCGTGCAGGCAGGCACGTCGATCGTGTCGTAGCCGACACCGAAGCGGGCGATCAGCTTCAGGCGGCGGTCGGCGCCGGCCAGGCTCGCCGGCGTCACCCGCGTCAGCATCGCACAGACCGCGTCGTAACGCGCCGCCTGCGCCGGCGTGACTCCGCCCGGCTCCTGCGTCATGTATTCCCAAGTGATGCCCTCGGCGTCGAGCAGGCGGAGCACCTCCCGGCCGAAGATCGGCTCACCGCTGGAACTGAGAACGTCGGCAGTGATGCCGACCCGAAATTCACTCATCGAAAGCTTCCCCTTCGAGCGGTCATTGCATCATGCGCGGCAGCCACAGCACCAATTCGGGCACGAAGGCGACGAGCAGGATGACGGCGAGCCAGGCAAGGATGAAAGGCGTCAGCATGCCGAGTGACTCGTTGTAACTGATGCCCGCGATCTTGCAAGCCACCATCGCCAGCACGCCGACCGGCGGCGTGACCGAGCCGAGCACGAGCAGCATGATCGTGACGATGCCGAAATGGACCGGGTCGTAGCCGAGGTGCGCGATCAGCGGTTGCATGATGGGCACGACAATGATGAGCGCCGGCACCGGCTCGAGAAAGGTGCCGAGGAGGAAGAAGAACAGGATCAGCACCAGCATTGCCAGCGAGCGGTCCCCGGTGATCGACAGCATCAGCTGCAAGGCGGCCTGGCCGACACCGGCCCGGCTGAGGACCCAGCTGAAGAGTCCGGCGCCGGCGAGCGTTATCAGCGCGCTCGCGGTCATCGCCGCGGCGGCCGAGAAGTTGCGGTAGAGCGACGCGAAGCCGTGCCGGCGCCCTAACAGGCCGAACAGCAATGCATACAGCGCGGCCACGGCGCCGGCCTCGGTGGGCGTGAAGGCACCCGAGAGAATTCCGCCGATGATGATTACCGGCATGAAGATCGCCGGCAACGCGCGCGTCGTGGCCTGCCGCCGTTCGCCCCAGTTCGACCGTGGCGAAGGTTTGGCGCCGGCGCTCGGCGCCATGAACCAGGCCAGGGCGAGCATCACCAAGCCGGCAAGCACTCCGGGGATCGCGCCGCCCAGGAACAGCGCGCCGATCGAGACGCCGGTGACCGAGCCGTAGATCACCGCAATCACGCTCGGTGGGATGATCGGCGCCATCATCGACGCGCAGGCCGTGACGGCGACGGCGAAGGCCGGCTTGTAGCCCTCGCGCTTCATGGCCGGAATCATCATCGAGCCGATCGCCGTCAGGTCGGCGAGCGCGGAGCCGGAAATCGCGCCCATGAACATGTTGGTCATGATGTTGGCCTGCGCCAGGCCGCCGCGAAAATGGCCCATCAGCGCCCGCGACACGTTGACCAACCGCTCGGTGATGCCGGAGACGCTCATCAGCTCGCCGGCGAGCACGAACAGCGGCACCGCGAGCAGCGAGAAATTGTCGAGCGCCTCGTAGAACTGCTGGGCAAGAATCAGCACGGGAATCTGGCCGTCCTGCAGGATCGCGAGCACGGCAGCCAGTCCCATGCAATAGCCGATCGGCATGCCAAGCACCATGAACACGCAGAAGAGCCCGAGCAGCAGGCCGATCGTCATACGGTCAGGTCCCGATGCGGCTCGCTGGCGGGCTCGCGATTCCAGGTCAGCAGCATGAGAAGCGCTTCCAGTCCGGCACCGACGGCGAGCGACATGTAGACGGTCCACTTGGGCACTTCGAGCAGCGGTGAGCGTTGCAGCCAGGAGAGGTCCATCAGCTGGATCGCGGCCCACAACAGGATCAGGCTGAAGGCGATCGCCAGCGCGTTGGCGACGCTGACGACGACCTTGCGGCCGGCGGGCGGCAGCATCAGCTCCAGCATCTCGAGGCGGATGTGCTCGCGCGACGCGGCGACGAGCGCCGAGCTCACCATGACGCCCCAGACCAGCAGGCCGCGGACGAGCTCCTCGGCCCAGAACAGCGACTCGTTGAGGACGTAGCGGAAGAAGACCTGGAGCAGCACGAGCACGAAATAGCTCGCCAGCAGGCCCGCCGACAGGGCCGTCAGGGCGGCGCGCAAGCGACGGACGAAAGCAGCTTCGCGCCGCGGCACGACAGTGCCCGGGCCGGGCACCGGTCAGGCCTTGGCGGCAGCTTGCGCGGCCTCGACCAGCGCCTTGCCCTTGGGACCCGTCTTGGCGACGAAATTCGTCAGCACCGGGCCCATCTTCGAGCGGAAACTCTCGATGTCGGGCGCCGCGTCGGCCTTGACCCGCGCGGCCAGGGCGTCCCACGCCGCCTGTTGCTCCTTGATGTTGGCCTCCCACATCTCCTTCTGCACCGCCTCGACGGCGCTCTCGCGGATCACCTTCTGCACGTTGGCCGGCAGGGTCGCCATCTTCTTCGCGCTCGCCATCATCGAGACCTCGGTGAAGATGTGGTGCGTCTTGGTGGCGAAGCCGGCGACTTCGTAGATCTTGGCGGTGACGATGTAGTCGGCCGGCACCTCGATCGCATCAATGACGCCGGTCTGCAGGGCGGTGTACATCTCGCCGGCGGGGATCGGCGTCGGGTTGGCGCCCATCGCGCGTGCCATCTCGACCCATGTGGGAATTTCCGGCACGCGCAGCTTGATACCGCGCACGTCGTCGGCCTTGTGGATCGGCTTCTTGGCGAGGAAGACCCGAAAGCCCGAGGCACCGAGCGACAGGATCTCGACGCCGAGTGTCTCCTTGGCGATCTCCGTGACCTGCTTGCCGGTCGGTCCGTACATCACGCGCTTGACGTGCTCGAAGTCGTTGAAGAGAAACGGCAGCGAGATGAAGCCGAACTGCGGCTGCCAGTTGGCGAGCGTACCGAGGTCGCTCCAGCACATGTCGAGCGTGCCGAGTTGCAGCGCTTCGGCAGAAGTGCGCAGGTTGAAGAGCTGCGAAGCCGGCCGGATGTCGATCGTGACCTGGCCCGCGGTGCCGTCCTTGACGCGGGCGACAAAGCTCTCGGCCGCCTTGTGGCCAATGTGGGAGATGGGCAGATGGTGCGAGAACACCAGACGAATCGGCGCGGCTTGCGCCCGCGCCACGGCAGGCAGGGCCAAGGCGGCGATCGTGCCCGCGCCGCGGCTCAGAACGGAACGTCTGGACAGGCTCATCTCGTCTCCTTGCCGATCGCGCGACTGCACCTGCAGCCGTTTCGACGGGCATCGTCGATCGATCATGTAGCGCTACCATGAGTGCCGTCAACCACGGGGAAACGCAGGGATATGATCAACGAGCAGGATGTGGAGCGCTACCGGCGCGAGGGTTTCATCGTCGTTCCCGACGTGGTCTCGGCCGAAGACATCGCCGAACTGCGCGCCGTGACCGACGAGTTCGTCGAGGCGTCGCGCCAGGCTCGCGAGCACACCGACGTGTTCGACCTCGAGCCGGGCCACCGCGCCGAGGCCCCGCGTCTGCGCCGCATCAAGACGCCGGACAAGCATCATCCGGCCTATGCGCGCATGGTCCGCCATCCGAAGATCGTCTCCGTGCTGCAGCGGCTGTGGGGCCCGAACGTGCGCTTCGACATGTCGAAGCTCAACCTGAAGGCGGCCGGCTTCGGCTCGCCGGTCGAGTGGCACCAGGACTGGGCCTTCTACCCCCACACCAACGACGACCTCGCGGCGGTCGGCATCATGCTCGACGATTTCACCGCCGACAACGGCTCGATGCTCGTCATCCCTGGCAGCCATACAGGCAAGGTCTACGACCACCATGCCCAGGGACACTTCGTCGGCGGCATCGATCCCGAGGCGAGCGGGATCGATTTCTCGAAGGCGGTGATGTGCACCGGCAGGGCTGGATCGATCACCGTGCACCATGTCCGCCTGGTACATGGATCTTCCGCCAACGTCTCAGGCCGGCCCCGTCGCTTTCTGCTCCACCAGTACCGCGCCGCCGATGCCTGGCCGCTGATCCACGTGCCGACCGCCTGGGAGCCGTGGACGTCGCAGTTGGTGTCGGGGGCCGACACGCTCGAGCCGCGCATGGCAGCGCTGCCGGTCCGCCTGCCGTACCCGGCGGCGCCGAACCAGGGCTCAATCTACGAGAACCAGCGCGACCTGGCCGCGCGATTCTTCAAGGACGCGACCGAGGCGGTCTAGGGTTCTGCCCGCGCGCTACATCGCCGCGGTGAAGCCGCCATCCACCGTCGTCACCAGGCCGGTGACGTACGAGTCCTCGTCCGAGGCGAGGAACACCGCCGCCGGGCCGATCTCCCGCAGGCTCCCCCAGCGTCCGGCCGGCGTGCGCTTGCAAACCCAGTCGTTGAACTCGGCGTCGGCCAGCAGCGGCGTGTTCATCTCCGTGGCGAAGAAGCCTGGCGCGATGCAGTTGACGGTGATCCGGTCTAGCGCCAGCTCGACGGCCAGCTGCCGGGTCAACGCGTGCACCGCGCCCTTGCTGGCGACATAGGCCGAGATCGTGGCGCGCGCGTTGATGGCGCTGATCGAGCCGGTCATGATGATGCGGCCGGCGCGGCGGGGAACCATTTCCTTCGCCGCCGACTTGCACAGCACCCATACCGCGGTGAGGTTCGTGCCGATGACGCGCTCAAAGTCGGCGCGCTCGAAAGCGCGATCGGTGCGCGGTGGATGATGCCGGCGTTGGCGACGAGGATATCGAAGCGTCCATGGCGCAAAGCGATGCCGGCGACGCAGGCCGCGGCGGCCGCGGCATCGTTGACGTCGAACGCGGCCGCTTCGCCGGAGAGGCCTTGTGCCCGCAATTCAGCCACCCGCGTGTCGAGGGCGGCGCCGTCGCGCGCGTTAAGCACGACGTGGGCACCGGCGCTTGCGAGCGACTGCGCCATCGCCCAGCCCAGCCCGCGCGAGGCGCCGGTGATCAGCGCCACTTTCTGCTTCAAATCGAACGTCGCGTTTCCTGACACATGGCTGCTCAGCCGGCGCCGCTGCCAATCTTCTCGACGAGTTGGGCGTAGGCTTGCTGCAGCAAGCCGCTGTCGGTGCCGGCAGCGATCATCGTATAGCCCATGTCGCGTGCGCGCTCGATCCAGGCGGTGTCGGTCGCCATGAAGCCGGCCGCCTTGCCGTGGCGGCGGCAGACCTCGGCCACCCGGCGCATCGCCGCATCGAAGCGCGCATCGGCGAATTGCCCCGGGATGCCCATGAAGTTCGACAGGTCGAAGTGGCCGACCCAGAGCACGTCGACTCCGTCAACCGCGGCGATCTCCTCGACCTGCTCGAGCCCGCGCTCGGTCTCGATCTGGGCGATGACCATCGTGCGGGCGTGCGACTCGGCGATCTTCTGTCCGACATCGCCGCCGAGGTAGTCGCACTGCGCGAAGCCGAACGCCGCCCCGCGCCGGCCGACCGGCGGATAGCGGCAGGCCTCGACGATGGAACGCGCCTGGGCGGCGGATTCGACCATCGGGATCATCACGCCGCGCGCGCCGAGGTCGAGGGCTCGCGCGAGCCACGTGTACTCGCCCCTCGGCACGCGCACCATCGGCTCGATCGGCAAACCGCGGCATGAGGCGAACAGCCACTTCAGCGTCTCGTAGCCGAGGCCCGTGTGCTCCATGTCGAAGAGGACGAACTTGCAGCCGGCGTTGGCCAGGATGCTGGCCATGCCTGGCGAGAAGAATTCGAAGACCATCGCGCCGGCCACGGTCTTGCCGGCGCGAATGTCGTTCTTGATGGCGTTCGGTTGCATCGGGTCCGCTTTCTTCAATGCGCCGCGGCGCAGGTGTCGGTGACTTGCGCTTCGCCCCCGCGTTCGAGCCGCTGCCAGAGCTCGCGCACCAGGCGCAGCGGAGTTGCGACTCTCGCTAGTGGTCCGAAAGCTCGTAGCCGTCGGGATCGGTCGCGTATTGGCGAGGACCGAGCTGCCGAAGCGCCCATTGAACGCTCGGCCGACAGCTGATTGAAAGCAGCATACCCTGTGACACCGCAGGCTGGTAGTAGCCGTTCCCCGTCAGGCGTGGTCAGCCTTGGATCTGAGAGCGAACGCTCTGCGCGAGCAGTCGCGAGAGTGCGGCAACGGATTCACTTCAAGCCGGAAAAACGTCTCCTTGTCTGAACCTGTCGGCATCATTCTCGTCGGGACGTATTTCTCGTTAGAGCAATGGGATCAATTGGCGTTTGCGTGGGAGCCCAGCTAACGTGCAAAACTGCCCTCCGCCCCGCTGACCGAAGGACAGCAATGGGTCGTCAAGAGACCCCCAATTCGACAGGCGTATGTCCGCTTCATAGCTGAAACGGAAATGGGAAAGCTGCGTGACTTTTGCGTGACTCTTGTCAGCGCTCCTGGTGAGACGGATGCACAAAGCGGGTCGTGGGCGCCGCTAAGTAGTCCGTTTCGGAAGTTCGCACACGTATTTTCAGGCAGCCAATTTTAGAGGCTGAGTTTCGGCGTAACGCGAGCGCATGCGCGTGATAAGAGCGTTCAGGTCGGCCCGGGTAAATTTCCACTCGAAGGGCTGCGCGATGCTTTCGAAGTAGCGCTCGAAGTTTTCGAGTCGCTCGGCCACGGCCGCGCGACAAGTGAAGTCGTTTGGTGTGAGCGCCTTGCGCTGAACGATCGAGAAGTAGATCTCGATTTGGTTGAGCCAACTCGCGTGCACCGGGCCGTGAACCGGCACCAATCGCGGATGAGCTTGGGTTAGCCGCTGGACTGACGCGTCGCCGCGATGTGACGAGCCGTTGTCCATGACCCAGAACACCCGGCGCGCATCCTTGTAGGGCGACTGGCGCATGACTTGTTCGACGAGTCGTTCGAATGGCGCGATGCCGGTGGTCGCTTCACAGCGGCCGAAGATCTTCGCTCGGTGCACGTCAAGAGCGGCGAGATAGGCCCAGGCTCCGCCGCGTGCGTACTCGTGTTCGACACGCATCATTTTGCCGGG
>Ga0070677_10000909_pt1 | contig 9697 bp, 10 predicted proteins | sample KBSM63metaG_FD_64674 | JGI IMG/M metagenome (GOLD analysis project Ga0070677, IMG submission 64674) | Miscanthus rhizosphere microbial communities from Kellogg Biological Station, Michigan, USA - KBS M6-3 metaG | ecosystem: Host-associated > Plants > Roots > Rhizosphere > Soil ... | reverse complement strand
ACCGCGGTCAACCGCCTCGGCGCGCGGCTGATGGGCATCTCGACCTCCGGCGCCGGCAAGCTGAGCTTCGGCCTCGCTGCGTTCATCGGCGCGTTGTCGGGCCTTCTCATCGGCCCGACGACGACGATCTTCTACGATTCGGGCTTCCTGATCGGCCTCAAGGGCTTCGTCGCCGCGATCTTCGGCGGCCTGGCGAGCTATCCCGCCGCCGCGCTCGGCGCCCTGCTGGTCGGCGTGCTCGAGAGCTTCAGCTCGTTCTACGCAAGCGCGTTCAAGGAAGTGATCGTCTTCACGCTGATCATTCCTGTCCTCCTGTGGCGCTCGTTCCAGCACGGCCACGACGACGAGGAGGAGCAGTGAACCCGCGCCGGATCGCCCTGGTCGTCTTCGTCGTCGCGCTGGCGCTCGTGCCGGTGCTGACGCCGGCCGACAACGAGTTCCTGATCACGCAGGCGAACTACATCGGCCTGTACACGCTGGTCGTGATCGGCCTGGTGCTGCTCACCGGGATCGCCGGGCTGACGTCGTTCGGTCAGGCGGCGTTCGTCGGCATGGGCGCGTACACGGCGGCGTACCTGACCCTCACTTACGGCGTGTCGCCCTGGCTCACGGTCTGGATCGGCCTGGCGATCACCGCGCTCGCCGCGCTCGTCCTCGCCTGGGTGACGCTGCGCATGTCGGGCCACTACCTGCCGCTCGCGACGATCGCCTGGGGCCTGAGCCTCTTCTACCTGCTCGGCAACCTCGACTTCCTCGGCAAGTACGACGGCCTGCTCGGCATCCCGGCGCTCTCGTTCTTCGGCCTCTCGCTCAGCACCGGGCGGCGCTTCTTCTACCTGCTCTGGATCATCGTCGTCCTTGCGGCGCTGGCGATCACGCATCTGCTCGACTCGCGCGCGGGCCGGGCGCTGCGCGCCGTGAAGGGAGGATCGACGATGCCCGAGGCGATGGGTATCGACACCTTCCGCGTCAAGGTGACGGCGTTCGTCCTCGCCGCCCTGCTCGCGAGCGTCTCGGGGTGGCTGTTCGCGCACTTCCAGCGCACCGTCAACCCGTCGCCGTTCGGCCTCAACATGGGCATCGAATATCTGTTCATGGCGGTGCTCGGCGGCGTCGGCTACGTCTGGGGCGCGCTCGTCGGCGCCGGCGTCGTCCAGATCCTGAAGGACCAGCTCCAGGTCGTGCTGCCGAAGCTGATGGGAACGAGCGGCAACTACGAGATCATCGTCTTCGGCGTCGTCCTCGTCCTCATGCTCCAGTACGCGCGCGACGGCATCTGGGCGTTCGTCGACGCCGCCTTGCCGCGCCTGCGCCGCAAGGTCGACTGGGCCGACGCGGCGCCGCTGCCGGCGCGGCCCAAGCCGCCGCACGGCGACGTCGTCCTCGACGTGCGCGCGGTGCGCAAGGAGTTCGGCGGCCTGGTCGCCGTCAACGACGTCGGCTTCCAGGTGCGCGCCGGCGAGATCCTCGGCCTCATCGGCCCGAACGGTGCCGGCAAGTCGACCACCTTCAACCTCGTCACCGGCGTCTTGCCGGCGACGCGAGGGGAGGTCGTCCTGCTCGGCCAGCGCATCGACGCGCTGCCGTCGCGCGAGATCGCGCGGCGCGGCGTCGCGCGCACGTTCCAGCACGTCAAGATGATCGGCGCGATGACAGTGCTCGAGAACGTCGCGCTCGGCACGCACCTGCGCGGCCGCCACGGCGTGCCGGCGGCGATGCTGCGCACCGACCGCGCCGAGGAGCGGCGCCTGATGAAGGAGGCCGAGCGCCAGCTGCAGCGCATCGGCATGGGCGAGCTGATGCACGAGCAGGCCGGCAACCTCGCCCTCGGCCAGCAGCGCCTGATGGAGATCGCCCGCGCGCTCGCCGCCGACCCGACGCTGCTGCTGCTCGACGAGCCCGCCGCGGGCCTGCGCCTGAAGGAGAAGGAAGGCCTCGCCACCGTGCTGCGCCAGCTGCGCGACGAGGGCTTGTCGATCCTGCTCGTCGAGCACGACATGGACCTCGTGATGGGGCTCGTCGATCGCGTCGTCGTGATGGAGTTCGGCACCAAGCTGATCGAAGGCACGCCCGAGGAGGTCCAGGCCTCTCCCGCGGTGCGAGCCGCCTATCTCGGCACCGAGCACTAGGAGCAAGCATGGCCGAGCTGCTCCTGAACGTTCACGATCTCCACGCCGGGTACGGCCGCGCCGAAGTCCTGCACGGCCTGACGATCACCGCGCGCGCCGGCAAGGTCATCACCGTCATCGGCCCGAACGGCGCCGGCAAGTCGACCCTGCTCAACGCGCTGATGGGCGTGCTGCAATCGCGCGGCACGGTCGAGTACGACGGCGCGCCGATCGGGTTGCGCTCGCTCGAGGAGCGCGTCCTCCTCGGCATGGCGCTGGTGCCGGAGACGCGCGCGCTGTTCGGCACCATGTCGGTCGAGGACAACCTGCTCCTCGGCGCGTACCGACAGGTGCGCCTCGGCCACAAGGACAGCGCCAAGTCGCTCGACGAGGTGTTCGTGCTGTTTCCGCGTCTGCGCGAGCGGCGCGCCCAGCTCGCGGGCACGCTCTCGGGCGGCGAGCGACAGATGCTCGCGGTGGGCCGCGCCCTGATGGGCAAGCCGCGGCTGCTCATGCTCGACGAGCCGAGCCTCGGCCTGGCGCCGCTCGTCGTCCGCGACATCTTCGCGACCATTGCCGCGCTGCGCGCGACCGGCGTGACCATCCTGCTCGTCGAGCAGAACGCGCGCGCTGCGCTCGAGGTCGCCGACTACGGCTACGTGCTCGAGATGGGCGAGATCGCGCTCGAAGGACCGGCCGAGGACCTTGCGCGCGACCCGCGCGTCATCGAAACCTACCTCGGCGCGACGCGGAAGAAATCGGGCAGCTGAGCGGCGCCGACACTGGCCGTCGTCGCGACAGCGGCAGCGCGCAAGGCCGGGAAAACGTCGGCCAGCGGACGCGTCTCCGGCAGTACGTAGATGACGCCGCCTTGGGCGAAGCTCGGCCAGGCGACGCGCGCGAAGAAAGCCGCCGGCACGTTGATGCATCCGTACGAGATGCGGTGCTCGGCCGGATCGGCCGACTCGAGCCGCTCGAGGCGGCGCTCGCTCTTCACGTTGGCGCGCACGCTGTGCATCGACACGGCGGCGTCATAGTCGACCCAGATCACCTTCTCGCCGCCCAGGTTCTCGCCCGGCTCGCTGACGAAGCGGCCGGCCGGCGTCGTCCGCTCCTCGGGGCGGACGGCGGCGATCGGCTTGTCGCCGATGCCCGGCTCGGAATCGTCGCCGCGCGCCAGGCCAAGCAGGATCGGCGATGCGCCGATCAGGCGGCCGCTCGGCGCGAAGACGTACAGCGTCGCCCGGGTCTTGTCGACGACGGCGAACGGGTGCGTGCCGTGATCGGCGCTGGTGACCACCCAGTCGGCGACGCGATGGACGTCGGCACGCGCGACGGCGCCGGCGAAGTCGGCTTGACGCGGCCGTGCCGGGGCGGCCTCGACGTGCTCGGCGACGGCTTCCTCGCGGGGAGGGGCCTCGAGCCAGGAGTGGAAGCCCCAGCCGCAAGCGAGTGCCGCGATCAGGCCGACGAAGACCACCGGCCTGGGCTGTTGCGGCGCAGGCGATGGTGCGGTTCGTTCTGCCATGCCGATCGTTTCCACTTGGTGCCACGCGTGGCAATCGTCGCGCCCGTGCTCGACGTGCCGCGCAGCCGTCGGCGACCGTCAAGGGAGACTCGCGCGAAGCGGCGCGAAGGCAACAACCCGCTGCGCTAAGCTGCGGCCCCCTGGAGAAGGAGACGGCCATGCCGCTGACCCATCGCGTCGCCGCCGAGTTCATCGGCACCCTCTGGCTCGTTCTCGGCGGCTGCGGCAGCGCGGTGCTCGCCGGCACATTTCCGCAGTACGGCATCGGCTTTGCCGGCGTCTCGCTCGCCTTCGGATTGACGGTGCTGACGATGGCCTACGCGATCGGCCACGTCTCGGGCTGCCACCTGAACCCAGCGGTCTCGCTCGGCCTGGTCATCGGCGGACGCTTTCGCAGCGCCGATCTGCTTACGTCCACGCACGCTTCGCCGCCAACGGCTACGGCGAGCATTCTCCGGGCGGCTATTCGCTTGGCGCGGCCCTGCTATGCGAGTTCGTCATGACCTCATGTTCCTGGTGATCATCCTCGGCGCGACCGACGAGCGCGCACCAAGCGGCTTCGCGCCGATCGCGATCGGCCTGGGCCTGACGCTGATCCACCTGATCAGCATCCCGGTGACCGCGACTTCGGTCAATCCGGCGCGCAGCACCGGCCCGGCGCTGTTCGCCGCGGGCGGCTGGGCCCTCCCGCAGCTCTGGGCGTTCTGGGTCGCACCGCTCGCCGGCGCGGCATGCGCCGGGATCGTCTATCGCTGGTTGGCCGGCGATCGCAGCGATGCGGTGGGCGTCGAGGGCGCGGCGGCGGCGAGCCGCATTCCCAAGTCATCGGGCTGAGCGAGCGGCGCCGGCCGCGCTCAGGACGACGCGACCAGCGAGCGGCCCTTGGGGCCGAGGTGCATCGCCATCGCCTGCGCCTGTGCTTCGTCGAAGCGCAGCCGCTGGGCGTCGAAGCTCTGGCCGTAGATGCCGCCGCGGACATGGCCCGGCTCGATCGATTCCCAGAAGCCGCTCCAGCCGGCAGGCAGCCGCGGCCCGTCGGGTGTCGAGAGCCAGAGGCGATAGAGCAAGCGCTTCTTCTCCGGTTCGGGCGCATCGTGGAATTCGGTGCGCGAGTGCAGCGCCGTGTGGTTCGAGAGGATCTGCAGGTCGCCCGGCTCGAGCCGCATCGAGTACATGAACTCGGGCCGGCGCACGATGGCATCGAGCAGCTCCATCGCCTCGCGCTGCAGCGGCGAGATCTGCGGAGCGCCCGCGATCTTCTCGCCGTTGGTGATCCGGTTGCGGTTCCAGTTGCAGAAGAGCTCGCCGCCCTCGAAGCCGATGATCGGGATCTGGGTGAACGGCGCCTCGCCCGGCGACTGCTCGTTCTGGCGGCTGAACGGGTACGGCTGCTGCAGCGCCGCGACGAGGTCGGGGCGCTCGGCGGCGAGCTGGCGGTACGCAGCGACCGAGCTGCTGCACAGGCTGTCGCCGCCGCTCGGCGCCTGGTTGTAGCAGCTGAGCAGGACGACGTCGCCGCTGTCGACGTGGAAGTCGAGCTCGGCGTTCGACGAGTAGCCGCGCCCGCCGGCGCTGCGGTAGACGGTGCCCGCGTCCTTGACCTCGTTGATGTAGCGCGACAGCTTGTCCTGCGGCCTCGCCGTGCCGAGGTGCAGACCGACCGCCCACGTCAGGAGCTCGAACTCCTCGGCGCTCAGGTCCTTTCGCGGCAGGCCCTTGATGAGCGCCGCGCCGAAGCCGTGCTGCGCTTCGTCGAGCGCGCGCCGGATCGTCGTCAGCGAGCGGCCGAAGGCGAAGTCGCGCTGGCGATAGTCGAGCAGCGGCTTGCCTTCGACGCGACCGGCGGCGAGGCCGCGGCGCAGGTCGGCGCGGTCGGCGTCGTCGAGCGCGTAGACCCAGCGCCGGTCGCGATCGAGGTCGGCGGCGCGCCAGGCGGCGGCGTCGCGCCCGAGCGCGGTTGCCGACGGGGCGGTCGGCTCGGTGGTCGTCGTCATGGCGTTTCCTCTCACTCGATCGGGAACCGCTTGACGAGCACGCTCATTCGCTCGCCTTCCTCGCGCAGCATGGCCGCGAACTCGGCCGGCGTGTTGCCGATCGCCTCCGAGCCGATGACCGCGAAGGCCTTCTTCACGTCGTCGGCCTTGACCGCCTCCTGGACCGCCGCCAGCACGCCCTGCACGACGTTGTCGGGCGTGCCCTTCGGCGCGAGCACGCCGTAGACGGTCGGCGTGTCGAAGCCGTTGACGCCGGCTTCGGCCGCCGAGGGCACTTCGGGCGTGACCGCCGACCGCTTCTTGCCGGCCGAGGCGAGGATGCGCAGCGTGCCGTTCTTGTAGTGCGGCAGGGCCGCGGTGATGCCCATGATCGCGACGTTGACGTTGTTCGCGACGAGGTCGGTGATCAGTTGGCCGCCGCCCTTGTAGTTGACGATGACCAGGCTGTCGAGCCCGTTCTCGGCCTTCCACATTTGCCCCTGCAGGCGAGCGACGTTCTCGGTCGTGCCGTACGAGCACGGCGTGGTCTTGCAGTAGCGCACGAGCTCGGCGACGGTTTTCACCGGCAGCTTGGCATTGGCGACGAACACGCCGGGCAGGGCCGAGAACGCGGTGATCGGCACGAGCTGGGTCATCGGGTCCGGCCCCTTGAAGGTCGGCAGGTGCTTGGACAGCGTCAGTGCGTTGATCTGCACGAGCAGCGTGTAGCCGTCGGGCTTGGCCTCGATCACCTTGCGCGTGCCGATCAGGCCGTCGGCGCCGGCGGTGTTGTCGACGATCACGGGCTGGCCCCAGATTCGTTGCAGCTCCTTGGCGACGGCGCGCGTCTGCGCGTCGACGCCGCCGCCCGGGGCGTACGGGACGACGAGCGTCACCTGCTTCTCCGGCTTCCATTGCGCATGCGCGGCGGTCGCAGCCAGCGAACACAGGGCGGCGATCGCCGTCGCGGCGACGCTTCTGATCTCGAATCTCATCTTGTCTCCTAGTTGGAATTGGTGGACGCTCAGATGTCGACGACGATCTTGCGTTCGGCGACGAGCTTCTTCCAGACCGCGAGCTCGGTCGCGATCGTCTTCTTCGGGTCGAGCTTGCCGGTCGCGACGGTCTGGCCGAGCGCGTCGAGGCGCGCGGCGACGGCGGGCGTCGCCATCGTCTCCGCGAGCGCCTTCTCGATCGGCGCGACGACGCTCGCCGGCAGGCCGGCCGGGCCGACCAGGGCGAACCAGCCCGGCGCCTCGTAGCCGGGCAGCGCGTCCTCGGCGATCGTCGGCACGTTCGGCAGCGCCGGCAGGCGCGTCGTCGAGCTGACACCGAGCGCCTTCAGCTGCCCGCTCTTGATGAACGCCGACGTCGCCGTGTAGGTGAGGAAGGCGAAATGCACTTCGCCGGCGATCAGCGCGGTCACGACCGGCGCGCCGCCGCGGTAGGGAACGTGCAGGGCGAAGGTCTGGCTGCGCGCCTTGAGCAGCTCGGCGGCGAGGTGGCCGACGCTGCCCGAGCCGCCCGAGCCGTAGTTGAGCTTGCCGGGCTGCTTTCGCATCAGCTCGATCAGCTCGCGCGGGCGATTTGCCGCCAGCGACGGATTGGCGACCAGCACCTGCGGCAGCTGCGAGACCATGGCGATCGCGGTGAAGCCGGTCAGCGGGTCGTAGCCCGGGTTGCGCAGCGACGGCACGATCGTCATCGGCGCGTTGTCGAGCAGGCCGAGCGTGTAGCCGTCGGGCGCGGCGCGCGAGATCTCGGCCGCGGCGAGCGTTCCGCTCGCGCCCGGCTTGTTGTCGACGACGATCGGCTGGCCGAGCACGCGGCCGAGCGGCACGCCGATCTCGCGCGCCGTGATGTCGGCCGCGCCGCCGGGGGCGTAGCCGGTGACGAGGCGGATCGGCCGCGCCGGCCACGCCTGCGCGTTCGCGCGGAGCGTCAGCGACGGCAGGGCAACGACGGCGACGCCGCCGACGAAAGCCGAGCGACGGCGCCGATCGACGCGCCACGGAGTCACGGTCGCGCTCACTCGACGTTCTTCAGCGCGAACTCGTTCAGGTGCCCCGACGGCAGCGCGTCGACGCCCGGGTCCGCCGGCAGCTCGATGTCGAACCAGCGCTCGAGCACGCCGGCGATCAGCTCGTAGCACGCGCCGATCCGGACCACTTCCATCGTCGAGAAGTTGATCAGCGTGCCGGCGCGGCGATAGACGTGATAGCGGCGCAGGCCGTAGTCGATCGTGATGTCGGCGATCTCGCGCAGCTCGGGCTGGACGTCCTCGACGCGGAACTTGGTGCCGGTGCCCGTGAGGTTGGCCGACGAGCCGAACAGCGGCACGACCTCCTCGCGCGAAAGCCGCGTCAGCTCCTTGTGGAACGGTCCGGCGTTGAGCAGCATGCCGAGCGTGCCGACGGCGGTCGACGCCTTGACGGCGTCGGCGTCGAGCTTGCGCAACAAGGGGTGGTCGGCGCGGAAAGGGCCGATGACGCCGATCGGCAGATCGTGATCGACGACGAGCGCCTCGACCATGGCCTGCTCGCGCCGGCCGAGCGTCATCAGGTCGCGCTGCGTCTCGAGGTCGCCGGCCATCGCGTTGCGCTTGTGGCTGCCGCGGCGCTTGGTGTCGTAGATCTTCTTCAGCGGGTCCATCGACGCGCCGCACATGGCGTAGCCGGTGTCGTTCGGCACGAGGGCGATGCCGCCCTTCTTGATGACGTCGATGGTGCGGCGGGCGTCGCCGGGAATGTCGAGTCTCATGTCCTGGGTTCTCCTCGTCGCTCAGGTTCTCGGAGCCGGCCAGGCCCACGGGCGTGCGCTGCGATCCTTCGCCTGCCAGGCGCGGATCAGGGCGTCGTCCTTCAGCGTCAGGCCGATGTCGTCGAGGCCGTGCAGCAGCGCCTCGCGGCGGAGCGGGTCGATCGCGAACGCGATGCTCGTCCCGTCGGGCGCGACGATGGTCTTCTTCTCGAGGTCGACCGTGATCGGCGCGCCGTCGGCGCACTGCGCGGCGAGCGCCTCGATCTGCGCGAGCGGCAGCCGGATCGGCAGCACGCCGTTCTGGAAGCAGTTCGAATAGAAGATGTCGCCGTAGCTCGGCGCGATCACCGAGCGGATGCCGAGGCCCTGCAGCGCCCAGACCGCGCCTTCGCGCGACGAGCCGCAGCCGAAGTTCGGGCCGGCGAGGACGAACGGCGCGCCGCGGAAGGTCGGCTGGTTGAAGACGCAGTCGGGGTCCTCGCTGCCGTCGGCGCGAAAGCGCACGGCTTCGAGGGCGAACGGGCCGAGCTGGTCTTTCTGCAACGACGTCAGGCGCTCGATCCGAATGATCACGTCGGTGTCAACGTTGGCGCGCAGGAACGGCGCGGCGCGGCCGTTGACCGCGGTGAAGGGTTGCATGCTCATGATGTGGCGACGAGCGTTCGCACGTCGGTGATGCGGCCGGTCACCGCCGCGGCGACGGCCATCGCCGGGCTGGCGAGGTGGGTGCGTGCCTGCGGGCCCTGGCGGCCGACGAAGTTGCGGTTGGAGGTCGAGACGCAGCGTGCCTTGGGCGGCACCTGCTCGCCGTTGGCGGCGACGCACATGCTGCAGCCGGGCTCGCGCCAGGCGAAGCCGGCGTTCTCGAAGACGGTGTGCAGGCCCTCGGCCTCGGCCGCACGCTTGACGTTCTCCGAGCCCGGTACCACCCACGCGGTGACGTTCGGCGCGACGTGGCGGCCGCGCGCGATCGCGGCGGCGGCGCGCAGGTCGGAGAGGCGCGAGTTCGTGCACGAGCCGATGAAGACCCAGTCGACCGGCGTGCCGGCGAGCGGCGCGCCGCCTTCGAGGCCCATGTAGGCGAGCGCCGCGGTCCAGGCGTCGCGGTCGTCGGCGCTCGCGGCCGATGCCGGATCGGGAATCCGCGCGTCGACCGCGATCGCGTGCTCGGGGCTCGTGCCCCAGGTCATCGTCGGCACGACGGCGCCGGCGTCGATCGTCTCCTCGCGATCGAAGACCGTGTCGGCGTCGCTCTGCAGCGTGCGCCAGTGCGCCGCCGCCTTCTCGAAGGCATCGCCCTGCGGCGCCTGCGGCCGGCCGCGCAGCCA
>Ga0070677_10000897_pt1 | contig 9794 bp, 10 predicted proteins | sample KBSM63metaG_FD_64674 | JGI IMG/M metagenome (GOLD analysis project Ga0070677, IMG submission 64674) | Miscanthus rhizosphere microbial communities from Kellogg Biological Station, Michigan, USA - KBS M6-3 metaG | ecosystem: Host-associated > Plants > Roots > Rhizosphere > Soil ... | reverse complement strand
CAGCCAAGCGCCTTGCCGTGACGTCGGTCGCGGCAAGCACGACGCGCACCCTATTAGTGTCGAGATAGTCGAGTTTATGCGCGCTCAGAATGAGACGACAGGTCGCCTTGCCCTCTCGGACAAGGTCCATCTCATAGGCGTCAATCTCCGCTGCTCCCGCAATGGTAGCCTGGAGAAGTGAGTTGAGCTGCGGAACGTCCCATTCACCGGCACCGAGATCCGCCAGCCTGCGACTAGTCATGGTCGCTGGATCAAGATTGAACGTGTTGCAGAATGAGGTGCTTGCACCAATGACGACCACTTGGTCGTCGAGCAGCAGTAGTGGCGCCTTCGACGACTCAACGAGTGCCATGGCCAGGCTGGTAACGGTCTCGTTCGGGAGCGGCATGCTCTCAACCATCTCTGCGGTCCAAGGTAAGCTTGGTCGCTTCCGCTATATGATGGGCGTTGAAGGGCTTCTCAACCACGGCATGCCCAGGCATCCTTATCCTAACTTCACCCGGGCTTCCCGTAATGAAGAGGACAGGTATCGCTCGTTCAGAACAAATCGACTGAACGGCTGTGATCCCGCAGCCCGGCCGAAGTTCGACATCGGCGGTAATAAGGTCGGGACACCTCAGTGCGGCAGCCGTCACCGCCTCGTCGGCCGAAACGGCGATGTCGAACGAAGTGAATCCGCAACCGCGCAGCGCGTCCTCTATCGCGATGGCGATCATTGCTTCGTCTTCAATGATGAGTACATGCATCACGGCGCTCCTTGAGCGGGGAGCGTGCCACGTCTCTCCAGCACCAAGGCTCAACTAAGTGACTGGTGATACTGTCGTAACGGCTCGAACTATCATTCGTTGCGGGCGGCAGCGTGCAATGTCCGCTTTCCACCCAAAGCAGACATTGCCAGTTCAAAATTCGGGTCCCACACACCTGTAGTTGTGTTTCAGGCTTCCCCATGAGCCCACTGCAGCCCGCCCGATTGACTGCGCTTTCCAACTCATCGGCGGCACGGCTGATATCGGTCTCGTCACGACCCGTGGTGAGTGTGAACATTCGTGAACTCGCGCTCGGAATGGGCGTTATTCCGCGCTCATGAGCCGTTCGTAAAAAGTAATCGCGCGCATGTAGTCGGCGATGGCGATGCGCTCGTCATTGCCGTGAAAGCGGGTGAGATCGTCCTTGCGCATGGTGATCGGGACGAAGCGGAGAACGGCCTTTGCGACGCTCTGGTAGTGGCGTCCGTCGGTCGCTCCCACGACCAGACCCGGAGAAACGCCGGCTTCCGGGAAGCTCGACCGTACGAGCGCCTTGAACCGCTGGTATTCCGCACTGTCCGTCGCAACGGGCTTACCCGGTTGTTGCTGGATGGAGGCTGGACGCACCTGAACCTGAGGGTCGTCGATCACGCGGCGATCGTGTTCGAGAACGCTTTCGACACTGTCTCCCGGCAGGATCCGGTGATTGACCACGGCATGAGCGACCTGTGGGATGACATTGTCCTTGGTCCCAGCGTCGAGAATGGTAGGCGCGGTCGTCGTCCGGATCGCTGCGGCAGTGCTCGGCACGGCAAGGAGCTGCCGCTCGACCAGCGGGCCGGTCAGCCAGCGATTGGCAAGCGCGGCGCGCATTGCAAAGCTGCCGTACGGAGCGATACCGTCAAGCATTGCCCCGGACGGGCCATTGAGCCTCGCTGGCATCTGGTTTTCGGCAAGGCGCTCGACCGCTCTGGCAATCTGCACCGCCGAATTGTCATTGGCGGGCATGGAGCTGTGGCCACCTGCGCCGGTGGCGGTGAGCTCGACCGAAACATAACCCTTCTCGCCGATGCCGATCATGGCGATCGGCACGTCGACGCCGCCGATGACTCCGTCGAGCACGGCATAGCCTTCATCGAGACCGAGCCCGATATTTGCGCCGCGCTGCCTGAGAAGGGCGGCCATGGCCTTCGCGCCTTCTCCGCCGCGCTCCTCGTCATGCCCGAAGGCGAGATAGATCGTTTGCCGGGGCCGGTATCCGCGCGCGAGCAGGCGTTCGGTCGCTTCGAGGATCGCCATCAGCGAGCCCTTGTCGTCGATTGCGCCGCGCCCGATCACGAAGCCTTTGGCGATCGTTCCGCTGAACGGCGGCGCGCTCCATTTGCCTTCGCTCCCCGCTTCGACGGGCACTACGTCCTGGTGGGCCATCAAAAGAAGGGCGGGGGCCGAAGGGTCGGTGCCCGGCCAGGTGAACAGCAGGCTCCCTCCGGGCAATTCCTCGCGCACCAACTGCGCATGGATGCGGGGAAAGCTCTGGGTCAGAAAGGCGTGGAACGCGGTGAAGCTCTCGGGAGAGGCCGGACCAGTCCCGGTGGAAACGGTCTGCGCCTGCAGGGCCTGCGAAAGGCGCTGTACGGCGGCGGTATCGACCGGCAGCGGCGGCGGAGCATTGCCGAGCGCCTCGGGCGTCAGCCTCAGCGTGTTGAATATCACAACGGCGAGGAGCGTCAGCAGCAGTACCGCCGCGACGAACCCGATCCTTTTGGCCGTCTTCAGAAGTCGACCTTGTCATAGTGCTGGGGCGGGACGATCACTTCCATCCGTTCGCCGAGCAGCGGCCGGAACGATGGCCGCGACTTCATGACGGCGTACCAGTCCTTGGTCTGCTTGTGCCCCCGCCAGTCGAGCGCCCCGAGATAGTCGATGACGCTCAAATGGGCGGCCGCCGCAAAGTCCGCCAGGCTAAGGCCCGGGCCGGCAAGCCAGCGGCGGTGGTCGAGCAGATAATCGACATAGTCGAGATGGTTGTTCGCGACCCGCATCGCCTCGCGCAGAATGCGCGTGTCGGGGCTCTCCTTGCTGACGAGGCGCTTGCGCATCCGCTCGTTCATCAGGGGCTCTACGACTTCCCGGAAAAGCTTCTCGTCGAACCATTCGACGAGGCGGCGTATCTCGGCGCGAAGCGCCGCATTGCCATGGATCATGGGCATACGGTCGACCGTCTCATCGAAATATTCGACGATCGGCTGCGACCCGATGAGGGTGATGCCCTGGTCTGCCTCGACCATGACCGGAGTTTCCCCGGCCGGATTGAGATCTACGAACTCGTCGCGCCGCTCCCAGGGGTTCTCGCGCACCAGCTCGGCCGCAATGCCTTTCTCGGCGAGGACGAGCCTCACTTTGCGGGAAAAAGGACAAAGCGGGAATTGAAAGAGCTGCCACATGCCAGGGCAGCTTTAGCGCGGGCGACGCCCGCGTCTAGGCGCTCGGCGTCAGCGCTTGGGATAATCGGGACGAGGCATGTTGGCCGTAGCCCGTTCGATCTCCCGCTGGGCCTCGGACATGCCTTTCATGATCGCCGGCAGGGCTGCAGCCATAGCCCTCATTCCAGCCTGCATGGCGGGCCGGGCTTCCTCAATCTGTTGACGGACATCGCGCTCCGACATCTTCGTCTCGCTGCGCACCGTCCGGCGCTTGTCGGAAGCCGTCGGCGGGCGTCCTTCGATGGCCGCTTCGACCTCGCCGACCGGGAGTTCGAGGAACACCTTCGACATTGCGACCATCGCGTCGGTCAGCCGGTCGGCCCATTTCGGGTCCGTCAGCTCCGGCGGCAGCTGGATGGCCTCCGGCCCGACGGGCGGAGCCGTCTGCTGGGCAAGCGCGGGAGCGGCGAAAACCGTGAGCGGCAATGCGATCAGTGCGAGGCGCATGATACGGGTCCTAAGAAGGATCAACTCGCTGATTTCTAACGCCCAATCACCTTAGCAGCCGATGAACGGCAGATGAATCAGCGGGCGGCGAGCCAGACCAGAGCAGCGGATCCGGCGATGATGCGATACCAGGCGAACGGCCCGAATCCGTAGCGCGTAATGATCGCGATGAACGCCTTCACGACGATGACGGCGACAATGAAGGAGATGAGGCTGCCAAGTCCGATCCAGCCGAATTGACCGGGCGGAATCTGGTCCCAATGCTTGAACAGCTGCAGGGCGGTGGCGCCCGTGAGCGTCGGGACCGCGAGGAAAAAGCTGAACTCCGCCGCGGTCTTGCGGTCCACGCCGAAGCTCATTGCGCCAAGGATCGTCGCTCCCGACCGGCTGACGCCCGGGATCATCGCCAGGCACTGGACGAGGCCGATGCCGATCGAATGGCGAAGCGTGACGTTGGAAACGCCCCCGCAGTCCGTGGGCTTCGAATAGCGCTCGACGATCAGGATCGCGATTCCGCCGATGATCAGGGCCCAGGCGACGACCACGGCATTGCCGAGCAGAAGCTCGATATAGTCGCCGATCGCCAGGCCGATGACGACGGCCGGGATGAAAGCCACGAGCAAGTTGCGCACGAATCGCCATGCCTCCGGCGAGCGCCGGAACATGCCGACGAGAACGTCCCAGAACGTCCGCCAGTAGAGAACAACGATGGCGAGGATCGCGCCCGGCTGGATGGCGATGTTGAACACCGCCCAATCGTCCGCCTTGAAGCCAAGGAGCTCGGTCGCAAGGATCAGATGGCCGGTGGACGAGACCGGAAGATATTCGGTGACCCCCTCGACGATGCCGAGGATGATGACGAGGAGGAGGATCGGCACCGGGGTCTAGTGCGTCGCGGTGATGTTCACGCGGCGCCGCGCGAAGCGGTTGCCGCCGTACATGCCCAGCCATTCCGCCGCGACCGCACCGAAGGGCGTCCCGCGAATCCCGAATGCCTCGAGCCCCGGCGCTCCCTCAGCCGTGACATTGTCGTGCTGTAGCATCAGCCACTGATCCCGCGTGAGCGGTGCGCCGGGAAGGAAGCCGAACCAGGAGAGGAGCGAGGCGGCAGGTCCGGGCACCTCGACAAGTTCAGGCTCGCGGTCCGCGGCCTTGAGGATTTCGATGGTTAGCTCGCGCATGTTGAACACTTGCGGGCCGCCGATCTCGTAAGTCTTTCCGCCATGCGCCGGGTCCAGCGCGGCGGACGCCACCGCTTTCGCCAGATCTTCCACATAGACGGGCTGGAACCGGCACTTGGGCGCAATCACCGGCAAGGCGGGAAGGCGCGACATGGAAGCCAGCCGGTTCGTGAGCTTGTCCTCCGGGCCGAACACGATGGACGGGCGGATGATCGCGGCGTTCGGAAAGGCGTTGCGGACCGCTTTTTCCCCTTCGCCTTTCGTGCGCGCGTAGACGGCCTCGCTCTCGGCGTCCGCGCCGATCGCGGAAATATGGACCAGAGACTCGGCTCCGCCCTCGCGCGCGGCCTCGGCGATGTTGCGCGCGCCCTCGACATGGACGGCGTGCATGTCCTTGAACGACCCGGCTAGGTTGATCACCGCACTAGCGCCCTCGACCGCCCGACGGACGCTGTCGCGGTCGGAAGCCTCGGCGCGGACGAAGCCGAACTGCCCGACCTGGCTCAGGGGCTGAAGGTAGTTGGCGTGGCGCGGCTGGCGGGTGACGACCCGCACGCGCACCTCGGACTCGAACAAACGTTCGCAGACGTAGCGGCCGATGAAGCCGCCGCCGCCGAAAACGGTCACGAGCTTGGGTTGTCTCATTGCGTAGCCACTAGCGGGTGGCGCGCCGCGTTGACAAGCCGATGACTTCATCGAACCGGGCCGCCGCCCGGTCGGGCGGCCACCTTTTCCGCATCAGAAATAGTCGGCGAGGATGACGGTAACGGTCTGGCCGTCGGACTTGGTTATTCCGACCTTCGTTCCGACCGCCTCGCGGGCCCAGCCGGCCCGCTTCGACGTGTAGAAGCCCGGACCGACGCGTTCGCCGCCGATCTCGACCAGCTTGTCGCCCTTCTTGAGCCCCGCCTTCTCGGCTGGGCTGCCCGGCGTCACATGCAGCACGTTCAGATGATCGTCTTCGAGCATGAGGAACATGCCGGCGCGATCCTTGGTGAAGACGGGCAGACCGCCGATAGGCTTCAGCCAGAGCCGGTCATGCCCCAGGTCGAGCGTGACGTGGAACGGCTTGAACAGCTGAATGCCGGCATTTGCGCGCCCCTCGTACGGACCGTCCGCGACGGAGCCGAAATCGGTGGGGACATTCTTGAACGTGAAGCCGCCGATCTCGACCGTCGGCATGGTCACGCGCTTCGTCTCGTGGAGGCCGCCGACTCCGCCGCTTAGGGAAATGGCGTAGGGCAGCTTGGCGAGCGCCGGGACGCTCTCATGATATTCCTTGGACAGGCTCAGCGCGCCGCCATTGCCGAGGTCGAGCGCCGCCTCGACCGGAGGCTGGCCGTCAACCGAGATGGGAAGGTAGTGCAGCGTGCTGCGACGCGTCAGCTTCACTTCAGTCGCACCAGAGGGCGCGGCGAAATTCATGGCGGGCGATAGCCTCAGAAGCTGCTTGTCGAAGTCGAGCCCCACCACGCTGTTCATGAAGAGCTCACGGCCGAGGATCACCGGCATGGGCCTGCCGATCGCTTTCCCGATCGCATCGAGGTCTATGACGGCAACACTGACTCCGCTCAGCTTCAGATTGCCGACCTCGACGGTGACGTCCTGCACCAGCTCGGCCTGCTGGACGCCGCCGACGCCCTGCGCGCTGATCGACATGCCCTTCTTGAGACCGATCTGCCGTGCGAAGTCGCGGTCGATCGTGGTAACGCCTGCGCCGCTGTCGAGGATCATCGGCGTGTCCATGCCGTTGATGCGGCCGTTCAAAATAATCCGGTTGTCGCGAAACAGCTCGAACGGCACTGCGGCCGGTCTGCCTGATACGGAGCTGACGACAGGCTTGGCGATCTGCGCCGCGGCCAGAAACGGGGAGAGCGCGGCGGCCGCTCCGAATCCCACAACCGCAAGCGCGATTCTCATCTGGCGTTTCATGCTGTTTCCCTTTATCTTCGTATCGAGTTGCAGCTATCAATTATCGTAATACAATAATAAGGTCAAGAGACATGGGGGGCTCGGACATCGGCAAGACTGCATCCCGACTGCGCTGGGCTGTGTGGATCTTCTGGGCGGGCATCCTCATGGCCTATGCGGTCGGGCGCTTCGGCCTGACCCTCGGGGTGGTCCAGGTGCAGGCGCATTCGGCAGCGGGTGATGCGCCCTCCTTCATGGTGATAGCCGACGTCAGCATGCTCTTGCTCAGCGTCGCCTTATATCAGCTGACAAAGATGCTTGGAGCGATTGCTGAGGGCGATCTGTTCTCTGCGCGCGTGGTGAAGGCGTTCCGCGCCTTCGCCTTCTGGTTGCTGCTGGTCGCTTTGGTCTGGATTCTAGCGCCGGTTGCTGCGGTCCTCCTCGCGGGCCCCAACGACGCGAGCCGCCTGGAATTCCGGTTTCAGATGCGGGACGTGCTGACCGTCGGCATAGCGCTCATCCTGTTCTTGGTCGCCCGCCTCCTCGAACGTGCCCGCGCGGTCGACGAGGAATTGCGAGAGATCGTCTGATGGGCGTCGTCGTGCGTCTCGACGTGATGCTGGCCCTCCGGAAGAAGCGTTCGAAGGACCTCGCCGCGGAAATCGGCATCACCGAAGCAAACCTGTCCCTTCTCAAGTCGGGCAAGGTGAAGGGCATCCGCTTCCAGACTTTGGAAGCGATCTGCGAAGCGCTGGACTGCAAGCCTGGCGACATCCTCGACTATGAGCCGGATTCGCCGGCGAACGGGAATTGACAAGGCCTTGGCCCGTCTCCAAATGGCGCCGCCTACCAGCTGAAATCATAGCTCCTGTGCCCAGGTGGCGGAATTGGTAGACGCACCAGCTTCAGGTGCTGGCGCTCGCAAGGGCGTGGAGGTTCGAGTCCTCTCCTGGGCACCAAGGCTCCCCTAACACATTGGGGGCGCTCAAAAGCCCCAGACAACCGCCACTCTCGGCCACTCCGAAGGTACAACGGAAGGTACAAGGAGTGGCCCTGTGGGGGCCTGCGTGGAACATCTTCAACGACATTCAAAAACTGGCCGATTTGAGTTTTCGGCGGACATCACATTCCAGGCCAGCCCGTTGAACTGAAGCGCTCCTTGGGCGCGAGCGGCTCGACTACCGCTCGAGCTGTTCGTGGAAGAGCAGCGCGAACGCGAAAGCAGGAAGGAAAATGCCGGTGGTCTGTAACCAACGGAGGTAGCGAAGATGATCAGCGGAGCGGGGAGGATGCCCGAGAGCGCAAAGCCGTCGAGGAACTGGCCCTCGCTCAGCCGCCACCCCCGCCAACGGCGTCTTCGCGCACGAAAGGGATTGCCGTGTACGCACCTCCGAAGGACAGGAGCCCAGCCTTGAGGCCTGACAGGAACAAGGCGGTTGCTGTGACTGACCTGATAAATCGCGAGTAACCGGTTGAACCGGGACGACTCTACCCACCGTTCCTCTTCGACAAGCTCGCGCTTAATCATCGCGATCTACGCAACCGGGCCGCCCCAAGCGAGGAAGCCGAACCGCAGAAAGCGGAAGAACGCGCGGCTAGGCTTAGGGGTGCTTTTTCGCGCATCGCCGATTGACTACGGTAAAGGTCCACGCGGCGGAACGGGTAAGTCACTCATGTTGTATCTCGCGCGGGCAATGGCCAGCACGATGTAATACGAATCCGGCAAGTGGTCGCCGGACGCGATCGAGCGGGCCTTGGCCCCAGAGGCGCCGTTGCTTGTTGAGACGCTAATCTCTGCTTTCGACCCATTGCGGACATTAGCGGAATGCCCGCACCGACCCATTGCGAACATCAAGTTCGGGCACTCCTCGATTAAACACCGGCGCATCCGATGGATGTGTAAGACAGTTGCTGCTGGGGTTTTGACGACGAGTTGCGGTGCTTGTCGAAAGCAGGCCGTGAGCGCATAGCTGAAACAGGTCCGCAGACCACCCGCGTCAAGGCAGCGCAAGGGGTCGGAAATGACCAATGGCTCGATAGACACTGTAGTCGCTCCCGCGCGCCAGGAAGTGGACGCGCCTAGCCTGCTGGCGGGCGCGTGCGAGCCGTTCACCCGTTCCTTGTTCATCGAGGCGGGGCTGCGGCCGGGGATGCGAGTGCTCGACGCTTGGAGCGGCGCTGGCGACGTCGCCTTCCTGGCGCGAGAGATCGTCGGACCGAGCGGAGAGGTAACAGGCTTCGACCCCTCTCCTGCCACAGTCGCCTATGCGAACGAGCGTGCTGCGTTCCGAGGCCTCAAGAACGTCAACTTTGTCGAGGGCAGTGTCGAGGATTTGCCCTACGACGGTGTGTTCGACGCGGTGGTTGGGCGCCTCGTTCTTATGTACCGCCGCGACCCGACCAGGGATTTACGCGCGCTGATCCGCTGCCTCCGGCCCGGCGGTTTCACCGTCTTCCAGGAACTCGACATGCTGCCCGGAAAGACCGTTCCTCCAGCGAAGACCGTCGACGACGTGCGCGCATGGCTGCTCGATACGTTCGCACGAGCTGGGATCGAACTGGAGATGGGGCCGAAGCTCTACGGCGCGTTTGAGGCCGCTGGACTCCCTCCGCCACAGATGCGGGTTGACGGGTTCATGGGCGGCACCGCAAGCTTCGCTCCCGCGATCGTGGCCCATGTCGCGCGCCTGCTCCTGCCCAAGGCCGAGTCATTGGGCACGATCGGCGCTAAGGAAGTGGACATCGACACGCTCGAGGAACGGATGCGGGCCGAGCTCAGGCGCACCGGTGGCGTGATGTCGACACCACTTTTGATTGGAGCCTGGGCTAGAAGGTCGACCTAGTCCGAGCGCGCGCGGGCTCAGCAGCCGCTGGCGACAGCCGCTCCAACCGCACTTCCGACCACGCCCCCGATAGCCCCGGCTTCAGCGCCGTTGGTAGTAGTGCCTTCATTGCTGCTGGTCATGGTGGACGTCGTGCCATTGGCATTCGTGCTCGTGCTCGTGCTCGTGCTCGTGCTCGTGCTG
>Ga0070677_10000885_pt1 | contig 9865 bp, 10 predicted proteins | sample KBSM63metaG_FD_64674 | JGI IMG/M metagenome (GOLD analysis project Ga0070677, IMG submission 64674) | Miscanthus rhizosphere microbial communities from Kellogg Biological Station, Michigan, USA - KBS M6-3 metaG | ecosystem: Host-associated > Plants > Roots > Rhizosphere > Soil ... | reverse complement strand
CCGCCCTTCGAATTGAGCCACGCGCCCGTAGCTCAGCTGGATAGAGTACCTGGCTACGAACCAGGTGGTCGGGAGTTCGAATCTCTCCGGGCGCGCCATTTTCTGGCTGCAAGTGATTGTGATGTGCGTGAACCCATAAGTTGGCCAAAGTGCCAAGTAGTGGGTTCAATCACGGGCTCAGCTGCGCTGGCCCAGAACGAATTACTCCACGTTGGCGATCAGCTGCGTCCAACGCCGACTGACGCGCTTCATCGGAGTTGGGGAGACGTGCGCTTCTGCCAGAACGCAGACTTCTCATTCCGACCCGAAGCGGATCGTGTTCGATATAGTCGAACTCCCCATCCGGATCGGGGAGAGTGCTATGCCACTGCTGCGGATCATCATGACGCTTGCGATTGCGATCGCCGGCATCTCGGCATCCGCAATCGCGCAGGAGCGCGGACCCGATGGACGCGCGCGCAATCCTGGACTGACTGGGTGGTGCGAAACACCAGTTTCAGACCGCAAGTCGGAGCTGGGCTGTTATACGACCGCAGTCACGAAGCTGGGTGTTCTGCCATCGCAGGTTGCTCTCTACTGGCAACTCGACATCTTCCCTGACACAGCATCAGCTGAAGCGAACCGCGGCCCTTTCGGTACTGTCGTGCATAGCCATGGCAAGAACTGGTTGTTCACGATAGCCGAACAAACGTGGCGACCCCGAGGCGGTGAGCGCGTCGCAACTATTGGCCCGCTCGTTGTAGATCGGGATGTCTCGTACAGCGCGCACTATTCGGAGGCCGTCATTTCACCCGGATTTCAGAATGAAATTGCAGGGCACAGGCATCCTGGTCCCGAGGCGTGGTTCATCCTGACAGGTGGCCAGTGTCTTGAGACCCCGAACGGTGTAATGGTCGGACTCGCCGGACAAAGCATGCTTGCCCCGGAGGGTTGGCCGATGGCGATCTCCAGCTTCGGCACTGACACTCGGCGATCAGTGTTCATGGTCCTCCACCGAAGTGACGAGCGATACGCTCTGCCTGTCAATGCTAAACCCGACTCGCCCCACGCGCAGTGGCAACCGAAAGGACTATGCGCAGGTCTCAGTCAGAAGTCCGCGCGATGAGCAATCGTCGATTCATGCGGGTGCCCCTCGCGAGTCGTCGCGCGTGGGTAGTTGCCCTCACGGACTCACCTCATTGTTTGTCATCCGATCACATCGTTTCTCAGTTGCCCCACGGGCCTGCAATTCACGAGGGGCAACGATTCCCGCGGTTGCCCTGCTCGCGCGCATAACCCTTTGATCCGAAAATGACAAACTGCCGAGATCGACTCACTCCGGGCGCGCCATTATTGAAATGAATAAGAGGTCACCGTCTTCGGTCGACCCCTTATTCATTTCAATGCTCGTGCCCGGTGACTTCGACAACTCGGGCGCCGCGCCCCCAAAAGCATTGCGCCCCGGTGCTGCATCAGATCGGGCCGCAGTCGCGACCGATACTTTGCCTACTCTGTCGGTAGATGTTGCGGCCGATTCGGAAGCAGTCTCCGACGCAGCAGATGCCTCACCAATGATTCTGTCTGGCGAAAAGCAGATTGAACCCGACGCGGGGAATCCCGCCGAGAAAGCGCGCGACGATCTGAAGAACGCGATGATGATTCGCTGCGACTTCAAGCCGGGGGCAACGGGATTTTGGCTAAATCAAAGCCTGAGTGTTTCGCTGTTTGAGTGGCAGGGAGGACCCGTTACTTTTGAGGTTGTCGATCTGAATGCCGGGACAGCGCGAATACTTGGAGGCGTCGGAGCGACTGGCTCGCAAGAAGGGACGATCGATGCCATGGTGACTGCCACAGGTACGGGACTTCACTTCTCCGCGTTCACGCCAACTCGCGTGTTGGTAGTGTCTACAGTGTTCGCGAACCTGGACCGCTCAGGAAAATACCGGGCGGTGATGTCAAGGCACGGATCACCGACGTTTTACGAAAACATTTCCGAGCAGAATTACGGCAGCTGTGACATTGGCCTTTCTCAGCTGAGACCGCGGAGTGATTGAAAAGCAGCTCGAGTCACTCACAGGCCGGCATGGGCCTCGAAAAACCTGGCGATGAGGTCCGCCGAAGGATCGATCAGGCGATGATCGTCGTAGAAATCGATCTGCCCCTTCGACTGCATCCAGACCTCCTTCTTCTTTCCCGGCAACGCTGCGAAGAAGCTCTTCGCCAGTGCTGGCATGAGTGCTTTCTCGGAGTGAATCATGATGGTCGGCGCGCGCAGCGATGGCGCCAATTCCTGAACATCGAAAGGTAGTGTGTAGGCGCGCGATTGCACGGCGAATCCGTTGACGTAGTTGGGAACTGCGCCGCGCGGAGTTCCATAATATTCATAAGCTTCGCTGAGCGGCATCGCGACATCGCCATTGTCAGCGTCGACTGCGGGGATCGTCTCCGCCTGACCAGTCTCTCGCCAGCGCTGTTCCGCGGTGCTTGCGCGATGGATGGCCGCCTCATAGTTTGCGCCGAGCCAGCCTTTGGTCTGAGCGGCACTGGGGTAGACGCCGGCAACGCCAGCAAGGGCGCGAACCGGTAGCCCATTCGCCACCGCGAGTGCCATGTAACCGCCGCCGGCGCATACGCCGAGCGCGAAGATGGGCAAGCCACCGATTCGACGGTCCATGGTCAGGGCTGACACCGCCGCCTTGATGTCTTCCGCCTTTCCCTGCGGGCTCTCGAACTGACGCGGCTTGCCACCGCTTTCTCCAAACGTTCGATGATCGAAGGCGAGGGCGGCAAACCCTCGGTCTGCCATCGCGTGCGCATAGACGCCGGCCGCCTGCTCTTTGACTGATGTCAAAGGTCCCGTCGTCACGACCGCTCCACGCGGTGTCCCGTTCGGGAAAAAGAATGTTCCGATGAGCGAGTCGCCGGCGCTCGTGAAAACGAATCTCTCTTGGTTCATTGGTGACTCCCCGGAATTGGAGATGTTGCCGAAGCGGCTGCGTGATCATGGCGCGCGACAGCGCCGTTTCAATCTCGCGTATCGAAATATCAGGTTGTCCCGAAGTTGGGCTAACCACGCATCAATTCATGTGTCTCAGGCAACGCGTGCTTCGCTCAACTTTGAGTCGACGGCGATGCTCTGCGCGTATCTCGGGAAATCAAGGTGGAATCGCCGCTTGAGTTCGGGCGCACCCGCTTCAATACGCTCCCAATGCAGATCGGGACGGCGTTTCTTGAATCCAAAGACGATGAGGTTGCCGTCGGTCTGAACCTGCAGCGACAGCAGTTCGTCATCAAAGGCATCACGAAGCTTCGTTAGTTGGGTGGCAACAGAATCCTTGTCGCCGCAGATGTTGGCGACAAATACGCCACGGGCCGACAAGCGGCTCCGTGCTTTCCGGTAGAACTCGACTGACCCGAGTTCAGCGGCGATGCCTGTTCGGTCGCATGCGTCAGCGAGGATCACATCCTTGAGGTGCGTCTGGGTTGAAAGATAGGCCGCACCATCGGCGTTGATCACGCGAAAACGATGATCATCCGTGGGAACCGCGAATTCATCGCGCAGTGCGATGACATCCTGGTTGACTTCGATGGCCGTGAGCGATGCGGCGGGCAAGTTTGCGTAGCAGAACTTGGCGAGAGATCCGCCGCCCAGGCCAAGCAACAAGATGCGCTTAGGCGTGCGGTTGAAAAGCAGGAACGCCATCATCTTGCGTGTGTAGGCGAGCGCCAGCCTCACGGGATTGCTCAGCTCCATCACGCTTTGAATCGCGCCGAAATCGAAATGCAGAAATCGCCGCGGTCCGTTGTCGACTACGAATGGTTTGTCATAGGAACCCGAGTACAGCCGCTCTCGAAGCGTCTCGTGGCAACTCTCCGGCGGTTCGAGAAGGCGCAACTTGACGTTCGCGTCCGGGAACGGGCTCTCGATTGCCAGGAGCCGCGACGATCTGCGTTTCAACCGAGGGGACCCAAAGGCCCGCGCGAAGGACGCTGTTCGATCAGCGAGCGCACAGCGCTCACGATGTCTTCAACGGTGCGCGAACGGAACGGCGCGGACGAGGCGGTAATGCTGGCGATAGTGTGAACTGCTGCTCCGGCAACGGCACTGCGCCCCTTGAGCCCCTGTGAGCCCAGCGTCAAGGCCGTCACAAACCCGCGACCCCAGGTGTGCAGTGTTTCGCTGTGTTCGCGTTCTCTCAGACCGCAAAGCACCGACGACTCGAATCGCGATGGCTGCTGAGAAAGCCGGCGATCGAGATCCTGCATGAAGCCGACGATCAACGCGACGAACTCTTCGTATTGCGATCGTGCCGCAATTTTTGTCGGCACTTTCCAGCCCGGTAGTCCCCAGGTACGCGGCAACCAAGCGCCGGAGGAAATGTCCACCGGCCAGGAAATCAGCGCCACGAGATAGCCCTCGAGCTCCGCGATCTCCATGTGGCCACGCGGCCAGCCCGCTTCGCGCAGCCAGGCAGTCAGGCGGGCTCGCTGCGGATCGCCAAAAGGCGCGGTGCCAAACGTAAGCAGATTCGGCGGCATGAACTCACCTGGATCTGGTCGAGCCGAACGATACCGTTTGGACAAACTACTCATCAGCTGGACTTCCGGCGCGACGAGTTCTTGCCTTCGGCTTCCGGCGCCCAGGCTTTCCCGGTGCGCGATTCGATGTAGGCGCGCATGAGTCGTCGCACGACCTGGGAGGGCGTCGAGTCCTCTTCGGCACAGAGGCGTTCGAACACGGCTTTCTTGCGCGGGTCGATCAGGATCGTCAGGCGCGCGGTGCGTTCTTCCAGTGCCAAGGAAATTCTCTCGTGGGGACAGGTGTTAATTATATTATCATACTATGCACATTTGAGCGTCATACCGAGGCACATGCCCAAGTCAACAGAACTGCAGTGGCTGGAATTCGAGAGTCCATGGGAATGCCAGCCCGGCAAGGTGCGCGTGATGCAGTCGGCGGAAGAGATCAGCCGCGACGAACTCGCGAAGCGTGCTTGTCGCGATGAGCTCAAGCGGCCATACATCTTCGAGACTGTGTTCGAACGACGAATGCATTTCTCGAACGAGGCCACGCAAAGCGCCATGTTGTTCAGCGACCCTAACGCGCTGATCTCCCAATACACGCGCAAGATGATGGCGTTCCTGCTGTTCAATCCGAATCCGGGGCGCATCGTGATGATCGGACTGGGTGGCGGTTCGCTGGCCAAGTTCTGTTATCGCCATCTGTCGCGTTCGCAAATAACGGTCGTCGAGATCAATGAAGACGTCATTGCCATGCGCGACGAGTTTTGTATTCCGAAGGACGACGACCGATTCCGGGTCGTTCACGATGACGGAGCCCGCTATGTCGAGCGGCTCGAGGAACAGATGGACGTGCTGTTGATCGATGCGTTTGATATGGACGGCATCGCTCCGTCCCTGGCGAATTCCGACTTCTACTCTTCCGCCGCGCGTCAGCTGACGGAGAACGGCATGCTCGTCATGAACTTCTGGGGCCCGTGCGAGCGCTACGTCGATAACCTCGCGCAAGCGCGCGCTGCATTTGGTGACAGCCTGCTGCTGGTTCCCGTTGCGGGCGACGCAAATGTTTTGTTGTTTGCATTCAAACAGGCGCCCCCGCAGGCAATTACCGACGAACTCGAGGCCGTGGCGCAGCGTCTGCAAATGCGGCTCTTGCTCGATTTCCCCCGGTATCTCCGGCGCATCTGTCAGGGCATTTCGCTCAGCGATCCGCAGACATCGGCCGAGTCTCAGATGGCGGAGGCGTTTTGCGTGCCTGTGCAGAGAATGGAGAAGGAGTAGCGGTCAGGGATGTCGATTCGGGGCTGCCTCGAACGGCTAGGAAGGGAACGGTCAAATTTCGAATCCGGAGAAATCACCATGCCCCATCCGATGACCCCCACCATTACCGCCTTTGAGCGATCGCCCGATGGCGGCAAGGGCCTGGCGCGTGACACGCGCGTTCGGTGGGCGCTTGAAGAAGTTGGCCAACCTCATGTGGTTCGTCATGTTTCGTTCGGTGCGATGAAGGAAGCCGGGCATCTGGCGCTTCATCCTTTCGGCAAGATTCCGACCTATGAAGAGGGCGATCTCGTCCTGTTCGAGACAGGCGCGATCGTCTTGCATCTCGCCGAACTCCATACCGGGTTGCTGCCCAAGGACCCTGATGCGCGGGCGCGCGCGATCACCTGGATGTTTGCCGCGTTGAACACGGTCGAACCGCCGATCTTCGAGCTCGCAAACGCCAGACTCCTGGAGGCCGACAAGCCCTGGAGCAAGGAGCGCCTGCCTCTGGTCATGGATCGCGTCCGCAAACCACTGCACCAACTTTCTGCTCGCCTGGGCGATGCCGACTGGCTCGATGGGGAGTTCAGCGCGGGCGACCTGATGATGGTGTCGGTACTGCTGCGGCTGAGGGCATCGGGCATTCTGGATGAATTTCCGAAACTGGCCGCCTATGTCGCGCGCGGCGAAGCGCGGCCCGCTTACAAACGCGCTTTCGACGCTCAATCGGCGGTCTTCCATGAGATCGAGGCGGTGAAGGAAACATATGCCGCCATCAACCGGAATGATGTTCCGGGCGCGCTCAAAGCCCTTGACCCGCAGATAGAGTGGATCGAGCCGCCCGACTTTCCGACACCCGGGACGTATCGCGGGCACGCGGAAGTAACGGGCCAGATTTCGAAGGGACGCGGCACCTGGGCCGAGGGAACTTGCGAGCCGGAAAGCTTCGTCGTCGCTGGAGACAAAATCGTCGCCTTACTTCATGTGCGAGTCCGACTGAAAGACCACACGGAGTGGATCGATGGGCGCTTTGCCGATGTCCATACGTTCCGCAACGGCAAGGTCGTTCAGGTCCGCACGTTCGGCAAAAGGCAGGATGCGCTCGATTGGGCTTCTCAATTTGCGGCGCGCAGCGAGATGTCGCCTCCCGAAGTGCGTACGTTGATCGGCTGACCGCCGCCATTGATGGACCCCTTGGCGTAACCGTCCCGCTGCTCGGCGGTCAACGTGGCGAGCTCTGAACTGAAATCGCCTCCGCTCGTTGAGGCCTCGAAGCTGGCGGTGGTGGCTCGCGGCAGGGTCAACCGGATGCTGCCACCGGATGTCGTCACCAAAATTCCGCGGTTGATACCCACGAGACTGCATTGCACGTCGCCGCCACTCGTCTGCCCCCTTATTTTGCCGTCCACATTCAACAGACGGACGTCTCCGCCCGAGGTATTTGCATCGACGTCACCTCGGATAGCATCTGTGGTGATTCCGCCGCCCGAAGTTTTCGCCTCGACATTGCCGTTCACATTTTTTGCCGAGATATCGCCACCAGACGTGTGCAATGCCGCGGAGCCGGTGGTGCCCGTCAGCGCCACGTCTCCGCCGGCTGTGTGAATGTTGATCGCATATTTCTGTGGCACCGTGACCTCGATACGCGCATCGCCGTTCCAGGAACTCGGCCAAAACCAGCTTCCTTTCCGTTGCCGCCGCATCGTGACGGTCACGTCGTCGCCTTTCTGGAATGCGTCGAGTGTCGTGGCGGCGAGATCCTTGTCTGGGCCGTGGGCACTCATGCGGACGGTAACCTGGTTGGTAGCGGTGCCCGATACCTGCACCGAGGCTGAGTCAGCATCCACGATCAGCGCTCCGCCTGGCGAGACTGTAAAGGTTCGCTCGAGGGTCTTATCCGCTGCGTGGGCGGAACTGGCGGCTAACAGAACGAAGGTAATGGCCGAATAGCGGGTCATGGGAGTTCCTTTGGCGGTTTTCAGGCGGTCGCCGATTGAGACGCGCTAACGGACCAATGGGTTGCAATGGGCTGCCCGTGATCTTATTGGCGCCCATCGCCTGAGGACAGTTGATCGAGCACCGCACGAACGTGTGCCTTCAATGCTTCGCGTGCCGCGGCGTAGTCGACGCTGGCGGGCGGAACGTCCGTCCATTTCTCGGTTGACGGTGCCCCGTCTGACAGGCCCGCTGCCAATTCGGTGTTTATCAGTATCACTCGATGTGCCGAAGCAATGTCTGCCGCACTGATCGCGGTCGGATGAAAACCGGCGACGTCGAAGCCATCGGATCTCAGTCCGACGATGATGGGTGGCGGAACTGTCGTCGAGTTGGGCGATGTACCTCGGGAGATCGCACGAAACGGCAGATGTCTTGCCGTCGCAAGCTCATTGAAGTAGCTGGCTGCCATCAGGCTTTTTACATTGCCGTGCTCGCACACCATCACGATCAACGCACTGTCCTCCGGCGTGCGTAACAGCCAGACGGCGGCGGGTTCGTTGCCAGCGGCGCGGATCGCAACAGCCAGCTGGTTGTTATCTGGCAGGTAAAGGCCTGTTCTTGACCCACGACTGATTGGAAGTCTATCCAGGCGAGAGAACGAAGCACCGGACGCATAGCTATCGACCCAGCCTTCGCCGCATATCACGTACACGCGCTCGCGTTTGGCATCGACAAACACGTCGTCGGCGTCGCCGCAGACCTGGGCCCCGCCCAGTCGCTTTCCCGATGTCACGTCAAACGCCTCCATGCGCGCGGGACGCCTGAAGACTGCGAGTACTCGATGGTTAGTCAGATCGACGGCAAGCGGGTAGTTGGCCTGCAATTCATCCGTCGGCCAGTTCCCGATCGAAGTGTTGGTTTCTCGGGAGAGGATCTGAATCGATCCCGCATCCGGGACGTTCACGAATATTCGCGGGCCGTCCGATTCGAGCTGAAAACTCTCGGGATGACCTTTGAATGGAATATCGGCGATGCGTTTGCGCGCGGCGGCGTCGATGACCGCGATCGCGCCGTCATCATGGCCCACATAGACGCGCCGCGCCTTCGGATCCACGCGTACGTTGTCCGCGTCTGCTCCAAGATCGAGGGTGCCGATTGCAGAAAAATCCGCGGCGCGGAACAAACGCAGGGACCCATCGCCGCCAGTGGCAACGTAGACCGTGTCTGTCGAGGCTTCGTAGCCGATACCCTGAGGCTCATCGAAACCGGTCATCGTGCGCAGCAGGCGGCGCTGCTTCAGGTCGACGATTCCGACGCTGTTGTTGCCCAATTCCGCGACGTACAGTCGCTGGCGAGCTGAATCGTATGCAAGATGATCGATGCGGCCCGCGATGTCACCGAGGGGGATTTTCACGTCCACGGTGAGAGACGCGCCTGCCGCGAAGGGCGGGGCGATGGCCAGCGCGAGTCCAAGAACAAGCAGGCGTCGGCACGCGATTGACATGGGATGACCATAGCGGGCGGTGAAATGGAATGATATGGCGATCCATTGAGGAGACACAGTCATGAGCGACGCAACACGACGAGGGTTCATTCAGGCCAGCGCGGCAATTTCCTTGCTCGGAGCCGCTGATGCAGCGCAACCGCTTCTCGCCGCGGAGGGGAAAGACATGAACAGCACGGCATTTGGGTATCAGCACGCACCCGTTCCATTGGCCTTCGATCCCAAGAGCCTCAAGGGTATTTCCGAGAAGCTGATCCAGTCCCACTGGGAAAACAATTACAGCGGTGCGAGCAAGGCGCTCAACCTCGTCCGCGGCCGCCTGTCTCAAGCAGCCGCAGACCCCAACACGCCGCCTTACATCTATAACGGGCTCAAACGCGAGCAACTCATTCGCACCGGATCGGTGGTGCTGCACGAAATGTACTTCGCCAATCTCGGTGGCGATGGAAAGGCGAGTGCGGACCTGCGCACACGGCTCGCCGCATCTTTCGGCACGTACGATGCCTGGGAAACAGAGTTCCGCAAGATTGGTCAGGGTCTGGGTGGCGGATCGGGCTGGGTGGTGCTGGGCTACAACCGCAGTCTCAAACTACTCGAAAACTACTGGCTGTCCGACCACGCGTCGAACCCGGCAGACACGAGCCCGGTACTCGTCATGGA
>Ga0070677_10000870_pt1 | contig 9949 bp, 8 predicted proteins | sample KBSM63metaG_FD_64674 | JGI IMG/M metagenome (GOLD analysis project Ga0070677, IMG submission 64674) | Miscanthus rhizosphere microbial communities from Kellogg Biological Station, Michigan, USA - KBS M6-3 metaG | ecosystem: Host-associated > Plants > Roots > Rhizosphere > Soil ... | reverse complement strand
TCCTGTGCCATCTGCGCGACCTTGTTGGCCTCGGCCTTGGTCAATTGCGCGTCGGTGGCGACGACGCCGAGCGTCGTCGCGCTGCCGGCCGTGGCCAGCCCGGGCCACTCGCCTGCGAGGATTGCGCGCATCGAGCCGAGCAGGGCATTGCCTTCGACGGTTCTAGCGCCAGCGACGACCGCGCCGGTGGCCGGATCGACGATGTCACCGGCCGCGTTCACCGCGGCGAGCGCGCCGACGGTGACGCCGCCGACCGTGACCGCGGCACTGCCCAGGCCGCCTTTCATCGCGCGCTCGATCCCGAACAGCTTGCCGACCGAAGCGCCCGCGCCGGCCCCGACATTGCCCTGCTCGGGTGGCTCGTTCGTGGCTGCTTCACAGGCGGCGTAGCCGGCGGCCGCGTCCGGCCGGATCGTCGGATCGCCGAGCCACAAGTCGAACAGGATCGCGGACGGCACGATCGGCACGCGGATCGGTTGCCTGGCTTGCGGGCCCGCCGCGGCGACGCGCGGCAACTGCACGCCGATGCCGCGCTCGTCGAGCCAGCGCATCACGCCGCCGGCAGCATCGAGCCCGAACGCACTGCCGCCCGCGAGCAGGATCGCGTGGACCTTCTCGACCGCGTTGAGCGGCGACAGCAGCTCGGTCTCGCGCGTGCCGGGTGATGCGCCGCGCACGTCGACGCCGGCCACCGCGCCGGTCGGCGCGAGGATCACGGTGCAGCCGGTCGGCCGGCGTGTCTCAGTGAAGTGGCCAACCTGAAGGCCTTCGACGGCCGTCAGTCCGCGGGTCGTCGGCTCGAGCGACACGACGGGCAGGGCCGGCGGTTCAGGCGAAGACGCCGGCGGTGTCCTGCATCCGCGCAGCGACCTCGCCGAGCTGGTGCATCGAGTCGCCGTAGGTCATCTCCATGACCGTCAGGCGCTTGAAATAGTGGCCGGCCGAGTACTCGTCGGTCACGCCGATGCCGCCGTGCAGCTGGATGCACTGCTGGCCGACGTAGCGCATCGATTGGCCGAGCTGCAGCTTGGCCTGGGCGAGGGCGCGTCGGCGCGACGGCGCCGGCTCGTCGAGCTTCAGGGTCGCGAAGAAGCTCATCGAACGCGCCAGCTCGAGCTGCATCTTGACGTCGGCCATGCGGTGGCGGAGGGCCTGGAACGTCGCGATCGGCACGCCGAACTGCTTGCGCGTGTTCATGTACTCGACTGTGATCGCGACCAGCTTGTCCATCACGCCGACCGCCTCCGCACAGAGCGCGGCGATGCCGACGTCGATCGCGCGCTCGAGCGCCGCATAGGCTTCGCCGGGCGCCATGAGCTCGATCGCGTTGGCGCGGTTCAGGGTCAGGTCGGCGGCGCTGGCGCCGTCCTGGGTCGGGTAGCCGCGCACCTCGACACCGCCTTCGCCCTTCGAGACGATGAAGAGGCCGATGCCGGCCGGATCGTCGTCATTGCCGCTGACGCGCGCCGGCACGATGAAGGCGCCGGCGTGCATGCCGGCCGGCACCATGATCTTCTTGCCGCTCAGTTGCCAGGTGCCGCCGGCATGCTCGGCCTTGGTCGTGACGTTCGCCAGGCGATAGCGCGCGGTCCGCTCCTGGTGCGCGAGGACGACGGTTTCCTTGCCTTCGGCGATGCCTTGCAGCCAGAGCTCCGCCGACGGCGCGTGACCGTCGCGCAGCAGGCTGACGGCGACCAGCGACGCGGCCGCAAACGGCTCGAGCACGATGCCGCGGCCGAGCTCTTCCATTACCACCATCGCCTCGACCGGCCCGAAGCCGAGCCCGCCATTCGCCTCCGGCACCTGTAACCCGGTCAGCCCGAGCTCGGCGATCTCGCGCCACGCATCGGCCGAGTAGCCGCCCGCCTTGACGATCGCGCGCCGGCGCTCGAGGTCGTAGGCCTTGTCGACCCACTTGTGCACCGAGTCGCGCAGCATCTCCTGCTCGTCGCTGAAATCGAAGTCCATCGTCGTTCTCCTGATCCTGTCGATTCAGCCGAGGACCGTTTGGGCGACGATGTTCCGTTGAACCTCGTTCGACCCGCCGTAGATCGTCGTCTTGCGCATGTTGAAGTAGGTCCCCGCGAGCGGCGCGACGACGGTGCCGCCGGCCTGATCGCCCTGCCAGCCGGCTTCCATCGCCTCGCGCACATAGGGCACCGTGGCAGGCCCGGCGGCGAGCATCATCAGCTCCGAATAGCGCTGCTGGATCTCGCTGCCGCGGATCTTCAGCAGGCCGGCCACGTCGAGGCTCTGCTTGCCGCTCTTCTCGGCCGACAGCACGCGCAGCACCATCATCTCGAGCGCGACGATGTCGACCTCGAGCTTCGCGATCTCGTCGCGGAAGCGCGTGTCGGTATAGACGCCTTCCGATTTCGCGATCCGCTTCAGCCGCTCGAGTTCGCGCTTTGCTCGGTTGACGTCGGCGATGTTGGTGCGCTCATGCGCGAGCAGGTACTTCGCGTAGGTCCAGCCCTTGTTCTCTTCGCCGATCAGGTTGTCGGCCGGCACCTCGACGTTGTCGAACCAGACCTCGTTGACCTCGTGCTCGCCGTCCATCGTGATGATCGGGCGCACTGTGATGCCGGGACTCTTCATGTCGATCAGCAGAAAGCTGATGCCGGTCTGCGGCTTGCCGTCGCTGCTGGTCCGCACCAGGCAGAAGATCCATTCTCCGTACTGGCCGAGCGTGGTCCAGGTCTTCTGGCCGTTGACGACGTAGTAGTCGCCGCGCCGCTCGGCCTTGGTCTTCAGCGACGCGAGGTCGGAGCCCGAACCCGGCTCGCTGTAGCCCTGGCTCCACCAGACCTCGCCGCTCGCGATGCCGGGCAGGAAGCGTTTCTGCTGCTCGGGCGTGCCGAACGCCATGATGACCGGTGCGACCATCACCGGGCCGAATGGCACCACGCGGGGCGAGCCGGCGAGGGCGCATTCCTCTTCGAACAAATGACGCTGGATCGCGTTCCAGCCCGGCCCGCCGAATTCCTTCGGCCAGCCCCAGCCGAGCCAGCCTTGCTTGCCGAGGATCTTGGCCCAGCGCTGCATATCGTCGCGCGACAAGCGCAGCGCGTTGTGGACCTTGTGGCTGATGTCCTTGGGCAGATGTTCGGCCACCCAGCCGCGGATCTTCTCGCGGAACGCGAGTTCCTCGGAGGTGAAATTCAGGTCCATGCGGAGCTCCCGTCCCAATGCCAGCCGATGTTTTAGCACGATCGTGCGATTCAACGATTTGTCACAGGCACGCGCGACGATTGCGACTACCGTGCCGCCTTTCTCAACCGCGCCGGCAGCAGGCGAATGTGCCTGGCCCGAATGCGTGAGACGTGAGACGGGGCTCACTCGGCGAGTAGTCCCTTTCCGACAGACGCCGAACGACTCAGGGACTCTACTTAGCTCCACTCGAATCGATTGCCATTGATCTCTGCCAATGCGACATATCCTGATCGTCGATGAAGACCGCGCCGCCACCGACCGCTTGGCCGGCGTAGCCGCTGCCAGCGGCTTCACGTGCGCGACTGCGCGCTCGCTGCGCGAGGCCCACGGCCAGATCGCGCTGCAGAAGCCCGACATCGCCTTCGTCGACGTCCGCCTGCCGGACGGCAGCGGCCTGCAACTCCTTCAGGAAGGCGGGCAACTGGCCGGGGCCGAGGTTGTGCTGCTGGCCGACCGCCCCACGTTCGACAGCTCGATCGAGGCACTTCGCCTGCATGCCGCCGACTACCTGAGCAAACCTGTTTCCGAGCTGCAGCTGCAGGCGGTGCTGGCCCGCCTCTCACCGCCGGCCGCCTTCAACAGCGAGATCGGCGACCTGGCCGACGACGTCGAGACGCGCGGCCACTTCGGCCAACTGTGGGGACGCTCTGCGCCGATGCGGCGCGTCTACGACCGGATGTCGCGCGTTTCGCGCACCGGTGCTGCGGTACTGATCACCGGCGAAAGCGGCACCGGCAAGGAAGTTGTCGCGAAGACGATCCACGATCTGAGCCGGCGGCGCGGCGAGCACTTCATGGCCGTCAATTGCGGCGCCATTTCGCCGCAGCTGATCGAGAGCGAATTGTTTGGCCACGAGAAGGGCAGCTTCACCGGCGCCGACCGCCAGCACATCGGCTTCTTCGAGCGCGCACATGGCGGCACCCTGTTCCTCGACGAGGTGACCGAGATGCCGGCCGATCTCCAGGTCCGGCTGCTGCGCGTGCTCGAGAGCGGCACGCTGCTGCGAGTCGGCTCGACGCAGACCCGCGAGGTCGACGTCCGCATCATCGCGGCGACCAACAAGGACCCGCAGAAGGCGGTCGACGACGGCACCTTGCGCGCCGACCTGTTCTACCGGCTCAACGTGTTCCCGATCGAGATGCCGCCGCTGCGCGATCGCCTCGACGACATCGGCCTGATCGCCGATCACTTCCTGCGCGAGATCTCGAGTGTCGAGGGACGGCAGAAGTCGTTCACACCGGAAGCGCTGGCGCAGCTCGGCGGATACCGCTGGCCCGGCAACGTCCGCGAGCTGCGCAACATCGTCTATCGCGCCTACCTGATGGCGCCCGGCTCGTTGATCGGCGACCCGTGCCTGCCGCAGCCCGAGGAGGAGGCGCAGGTCGATGCGCCCGCGATCTCGCTGCCGCTCGGCATGAGCCTGAAGGATGTAAAGCGGCGCGTCACCCTCGCGACGTTCGAGCACCTCGGCAAGCGCGAGATGACGGCGGCGACGCTCGGCATCTCCGACAAGTCGCTCTACATGGTGCTGAAGGACCACCTCGCGTTCCAGCGCGAGGAAGCGGCCGCACTGCCGCCGCTGGCAAAGGCGGCCTGATCCGCCGTCGCGTCGACCGACGCTAGAACCGGCGATCGAGCGTGAGCTTGTCGTTCTCGCGCTTCATCTGGAAGCGCGTCAGGAAGCTGTTGCCGAGCAGCACGTGGGTCATCGTCGCCGGCAGCACTGTGGCCTCGACGTTGTAGACCTGCACATCGCCGATCCGCACGCTGCCGATCGGCACCATATAGACCGGCACAGCCCCGTTCGCGGTGCCGCTGTAGCCGCGTCGGCCGGCGCGGTAGTCGATGCCGAGGCGCTCGGCCTCGGCTTGGCCGATGCCGATGTTCGTGGCGCCGGTGTCGACCAGGAAGCGCACGGTCTTGCCGTTGATCGTGCCGTTGGTGAAGAAGTGGCCGGCGCCGTCCGCGGTCAGCACGATCTGGCCGGTCTGGCTCTCGACCGGCGCGCTGCCGCCGAGATTGACCTGAGCGCCGCCGAGCGTCAGGGCGACGCGCCTGCCCTTGATCTCGACGATCGCATCGGCGGCCTGCACACTGACGAGGCGCACATCGTTGACCTTGGCGCCGACCGCCAACGTGCGCGGGCTACCGTCGATGACCAGCAGCGCCTTGTCGCCGAAAGTGCCGCCGAGCGAAACGGTCTGCGCCCAGCCGGCCGGGGCCGCGAGCAACAGTGCGGCGCAGGCCGCGGCGAGGCGGCGCGCCACGTCAGTGCCGCCCGGCGCCCGAAAGCGCTGACGCGCCCCCTCGGGGGCAAGCGGACGCCGTGAGCGTCGGGGCTGGTTCATCCTAGTCGCGGAAGTTCGTGAAGGAGAGCGGCGCGTCGGCGATGTCCTTGCGGATCAACGCGATCGCGCCCTGCAGGTCGTCGCGCTTGGTGCCGGTCACGCGCACCGTGTCGCCCTGGATCGCGGCCTGCACCTTCAGCTTGCTCTGCTTGACGAGGGTCTGGATTTTCTTCGCGGTCTCGGTGTCGATGCCGCTCTTGACGATCAGCAGCTGCTTGACCTTGTCACCCCCGATCTTCTCGATCTTCGCGCTGCGGTCGATGAAGCGGATGTCGACGCTGCGCTTGGTCAGCTTGGCGACGAGGATGTCCATCACCTGGCCGATCTGGAACTCGCTGTCGGCCCAGATCGTCAGCTCCTTCTCCTTCAGCTCGGTGCGGGCCGACGAGCCCTTGAAATCGAAGCGCGTGCCGATCTCCTTCGCGGTCTGATCGACCGCGTTCTTGACTTCGACGAGATTGGGTTCGAGGACGGCATCGAAGCTCGGCATGGCGCACATCCGGTGAGGACGGGAATCGGTGAAAATTCTCCCATGCAAATCGAGTCGGGCGTCAGCCTCAAACCCTACAACACGTTCGGTCTTCCGGCGGTTGCGCACACTCTGGTGCGGGTTGCGAGCGATGCCGACGTCCGTCGGGTGGTCGACGACCCGAAGCTCGGCCGCGCGCCGAAATTCATCCTCGGCGGCGGCAGCAACATCATCCTGACGCGCGACATGCCGCAAGTCGTGCTGAAGGTCGAGGTGCGCGGCATGCGCCTCGTCGAGGAGCGGCCCGACGCCTGGATCGTCGAGGCCGGCGCCGGCGAGAACTGGCACGACTTCGTCGCCTACACGGTCGCGCAGGGCTTTTACGGCCTCGAGAACCTCGCGCTGATTCCGGGCACCGTCGGCGCCGCGCCGGTGCAGAACATCGGGGCCTATGGGGTCGAGCTGAAGGATCGCTTCGAGTCGCTCGACGCGGTCGACCTGGTCATCGGCCGCAGCGTGACTTTGCGCGCGCCGATCTGTGAATTCGGCTACCGCGACAGCGTGTTCAAGCACTCGCTCGCCGGCCGCAGCGTCATCACGCGGGTCCGCTTCCGCTTGCCGCGGCCCTGGCAGCCGGTGCTCGGCTACCTCGACATCCAGCGCAAGCTCGCCGAGACCGGCATCGAGGCGCCCGATGCGCGCCAGCTGTTCGACTGGGTCTGCGCGATCCGGCGCGCGAAGCTGCCCGACCCGGCGGCGGTCGGCAATGCCGGCAGCTTCTTCAAGAACCCGGTCGTCACGCCGGAGCAGTGCCGCGACATCATCGGCCGCGACCCGGAGATCGTTCACTACCCGCTGCCGGACGGCAGCGTCAAGCTCGCGGCGGGCTGGATGATCGACGCCTGCGGCTGGAAGGGCAAAAGCGTCGGCCAAGCGGGGGTCTACGAGAAGCAGGCGCTGGTGCTCGTCAACCGTGGCGCGGCGATCGGCTCCGAGGTGATGACCCTGGCGCGCGCGATTCAGGAGAGCGTGTACGGCCGCTTCGGCATCCGCCTCGAGCCCGAACCGGTGGTGGTGTGACGCGCGCGGCACGGGTGATCGGCAGGCGGCTTCGGCACCTGCCATTGCTCGGCGTCGCATCGACCATTCGCTGCTTCCGATGAACCGCTGGCGCCGCCGGCTGCTCCGTCATGCCGGCCACGCCCTGCTGCCGCTTGCAGTGGTATGGTTGGTCGGCATTGCCGGTGCCATCGGCGGCTTGTGGCGGCCGAAGCCGGTGCTCGTCGCGCTGCTGGTGGCGTCGTTCTGCGGTGCCGCGATCCTCGCGCTGTGGTCGCGCTGGCAGCGCGAACTCGCGGTGCGCGAGGCCTCGATCCCCCAGTTCCTGAAGCGAAAGCTGCGCGAGACCTATCCGCACCTGACCGGCAAGGACTGCGACCTCGTCGAGCGCGGGCTGCGCCAGTTCTTTTTGGCCTGTCTGCGCAGCAACGGCCGCTTCGTCGCGATGCCGTCGCGCGCCGTCGATGCGATGTGGCACGAGTTCATCCTGCACACCCGCGGCTACCGCGACTGGTGCGATCTCGTGCTCGGGCGCTTCCTGCATCACACGCCGGCCGAGGTGCTCGGCCCGAAGGCCGAGACCAACGACGGTCTGCGGCGCGCCTGGTACTGGGCCTGCCGCGACGAGTCGATCGATCCAAAGAAGCCGTCCCGGCTGCCGCTGCTGTTCGCGCTCGACGCCAAGCTGCGCATCGCGAACGGCTTCGTCTATGCGGCCGATTGCAGGCTGATGCTGGCGGCCGGGGCGGCGGCCGCCAACGGCAACGTTCACTGCGGGACGAGTTTCGCGGACGGTTCGTTCAGCGGCGATGCCGACTCGATGGGCGGCGTCGATTCGTCGGACGGCAGCGGCGATTCGGGCGACGGCGGGGGCGGCTGCGGCGGCGATTGAGCGTTGAGCAGGCGGGCGAATCGCCTCGCGCCGACCGTCAGGCCTTTAGTTGGCCGTTGCATCGACCTACGTGTACGCGCCACGCCAGCCCGCGCCCCAACCGGCGCGTTGCTCAGGACTTGTCGTCCGTCTTCAGAAGCGGCAGCGCCGACGCCGGCGACAACGCACCGGCGGCGAGCAGGCCGACCTTCGCATAGGTCGCGAGCTTCTCGCGCGTGTCGGCGATGTCGAGATTGCGCATCGTCAGCTGGCCGATGCGGTCCTGCGGCGAGAAGCTCGACTCGCCTTTCTCCATCGTCAGCCGTTCTGGCTTGTAGGTGAGGTTCGGCGACACCGTGTCAAGGATCGAGTAGTCGTTGCCGCGACGAAGCTCGATGCGCACCTCACCGCTGATCGCCCGCGCGACCCAGCGCTCGGCGGTCTCGCGCAGCATGATCGATTGCGGGTCGAACCAGCGGCCCTGGTAGAGCAGACGGCCGAGCCGCCGGCCGTGGTCGCGGTACTGCTCGATCGTGTCCTCGTTGTGGATGCCGGTGATGAGCCGCTCGTACGCGATGAAGAGCAGGGCGAGGCCGGGCGCCTCGTAGATGCCGCGGCTCTTCGCCTCGATGATGCGGTTCTCGATCTGGTCGCTCATGCCGAGGCCGTGCCGGCCGCCGATCCGGTTCGCTTCGAGCAGGAGGTCGACGAGACTCGGGAACTCGACGCCGTTCAACGCGACCGGCCGGCCTTCGTCGAAGCGGACCGTGACCTCCTCGCGCTTGACCTCGACGTCGTCGCGCCAGAACGCGACACCCATGATCGGCTGCACGATCTTCATGCCGCTGTCCAACTGCTCGAGGTCCTTCGCCTCGTGCGTCGCGCCTAGCATGTTGGAGTCGGTCGAGTACGCCTTCTCGGCCGACATCTTGTAGGCGAAGCCGGCCTGCCGCATGAACTCCGACATCTCGGCGCGCCCGCCGAGCTCGTCGATGAAGGTCTGGTCGAGCCACGGCTTGTAGATCTTCAGGCCCGGATTGACGAGCAGGCCGTAGCGGTAGAAGCGCTCGATGTCGTTGCCCTTGAAGGTGCTGCCGTCGCCCCAGATGTTGACGTCGTCGTCCTTCATCGCGGCGACCAGCATCGTGCCGGTCACCGCCCGGCCGAGCGGCGTCGTGTTGAAGTACGTAATGCCCGCCGTCGAGATGTGGAACGCGCCGCACTGCAGCGCGGCGATGCCTTCGGCGGCGAGGGGCGCACGGCAGTCGATCAGGCGCGCCTGCTCGGCGCCGTACTGCAGTGCGCGGCGCGGGATGTCGTCGTAGTCGGGCTCGTCGGGCTGGCCGAGGTCGGCGGTGTAGGCGTACGGCACCGCGCCCTTGTTGCGCATCCAGTGCAGCGCGGCGCTGGTGTCGAGGCCACCGGAGAAGGCGATGCCGACCTTCTGGCCGGCGGGGAGGTTCTGCAGGATGGTGGCCATCGTCTCGGCTTCGTGCGGCAGGTGGTTGGGTCGAGACCCCGGCTAAGCGGTCCTGGCGAGGGCGTGATTTTAGGTCGATGCGGTTGTGCGCCCCGGCGTTGCGCAGGCCGGCGCGTGTCCGCAGCGACCAAGGGGTTTCGACAACGCCCGGCGGCGAGCCGGCGGTCCAGAATCGGCCCGAGCCTGTGAGCCCGAAGCCTCGAGGAGCCGTCCGTGTTTCCCTACCTTGTCCACGACGTGCCGGCCGACCGGCCGCACTTCGCGATTTGGCCGAAGCGGCTGCCGCATGCGGTGATCGCGCCCGAGACCTCGCTGTGGGTCAACCTCGACATCGCGGCGACGCGCTTCCCGGACAAGCCGGCCTACATCTTCTTCGGCCGCGAGCTGACCTACCGCGAGCTGCATGCGCAGGCGGACGCGATCGCCGGGTGGCTCCAGAGCGTCGGCGTCGGCGCCGGCGACCGCGTCGCGATCTACCTGCAGAACTGCCCGCAGTACGTCGCTGCGTA
>Ga0070677_10000869_pt1 | contig 9957 bp, 8 predicted proteins | sample KBSM63metaG_FD_64674 | JGI IMG/M metagenome (GOLD analysis project Ga0070677, IMG submission 64674) | Miscanthus rhizosphere microbial communities from Kellogg Biological Station, Michigan, USA - KBS M6-3 metaG | ecosystem: Host-associated > Plants > Roots > Rhizosphere > Soil ... | reverse complement strand
GATAGGGGCTGCGCCATTCGGGCCGCGGCCGAAGGATATAGTCGGCGATAGTCCGCGGCGGTGCCAGGGACTCGACGCCAACCGCCGGCCATTCGTCTCGCTTCGGGAAGGAGGCCGTGCCGAACAGACGGTCCCAGATCGTGAACATGATCCCGAAATTCTTGTCGAAATGCCGAGTTTCCATCGAGTGGTGGACCCGGTGGTAGCGGTTGTCGACGAGGATATGACGCAAGGGGCCGTAATGAGGCCTGATGGGTGAGTGGATGAACATGTCGTTGAAGGACGTCAGCACCCACGCCAGCATCATCGGACCGCCAAAGTCCACGAAGCTCAGCGGCACTGCGACGACGAAGAACTCCGGCACAAATATAAGCGGGTGGGAGTAACTGTTCGCCGCGTGGAGCTCGGTTTGAGAATGATGAACCGAGTGCACGGGCCACCAGGCCTTGTGTTCCAGGCGGTGCTCCCAATAGCGCAGGAAGTCGATCAGCAGCAGCGCGCAAAGGATGCGCAGCGGCTCGGGCAGGCCGCGGAGGCTCACCAAAGGTTCGGCGCCAACCTGCCGCCAAATGATTTGCAGAGGCCAGGACAGCGCGATGACCAAGCCCGGCAGAAGGACCAGAAAGAATGCGCCGGGCAGCCGCGACTTCAGGGGATATTCGTCCTTCGCCGCGATCATTTCGATGAGAACGATGATCGGCAATAGGATCGCAACCAGCAAAACCGGCGCGACGACCGCACGCAACAGCTCAGGCACTTCACCTCCATTGGCCCGAGCAATGTTAACATAGCGCAATATGGCTGTTTGCAAACACCATCAGCGCCTTTCTTTTGCGCTTGCCTCGCGCAACTGCCTTGGTGTATTAGTCTGATAATACGGCTAAGGAGGCTATCGATGAAGAGGGCGATCGCGCTTGGAATGACCGCGGCGGCATTGGCGGCGGCCGGCTGCACCGAGGCTCGAAGCGAAAATGGCGGCCCTGCCGTCGACCGCAATTATCAGGTCGGAGAGTTCGACAGGATCGAGCTGTCGGGACCTTACAGTGCGACCGTGCGCACCGGCGCAGGGATCAGCGTTCATGCGCGCGGCAACCAGAAGGCGATCGACAACCTTGAGGTCGTGGTCGAGGACGGCGCGCTCGTCATCCGAAGCAAGAAGAAGATGAGCTTCAGCTGGGGCAAGAGCGGCAAGGTCGCCCTGGACGTTACGGTGCCGGCGCTTCGAGGCGCGGAGATCGCCGGGTCGGGCGACATGCGCATCGACCGGGTGGCGGGAGAAAGCTTCGACGCGGGCATCGCCGGCTCGGGCAACCTCACCGTCAGCAACGTCGAGGTGAACCGGCTCAAGATGGCGATCGGCGGGTCGGGCAATGCAAAGGCCGCCGGCGGACGCGCGAGGTCTGTCGAGTACAGCATCTCGGGCTCGGGCGGGATCGACGCCAAGGGCGTGACGGCGGAAACCGCATCCGTGTCGATCGCGGGTTCAGGCAATGTCGACGGGCAGGCGACCGGCACCGCCTCGGTCAACATCTCGGGATCGGGCAATGTCGGGCTGACCGGCGGGGCCAAGTGCACGGTGTCGAAGGCGGGGTCCGGCAACGTCCGCTGTTCCTAGTGACATCTTAACCATCGCGGGCGAGAGTGGCGCCATGAACGGAAAAGCCATTCTCGCCCTTTGCGCTGCCGCCTTGTCCGCCTCCTCCGCGACGGCGGCCGAGCGGACCCTGAGCGTCACCACCTTCGACAAGGTCCGCCTGGACGGTCCCTTCAGCGTGCGCCTGACGACCGGCGTTTCCCCCTTCGCCAAGGTCAGCGGATCGGCTGCGGCGATCGACGCCGTATCGGTGGATCAGCAGGGACGAACCCTGATCATCCGCGGCAACCCTTCGTCGTGGGGCGGCAATTATCCGGGCCAGTCGCGCGGACCGGTGGAGATTTCGGTCGGAACGCAGGACCTCACCGCGGCCTACGTCAATGGCCCCGGCGCGCTTCAGGTCAACCGTATCAAGGGGCTGTCGTTCGACCTTTCCGTACAGGGATCCGGATCAGCCGCCGTCGGCGACGCGAAGGTGGATCATATGAAGGTCACCGTCAGCGGCGTAGGAACGGTCAGCATCGCGGGATCGGCGCCCAAGCTCACCGCGCTCGTTCGCGGTACCTCTTCCCTCGATGCATCGGGGCTGGCGGTGAAGGATGCGACCGTCGGGGCGGAAGGACCCGCGCAGGTACGCGTCACGGCCAGCAACAGCGCCAAGATCGATGCGCGCGGCGTTGCCAGCGTCGACATTGCGGGCGGCGGAGCGTGCACCGTGAAGTCGCAGGGATCGGCGGTCGTAACCGGCTGCTGAAACGCGATTCGCCGGAACCTCGCGAACTCTGCAATCGTTACACTCCCCGAACCGAAAACAGTGGGAGCGAAGCGATGTATATTGGTATCGGCGGTCTCATTCTCCTGATCATCCTTTTGATCATCCTGTTCTAAGAACAGCATTTTTCGCGCTGAGACCGGCGCGGCAGGAACCAGCGACAGAGGCGCGGTCCCCGAAAGGCGGCCGCGCTTCTTCGTTTGCGCAAATTGTGTCACGATACCCGCCGTGCTGGCGTTGCGGCTCTTTGCGAAGCTTACCGCTTATTACCTTGCGGTGACTCTGGTCGTTCTCGCCGGGCTCACCCTCTTTCCCAACCTGCACCAGTTCATGCCCTTCGGCGGCGTGGAGGCTTTGATGTCGAGCCCGCGAACCGGCATCGAGGGGATGCTCGCGCCCAACGCAGCCGACATCGGCAATCTTCGCGAAAGCCTGTTCTGGCTGGCGATCACGGTAACGGGCGCGCTGCTGACCGCATTGCCGGTAAGCTGGGTCTATATCGCGATCCGCAATTCGAAGGATTACGACCAGTCGCTGGTCGACACGATCATCATCATGCCGATCGTGGTGACGAGCATCATCATCATCGTCCAGAATTCGCTAGCGCTGGCTTTCTCCATCGCCGGAATCGCGGCGGCGGTGCGCTTCCGAAATTCGCTGAAGAGCTCGGGCGACGCCTTGTTCATCCTCTGTGCGGTGGGGATCGGATTGTCCGCGGGCATCGGCGCGCTGGAACTGGCGATCGTGATGACCGTCATGTTCAACTATGTTTTCCTGCTGCTCTGGCTGACGGACTTCGGTGATCGCCAGGGGGCCAAGAGACGCTACATGGCTGACGCCGGGGCACGCCACGGGGAAGCGCCGGCGGAGGCTGCCGAGGAGCTTCCTCCTCCCGTCAGCTGATGCAGGTCTTGAGCACGCGCTTTGCGGTCGTTTCGTCGGTCGCGATGTCACGGAAGAAGGCCTCGAGATAGGCCGCCGCGCCCGAGCGGCGCCGTTCGTCGAGCCCCGGGATGGCCGAGAGTATGCCGATGATTTGCGGCTGCTTCGCGCGGAAGTCCGCAGCGGCGGCGAGGGCCTGCGCATTGTGCGCGCAATAGCCGCGGTATTGCCGGTCGCGGACTGAGCTTATTCGCAATTCTTCCGCCGGCACCGCGTAGGGCGCATTGACGAGGCCGGACGCGTCGAAGTCGTACGGGACAGGAACCATCGCCCCTTGCGAATTGGCCGCCGCTCCGAAGAGCCGGAAGTTGTGACAGCAGATGTCTCCCTGGGGGCCCGCGCGCATGGACCAGTCGGTGTTGCCGATCATATATTCGAACAGCGCGGCTCGAGCCGCGGCGGCAGGATCGAGCTGCGCGACTGCAATGCGTCCGGTCGTGCGGATTTCCTTCAGGCCGTTGCGGCTCGCCGCATCGTCCGGATCCTCGACGAAGAAGCCGATCCGCGATTCGGTGACGCGTCCGTTCGTGTCGGCATAATCGAATGAGCCGAGACGGGCGCGAAGGCCGGCGGGGCTCAGCAGGTTGAGCATCCGATAGGCGGAATATTCCAGGAGAACGTACTGCTCATGACTCGTCGCGTTGCGGCAGTGCGTGACCAGCTTCAGCCGCTTCTGCCCTTCGAACAAAGACGCCTTGTCGGGCTTGCCGGTGAACTCGACCCTTAGCGGGGGAAAGGTGCATTGCTCCTTCTGACGGCGCGTCAACCCCCGGGGCGAGAGCTGGATCGAATGCTTCTCCGCCGCCGGAACGCTAAGCTCCAGTACGGCCGGCCGTGCAGTGCGGGCGGGAATCGGCGTGGCGACCACTGCCGAGATCGGCCCCCGGATCGTCGCTCGGATGGGCTGATCCTCGCTGAAGAGGCGGGTCGGCCGCTTCGCCTCCGCGCCGCCCGTCGGCTGCGCCGAAACCGCATATGCCGCTGCCAGTGCGAGCCATGCCCCCATGCGCTGCTCCCGCGAAAGCTGCGGGAGTGGGCCGCTTTTCCGCGACTCTTGTCAAGGTTGAGAGGCTCCGCCGCGCTCGCTACATGCGCGGTGCAATGACCAAGATGTTCAAGATCGCGCTTCCCGACGGTTCGGTGCGGGAGATGCCCGAGGGTTCGACGCCCGCGGACGTCGCCGCTGCCATCGGCCCGGGACTCGCCAAAGCCGCGCTCGCCGCCAAGGTGGACGGCGAGGTTCGCGACATCATGCGCCCGTTCGAAGGCGACGCGAATCTGGCGCTGATCACCTCGCGCGACGAGAAGGATGCGCTGGAGCTTGTCCGCCACGACTTCGCGCACGTGCTTGCGGAAGCGGTGCAGAACATCTTCCCGGGCACGCAAATCACCTTCGGCCCGGCGACCGAGGACGGCTTCTACTACGACTTCGCCCCCGCGCCCGGTCGCGGAGCTTTCACCGATGAGGACCTGCCGGCAATCGAGGAGGAGATGCGGCGCGTCATCGCTGCCGACAAGCCGCTCGTCCGCGAAGTGTGGGACCGGGAGCGGGTCCGCCAGTTCTTCATCGACCATGGCGAGACCTTCAAGGCCGAGTGGGTGATGGAGCTGCCCGAGGGCGAGCCGATCACCATGTACAAGACCGGGCACGGCGAGGCCGACTGGCTCGACCTTTGCCGCGGACCCCACCTCGCCTCGACCGGCAAGCTCGACCCCAACGCGTTCAAGCTGACCCGCGTGTCGGGCGCCTATTGGCGCGGCGATCCCAAGAATCCGATGCTAAGCCGCATCTACGGGACTGCCTGGCTCAACAAGAAGCAGCTCGACGAGCATCTCGTCCGGCTGGAGGAAGCGGGCAAGCGCGACCATCGCAAGATCGGGCAGGAGATGGACCTGTTCCACCTCCAGCCCGAAGCGCAGGGGTCGGTCTTCTGGCACCCGAACGGCTACGTCGTGTGGAGGCAGCTCGAGGCCTATATGCGACGCCGGCTCGACACCGCGGGTTATGAAGAGATCAAGACTCCGCAGCTGATGAACGCTCGGCAGTGGGAGCGGTCGGGCCATTGGGGCAAGTATCGCGAGAACATGTTCGTCGTGCCCGACGAGATCCCGTCGACCGAGGACGACGCTCCGATCCTTTCCGGCGATGCCGAGCTGATGGCGCTGAAGCCGATGAACTGCCCGGCGCACATCCTGGTCTTCAAGCAGGGGATCAAGAGCTATCGCGACCTGCCGGTGCGCTTTGCCGAGTTCGGCTGCTGCCACCGCAACGAGCCGCACGGCGCGCTCCACGGCATCATGCGCGTACGCCAGTTTACGCAGGACGACGCGCACATCTTCGTGACGCAGGAGCAATTGGTCCAGGAAGTCGTCGCCTTCTGCGATCTGCTCGACAGCGTCTATCGCGACCTCGGGTTCGAGAAATATGCCATCAAGCTCGCGCTGCGGCCTGACAAGCGCTTCGGATCGGACGAGATGTGGGACTGGTCGGAGCAGTCCCTTCGCGACGCCGTCGCCGCCGCCGGCCGCAACACTGAGGAATATGGTTGGGAAGAGCTTCCGGGCGAGGGCGCCTTTTATGCGCCCAAGCTGGAGTTCCACTTGTCCGACGCGATCGGCCGGACCTGGCAGGTCGGGACCATCCAGACGGATACCGTACTTCCGGAGCGCCTCGACGCGACCTACGTCGGCGAGGATGGCGAGAAGCACCGGCCGATCATGCTCCACCGTGCGATCATCGGAACGTTCGAACGATTCATCGGCATCCTGATCGAGCATCATGCGGGCAAGTTCCCGCTGTGGCTCGCCCCCGTGCAGGCCGTGGTCGCGACCATCGTTTCCGACGCCGACGACTTTGCGCAGGAGGTTGCGGCCAAGTTCGCGCAGCGCGGGATCCGTGTCGAAACCGATCTTCGCAACGAGAAGATCAACTACAAGGTGCGCGAGCACAGCCTGAAAAAGGTCCCGCTGCTGCTGGTTGTCGGCAAGCGCGAGGCAGAGGAAGGCACGGTCGCGATTCGCCGGCTGGGCTCCGAAGAGCGCGAGCTGGTGATGTCGGTGGATGAGGCGATCTCGATGATCGTCGAGGAAGCAGTCGCGCCGGACTTGAAACGGTGATCCCTGACGACTCTCCGCCACAGGTGGCGGCAAAAACGACGCACCCGGACCGAGCCGCACTTTTCATTCGGGTGCCAAACGCCTACTTCGCCGATGTTCTAAAATAGCAAACTGGAGACTCGACTATACCCCCGCCCTATCCGCGCAGAGCGCAGACGCCGCCGCAATTCACCGGCCCACGCTACAACGAATTCATCCAGTCCCAGAAGGTCCGGGTGATCGATGAAAACGGTGAGAACCTGGGCGTGATGTTTACGCGCGAAGCGTTCGAGCAAGCGCAGGAGGTCGGCCTGGACCTCGTCGAGATTTCTCCCAATTCCGATCCGCCGGTCGCGAAGTTCCTCGATATCGGCCGCTACAAGTACGAGGCCCAGAAAAAGGCCAACGAGCAGCGCAAGCGGCAAAAGACGCAGGAGATCAAGGAGATCAAAATGCGTCCGAACATCGACGACCACGACTATGACACGAAGATGAAGAAGGTCGTCGAGTTCCTTGAGGAAGGCGACAAGGTGAAGGTCACCATGCGCTTCCGAGGCCGCGAAATGGCGCACGGCCAGCTCGGAATGGCGGTGCTCCAGCGCGTGCAGGAGCAGACGGCCGACATCGCCAAGGTGGAGGCTCATCCACGCATGGAAGGCCGCCAGATGCTGATGGTCCTGGCCCCGAAATAATGGCTGATCCGCATCGGTCCCTGAGCTGCCCGCGCTGCTCCGGGTCGATGGAGCCGGGCTACACGCTGGACGAAGGCTACGGAACCCGAACGGTCGCCAAATGGGTGGCCGGCGAACCGGAGCGGAGCATCTGGACGGGTCTCAAGCTGCGCGGCAAGGCTCAGCACGACGTCGTCACCTATCGCTGCAGGCGCTGCGGCTATCTGGAGAGCTACGCCTGATCTCTCCGGCGTTAAAGCTTACGCTACGGCATCTGCGATAATCGAAACCTGCTGTTGCAAATCTGCAGCAACGTGAGCCGATTGTGTGGCTTGCGAGGGCAGGTCTGCTTTCCTTGCCATTGTTGCTGGACTAGCTTCCTGCGTTCACGCCGCAGGGAGAGCGGCGCACAGGGGAGGAATTATGCGCAAGTCCGTGTGGCTGCTTTCGGCAGGCATCGTCGCCCTTTCGTGTCCGGCTTTTGCTCAGGATACGAGCCAGGCCCCGGCGGGGACCGAACCTTCACCGACCGAGCAGGCTGCTGTCGAGCCCGAGGCGCAAGCCGTGGCCGACGCCGAGCCCGGCGAGATCATCGTCACCGCCCAGGGCCGCCGCCAGGTCCTGCAGGACGTCCCGATTGCCGTCACCGCGATCGGCGGCGACGAAATGCAGAATTCCGGCGTCACCGACATCCGCCAGCTGAACCAGCTCGCCCCGTCGCTGCTCGTTTCCTCCACCGGTACGGAAGCCAACGGCTCGGCCCGAATTCGCGGCATCGGCACCGTCGGTGACAACCCGGGCCTCGAAAGCTCCGTCGCCGTGTTCGTCGACGGCGTCTACCGCTCCCGTTCCGGCATCGGCCTCAACGAAATGGGCGAGCTCGACCGTGTCGAGGTGCTTCGCGGACCGCAGGGCACCCTTTTCGGCCGCAACGCTTCGGCCGGCCTCATCAACATCATCAGCAAGCGGCCGTCCTACGATTTGCAAGGCTATGGCGAAGCGACCATCGGCAACTACGACCTTCGCCGCCTTGCCGGCGGGGTGACCGGCGGCTTCACCGACACGCTCGCGGGCCGCCTGGACGTCGTCTACGTGAAGCGCGACGGCTATTACGACGACGACGCCAACGACACGACGATCAACAACCGCAACCGCATCTTCACGCGCGGTCAGTTGCTGTTCGAACCGACCGATACGATGAGCTTCCGCCTGATCGGCGATTATACGTGGCGCAAGGAACGCTGCTGCGCCGCCGTTTACGTCAACGACGACATGAACGACGACATAGACGGCCTCAACGACCCCGCGCAGAACAACATCATCCGCGTCCTTCGCGACCTGGGCCAGGACCTCGCAGCGTTCGACGACGGCTTCGACCGCAACGTCTCGGTCACGCCGGGCCGCAGCTACTCGGGCAAGACGAAGGACGGCGGCCTGTCGCTCGAGGGCAAGTTCGACCTGGGTGGCGCGGAGCTGACTTCGATCACCGGCTGGCGCTACTACAAGGCCGATCAGGGCGGTGACTTCGACTATGGCACGGTGGACATCCTCTACCGTCCAGCCGACGGCAGCTCGTCGCGCAAGTTCAACACGCTGAGCCAGGAAATCCGTCTGAACGGCAATGCGTTCAACGACAAGCTCGACTGGTTGGTCGGCGGCTACTTCGCCGATGAAGACCTGACATTGAAGGACCAGCTGCGCTTCGGCGAGCAGTATGGGCGCTTCGCGACCTGCCGCCTCGTCACGGGCAGTCCTTTGACGTCGCTCTACAATCCGGCCAACACGGGCTGCCTCAGCGCGACTGGCCGCGCCGTGATCGCCGGCCTAGTACCGGGCGTGCCATCGCCGTTCGGCGCAGCCGGTCCCCTCATTCTTTCCACCATCGACCGGCTCGATACGCTCAACGACCTGGGAGCGACGGGCGACACGTACAAACAGAACAGCCGCAACTGGGCGCTGTTCACCCACAACATCTTCCACGTGACGCCCCAGTTCGATGTGACGGTCGGCCTCCGTTACACCAACGAGCGCAAGAAGCTCGATGCGACCTTCGGTAACGACAACACCGTCTGCACGCAGAACCAGGCCGCGCTGCTTCCTTTTCTCACCAATGCAGCGCTTTCGCCGACGGTGCAGGCCATCCTCGGGCTCAGCTGCCAGGGCAACAGCACCGCCGAGCTCAACGGCGTTTCGATCAACGACAAGCGCAAGGAGAACAAGCTCACCGGCACGGGCGTCCTGTCCTACAAGCCGAACGACGACATGCTGCTCTACGCCAGCTACTCGCGCGGCTATAAGGCGGGCGGCTTCAACCTCGACCGTTCCGCGTTGAAGATCCCGATCTTCACCTTTGCCTCGCAGGGCGGCGCGCAGGCGCTCGTCAGTCGGTTGCAGTTCGATCCGGAAACGGTCGACGCGTTCGAGATCGGCGGCAAATATTCGGCCGGGGGAATCCTCTTCAACTTCGCGCTGTTCCGCCAGGAGTTCAAAAACTTCCAGCTGAACACGTTCGACGGCACGGTCTTCATCGTCCAGAACATCAACGGCTGCGAAGAGGATCTTGCCGGACTGGACGAGGACCAGTCGAAGTTCTCGACCGCTCCGAACTTCAATCCGGCGGCAGCCGCCACCGGCGTCTGCGACGACGGCGACGTGGGATACGGCGTCCGCTCACAGGGCGTGGAGATCGAAGCGTCGGCGCGGATCAGCCCGGACCTGCGCGTCAATGCGGGCGTTACCTATGCCGACACGCGCTATCGCGGGGACCTCGTCGGAACGGACGATGGAACGCCGCTCAACCAGGCGCTTCGCCGCCTGCCTGGCCGCCGGGTGTCGAACGCGCCGTCGACCGTCATCACCGGCTCGCTGTCCTGGACTCCGCC
>Ga0070677_10000863_pt1 | contig 9988 bp, 5 predicted proteins | sample KBSM63metaG_FD_64674 | JGI IMG/M metagenome (GOLD analysis project Ga0070677, IMG submission 64674) | Miscanthus rhizosphere microbial communities from Kellogg Biological Station, Michigan, USA - KBS M6-3 metaG | ecosystem: Host-associated > Plants > Roots > Rhizosphere > Soil ... | reverse complement strand
CCTACGAGGGCGCCATGCACGGCTTCTATCAAACGCCGCGCGAAGCCGATGCCGGGAGCGTCCTCCTGGCCAGGGCACGCTATTTGAATTTTCTCGGCCGCCACTTGCGCTCGCCGCCGCCTTGCAGGCATGGTTGGAGGCCCAGCCCGCTACCAGAGACCCGGGATCAGACGCCGGGTTCGCGCTCGATAGGCTTCGTAGCCGGCGCCGAACGTCTCCGCCATCAGCCGCTCCTCGGGCCCGAGCCGGCAGGCGACCAGCAAAATGAAGGCAGCGAGATAGGCCGGGCCGGCCAGCCAATTGGGCAGCACCAGCGCCTGACCCAGGCCATAGAGAATGAGCGCCAGATACATGGGATGGCGCAGGCGCTGGTAGATGCCGCGGGTGACGAGCCGATGGCCGTCGCGGACCTCCAGGCTGATCGACCAATTGGCGCCGAGATCGGCGTGCGACCGGTAAAGCAGCCCGAGCCCGATCAGCAGGCAGGACACGCCCGGCACGAACGCGGCAACGTGAAGCGGATAATCGGCGAACCGGAAAAGGTCCGTGGCGACCCAGAGGAGCGCGCAGAGGAAGCCGAGCGAGACGAGACCGAGCAGCATGCGCTCGACGATCCCCTTGCCGCTCCGGACGACCTCGCCTTGGCGGCCGCGATGCACCAGCGCCGGGATCGCGACGAGGGCCAGCGCGGCGGCGGCGACGACCGCTCTTGCCGCCCAAGGGCTTATCGTCGCCGACAGCAGGTCCCCTCGCCCCCTTTCCTCGGCATCCATTAGCGCGCCGGCGGCGCGCGGCGAAGGCCCTTGTGCCCGACGGGGTGACGGACGAAGATCGAAGCCCTATCTGGCGCGCCATGCCCGCGCCCGTCCTCGCTTATGAAAATCTCGGCCTGATCCAGGGCTCCGGCTGGCTGTTCCGGGGGCTCGACCTGTTCGTCGGCGAGCGGGACCGGCTGGCGTTGATCGGGCGGAACGGGGCCGGGAAGACGACTTTGCTCAAATGCCTGGCCGACCTGATCGAGACGGACGAGGGGCGGCGGACGATCCAGCCCGGAGTGAAGGTGGTGCTTCTGGAGCAGGATCCAGCAGTCGCCGAATTTGCGACCTTGCGCGACTTCGCGTTGAGCGGCTCCGGCGCCCCGGCGGCGCACGAGGTGGAGGCGATCGCCGACCAGATCGGGCTCGATCTCGATCGCGAGGCGGCGACCGCCTCGGGCGGCGAGCGGCGGCGGGCGGCGATCGCGCGGGCGCTGGCGCAGGACCCCGACGTGCTGCTGCTCGACGAGCCGACCAACCATCTCGACCTCGCCGGCATCGACTGGCTGGAGGAATGGCTCGGCCGCTATAAAGGCGCCTTCATCGCGATCAGCCACGATCGCACCTTCCTGAAGCGGCTGACCAGATCGTCGCTCTGGCTCGACCGCGGCAGCCTCAGGCGGGCCGAGGTCGGCTATGGCGGCTTCGAGGCCTGGACGGAGAAGGTCTATGCCGAGGAGGCGCGGGCGGCGGAGAAGCTCGACGCCAAGCTCAAGCTCGAGCTGCACTGGCTGCAGCGCGGGGTGACCGCGCGGCGCAAGCGCAACCAGGGGCGGCTCGCCAAGCTCGGCGAGATGCGGGCGGCGCGCGCGGCGATGCTCGGCCCGGCGGGCACGGCGAAGCTGGCGCTGCAGAATGACGAGGTGAAGACCAAGATGGTGATCGAGGCCGACCGGGTCACCAAAGGGTTTGGCGAACGGCCGATCATCAGGGACTTCTCCTTACGCATCCAGCGCGGCGACCGGATCGGCGTGGTCGGCGCCAATGGCACGGGCAAGACCACCTTGCTGAGGCTGCTGACCGGGGAGATCGAGCCGGACGAAGGCAAGGTCACCCGCGCCAAGACGCTGACCGGGGTGATGATCGACCAGCAGCGCAAGCTGCTCGACCCGGCCAAAAGGGTGCGCGACGTGCTCGCCGACGGCGGCGACTGGATCGAGGTGCGCGGCCACAAGAAGCACGTCCAGGGCTATCTGAAGGAGTTCCTGTTCGAGCCCACGCTGATCGACGCGCGCATCGATTCCCTGTCCGGCGGCGAGCGCTCGCGGCTGCTGCTGGCGCGGGAGTTCGCGCGCCGCTCGAACCTCCTCGTGCTCGACGAGCCGACCAACGATCTCGACATGGAGACGCTCGACCTGCTGCAGGAGGTGATCGCCGATTATGTGGGGACGGTGCTGATCGTCAGCCACGACCGCGACTTCCTCGACCGGACGGTGACGATCACCCTGGGGCTCGACGGCTCCGGCAAGGTCGACATCGTCGCCGGCGGCTATGAGGATTGGGAGCGGAAGCGGACTGACACCAGTCGTTCGTCCCGAGCGAAGTCGAGGGGCGCTGGCACGGATTCATCACGGGCGCCCCTCGACTTCGCTCGGGAGGAACGGTCGCCGAGGAAGAAGCTCAGCTACAAGGACCAGCGGGACCTCGAGCTGCTGCCGCAGCGGATCGAGGACTTGGGGGCGGCGATCGCCCGGGACGAGGCGGCGCTCGGCGACCATGATCTCTATCGCCGCGACCCGAAATTATTCGAGGCGCTGACCCAGGCGATCGAGGCGGCTAAAGCCGAGCGCGACACCGCCGAGCATCGCTGGCTGGAGCTGGCGGAGCAGGCCGAGGCGCTGCAGGCTTGACCGGGCCGGCCGCCCGGCGCAGCACAGGCGCGGGCTCGGGAGGCGGTGAAAAAATGAAGCGTTATCTCATCGGCGCGGCAGCGGTGATGCTGCTCGCCTGCGGCAATCCGGCTTCGGCTCAGAATAACAACGGCGTCGCGCCGATCCCCTACCAGACGCGCACCCTCGCCAACGGCCTTCGCGTCTATGCGATCCGCGATCCGAACAGCTCCAACGTCTCGGTGCAGGTCTGGTACGACGTCGGCTCGAAGGACGATCCGCGCGGCCGCTCGGGCTTCGCGCATCTGTTCGAGCATATGATGTTCAAATCGACCCGCAACATGGTGCCCGAGCAGTTCGACCGGCTGACCGAGGACGTCGGCGGCTACAACAACGCATCGACCGACGACGACTACACCAATTATTACGAGGTGGTGCCCGCCAACCATCTGCGCCGCCTGCTCTGGGCCGAGGCCGAGCGGATGGGCTCGCTGGTCGTCGAGCAGGGCTTCTTCGCCTCCGAGCGCGACGTGGTGAAGGAGGAGCTCAGGAGCCGCGTGCTGGCGGCGCCCTACGGGCGGCTGTTCTACCTCTATCTGCCGCAAATCTCCTACGACGTGCATCCCTACGCACGGCCGGGGATCGGCAGCATCGAGGATCTTGACGCGGCGACGATCGAGGACGTGCGCGCCTTCCACGCCACTTATTACCGGCCCGACAATGCGGTGCTGGTGGTGGCGGGGAATTTCGATCCGGCCGAGCTCGACCGCTGGGTCGACGATTATTTCGCGCCGATCGCGCGGCCGGCGGGGGCGGTCCCGCGGGTGACCGCGCGCGAGCCCGAGCGGACCGGGGCGCGGCGCTACACGGTCTACGAGCCGAACACGCCGCTGCCGGCGGTGCTGCTCTCCTTCCCGGCGCCGCCGGCCGCCGACGCGGACGCGGCGGCGATGGAGGTGCTCGACGGCATCCTCTCGACCGGCGAGAGCTCGCGGCTGCACCAGAGCCTGGTCTATCGCGACCGGGTCGCCAGCCAGGCGAGCTCGTTCATCGGCCTCAGGCAGGGGCGCGGCACGCTCGCCGCTTACGCGATCCTGACCGGCGGCCAGAGCGCCGAGGCTGGCGAAGCGGCCCTGCGCCGCGAGATCGCGCGGTTCCGCGACACGCCGGTCAGCGCCGCCGAGCTGGCCGAGGCGAAGAACGAGCTGCTGACCGCGGCGCTGCGCGAGCGCGAGACCGTCGACGGCCAGGCTTCGGCGATCGCCGAGGCGGTGATCGTCGAGGGCGACGCCGCGGCGGCCGACCGAAGGCTGGCGCGGATCGCGGCGGTCACGCCGGCCGACATCCAGCGGGTCGCCCGGCGCTGGCTGCGCGACGAAAGCAGCGCCGCAGTCCGCTACCTTCCCGAAGAGGCGCAGAACGGCGCCCGCGAGGACGCGATCGCCACCGCGGCCACGGTCGAGACGGCGTCGCTGAGCCCGCCCGCCGACATCGCAATCGTCGAGCCGGCGCCGGAGGCGCAGCGGGCCGCGCCGCCTGCGCCCGGGGCAGAGCTGGTGCCGCCCGTGCCGCGGGCGGTGACCCAGCGGCTCGCCAACGGCCTCAACGTGATCACCGTGCCGAAGCGCGACCTGCCTTTGATCAGCATCGCCCTGGTCGCGCGCGGCGGCGCCGCCGACGATGGCGAGAGGCGCGCCGGCACCGCCGGGCTCACCGCCTCGGTGCTGACCGAGGGCACCGCCAGCCGCTCGGCCGCGGAGATCGACGCCGCGGTCGAGGCGCTCGGCGCGTCGCTGTCGAGCGGCGCCGGCTGGGACGGATCGCAGATCGGCCTCACCGTGCGCACCGCCGAAGCGGACCGGGCGCTGGCGATCGTGGCCGACGTCGCCCAGCATGCCGCGCTCGCCGGCGAGGAGCTGGAGCGGCAGCGGGCGATCGCGATCGACGCCGTGCGGGTGGCGCTCAGCGACCCCGGCGAAGTGGCGTCGATGGCGGCGATGCGCGCGCTCTACGGCGCCGCGCCCTACGGCCGCACGGCGACGGCCCGGACCTTGGGCGCGATCACCCGGGCCGACCTCAGGGCCGCTTATGCAAGGACGTGGAATCCTTCGGCGGCGACCCTGATTCTGACCGGCGATCTCGATCCGGCGCAGGGTCTCGCGCTGGCGCAGCGTCATTTCGGCACCTGGCGGGGCGCCGCCGCGGCGGAAGCGGCGGCCTCGGCCGATCCGGCCACGCCGCCGCGGACGGACATCGTCGTGATCGACATGCCGGGCTCGGGCCAGGCGGCGGTCGCGGTGGTGCGCAACGCGATCGCGCGCAATGATCCGCGTTACTATCGCGCGGCGGTCGCCAATGCGGTGCTCGGCGGCGGTTACAGCGCCCGGCTGAACCAGGAGATAAGGATCCGCCGCGGCCTCTCCTACGGCTCGGGCAGCGGCATCGACGCACGGCGGCGGCCGGGGCCGTTCATCGCCAGCACGCAGACGCGCAACGACGCCGCGGCCGAGGTACTGGCGCTGACCCTCGGCGAGATGCGCCGGCTCGGCGCGGAGCCGATCCCGGCGGCGGAGCTGAACGCGCGCCGGGCCTCGCTGACCGGCGATTTCGGCCGCGACGTGGAGACGACCGGCGGCGTCGCCGGGCTGATCGCGTCCTACGTGCAGAGCGGCCTCGGCCCGGACGAGATCGAGCGCTATTCGCGCGCCGTGCTGGCGGTGACCCCCGCCGAGGCGCAGGCGGTCGCGGGCGAGCTGCTGGCCCCGAACGGCGCCACCGTGGTGGTCGTCGGCGAGGCAGCGCAGTTCGTCGAGCGGCTGCGGGCGACCGGGGCGACGGTCACGGTGATCCCGATCGCCGAGCTCAACCTCGACAGCCCGGCGCTGCGCTAGGCGCTAGCTCCGCCGTGCCCGCGCCAGCCTGGCCCGGATCTCGCCGTCGGAAGGGGCGCCGCGGGCGGCCTGTTCGAGCAAAGCGAGCCCTTCGGCGCGGCGGCCGGCCTTGAACAGCAGCCAGCCCAAAGTGTCGGCGGTGGCGGGGTTGTCGCGGTCGAGCGCGAAGGCGCGGCGGGCCAGCGGCAAGGCGCGGGCGACGTCGCCGCTTTCCGAATAGGCCCAGGCGAGGTTGTTGAGGATGGTCGCGTCGTTATTGCCGAGGCGCTGGCGCAAATCCTCGTAGATGGCGATCGCGCTCGCCCAGTTCTGCGCCTGCATCTCGCGGCCGGCGAGCAGGACCAGCGCGGGGACGTTGCGCGGATTCTGCTGGACGAACAGGCGAAGCACGTTGTCGGCCGCCTGCGTCTGGCCGGAGCGCTGCAGCGCCTCGACCAGGCGGAGCGCGACCCCTTCCGAGAACGCCAGATTGGCGGCGCGGCGGTATTGCTGGGCGGCGGCGGCGAAGTCGCCGCGCATGCCGAGCGCGTCCCCAACCAGGATATGGACCTCCGGCGCGCCTTGATTGTCCGCCTGGACCCGGCGCGCGCGGGCCAATGCCTCGTCGCCGAGGCCGCGGGCGAGCAGGGCCGAGATCAGGCGCACCTGGGCGGGGCCGTCGCGCGGGTTTTCCTCGGCGGCGCGGCGGACGGCGGCGAAGTCGCTGTCGCTGAGCGGATCGGGGGCGGCGAGCGTACCCGGCGCCGGCCGGGCGGCGCGGGCGAGATAGCGCGACGCCGCGGCCGGATCGCCCTGCCGGGCCAGCGCCCGGCCGATCAGCGACAGGCTGTAGGAATCGGCGTCGGGCAGGTCGACGATCGGCCGAAGCGCCGCGATCACGCCGGCGGCATCGCCGCCGCGCCAGCGGGCGGCGGCGAGCAGGCGGCGGGCGCGGCGGTTGCCCGGCTGATCGGCGACGAGCAGGGCGAGCCGCTGCGCCGCCTGCTCCTCGTTGCCGGTCTCGAAATCGATCGCGGAGAGCAGGAGGCGGCCGGCCGGGGTGTCGTCGAAGGCGCCGCTTGTCCGGTTCCACAAGCTCCGGGCAAGGTTGAAATCGCGGGCGCGGGCGGCGAGCATCGCCTGCAGGTAATAAGCGGTGGGGTGGCCGCCGGTCAGCCGGTGGACCTCGCGCGCGTCGGCGAGCATGTCGGTCATCCGGCCCATGTCGCCATAGGTGGTCGCCCGTTCGAGCAGCGCCGATACGTTGCCGGGATCGATGTCGAGCGCGCGGTCGAACCAGGGAAGGGCCGCGGCGAGGCCATATTGGCCCCGGGTCAGCTCGCCGCGCAGCACCAGGGCCTCGGCATTATTGGCATTGGCGGCGACCGCACGGTCGGCCGCCTCGAGCGCGCCGGCGATGTCGCCGGTGGCGCGGCGGAAGCGGCCGACGTCGGTCCACACGAAGCTGTCATCGGGCGCGACGGCCAAGGCGCGATTGAACGCCGCCCGGGCGTCCTCATTCTCGCCCAGCGCCATGTAAGCGCGGCCGCGGATGCGCATCGCATAGGCCTCGTGCGCGGGCGCGGCGCCGGCCGCTTCGGCGAGCGCGGCCCGGGCGTCGCCCTGGAGCAATTTGGCGTGGGCGAGCAGGTGGGCGAGCTGGTCGGCGGGTACGCCGGCCTGACGCGCGCGGACAATCTCGGATTCCGCGGCGACGCCGTCGCCGAGCGCGAGCTGCACCCGCGCCTGAAGCACTCGCGCCGCCTTGTCGTCGGGGTTCGACTGGAGCGCGTTCAGCAGCTCGACCCGGGCGGTGCGGATATCCCCCGCCTCGAACGCGGCGAGGCCGCGCTCATATGGCGACCCCGTTCCGCCCGAGCAGGCGGCGAGCAGGGCAAGAGCCAGGACGGGGCCGATCAACTTCATGCGTGCAGATCGTATTGCTTCAGCAGGTCGTAGAGGGTCGGGCGGCTGATCCCGAGCAGCTTGGCGGCGCCGGAGATGTTGCCGTCGGTCTGCGCGATCGCCTTGCGGATCACCGCACGGTCGGCGGTCTCGCGCGCGGCCTTGAGGTTGACCGGCAGGCCGTCGACGGCGCCGGGCCTGAGGTCCAGGTCCTCGGCGGTGACCAATTTGCCGTCGGCCATGATCACCGCGCGCTTCACCCTGTTCTCCAGCTCGCGGACGTTGCCGGGCCAGGCCCAGCCCTCGATCGCGCCGAGCGCGCCGGGCGCGAAGCCCTTGACGCCCGGATTCATCTCGCGGGCGAAGCGGGCGAGGAAATGCTTGGCGAGCAGGGCCGCGTCGCCCGGCCGCTCGGCCAGCGAAGGGATCCGGATGACGATTTCGGCGAGACGGTAATAGAGGTCTTCGCGGAAGCTGCCGGCGGCGATCATCTGCTCGAGATTCTGATGGGTGGCGCAGACGATACGGGTATCGACCGGGATCGGCCGGCGGCCGCCGATCCGCTCGATCACCCGTTCCTGCAGGAAGCGCAGCAATTTGACCTGAAGCGGCAGCGGGATGTCGCCGACCTCGTCGAGGAACAGGGTGCCGCCATGGGCGAGCTCGATCTTGCCCTCGGTGGTCTTGATCGCGCCGGTGAAGGCGCCCTTCTCGTAGCCGAACAATTCCGCCTCGAGCAGGTTCTCCGGGATGGCGGCGCAGTTGATCGCGACGAAGCCGCCGGCGCGGCGCCGGCTCGCCTGGTGGACGCCCTTGGCCAGCAATTCCTTGCCGGTACCGGACGCGCCCAGCAGCATCACCGAGACGTCGGTATTGGCGACCCGCTCGATGGTGCGTGCCACCTTCGACATTTCCGGGGCGGCGGTGATCATCGTGCCGAGCACCGTGCGGTCGTCGCCGACCGCCTCCTCGAGCCTTTTGTTCTCGCTCTCGATGCCGTGCAGCTGGAAGGCGCGGCGGACGATCAGACCGAGCTGGTCGATGTCGACCGGCTTCTGGTAGAAATCGTAGGCGCCCGAGGCGATCGCCCGAAGCGCGCTCTCGCGGGCGCCGTGGCCGGAGGCGACGATCACCTTGGTCTCAGGCTTGAGCGTCAGGATCGTCTCCAGCGCGGCGAAACCTTCGGAAACGCCGTCCGGATCGGGGGGCAGGCCGAGGTCGAGCGTCACCACCGCCGGCTCGGCGGCGCGGACGAGGTCGACCGCCGCGTTGCGGTCCGAAGCGACCAGCACCTCATAATCGTCATAGGCCCAGCGCAGCTGGCGCTGCAGCCCCTCGTCGTCCTCGACGATCAGCAGCCTGGGTTTGAAATGGGCATTCATGCGCGCATCCGATCGTAATGGGCCGCGCCACGATCGTCCGCGGCCGGCAAATAAAGAGTGAATCTGGTGCCTTCGCCTTCGCCGCTCTCGACATCGAGGCGGCCGCCCATGGCGAGGACCAGCGAGCGCGCCTCAAAGGCGCCGATGCCGAAGCCCTGCTCCTTGGTCGAAACGAAGGGCTGGAACAGGCGATCGCGGACGAAGCCGGCGGACATGCCGCGGCCCCGGTCGACGATCTCGACGGCGACGTCGCCGCCGCTTTCGAACAGGCGGAGCTCGACCGGCGCGTCGGCGGGGCTGGCGTCGATCGCATTCTGGACGAGGTGGATCAGCGCCTGCTCGAGTGCCGCCGGATCGGCTTTGGCGATCAGGTCCGCCTCGCCGGAAATCCGCACCGGGTGGGCGCGGCTCTTCTGGGCCGCGAGCGCGTCCAGCATGGCCCTGATCCGGACCGGGCGGGCCGGCTCGGCCTCACGCGCGGCGCCGGGCGAGAGGCGCGCAAGCAGCTCGTTCATCTTCTTCACCGAGCTTTGCAGGGTGGCGATCATGTCGGCGCGGAACTCGGGATTGTCGGCGTGGCGCTCGGCGTTGCGGGCGACGAGGCTCAGCTGGCTGACCAGATTCTTGATATCGTGCATGATGAACGCGAAGCGCCGGTTGAACTCGTCGAAGCGCTGGGCGTCGGCGAGCGCGCGCTGGCTCTGCGCCTCGGCGATATAGGAGGCGGCCTGAATGCCGGCGGTGCGGAACAGGTCGAAATCCTCCCAATCGAGGGCGCGGCGGAAGCTCGGATGTTCCAGGACGACGAGGCCGGCGAGGCGCCCGCCGTGGATCAGCGGGATGCCCGCCCAGGCGCCCTCCAGCGTGGCCAGCCAGAGCGGCACCGGCAGCCGCGCCTCGCCCTGCACCAGCCAGCCTTTGCGGACGGCCTCGAAGTCGATGACGAAGCCGTTGGCCTCGACATAGCGAAGCAGCGCTTCGGCGCCGTCGCCGGCCGAGACCGAAGTCTTCCAGTTCCAGCGGCCGGCGGGCGCCAGCCGGTAGGCTTCGTTCGTCACCAGCAGCAGGCCGGCCGGCGAACCGCCGATATCGGCGATCGCCTTCACCACCCGTTCTTCGAGCGACGCGCTTTCCTCGCCGCCGCGGCCGACCGTGTCGGTGAAGCGCAGCCATTCCTGGCGATAATC
>Ga0070677_10000856_pt1 | contig 10029 bp, 7 predicted proteins | sample KBSM63metaG_FD_64674 | JGI IMG/M metagenome (GOLD analysis project Ga0070677, IMG submission 64674) | Miscanthus rhizosphere microbial communities from Kellogg Biological Station, Michigan, USA - KBS M6-3 metaG | ecosystem: Host-associated > Plants > Roots > Rhizosphere > Soil ... | reverse complement strand
ATTACCGGGCTGCCGGACGATCAGCCGGGCGGCGGGCCGCTCCGCGTGGGTGTTGCCGTCGTCGACCTTTTCACCGGTATGTACACGGCCACGGCCATCCTCGCCGCCTTGTTCCGCCGCGAGCGGACGGGCGAGGGCGCGAACGTCGACATGGCCTTGTTCGACACGCAGCTGGCGGTGCTTGCGAACCAGGTTTCCAACGCCCTGGTCTCGGGCAAGGACCCGCCGAGGCAGGGCAATACGCATCCGAACATCGTGCCGTACCAGCCGTTCGCCGCGGCCGATAAGCCGCTGATCGTTGCCGTCGGCAACGACCGTCAGTTCGCCCGGCTCGCGGAAATTTGCGGCCATCCGGAGTGGGCGGGCGACGATCGCTTCGCAACGAACGCCGCGCGTGTCGCGAACCGCGAGGAGATAGTCTGGCTCGTTAGCGAATGCATTCGCCGGAAGCCTGCGGATGAGTGGTTCGAGAAGCTTGAGGCCGCAGGCATTCCGGCAGGTCCGATCAACACGATCAGCCAAGCGCTAGCCGACGTCCAGGCGCAGCATCGCGGAATGGTTCGGACTATGGCAGGCCTGTCTGTGATGGGTTCGCCCGTCCGCATCGACGGCGACCGTGCCGATACGGATCTGCCGCCGCCCGCCCTTGGCGAGCATACAAATGATGTGCTGGCTGAATATTTGCAGGATGCTTCCGACATCGAGCGGCTGCGTTCCGCAGGGGTGATAGGCTAGATCACTCGCCCTCGATGCCGTCGACCAGGACGTCCAGCTGGTTCTGGCAGCCGCGTCCGATCAATGTCTGAGCCGCGTCGGTTACGCCCTCGGGAATTGCGGGAAGCACCGCGAATTTCACCCGCTCGGACGTTGAGCCGCCGGCAAGCGACAGCTGATACTCGGAGCCGTCCGCGATCTTGATCGCTCCAGGCCATGCCAGCGTAGACTTGCCCGCGGGCCAGTCCACTGTGGTTGGCGGGCCGCCGCTGATGCTGATGCTAAGCTTCGCCGCCTCCTCGGAATTCGGACGCCACATCTGCAGACCGGAGGCACCGACGCAGATCGTGCCGCTCTGCGTTACGTCGAGGTTCCAGGGGCTCGGATTGAGCGAAAGGTCACCGGTACGCATTGCGCCGAAGCGCGCTCGCTTCGACCCGGTCATGGCCTGCGCGTCCCCTGACGCGGTGGTGAAGGTCCCCGGCCCACGGAGAGTTCGCTTGCTGCCTGGTCCCAAGATAGTCAGGCTGTCGCCCGGCTGAAGCGAGATCTTAGCGCTGTCGGGAAGGGCCTTGCCCGGCGGATAGGCCTTTGCCGACGGACCCGCCGACCGCACGACAAGCGCCTTGGAAAAGGCGATCTCCGATTGCGCCATGAACGCGGTTGCGGTCGCGACTGCCAGAGCCAGGAACCGGCAATTCATCGTTCGACCTCCAAGCTCATTGTGCGTTGGCGACATTGTATTTCACGGCTTCCCGGGTCGTGAGGCAGCGCCGTGTCGACTTGTCGCCGCCTCCTTCCACCGCCTTCTGCTTGTACATGACTTCGGTCAGGAGCTTGCGCGAGACGCCCATGCGAATGAGGAAATCATTGTCCTCGCTCGCGAGCATGGCCGAATCCTGCTCGAGTCCGCTGATCAGGGCGAGCGCTTCGTCGGCGCTCTGCGAGACCTCGGCATGGACTGCGTCTTTGTCGCCAAGGTGCGTGAACATGTGCACCACGAAATGCCCGCCGTCGTCGATGAACCGGGCCGGTCCGCCCATGAAAACGAAGTTGCAGGCCGAGAAGCAGGCCCAGCCCTGCGGTATGCGCGTCGGTATTCCTTCCTTGCGGATCATCATGCCGGCCTCATTGCCGACGCGAGCATCGCCGCCGGGCGATCGAAGCCAGATTTCGTCTATCGGGTTGTATTGCTTCAGCGCATCCTTGAGCCGGACGGCCGCGTCTGCGTCGATCACACCTTCGGCCTTGAGGATACGGCGCGCCTCCGTTTCGAAGAGGGTGAAGCGCATCTGGCGATAGGTCGACCAGTCGAGCGCCTTTGGGCAGGAGGGATTATTGGGATCGGGCGGAACGGAGGCGGCGATTGCCGCTTCCGCATCGGCGGTCGCGAGTGTCGCCGCGAGGATCAGGGCAAGGGCGCTCAAGTCAGGCCTTCTTGTAGCCGCTGTCTCCCCTTCCGCGGCACATGCGTTTCGGGACCGTCGTTTCCTCACCATCGATGATCACCACGTCCGTGACGGTCATGCAGTGGGTGCCGTCGGCAAGCGCTTCCTGACCCGTCACCTTCGACGCGCCGGATACGTTCTGGCGAGATTCGCTCTGCCACTTGACCTCCGTGCCGACCCCGCCGCGAATGGCCTCGTTGGTCGCGTTCGCGGCCTGCTTCTGCTCCTTGCAGTCGAGCAGCTTGAGAAGTTCGTCCGCGACGATCGAGCCTACTGGGATCAGTCCGCCGGCGACGGTGTCCATCCCGGTCCGGCCAACCACCTGGTTCGCAAGCCCGCCGATAATGCTCCCGAACATGGAGCGCTTGGCTTTTTTCTGCGGAGTGTCCTCGCATTGCCCCTCGGCCTGGGCCTGTGCCGCGGCGACTGGAAAAACGAGTGTAGCCGGAGCCACCAGCAGCAAGGCCGCAATGATCGATACGCGCAACATGACTCGGCAACCCCCAAAGAGCGGCCAAATTATCCTTCGATTATAAGGGGGTCAATCAATTCACACCTAACGGCTCGTCCGTTTCCGGACAGCCTTCGATCCAACAGGCCTCAAACGCGCCTCCAGAGCCTCTATGCGCCGCTCCAGGAGATGCTCGCGCTGCTCCCGGCGAGCGACGACGCGGACTGCTCGAGTGATGGGACCGGCCACGTCGATCAGGGCGCGCTGCTCGTCCTTGCTGAGAAGCGATCCGTCCGGCCTCGGCCCGACGAGCAGCCAGCCGATCGACCCGCCATCGTCCGCCTTGGATTGGAGGGGCACACGGATCGGGAAGATCGCGTCCGTTGAGCTGCAGACCGCATCGCGGCAGGCATTCGGATCGAAGACCTTCAGCCAATCGGCAATCGCGTCCGGCGCAATTCCGCGCGTCGCCGCCGCTTTTCCGTCGAGCAACACTGCGAGACGCGTCGTTCGAACGCCTGCTTCGATGCGCCGCAAGGTTTCGTCGAGCAACTCGTCCATCGGCGCGCTTTCGCGAAGCTCGCGCAGGCAGTCCGGAAGGTCCTCGCGCAATTTGACGAGGTTGCGCTGGAAGCGCTGCTCCGACCAGCGCTGGATGCGTTCCTGGGCCGGGCTCACGAGCACCGTTGCGACCGCAGCCGCGAAGATTCCGGGCGTTTGGCCGGAATTCGGACCGTAGAGTCCCTGGATGAAGACCTTCACCGCCTCATTGCTCGCTGCGAAAATTCCGCCGATGACGATCGTTACCAGCGCGAATGTCGCCGAGCGGCTGATCACAGCTTCCGCATCGTAAAGCCGGTACCGCAGGAGCGCGATCAGCAGCCCGACTTGCAGGCTGACGAAGGCGAGGCCGAAGCTCAATCCTCCCAGCAGCTCCAGCGCCAGTTGGCTTCCAAATGAGCCCGCCTGGAGCTTTGCAGCATCCATCGAGAGTGCTGCGACGAGGAAGATTGCGTATCCGGAGAAGCCCAGAAGCGCCCATTTGATCTGCTGGCGCGCGTCGCCCGATGGAGTTTCGCGCAGCCGGGAAAAAAGGGTCGCGACGGCAACGGCCATGAAGAGCACGAAAACGGCGCGGTACCATTCGCCCTGCAGCAGGAAGAGCACGGGCAGCAAAGCAAGGGGGATCAAGATCGTGCGCGGGCGCAGCTGCCCGAATGGAAACAGAAGGACTCCCGCAAGAAGGCAGATGTTGCCAGCGTCGTAGAGCAGGCGGTGCGCCCAGCCGGGCAAGCCCAGGACGAATTGCAGAAATCCGGCGGAGGGCTGTTCCGCCGCGATAGTGAGCAGGATCGCCAGCGACAGGATCGAGCTGATCAGGTCCTCCGGCTTGCGCCGGTGCAGGATCCAGGCGGCGAAAAGCAGGAAGGGATATGTGATCAGATGAAGGAGATCGACGATTCCAAGCAGGGCGGGTGGCAGGCCGAATCGTCCCGCTGCTTGCCCGATATGCTGCTCTCCAAGCTTGACGCGATAGTCCCGCTCGCTGCCGTCTCTCGAGCGCAGTCTGAACGTATATTCGGACTCGTCGACGCCCTCGAGGATTGGGGAGAAGAGGACGTAGTCCGTCTCCGTCGCATCGTTCGGACGAGCCCGCCCGCTGCGCGAAATCGGGACCGCGTCCGCTACCTCAAGCCCGTCGATGGCGATGATGTCGTCACCTGGACGAACGCCCGCATGCCTAGCGTCGGTACCGATCGGAAAGCGGACTTGCGTGAGATCGTCCTCGTCGAGTGCGATTCCGGCGCGGCTTCCGACAATGAGCGCGCTGTTCTGCCCGGCTTGATCGATACGGTACCAGATACCCGCAAGAGGCCCGACGATTGCCAGCAGAAGCGCGGGAATCCAGATCAGCTGAAAGAGGATCAACCCCCGCCGGGGGAGGTCGGGTATGCGGTCCGGCATGGCGCGGCGAGGTGCACTTGGAGCCTTGGCGCTCACTGCGGAATCCGTCGCCATGACAGCCTGTTGCCCCCTTGGTCCCTCGTCGCCCTCAATAGCATTTGGAGACCTTCAAGATAGTAGCGAAGGGCAGCTCGCGTTATAGTGCGATTTACCGCCTCCTTGTGAACGCGAAGTCTTTGCCGCATATCGAATCATCGGCGGGAGGCCTGATTGGCCAAAGTCTTTCTGAGCTATGCGCGCGAAGATGCTCCGGCGGCCAAGCAACTGGCTGAGTGCATTGGCCGCGCCGGCCACAAGGTGTGGTGGGACCATGACATCGAGGGCGGCTCGCGTTTCACCGCCGAGATCGACCGCGAACTCAAGGCCGCCGATGCAGTCGTCGTCATCTGGACTCAATCCTCTGTCGAATCCCCATGGGTTCAGGACGAAGCCGCCGAGGGACGCGATTCCGGACGACTGGTGCCGATCATCCTAGGCACGGATAAGCCACCGCTAGGTTTCCGCCAGTTCCAGTCGATCGATTTCGGAGACTGGAATGGCGAGGGGGATTCTCAGGCGCTGGAAGCCCTGAACCGGGCGATCGCGCAGAAGGGTCCGGAACCGCCAGCCGTCCCTGTGCCCGAGAAGGCGGCCGTTAAAGGCCGAACCCGCCGCGCAGCAATCTGTGTTCTGCCCTTCATGAACATGAGCGGGGATCCCGAGCAGGAGTATTTCAGCGACGGCATCACTGAAGACATCATTACGGATTTGTCCAAGGTGTCCGCTCTGTCCGTCGTCGCACGGAATACGGCGTTCACTTACAAGGGCCACACCGTGGACGTGAAGGATGTGGCACAGGCCCTCGATGTCGATCACGTTCTTGAAGGTAGCGTCCGCAAGGCCGGCAATCGGGTTCGGATCACCGCCCAGCTGATCGACGGCAAGAAGGGTGATCATCTGTGGGCCGATCGATACGACCGCGACCTCACGGACATTTTCGTCATCCAGGACGAGATTTCGAAGGAAATCGTGAGGGCGCTCCGCTTGCGGCTGCTGCCTGAAGAAGAACAGGCGATCGAGAGCCGCGGGACAGACAATGCTCAGGCCTACAATCTGTACCTCATGGCGCGGCAGCAGTGGATTTGGGGAAGCTGGGGTAACAGCCGCCGCGACGAAGCCATCGTCCGCATCTGCAAGCAGGCAGCGACGTTCGACCCCGACTATGCCGAAGCATGGGCGCTGATGGCGCTTGCGCAGGCGGAGTTGCGCTTTTGGCATGGCAAGGAAGAGGACCCCCTGCCTGCAGCAGAGAGAGCGCTGGAGATCAATCGCAGGCTGGCGGAGCCGCATTGCGTGATGGTCAGGATTTTTGAGCAACAGAACCGCCACGACGAGGCCGACAAGGAGCTATCGGAGGCGTTGAGGCTGGGACCGGATTCCTGGGAAGTGAACCGCGAGACCGCGCGGCTGATGTTTCGCCGCGACCGGATGAATGAATCGATCCGCTATTTTGAGAAGGCTTCGCAGTTGATGGATTCCGATTTCCACAGCTGTCTGATGCTGCAAACCTGTTATCTTGGCGTTGGCAACGAAACCGCCGCGCTTGAATCTGCGCGGCGAACCCTGGAACGCGCCGAAGTGGCCCTATCAAAGGACCCGACCAACGGAGCGGCACTTGCGGCAGGCGCCAGCTCCCTGATCATGATCGGAGAAGTCGACAGGGCCAAGGACTGGCTGCAAAGGGCCTTGCTGCTCGACCCCGACAATCTGATGGTTCGCTATAACGTTGCCTGCAGCCTGACATTTCGAAATTCCGACCTTGAAGGGGCGCTCGATCTGCTCGTGCCTTATTTCGAGCGGATAGATAGCCCGGGACAGATCAGGCACGCGGAGATCGACCCGGACATGGACTCGTTGCGCGATGATCCTCGGTTCAAGTCGATGATGGCGGCAGCGAAGGAGCGTCTCGGCATGGTGGAGGGGGCTGAGCCAGCGAGCTCGTCCTTGTGACATCGAAGGCTTTGCCGCATATCGGCAGTCCTCCTTTATGGAGGCCGACTTGGCGAAAGTGTTTCTGAGCTATGCACGCGAAGACGCTCCTGTCGCCAAGGAGCTTGCGGAGTGCATTGGGCGCGGCGGCCACGATGTCTGGTGGGATCGACAGATCCATGGCGGATCGCGCTTCGCATCCGAAATCGATCGAGAGTTGAAGGGTGCCGACGCGGTCGTCGTGCTCTGGACCGAAACGTCCATCGATTCCGCCTGGGTGCAGGACGAAGCGGCGGAAGGGCGGGACTCGGGAAGGCTCGTTCCCGTTACGCTAGGGGCCTGCCGACCTCCCCTCGGATTTCGTCAGTTCCACACTGTCGATCTCGGCACTTGGAATGGCTCCGGTGGACCGACGACAGCAGACGATCTCCTCTCCGCAATCGCCAAAATCGCCACCGATGGAGCAGCAGCAAGCGCCGCGTCCGCAGCAGGCAAGGAGAAAGGGAAAGCGCAGATGTCCGTCTGCGTGTTGCCGTTCGTCAATATGAGCGGCGATCCCGAGCAGGAATATTTCAGCGACGGGATAACCGAGGACATCATCACTGACCTTTCGAAGGTCTCCGCGCTGCTCGTGATCGCCCGAAACACGGCCTTCACCTTCAAGGGCCGCGTGATGGACGTGAAGGAAGTCACCCGGGCCCTCGAAGTCACACATGTCCTCGAAGGCAGCGTTCGGAAGGCTGGCGACCGGGTCCGGATCACTGCCCAGCTGATCGACGGGCAGACGGGTGGCCACGTCTGGGCCGACCGCTTCGATCGCGATCTGACGGACATCTTCGCCATCCAGGACGAGATTTCCAAGGCGATCGTGGCAGCGCTGCGGGTGAAGCTGCTTCCGAACGAGAAGAAGGCGATAGAGCACCGCGGGACTGGCAACATCGAGGCCTACAACCTCTACCTGATGGCTCGACAGCAGTGGATTACAGGCGACTATAGCGACATCCGGCGCGACGAGAGCATCGTTCGAATCTGCAGGCAGGCGTTGTCCTTCGACCCTGATTACGCGCAGGCATGGGCGCTCACTGCGTTGGCCCAGGCGGTATTGCGCTTCCAGCACGGAAAAGATGTGGATCCTCTTCCAGCTGCCGAGAAAGCGATCGCGATCAACCCACAGCTCGCCGAATCTCATTGCGTCGTTGCTCAACTGATGGCCGAGCAGGGCAATCAGGCCGAAGCCAATCGAGAGCTCGATGAAGCGTTGCGCCTTGACCCGGAATCCTGGGAAGTGAACCGGGAAGCAGCGCGGATAAAGTTCCGCCAGAGCAGTATTCACGAGGCTGTGCCCTACTATGAAAAGGCTGCCGCGTTGATGCCGACCGATTGGCATAGCGCCATGATGCTGACGACCTGCTACCAAAGCATCGGTGACGAGGACGCTGTGCGGCGGTCCGCGCGGCTGACGATCGAGCGCGCCGAGAAGGCCGTCGCCAAGGATCCCGCCAACACGCAGGCGCTGGCCGGCGGCGCCAACGCGCTCGCGATTCTCGGCGAACAGGCGCGGGCCAGGGATTGGATCGATCGAGCGTTGCTATTGGATCCGGACAATACGCTGACGCGCTACAACCTCGCTTGTGCGCTGGCCCTGCGCCTCAAGGATGCGGATCGGGCCATCGAGGTGCTGGAGCCTTATTTCGAGCAAGAGGTCAGTCCAGCGCAAATCAAGCATCTCCAGGTTGATCCGGACATGGACCCGATCCGCGAGCACCCTCGCTTCAAGTCGCTGCTGGCCGATGCGAAACAACGGCTTGGAATGGCCTGACGGCAGCTAGCCGTCGATGCTTTCCTCGCCATAGCGGCTCTTGATGAAGCGGCCCTGCGTCTCGAACGCGGCCACGTCAGACCGAGCGAGCTTCTCTGTAACTTCCGCGAGCGCTTCCCGCCCGGCCACGAGGCCCTCGATCAGCCGCTCGTCCACCGTCACGTCCTCACCGTCCTTCCGCGCCCGGTAGGCGGGCGGGACGTTCACGTAGCGGTCGATGAGGCCGGGCAGATGCTTTGACATCAGCCGTCGCGCATCCTGCGCATCGGGATTGAGGTCGTCGACCCGTTCCAGCGTCTGCTTCAGCGAAGGCAGGATCCTGCTGATCGCGTCGATCTCCGCGCGCGCCGGCGCGGGCAAAGCGGCTCGTTGCCGGTAAAGATAGGAGTCGAACCGCTGGACCATGGGACCGTTGGACAGATCGGCGGCTGGAGCGGCGGGGTTGTTCTTTCCGCTCGGCATGAAGCCCAGCAAGGCCGCGATGCCGATCGCGATGCCGATAGCAGCGAGGAAGCCGAACATTCCGATCGGCTGTACGAGACCGACGATGATGGTGAGGAGGCTGATGACGCCGATCGCGACGCCGACGCGGGTTATGCGGCGCATCAGGTCCGTGTTGAGCCGTTGGCGCTCGCGTCTCGCAGCCTCCCGGACGGCGCCGTCGCGCTCGTCCAGCTGCCGCATAATGCGGTCGGCGCGCTCAATAACCCGGTCGAACTTCTCTGTCGTCATTTGCTCTCAAGGGGCGTCAGCGGGGAGGGAGTGCCTTCCAGCTTGGCCTGGTTCACGCCTTCCGCCCTCGCGATATAGCCCTTCGATTTCTCGACTTCCTGCCCCAGCGTGGTGACGGTCTGCTTCATGTTCTCAAGCGCCTGGAGCTTGAACCGGTCGATCTGGTCCATGGTTTCATAGATATTCTGGAAGGCGCGTTGCAGCGTCTCGAGCGGGATGGTCGAAGACGCGGCCTGCTCGTGAATCGCGCCGGTCTGCGTGCGCAGCATCTCGCCGGTCGAATCGATCATGCCGGCGGTGGTCGTGTTGAGAGCGGTGATCTGTTGGAGCACCAGCTTCTGGTTCGTCATCGCCTGGGCGACCGTAACTGCCGTCCGTAGCGCCGAGACCGTGGTTGTCGACGCGCGGTCGACGCCCTTCACCAGCTCGACATTGTTCTTCTTGACCAGGTCGAGAGCGAGATAGCCCTGAACCGTTACCGCCATTTGCGTCAGCAGATCCGTCGTCCGCTGGCGGGTATAGAAGAGCGCGCTCTCGCGGATCGCCTTGGCCTTGGCCGGATCCGTCGCGTCCAGTTCGTTCGCTTTGTCCTCGAGCTTCTTGTCCAGGCTCTTCGAGATGTGCACCATCTGCTCGAGCTTGTGCATCGTCTTCCAAAGGCCCGCGCGCTCGGTGTCGATCGCCGCATTGTCCATCAGCAGCTCGTCCTTGCCGTTTGCGAGGCTGCCGAGGATCTTCGAAATGTGGGTCTGCGAGCTGCGATACTTGTCGAAATAGCGGTCGACCGTATTCCCGAAAGGGATGATCCCGAGAATCTTGCGGGGCTTCGATGCTCCCTTCGGGTCCAGAGATTCCACCGTCCGGCGCAATTCCGTCAGATCGGCGCCGATGCCCGTGTCCTTGTCGATCGCCTTCACCGGCCGGTCGAGGAA
>Ga0070677_10000850_pt1 | contig 10051 bp, 10 predicted proteins | sample KBSM63metaG_FD_64674 | JGI IMG/M metagenome (GOLD analysis project Ga0070677, IMG submission 64674) | Miscanthus rhizosphere microbial communities from Kellogg Biological Station, Michigan, USA - KBS M6-3 metaG | ecosystem: Host-associated > Plants > Roots > Rhizosphere > Soil ... | reverse complement strand
CGACGGTCAGTTTCTTCGCCGCGCGCGTGATGCCCGTGTAGAGCCAGCGCTCGCGGCTCTCGGGGAACGCAAACGACTCGTCGAACAGCACGACGTCGTCCCATTGCGAGCCTTGGGCCTTGTGTACTGTGAGCACGTAACCGTAATCGAACTCGTCGTAGGGCTTGCGGCGCTGCCAGTCGACATGCTCGATGCCCCCGGTGAAACACTCCGGCCGCACGGAGACCTTCACGCCGCGCGTTGCGGTGTCGTCGTCGGGCAACAAACGCATCGTCATGATTCCGGCCTTCGCGCCTTTGCGTCCGCCGCGTTCCTTGACCGTCCACAACCCGCCATTGAACAGACCTTTCTTGCGGTTGTTGCGCAGGCACACAAGCTTGTCGCCGGCCGACGGCATGTCGTCCTCGAAGCCGCGCCGCTCGCGTATGCGCTTATTGTAGGATCGTCGGGTGACATTGCGCCCGACCAGGACCTGATCGGCCTCGAGCACGCGCTGCGGATCGAGATCGGCTTTGCGCAGCACATTGGTCTCACCATAGCGGCCCGTCTCGATATATTCGCCGGCGCGGACGTCCATCGACAGCCGCACGATCGGATCATCCTGCGCCTGCCGGTGCACCTCGGTGAGCATCGCGTCCGGTTCGGCCTCGGTGAAGAAACCGCCGCCTTGGATCGGCGGCAGCTGCGCGGGGTCGCCGAGCACCAACACAGGCACGCCGAAGGAAAGCAGATCGCGGCCGAGCTCGGCGTCGACCATCGAGCACTCGTCGATAATGATCAGTTCGGCTTTCGATGCCGGCGCCTCATCCCAAAGATCGAAGTTCGGGATTTCCTCGCCGCTCTCACGCGCGCGGTAGATGAGGCTGTGAATGGTGGAAGCGCCCCTGCAGCCTTTGCCACGCATCACCGATGCGGCCTTGCCGGTGAAGGCGGCGAATTTCACGTCGCCGTCCGTATCCTCGGCGATGTGGCGGGCGAGCGTGGTTTTGCCGGTGCCGGCGTAGCCGAACAGACGGAAGACCTGCCGCGTGCCGTTGCGGCCCGGACCGGCTTTGAGCCAATCGGCCACGGATTTCAGGGCGTTATCCTGGTGGGGCGTGAACTGGGGCATGCGGCCTGATCAATAAAGCAAGTCGACGAGAAGGAAAAGAACGGAATGTGAACATCTTTGGGAGCCAACCCGAGAAGGTATATATTCCTAGAGCAGAGCGAGGACCGGAGGCGGGCGAAATCCATGCAAAGGCGCAGAATCACAATTCCGATCCTCACATTGCCCTTTGCTGGTTCCCATGTTTAAGGTCGCGACCTTTTTTGCCCGGACCCTGCATGGCTCGTGACCAAGTCGACATGACGCCAATCGAGACGCGCGACGAACTCGTCGCCTGGCTCGAAGCAGGCTGCAAGCCGAAGGCACAATTCCGCGTCGGCACCGAGCATGAGAAGTTCGCCTTCACCGTCGCCGATCATCGGCCCGTGCCTTATTCCGGCAAGCGCAGCATCCACTCCCTGCTTGATGGCATGCATGAGCTGCTCGGCTGGGAGCCGATCATGGAGGGCGACAACATCATCGGAATGTTCGACGTGACCGGAGGCGGCGCCATCTCGCTGGAGCCGGGCGGCCAATTCGAGTTGTCGGGTGCGCCCTACGACAACGTGCATCAGACCGCCGCCGAGCTGATGGCGCACCTCGCGCAGGTGCGCGAGGTGGCAAAGCCGCTGGGCATCGGCTTTCTCGGTATCGGCATGACGCCGAACTGGACGCGCGGCGACATGCCGAAGATGCCGAAGGGCCGCTACAAGATCATGACCGCCTACATGCCGAAGGTCGGCAAGCTCGGCCTCGACATGATGTACCGGACGTGCACGGTGCAAGCGAACCTCGATTTCGCTAGTGAAGCCGACATGGTCAAGAAACTGCGCGTGTCGCTCGCGCTGCAGCCGGTGGCGACCGCGTTGTTCGCCAATTCGCCTTTCACCGAGGGTAAGCCCAACGGTTTCCTGTCGATCCGGTCGCAGATCTGGACAGACACCGACAACCAGCGCGCCGGCATGCTTCCCTGGGCGTTTGAAAACGGCATGGGCTTTGAACGCTGGGTCGATTACGCGCTCGATGTTCCGATGTACTTCGTCAAGCGCGGCGACAAATACATCGATGTGGCGGGCAAATCGTTCCGGGATTTTTTCGCGGGGAAGCTGGCGGGACTGCCGGGCGAGCGGCCGACGATTTCCGACTGGGCCAATCACCTGAGCACGATTTTCCCGGAAGTCCGGCTCAAGCGGTATCTTGAGATGCGTGGCGCCGATGGCGGGCCGTGGCGGCGTCTGCCGTCGCTGTCGGCTTTCTGGGTCGGGCTGCTTTATGACGACGATGTGCTCGAAGCCTGTTGGGATCTGGTCAAATCATGGACCGCCGAGGAACGACAGAGGCTGCGCGACGACGTGCCGAAGCTCGGCTTCAAGGCGCAGGTCCGCAATCGCGATATGCTCTCGCTGGCGGATGAATTGGTGCGGCTGTGCTCGCAAGGGCTGGGACGACGCCGGCGACTCGACCGCAACGGCCGCGACGAGACGCGCTACCTGCGTCCGCTCGAAGAATCGATTGCGCGCGGCATCACGCCGGCCGAGGAACTGCTTGAGCGCTTCCATGGCGAATGGGGCGGCTCGGTCGATCCGATCTTCGAGGAATACGCGTACTGATCGGCGCGAGCTATTCAGCCGCCTGTGCTGCATCCGACAGGTTGTCAAGCGACGAGATGATGTGCTCGGCGAGCGCATCGGCGAGCGCCGAGCTCTCGTGCGCGTTACGCACCAGCCCGATGCGGCAGCTGGGCAGGTCGGGGAAACCATCTGACGAGGACAGGACGCGCATCCCGGGACGCAGGCCGGATTCAGGGAGCACCGAGACCGCGAGCCCGGCGAGCACGGCAGCGGCGACCGCGCCGGCGCTCGAGCTCGAGTAGAGCACACGGAACGGACGGCCAATCGCTTCCAGCCGTTCGATGGCGATGCGGCGCCAGGTGCAGCTCGGCCGCCCGAGCGCTAGCGGCATGCGCTCCTCGAGATGAGTCGAATGGCGATTCGATGTCACCCAGAGCAGCCGTTCGCGACGGAATGTTTCCGACGCGCGCTTGCTTTCGCAATTGGTGATGATGGCGAGATCGATCTCGTTGCCATCGATGCGCTCGAGCAGATCGACAGACGGTTCGCAGATCACCGACAGCTCGACTGCCGGGTAGCTGTGTGAGAAGCGCGCCATGATCTCGGGGAGATAACGGTCGGCATAATCGTCGGGCACTCCCATACGCACGCGACCGGACAATTCGGCGTCGGAAAACGCCGCCAGCGTCTCGACATTGAGCTTCACGATTCGCCGCGCGTAATCGAGCAGTCGTTGGCCGTCCTCGGTTAACTTCGAGGCGCGCCCGTCGCGCGAGAAAATCGGACGCTCGAGACGCTCCTCCAGTCGCTTCATCTGCATCGAGACGGCCGACTGGGTCTTGTTCACAACCTCCGCTGCTTTCGTGAAGCTGCCGGTTTCGGAGATTGCGATGAAGGTTCGCAACTGGTCGACGTCGAGCATTGCGGTCATGGCGGCGGATCCTGAAAAGGCCCATTTCCGGGCCGGGGTGGCCATATCATCGTTTCTGATCGATCAGATTAAAAACATTCGTTTCACTAATCAATCCCCGCAGTGCAATATATTTGAGTTCCAGAGGAATCGGGTGGGGATTTCGGGTGGTTCTGGGCGGTGCAAATAGCGATTTTGGCACCGTAACCACTGGACTGATTGGAGATTGTTATGAGCGCCCAATACCCCGTTCTACCAGTCGCCGGCGGCGCGCTCTTGCGGGCGTTTGCCTCCTTGGTGGCCCTGGTCACCCATTGGCTCAAAGAAATAGCGCGGGCGAGGCGTCATCGCCGTGAGGCCAATGTTCTGGCCGGGCTGGACCGCCGCATGCTCGCCGATATCGGCATCACCCGCGCCGATGTACGCGATGCCTTTTCGGAGCCGTTCTGGGACGACCCGACTGCGCTCCTGCGCGAGCGCGCACTCGAACGGCGCCTGGGTCACGCCATCAGGCGCGCTGAATTCGATCTGAGTGCGCGCCGCTCAACGAAGGCCTAGTCGGCGCGTCTGGCGCCCCGACGAATCAAGTAAACGGCCGAGCCCTCTCATCGGCCGCTCGATCCGACACCCGCGATCATCCCCTCTCGCGGCCGGATCCGCGCCCGCCGGCCCCTCCGGCGGGCGCTTTATTTGAATTTACTTCGCAGTACGAAGATTCATTGCTGACGTTGTTGTGTCTGCACAACGGCGGGTGACTGGGTTACCATGAGCTTGGGGCAACGCTTCATAACGACTCATTTCAGGGTTGATCGCACGCGCAATGCGAACACCGATCAAGCTAGGGGCCGCGCTCGCACTCGCCGTGCTTGCGCTTGCCGGTCACGCGCAAGCCCAAAGCGGATTTGACCGCATCGGCGGCGACTATCTGAGCTTCCAGATCCGCAACGGGGATCCGGCCGTCTGCGCGGCGCGCTGCGAACGCGACGCACGCTGCCGCGCCTGGAGCTTCTCCTATCCGCGCACCGCCAACACGGCCGCGACCTGCTGGCTGAAAAGCCAGGTGCCGACGCGCGTCGAGGATAAATGCTGCGTCTCCGGTGTCCGCGGCTCCGGTGTGATCGAGCCCCGCAAGGGACCGGTGGAATATTCCATTGATCGGCTTGGTGGCGATTACCGCAATCTGGATGTGGCGGCCGAATCAACCGGCGCCACATGCAAGGCGGCATGCGAGGCGGACAACAGATGCCGTGCCTGGACCTATGTGCGGCAGGGCTACATCAGCCCTAATGCGCGCTGCTATCTCAAGGACAGGCTCACGCGGCCGCGGCACAAGCCGTGCTGCATTTCGGGTGTCGTGCGTTAGCTGCGTATGATCCCGAAAAGTGGGTACCGGTTTTCGGAAAAGATCATGCGCCGCAAAAATGCACTCAGTGCACCGACGTGAAAAAGCGCGACAGCCGAAGGCCCGCCGGCCATTCCTGAATTGGCCGGCTTTTGACGGCGAGATCCCACGAGCCGACGATTGCGTCGACACGGCCGACCAGATCTTCCACCGGCAGCAATCCGACGCCACCGGCGCGGACCGGCACGCGGCTGTCGGCGGAATTGTCGCGATTGTCGCCCATGACGAAGAGATGGCCGGGGGGCACGACGACGTCCGGCATATCGTCGAACTCGCCGTGTGCGGTCATCTTGAAGATCGGATGCTGATGTCCGCCGGGCAGTGTCTCGGTGAAGCGCGCGGCGGCAATCGTGCTGCCATCCTCGGTCTCCATCGCGCCCGCGCCTGCGGACTCAATAGCGACAGGCTTGCCGTCGATGCGGACCTGGCCGTGGCTCACACCGATACGATCGCCGGGCAATCCAATCACGCGCTTGACCCAAATTTGCGAGCGATCGCCGGGCCAGCGGAATACGACGACATCACCGCGCTTCGGGAGAGCCGCAAAGACGCGATGCGTGTTTGGGAAAACGAAGAAAGCGGGAAAAGATGCGCTGCTGTAACCGTAAGGATATTTCATCGCCAGCAGCTCATCGCCGATGAGCAGTGTCGGTTCCATCGAGCCGGAGGGAACGTAGAACGGCTCGGCGATCGCGGTTTTCGCCGCGAGCACGATCAGCACGATGACCGCTATATCGGCAATAGTCCTGATCCAGCCGCGCAGGCCGGACTGTTTCCTCTGCATTTCTCAACTCCCGAATTAGGCCGTTCCGCCGACGGTGATCTTGTCCATCCGCAGCGTCGGTTGTCCGACCCCGACCGGCACGCCCTGGCCGTTCTTGCCGCAGGTTCCGATACCCGGATCGAGGGCGAAATCGTTGCCGATCATTGTGACGCGATGGAGGTCGGTCGGGCCGTTGCCGATCAGCATGGCGCCTTTGACCGGCGCGCCGATCTTGCCGTTCTCGATCCTGTAAGCCTCGGTGCACTGGAACACGTATTTTCCCGACGTGATGTCGACCTGTCCGCCGCCAAAGCTGACAGCGAAAAGCCCGTTCTTCACCGAGGCGATGATCTCCTTCGGGTCGTGTTTTCCGGCGAGCATGTAGGTGTTGGTCATCCGTGGCATCGGCACATGCGCGTGCGACTCGCGCCGTCCGTTGCCGGTCGGCTTCATGCCCATCAGCCGCGCATTCTGCCGATCCTGCATGTAGCCGACGAGTATGCCGTCCTCGATCAAGACCGTGCGGTTGGTGGGCGTGCCTTCGTCGTCGATCGAGAGCGAGCCGCGGCGCGCCTGCATCGTGCCATCGTCGACGACAGTTACACCTTTTCCCGCGACCTGCTGGCCCATCAGACCGGCGAATGCAGATGTTTTCTTGCGATTGAAGTCGCCCTCGAGCCCGTGGCCGACGGCTTCGTGCAGCATCACGCCCGGCCAGCCCGAGCCAAGTACGACGTCCATTTCACCGGCAGGGGCGGGGACCGCATCGAGATTGATCAGCGCCTGCCGGACGGCTTCGTCAACGGCGCCTTGCCAGGCATCGGGCGTGATGAACCGTTGAAAACCTTCGCGGCCGCCGAAACCGTAGCTGCCGGATTCCTGACGGTCGCCGTCACCTGCGACAACCGATACGTTCAGCCGCACGAGTGGACGGATATCGCGGTAGATCTCGCCATCGGCGCGTAGAATCTCGATGACCTGCCAGGTCGCCGCAACGCTCGCCGTCACCTGACGTACGCGGGCATCCTTACCGCGCGCATAAGCGTCGATCGACTCGAGCAACTTCACTTTTGCATCGAAGGCCGGCGCGCCGAGCGGATTGTCGTCGGTATAGAGTTTGCGGTTGGTGCGGCTCGGTGCCTCGGCATAGGTGCCGTTATGTCCACCTTTGACTGCGCGAACCGCCTCGACTGCGCGTGCAATCGCGCCTTCCGAAAGGTCGGAAGCGTGCGCATAGCCGACCGCTTCGTCTTTCACCGCACGCAGGCCAAAACCCTGCGCGGTGTCATATGTTGCCTGCTTGAGCCGCCCGTTGTCGAAAGTGAGCGCCTCGGCCTGGCGGTATTCGAGGAACAGTTCGCCATCGTCGGCGCCATCGAGTCCGCGGCCGATCAACTGGCGCACCTTGGCGCGGTCGAGGCCCGCTCGGTCGGTCAGTGATGATATGGCGGGGTCCATTGGCTGCTCCAACTAGAGATCATTGTCGGACTAGATAAGGGGACCATGGCGATTCTGCGAGGACCCAAATGCGGGCTAATCGCGGCTGAAATTCACCGAGACTTCGCCAATCGGCTCCAATACATGCGTCAAATCATTCTCATCCGGTTCTATCATGAGCGGCGGTGTGATCGAGCCGGTGATGATCACGTCGCCTGCGGAAAGCTTTTCGCCGAATGCGGAAAGGGTATTCGCGACATGGGCGACGATCTCCGGCAGCTTGCCGGTGAGAGCTTCCGGATCGGTTGAGACGTTGGCCTCGGCGCCCCGCCGGAACACACGTGACGTCAGTCCGGAGGTGCTCGCGCCCAAGCGGGTGTTGCCGCACAAAATGACGTGACGCTGGAAGATATCGCCTTCCAAAACGGCATCGAGATTGTCGGGCGCGGGTACCGGATCAAGGTCGGCCAATTCAATAGCCGGGAAAATCTCCTTTACCGCAGCCGCTGCTTCAGCGGGCGAAGCTGCGGACGGAAGATCATGCGCCATCCGTACGCAGATTTCCGGCTCCGCGACTGGTTTGATGTAGCCTTTGAGCAACGCTGTGCTTCCCGACAGGAGGAGCGCGCGCTGCATCAAGTAACCGACGATCGGCGCCACGAGACCCATTTTTTGCATTGTCGCCGGCGCACCCAATCCGACTTTCCAGCCAAGGGGCTTCTCACCGGCGGCAATGCGTGCACGCCGCTTCGCAAGTTGTGCACTCATGCCTTTCTTGATGAGCGGGGCGTCCCAGGGGTTCACTTGTGGCTCTCGGGGTGCACTTCATAACCGGAGGCATCGATCGAGCCTGCGCCCATCCAGCCCCAGACCAGCACGACGTCCTCGTTCGAGGTGTTGTTGAAGCCATGCCAGCAACCACGCGGCGAATAAACGACGTCGCCTTCGACCGACGGCTTGTCTCCATGCTCCGTGTAGATCATCCCGTGACCCTTGAGCACGATGAAGAACTCGTCGCAGTTATGATGGCGGTGATTTTCGTGTCGGGCGCCGGGCTTGAGCACGGTCCAGCCGACAACATGATCGGCATCTGCGGTTTTCTTGTCGATTAGAAATTGTACCTGCATATCGACCCAGCCGTCATCGCGCTTGAGGCCTTCGACCTTCGGCACGTCGCGCAGATTGGTGCGATACATCACTGGTGCAGGTTGGCCCTCTTTCCATTTGGCCACCGTGCTTTTCACCGCTTTTCCAAGAGCACTCCCGATCTTCTCGGCAGATGATGTCATTTTTGTCCTCCCAGGCGCCGATACACTTGATGCGCCACTACGAAATCGTTCCCGTCGATCCCCAATCCACGGCAGGCGTTCATCATCTCGTTAGCTGCGGCCGCGAGCGGCACCGGGCTTCCGGTCATGCGGCCAAGGTTGAGCGCCAGCATCATATCTTTTTGCTGCAAGGTGACGTCGGCAAGCGGTACGGCGGGCATTTTTCCTTCCAGGATAAATGGTCCGCGATAACCGAGTACTGGTGACGCTGCTACGCTCTTGAGAATGGCATCGAGCGCCACATCACGGGCGACACCGCCTTTTTCGGCCAGTGCGACCGCTTCGCCGAAGGCGATGACCTCGACCATCAGCAAGAGATTGACTGCAATCTTCATCTGGCACGCGAGCCCATTGCCGCCGATCCGCGTCACCTTCGGCCCGATCGCGAGCAGCACCGGCTTGATGTGCTCGAAAGCCTGCTCGTCGCCACCGATCATCACCGACGCATTGCCTTGAGTGACTGTGACGGGTGAGCCCGAGATAGGCCCATCAAGCATGATCGACCCGGCCTTGCCGAATTCGGCTGCAACTGCGCGGCTTTCGTCCGGTTCAATCGTGCTCATGTCGACGTAGATGCCGCCGACGCGCAATCCGGCGACGATACCGTCTTTGCCGAGAGCCACAGCGCGCACTGCCTTTGAGTCGGTCACGATGGAAAATACGATTTCAGATCGTTCGGCTACCGCACGCGGTGTGTCCGCCCAGTGCATGCCGGACTTGATCAACGCTTCAGCTCTATCTCGGGATCGGTTCCAGCCGGTGACTTCATGCCCCGCCGCCATGAGGCGCGGCACGATCAGCTGCCCCATTGCACCAAGCCCTACAAAACCCAACTGCACGAAACGTGCCTCCCTTCGTCACATCTTCACTAGGCTCAACACTCAACACTAAAGACGTGGATGGCCGACACAAGGCCGGCCATGAAAGGACGTTTCAGAGAAGTGGGCAGCGTGGGGACTTACGGCAGTTTGTCGTAGCCTTCGCCGAACCCGGCAAGGCTCATCGGGAAACCGATTCCTTCCTCCGGCGTCTGGAAGATGATGAATGTGGCCGTCTTGCCCGAGCGCAACTTCTTGATCAGCTCGTCGTCCATGATCACTTCCGCGATGCAGCCGTTTGGCAGGCAGCGAACGAAGCCCGCGCGGCCGATATCGGCCTGATCGATCTTAAGCCCGAGGCCCGACGGCAGCAGCACGCCGAGCGGTGCGACCACGCGCATAAGCCGGCTTTTCTGATCGGCGGTCTTGAGCACGATCACGGTGAGGCCGACATTGGCGCGATCCTCAGCGGTGACGCTTTGTATCAGGGCACACTGCTCGGCTTTGGCGCCCGGCGGCGTATCACAGCGGATTTGCCAATCTTTATGCACAGACTTCACGGCGCCTTGGGCAAACGCGGAGTTCGCGGGGGCGAGCGCCAGCAGCGCGGTCAGAGCCAAAGGTCCAAGTAATTCAAGCCAGCGCGTGCCGAAACGTGCATGCCTGTCATGCTTGGAAAATCGCATCGTAAGTTCCTTCGACATCCGGCTATCAGCCCTTTCGGGGGCGCAGACT
>Ga0070677_10000839_pt1 | contig 10087 bp, 5 predicted proteins | sample KBSM63metaG_FD_64674 | JGI IMG/M metagenome (GOLD analysis project Ga0070677, IMG submission 64674) | Miscanthus rhizosphere microbial communities from Kellogg Biological Station, Michigan, USA - KBS M6-3 metaG | ecosystem: Host-associated > Plants > Roots > Rhizosphere > Soil ... | reverse complement strand
TCCGTCATGCCGGACTTGATCCGGCATCCACCTTCTTTTCAGATGTGGAGAAGGAAGGAAGGTGGACCCCGGATCAAGTCCGGGGTGACGGTTCAAGATAGGATCAGCCCTCGTCCGCGCTGCCCTCTTCTTCCTGGCTGTCGGGCAAGGTGCCGGGACCGGTGCCGTCGTCGAGCCGGACCTGATCGGTCGCCGAGGGGGGCTGAGCGGCGAGCTCCTCGGCGACCATTTCCTCGGCCGCGTTCTCGGGCTCTTCCTCCTCGTCGATCCGGGCGGCGGAGACGACATGCTCGTCGTCGGCGACGTTGAACAGGCGCACGCCGGCGCTGTTGCGGCCGATCACGCGGGTGTCGCCGACGCTCATCCGGATCAGCTTGGCCTGATCGGTGACCAGCATCAATTGCTCGCCATTATGGGCGGGGAAGCTCGCGACGACCGGGCCGTTGCGCTCGAGATTGTCGATATTGGTGATGCCCTGGCCGCCGCGGTTGGTGCGGCGATATTCGAAGGCGGAGCTGCGCTTGCCGTAGCCGTTGGCGCAGACGGTGAGGATGAACTCCTCCGCCGCCTCGAACTCGGCCATCCGCTCGGGCGACAGGGTGGTTTCGCGCTCGCCCTCCTTCCACGGCGCGGCGCGCAGATAGGCGTCGCGCTCCTCGGTGGCGGCATCGAAGCCCTTGAGGATCGAGAGCGAGATCACCTCGTCGTCGCCCTTCAGGGTGATGCCGCGAACGCCGGTCGAGGTACGGCTCTGGAACTCGCGCACCGCCGTCGCCTCGAAGCGGATCGCCTTGCCCCGGCGGGTGGCGAGCAGAACGTCGTCATCCTCGGTCAGGAGCGCGACGCCGATCAGCCGGTCCGTCGCGTCCTCCTCGAAGCGCATCGCGAACTTGCCGTTGGAGGGGACGTTGGCGAAGGCATCCATCGAATTGCGCCTGATCCCGCCGTGCGCCGTGGCGAAGATCACGTGCAGCTTGCCCCATTCCGCTTCGTCTTCGGGCAAAGGCAGCACGGTCGAGATGGTCTCCCCCTCCGCCAGCGGCAGCAGGTTGACCATCGGCCGGCCGCGCGCCTGCGGGGCGCCTTCGGGCAGGCGCCAGACCTTGAGCCGGTAGACCTTGCCATGGGTCGAGAAGAACAGCACCGGATTGTGGGTCGAGGTCACGAACAGATTGGTGACCGCATCCTCCTCCTTGGTCGCCATGCCGGCGCGGCCCTTGCCGCCGCGCGCCTGGGTACGGAAAGTCTCGAGCGGGGTGCGCTTGATGTAGCCGCCCAAGGTCACGGTCACGACCATGTCCTCGCGCTCGATCAGGTCCTCGTCCTCAATCCCGTCCCAGGCCGGCGCGATCTCGGTCACCCGCGGGGTCGCATAAGCGGCGGCGATCTCGTCGAACTCGTCGCGCATCACCGTATAGAGCTTGACCCGGTCGCCGAGGATTTCGAGCAATTCGCCGATCGACGTGGCGAGCTCGCGCAGCTCGCCGCCGATCTCGTCGCGGCCGAGCGCGGTGAGGCGGTGCAGGCGCAGGTCGAGGATGGCGCGGACCTGGGCGTCGGACAGCTGGTAGGTCTCGCCGCTGACGGCTTCGACCGCTTCGACCAGCGCGATATAGGGCGCGATCTCGGCGACCGGCCATTGCCGGGCGATCAGCGCCGCGCGCGCTTCGGCCGGCGAGGCGGAGGCGCGGATGATCCGCACCACCTCGTCGAGATTGGTGACCGCGATCACCAGGCCGAGCAAGAGGTGGGCGCGGTCGCGGGCCTTGGCGAGCTCGTACTTGGCGCGCCGGGTGATCACCTCCTCGCGGAAGCGGACGAAGGCCTCGATGAAGTCCTTCAGGGTCAGCGTTTCCGGCCGGCCGCCGCGGATCGCCAGCATGTTGGCCGGGAAGCTCGACTGGGCCGGCGTGTGCCTCCAGAGCTGGTTCAGCACCACGTCGGGCGTGGCGTCGCGCTTCAGATCGATGACCACCCGCACGCCCTCGCGGTTCGATTCGTCGCGAATGTCGGAAATGCCCTCGACGCGCTTGTCCTTGGCCGCCTCGGCGATCTTCTCGACCAGCCCGTTCTTGCCGACCTGGAAGGGAATCGAGGTGAGCACGATCGAGCGCCTGTCGCCGCGGCCTTCCTCGATCTTGTAGCGGGCGCGCTGCAGGATCGAGCCGCGGCCGGTATGATAGGCGCTGCGCGCGCCGGCCTGGCCGAGGATGATCGGCGCGGTCGGGAAATCCGGGCCCGGGATGATCTCGATCAGCTCGTCGATCGTGATCGCCGGATTGTCCATATAGGCTTTGCAGGCGGCGATCACCTCGCCCAGATTGTGGGGCGGGATGTTGGTCGCCATGCCGACCGCGATGCCGCCGGCGCCGTTGACCAGCAGGTTCGGGAAGCGTGCCGGCAGCACGTGCGGCTCGTCGCGCGAGCCGTCATAGTTCGGGGTGAAATCGACCGTGTCCTTGTCGAGATCGTCGAGCAGGGTCATCGCCACCTTGGCGAGCCGCGCCTCGGTGTACCGCATCGACGCCGGCGGATCGGGATCCATCGAGCCGAAATTGCCCTGGCCGTCGATCAGCGGCACCCGCATCGACCAGTCCTGGGTCATCCGCGCGAGCGCGTCGTAGATCGCGCTGTCGCCGTGCGGGTGGTAGTTGCCCATCACGTCGCCGACGATCTTGGCCGATTTGCGGTAAGGCCGGCCGGGAACGAAGCCGCCTTCCTGGCAGGCGTAGAGGATTCGGCGGTGGACCGGCTTCAGCCCGTCGCGCACGTCGGGCAGCGCCCGGGCGACGATCACGCTCATCGCGTAATCGAGATAGGAGGTCTTCATCTCGTCGACGATGGAGACGGGGGAAATGTCGCTGGGCTCGATGGTCGGCGTTTCGCTGGCCAATTCAATATTCCTGGAATGCGTTGCGGGTGGAGCGCCGGGCGGCGCGGGCGATTGGCTGCGACCCTAGCCGAAGGTGAGAGCAAAGGCCACCTCGCGCGTGTGCGCGTGCGCACGCGCGAGGGCCATCTCTAGATAAGGAGGATCGGGCGGAGCGCCAGCCCCTGGCGTAAAATACTGTGGACGGGCTCCTTTCCGGTCGCCGCCCCAGTTCAACGGGCGTTCAGCGCCCTGACCCTAGCAAGCGTCCCGGCCTGGCGCTAAGAGCCACGCCGAGCCGCCGCGTCGGGCGGAGTCGTGTTCAGGAGGGCGCCTTTCATGAAGGTATCGAAGGCCGGGATCGCCGCGGCTTTGGCGTTCGGCGCATTGGCCGCCACGGCCGGGGCGCAGCTCCCGTCCATGCCGCAGGTGCGCGCGATCAGCCTCGGCCGCGAGGAGCGCGCCGCGGTCACCGCCATCCAGGCGTCCATGAACAGCCGCGATCGCGCCGCCCAGGACCAGGCGCTGGCAGCGGCGCGCGCCGCCGTGCGAAGCCCCGAGGGGCGCTACGCGGTCGGCTATTACCAATTGGAGATCGGCCGGATGCGGGGCGACGCCCAGCTCCAGGCGGCCGCCGTCGACCAGCTCGTCGAGAGCGGCCAGGCGACGCCCGCGGAAATGGCCTCGCTGCTCGGCAATCAGGCCGCGCGCGCCTTGGCCGCCCGCGATCTGCCGCGCACCGGCCGGCTGCTCGCCCGGATGATCGAGCTTCGGCCGAACGATCCGGCGACGCTCGCCGATTATGCCGAGCTGAAGGCGCGGATGGGCGAGCCGGGCAATGGTGCGGAGCTTCTGCAGCGGGCCGTCGCCGCCGCTCAGGCGGCCGGCCGCCCGGCGCCGGAAAGCTGGCATCTGCGCGGCCTCGCCCTTGCCTTCGAGAGTCGGCAGGCGCCGGCCGCCTTCGCGCTCGGCCGTTTTCTGGTGACCAATTATCCGAGCGCGGCGAACTGGCGCGATGCACTGCTCGCTTATCGCGAGCTCTCGCCGCCCGATCCTGCTCTGGCTCTCGACATCCAGCGGCTGATGCGCGCGAGCCAGTCGCTCGGCGGCGAGCGCGATTATGTCGAATATGCCGAGGCCGCGCGGACCGCCGGCCTGCTCGGCGAGGCCAAAACGGTGATCGACGACGGCGTTTCCAGGGGCATGCTGGAAACCGCGCGGATTCCCCCGGCGCTGGCCACCGCCACCGCGGCGCGCGCCGTGACCACCGATCGCGGCCGGCTGGCCGGCCAGCGCACCGCGGCGCTCGCCGCCGCGACCGGCCAGCCGGCGCGAATCGCCGGCGATGCCCATTTCGGCTATGGCCTCTATGCTGAGGCCGCCGAACTTTATGGTGCCGCCCTGCAAAAGGGCGGCGAGGATCCCAATCTGGTCAACAGCCGGCTCGGCGCCGCTTTGGCCCTGGCCGGCCGCCGGCCCGAGGCGGAGGCGGCGCTGCATGCCGTCACCGGGCCGCGGGCCGATCTCGCCGGCTTCTGGCTGGCCTGGCTGGCGCGCCGGCCGGCCTGACTTGAAACACATTCGGACCACAGGAGACGATCGATGAACATGTCCCGGGCCGCGCTGGCCGTCAGTCTCGTCGCGGGAGCCGCGACCCTGCTGCCAGTCCCGGCAAGCGCCCAGGTGCTCGATTCGCTGCGCCAGCGCCAGCGGTCGCAGACTCAGCCGCAGGAACAGCAGCAGCCGCAGCAGCAGCAGCAGCAGCGCGGCAACGCGCGGATCGGCGATCTCAGCCGCGAGGAGAGCGCCGTCATCCTTCCCCTCTATCAGGCGGTCCAGGCCAGCGACTGGCCGACGGCGAGCGGCGCCTTGGCGGCCGCTCAGGCCGGGGCGCGGACTCCCGCCGCCCGCTACCTCGTCGGCCAGCTCCTCCTCCAGATCGGCCGCGGCACCAACAACCAGCAGCAGCAGTCGCAGGCCGTCGACGCGATGCTCGCCAGCGGCGGCGCGCCGGCCGAAGCGGTGCCGATCCTGCTCACCACCCAGGCCGATTTCGCCATCCGGGCGAACAATTTCGCGGCGGCCGAAGCGCCGCTCACCCGCATCCTCGAGGCCAACCCGAACGACGTCGACCGCATCCTGCAGCTGGCCGAGATCAAGAACCGGCTCAACAAGGCCGAGGAGGCCAACACGCTCTATCAGCGCGCCCTGCAGCTCAGCTCCACCAATGGCGGGACCGCGCCCGAGGCTTTGTACCGCAGGCTGCTCGGCGCCGCCTATCAGGCGCGCTCTCCCCAGGCCGGCGAGCTCGCGCGGAACCTGGTGCGGGCTTACCCCAATCCCGCCAACTGGCATGACGCTTTGGTCATCTATGCCGAGCTCGGCAATGCCAACAGCGCGCTGAAGCTCGACACCTACCGGCTGATGCGCGCGGCCGGCGCGATGACCGCCGAGCGCGACTTCGTCGACTATGGCGAGGCGGCGAACGAGGCGCATGCCTATGGCGAGGTCAAGGCGGTGCTCGAAGAAGGCCTGCGCCGCAACCTCATCACCACCAACGCAGCCTATGCCCGCGAACGGATCGGCGTGGTCAACGGCCGCATCGCCGGCGACCGCGAGTCGCTCGCCGGCGAACGGACCGCGGCGATGCGGGGCAGCGACGCCACCGCGCCGCTGCGGCTCGCCGACGCCTATTTCGGCTATGGCGATTATGCGCCGGCGGCCGAGCTCTACCGGGCCGCGCTGCAGAAAGGCGGCGACGCCAATTTGCTCAACATCCGCCTCGGCGCCGCGCTGGCGCTGGCGGGCAACCGCGCCGAGGCGGAAACCGCGTTCCGCGCCGTGACCGGCCCACGCGCCGAGCTCGCCCAGCTCTGGCTGCTCTGGCTGTCGTCCAGGCGCTGAGCCGGCGGGGCAGGGGCGTTCACCCGCGCCTGCCCGCCGTCCCGAATTGCGACGCGGCGAATTTCGCCGCTTCCGCGCCCGCGCTCACCCGGTTACCGATCGGCGATGCGGTTCGACGACATGATCGCGACGGTGCTCGCCCAGCCCGCCGACCGGCCGGACCGGGCGGCGGCGCAGTGGCGGCAATTGGTCGATCTGCTCGCCCAGCGGCGGCCGGCATCGGAGGGGGCGGACCTTTCCGCGGTGTTCGCGCGGCTGCGCGAGCGGCGCTCCGCGGTCGCTCCCACCGTCCGCCGGCAGGCCGCCCGGGCGCTGGCCGGGCGAGCGGTCGCGCCGGACCTGCTCGCTTTCTTCGCCGAGGACAGTCCCTCGATCGCGGCGCCGCTGATCGCCCAGGCGCGGCTGAGCCGTGAGGATTGGCTCGCCTTGCTGCCCCGGCTCGGCCCGGCCGCGCGCGCTTTGCTCCGCCATCGCGAGGATCTCGACCCCGCGGTCAAGCACGCGCTGAGCGCCTTCGGCCCGAGCGATTTCGTGCTCGAAACCAGCGTCGCCGCCGAGACGGTGGCGCCGCCGCCGGTTCCGGCGGGAGAGCAGAGCGAATCGCAGATCCGCGAGCTGGTCGCCCGGATCGAGGCGTTCCGCAAGCAGCGGGAAAGCGCGCCGCCCGCCGCTCCGATCGCGCCGGCCGCGGCCGGCGATCGGGTCGACGGCTTCCATTGGGAGACCGGCACCGACGGCATCATCCTGTGGGTCGAGGGCGCCCCGCGCGGGGCCTTGGTCGGCCAGAGCCTCGCCGCCATCGCCGGCCCCGGTGGGCACGGCGTCGACGGCCAGGCCGCCGGCGCCTTCGACAAGCGCGCGCCGTTCCGCGACGCCCGCTTCAGCGTCGCGGGCAGCGGCGCGGCCGGGGGCGACTGGCGCATCTCGGGCGTGCCTTATTTCGATCCGCGCCGCGGCAGCTTCCAGGGCTATCGCGGCAGCGCCCGCCGGCCGCGGCGCGACGAGGTCGCGACCGCCGCTCCGCCGGGTGTGTTCGGCACCGAATTCCCCGCCGATTCGCTCCGCCAGCTGATCCACGAACTGCGCACGCCGTTGAACGCCGTCATCGGCTTCGCCGAGATGATCGAGGGCCAATATATGGGGCCGGCCGCCGCCGGCTATCGCGAGCGGGCGGCCGAGATCATGGCGCAGGCGCGCGGCCTGCTCGGCGCGGTCGACGATCTCGACACCGCCGCCCGGCTCGAGACGAGCCGCTTCGAGCATGGCGAAGCGACGGTCGATGCGGTCGCCTTGCTGTGGCGGCTGCACGATTCCTACCAAAGGGTGGCGGCCGAGCGCGGCGCCGGCATCGACCTGATTGTCGCCGAGGACCTGCCGCCCGCCCGGGTGGAGCCGGGCGCGGCCGAGCGCATGTATGCGCGGCTGCTCGCCGGCACGATCGGCCTTGCCGGCGAAGGCGAGCGGATCGCCGCCGCCTTGACCCAGGCGCGCTCGGACGGCCGGGTCGCGATCCGGCTCGAAATCGGCCGCCCGCGGGCGATCGCCGGCGTGGCCGAAGCGGCCCTGCTCGATCCCGGCTACAGCCCCGACGGCGACTGGCCCGCGGCCCCGGCCCTCGGCCTGGGCTTCGCGCTCCGCCTGGTGCGCAACCTCGCCGAGGCGGTCGGCGGCGTGCTTTGCGTCGAGGCGGCGGGCTTCATCCTCGACCTTCCCGTCGGCGTCTCCGCCGGGGCGCCGGCGGAGCGAAGCGAAGGCAGAAGCTGACCTCGCCATTTCCGCCATTGCGGCGTGCGTGCCGTCATGCCATCCCGCGCGAGGGCCTGTAGCTCAACGGTAGAGCCGGCCGCTCATAACGGCTAGGTTGCAGGTTCGAATCCTGCCGGGCCCACCAGCCTACGCTAAAGCTTCGGCTGGCAAGCCAGCCAAGCTTGTGGCAAAGGCGCGGCCCAAGGCGGGCTTGCCCGCCGAAGCCTTGGCGAAGGCGGGCTACCTAAAGCTTCGGCTGGCAAGCCAGCCAAGCTTGTGGCAAAGGCGCGGCCCAAGGCGGGCTTGCCCGCCGAAGTCCGAAGGACGAAGGCGGGGAGTAGCGCAGCCTGGTAGCGCATCTGCTTTGGGAGCAGAGGGTCGCAGGTTCGAATCCTGTCTCCCCGACCACCACTCACTGTCCTTCGAGCACCTGGTCGATCGCCGCGGCGAGGGTCTCGAGCCGATAGGGCTTGAGGATGACCGGGCGGCCGCCGGCCCCGGATTTGGCGATCTCGTCGCTATAGCCGGTGGTGAGGATCACCGGCAGGGCGGGCCGTTCCCGCCCCAGCCGGTCGGCGAGGTCGAGGCCGCTCATTCCGGGCATGACCACGTCGGTGAACACCAGATCGAACGGCTCGGCCAAGGCGAGGTCGAACGCCTCTTCGCCCGAGCGGACCCGGCGGACCGCGTGGCCGAGCTCGCTCAGCAGGTCTGCGGCGAAGGCGCCGACCTCCTCATTGTCCTCGACCAGGAGGATCCGGCCGGTGCGGCGCCCCTCGGCGACCGGCGCCTCCTCATCCTCGCTCGACACGCCGGACGCGCCGCTGCGCGGCAGGAGCAAGGTCACCGTCGTGCCCTCGCCGGGCGTGCTTGCGATCCGCACCTCGCCGCCCGACTGGCTGGCGAAACCATAGACCTGGCTGAGGCCGAGGCCGGTGCCCTTGCCGGTCCCCTTGGTGGTGAAGAAGGGCTCGAACGCGCGGTCGAGCGTGTCCGCGTCCATGCCCACGCCGGTATCGCTCACCGACACCGCGATCCTCTGTCCGTGCTCGCCATCGCGCGCGGCGGCGGTGCGGATGGTGAGCACGCCGCCCTCGACCATGGCGTCGCGCGCGTTGACCGCGATGTTGAGCAGCGCCGATTCGAGCTGGGCGCGGTCGGCCTCGACCATGCAATGCCCCGCGGCCAGCCCGGTCCTGACCGCGATCCGCTCGCCGAGCGTCCGGTCGAGCAGGTCGATCATGCCCAGGATCAGCGCGTTGACGTCGATCACTTCGGGCTGCAGCGGCTGGCGACGGGCGAAGGCGAGCAGCTGGCCGGTCAGGGCCGCGGCCCGCGCCGACGCCTGCACGACCGCTTCGGCGAAGCGGAGCCGCTTCTCCTCGGCGAGGCCCGGCCGGCGCAGCATGTCGGCCGAGCCCTGGATCACGGTCAGGAGGTTGTTGAAATCGTGGGCGATGCCGCCGGTCAGCTGGCCGAGCGCCTGCATCTTGTGGGCCTGGCGGAGCTGGTCCTCGGCCTTGGTCCGCTCGCCGATCTGGACCTTGAGCTCGGCATTGGCGCGGGCGAGCGCGTCGGCGCGCTCGGCGAGCTGGCGGTTGACCTTCCTCAGCGCGCCCTGGGCGAGACCGAGCACCACCACCACCATCGCCGCCATCAGCACGAGCAGGCCGATGATGATGTAGCGGGCGAGGCGCCCCGCCAGCGGCTCGGGATCGGCGGCGAGGAACACGGTGCCGATCCGCTCGCCCCGGCTCTGCACCGGCACCGCCGAGGTGACGGCATTGCCGGCCTGAGGCAGCGGCTCGGCGAAGCGACGGACCGGTTCGGAGCCGTCGCGGCCGTAGCCGGCGACGAGCGCCCCGTTCGCGTCGTAGATGCCGACCGTGCGCACCTGCCGGTTGACCCGGATCGCGTCGACCGCTTCCTGCGCCGCCTGCGCGTCGCCGAAGTCGAGCGCGGCGGTGACGCTGGCCGAGAGGATCTCGGCCTGGACCCGGATCTCCTGCGCCTGCAGGTCGCGATAGGCGGCCTCGTTCTGGAAGATGATGCCGATGCCGCCGAGCACGAGCAGGATCACCATCAGCACGATGGCGAGCGGCGCGCCGCGCCGTTGCTCGGGAAGGCGGGTCAGGAGGCTCATGACCGCCGCTGCCTGACTCCGGCGGCGAGCGCGAGCAGCCGCGAGCTGATCGTGAGGCCCCGCTCGGCGGCGGCGGCATCGTCGATGAAGAAACGGACCCGGCCGCCGACGATGGTGAAATGGATGATCCCGCGCGCTGCGCCGCCGCGGGCGTCGGTGACGGTGAGGATCGGCCGACTGCGCAGGGCGAGCAGCATCCGGCCGGTGTCGGCCGCCGCCGCGCCCTGGACGAAAGCGAGGTGGCAGCCGGCGCTTTGCGCGGGGCTCGTCATCCGCCGCACGATCACCCGGTGGCCGTCGACCAATTCGGCGCCGGCGGCCTGGTCGAGCATGCGGCCGAACGGGTCGCGGCCGACGACGCAGAGGGTGAACGGCGCCGAAGCGGGCGGCAGCGACGCGGCGGGCCAGCTCACATAGCGGGCGAA
>Ga0070677_10000836_pt1 | contig 10111 bp, 18 predicted proteins | sample KBSM63metaG_FD_64674 | JGI IMG/M metagenome (GOLD analysis project Ga0070677, IMG submission 64674) | Miscanthus rhizosphere microbial communities from Kellogg Biological Station, Michigan, USA - KBS M6-3 metaG | ecosystem: Host-associated > Plants > Roots > Rhizosphere > Soil ... | reverse complement strand
CCGATCGACTTGGTCACCACGTCGGCGACGCCAAGGCTCTCGAACACGGCGCGCATCGGGCCGCCGGCGATGATGCCGGTGCCGGCCGGGGCCGAGCGGACATAGACGCGGCCCGCGCCGAAATGGCCGAGGCCGTCATGGTGCAGGGTGCGGCCGTCGCGCAAAGGCACGCGCAGCATCGCCTTCTTGGCGGCCGCGGTCGCCTTGCTGATCGCCTCGGGCACCTCGCGGGCCTTGCCATGGCCGAAGCCGGCGCGGCCCTTGCCGTCGCCAACGACCACGAGCGCCGCGAAGCCGAAGCGCTTGCCGCCCTTCACCGTCTTGGAAACGCGGTTGATGTGGACGAGCTTCTCGATCAGCTCCTCACCGCCATCATCGTCGCCGCCGCGATTGCCGCGATTGCGGTCGTCACGGCCACGGCCACCACGATTGCGATCGCCGCCGCCGCCGCGACCGCCACGGGCGCCGCGCTCGCGGCGCGGGCCGCGATCATCGACCGGCGCGGGCGCCGCCTCGACGGGCGCTTCGGCCGGAGCCTCGGTCTGGTTGGTTTCGTCAGCCATCATCAGAACTCCAGTCCGCCCTCACGGGCGGCATCGGCCAGCGCCTTCACGCGGCCATGAAACAGAAAGCCGCCGCGGTCGAAGACGACCTTGGTGACGCCGGCGGCCTTGGCGCGCTCCGCGATCTTCTTGCCGACCTCCTGGGCGGAAGCGACGGTCGCGCCGGTCTTGGCGCGCGCCTCTTTCTCCAGGGTCGAGGCGGACGCGACGGTGCGGCCCTCGCCGTCCAGGATGACCTGGGCGTAGATGTGCCGGCCCGAGCGGTGGACGCTGAGCCGCGGCCGGCCGCCGGCATTGCGCCGGATCGCCGTACGGACGCGCTGCGCGCGCTTCGTGAAGGGGTTGAATCTCGCCATGGCTATTTCTTCTTGCCTTCTTTGCGGAAGATATACTCGCCGCGATACTTGATGCCCTTGCCCTTATAGGGCTCCGGCTTGCGCCAGCGGCGGATCTCGGCGGCGAGCTGGCCGACCTTCTGCCGGTCGATGCCGCTGATCTCCACCGTGGTGGCGTCGGGCGTCTTGACCTCGAGCCCGTCCGGCACCGCGACGTTGACGTCGTGGCTGTAGCCGAGCTGCAGGCGCAGGTTCTTGCCCTGGGCGGCGGCGCGGTAGCCGACGCCGGTGATCTCGAGGGTCTTGGTGAAGCCCTCGGTCACGCCGGTGACCAGGTTCTGCACGAGGGTCCGCTGCATGCCCCAGAAAGCGCGCGCTTCCTTGGTCGCGTTCGCCGGCTGGACGCTGATCCCGTCCTCGCCGATGTCGTAGCGGATCTCGTCGCGCATCTGCAGCGTGAGCGTGCCCTTCGGCCCCTTGACCGACAGGATCTGGCCTTCCGTGGTCGCGCTGACGCCCGAAGGCAGTGCGACCGGCCGCTTACCGATGCGGGACATCAGAACACCTCCGCGAGCACTTCGCCGCCCACGTTCTGGGTGCGCGCTTCCGCGTCCGACAGAACGCCCTTGGGCGTCGAGACGATGGTGATGCCGAGGCCGTTGCGGACCCGGGGCAGCTCCTGCGCGCCCGAATAGACCCGGCGGCCGGGACGGGAGACGCGGGAGACGTGCTGGATCGCGGGCTGGCCCTCGAAATATTTCAGCTCGATGCGAAGCCCGGCATGGTCGCCCAGCGCCTCTTCGCGATAGCCGCGAATATAGCCTTCGCGCTGAAGCACGTCGAGGACGCGGGCACGCAGCTTCGACGCCGGCGTCAGGACGGAGTCCTTGCGCGCCTGCTGGCCGTTGCGGATGCGGGTGAGCATATCACCCAAAGGATCGGTCAATGGCATAGCTCTACCTTACCAGCTCGACTTCGTGAGGCCCGGGATCAGGCCTTTGTTGCCCAATTCGCGGAGCATGATCCGCGACAGCCGGAACTTGCGATAAACCGCGCGCGACCGGCCGGTCAGCTCGCAGCGGTTGCGGACGCGCGTCGGATTGCCGTTGCGCGGGACCTCGGCCATCTTCAGCCGCGCGATCAGGCGCTCGGTCTCGTCCTTGGACTCGTCGTTCGCGATCGCCTTCAGCTTCGCGTATCGGCCGGCATATTTCTTCGCCAGCTTCTTGCGACGCTCGTTCTTGTTGATGGAGCTCAGTTTCGCCATGACTTAAGCCGCCTCTTTCTGCGTTTCTGCCTCGCGGGGGAACGGGAAGTTGAAGAGGCGCAGCAGCTCGCGCGCCTCGTCGTCCGTCTTCGCGGTGGTGGTGACGATGATGTCCATGCCGCGCACCTTCTCGATGCGGTCATAGTTGATCTCGGGGAACACCAATTGCTCCTTGAGGCCCATCGCGTAATTGCCGCGCCCGTCGAAGCTCTTCGGATTCAGCCCGCGGAAGTCGCGAACGCGCGGCAGCGCGATCGTGACCAGCCGGTCGACGAACTCGTACATCCGGTCGCCGCGAAGCGTGACCTTGACGCCGATCGGCATGCCTTCGCGCAGCTTGAACTGGGCGATCGACTTGCGCGCCTTGGTGATCACCGGCTTCTGCCCGGCGATCAGCTCCATCTCGGCGGCCGCGGTCTCGACCTTCTTCTTGTCCTGGGTGGCCTCGCCGACGCCCATGTTCAGGACGACCTTCTCGAGGCGCGGGACCTCCATCCGGTTCTTGTAACCGAACTTCTCGATCATCGCCGCGACGATCTTCTCGTTATATTCGGCGCGCAGGCGCGCCACATATTTGGCTTCAGCCATTGATCAGCTCCCCGGACCGGACCGCGACCCGGACCTTCTTGCCATCGCGCTCCTCGAAACGGACCCGGGTGGGCTTGCCCGTCTTGGGATCCTCGATCGCGACCTTCGAAATGTGCATCGGCGCCTCGGCGCGGACGATGCCGCCCTGCGGACGGGCCTGCGTCGGCTTGGCGTGGCGCGCGTGGACGTTGATGCCGGAAACCAGCACCTTGCCGTCCTTCGGCATCACCCTGGTGACCTCGCCGTGACGGCCCTTGTCCTTACCGGACAGGACGACGACCTTGTCGCCCTTCTTGATCTTGGCGGCGGACATTACAGCACCTCCGGCGCGAGGCTGATGATCTTCATATGCTTCTTCGCGCGCAATTCGCGGACGACCGGGCCGAAGATACGGGTGCCGATCGGCTCCTGGTTGGCATTGACGAGCACGGCCGCGTTCGAATCGAAGCGGATCGTCGACCCGTCCGGGCGGTGGATGTCCTTCGCGGTCCGCACGATCACGGCCTTGTGGACGTCGCCCTTCTTCACGCGGCCGCGCGGCGCGGCTTCCTTGACGGAGACGACGATGATGTCGCCGACGCCGGCGAACCGCCGCTTCGAACCGCCCAGCACCTTGATGCACTGGACGCGCTTGGCGCCGCTATTGTCGGCGACCTCAAGGTTGGACTGCATCTGGATCATCGATCCAATTCCTTCTCTTCACTTCAACCGGAACGTTCCGGCGATCAGTTGCAATGCGTCAGGCTTCCGCCGTCTCGGCCTCGGGAGCCGCTTCGGTTTCGGCCTCGGCCTTCTTGGCCTTGGACTTCTTCGGCGCTTCGTCGGCCTTTTCCGGCGTGGCGTGGGTGTCGACCCGCCCCAGCACCTTCCAGGTCTTCAGCTTCGAGATCGGCGCGGTCTCCTCGATCCGCACGGTCTCGCCGGCCTTGAACTCGTTGCCCTCGTCATGGGCATGATACTTTTTCGACCGCTTGATGATCTTGCCGTACAGCGGGTGCTTCACCCGCCGCTCGACCGAGACCACCACCGTCTTGTCGGTCTTGTCGGACACGATCGTGCCGGTCAGGACGCGCTTGGGCATCGTCTACTCCTTAAGCCTTGGCGGCGGTGCGGGACCGCTCGCCCTGAAGCGTCTTGATCTTGGCGATGGTGCGGCGCACCTCGCGGATCCGGGCCGGCTTCTCGATCTGGTTCGTGGCGGCCTGGAAGCGCAGGTTGAACTGCTCCCGCTTCAGCTCGCCGAGCTGCTCGACGAGCTGGTCGTCGGTCTTGGTCTTGAGATCGTCGATCTGCGCCATGTTACGCGTCCTCGAGCAATGATTCGCCAAGGCGTGCGATCACCTTGGTCTTGATGGGAAGCTTCTCCGCGGCGCGCTCGAAGGCGACCTTGGCGATGTGGCCGGGAACCCCGTCCAGCTCGAACAGGATGCGGCCGGGCTTGACCCGCGCGACCCAGAATTCGGGCGAGCCCTTGCCCGAGCCCATGCGGACCTCGGCGGGCTTGGAGGAGACCGGCACGTCCGGGAAGATCCGGATCCACAACCGCCCCTGGCGCTTGATGTGGCGGGTGATCGCGCGGCGGGCCGCCTCGATCTGGCGCGCGGTGATCCGCTCCGGGGCCATGGCTTTCAGGCCATAGGCGCCGAAGTTCAGCGCGGTGCCGCCCTTGGCGTCGCCGTGGATGCGGCCCTTGTGGGCCTTGCGGAACTTGGTGCGTTTCGGTTGCAGCATGTCTGTTGTTCCTTAGCGCCGGTCGTCGCGGGCCGGACGGACGCCGGACGTCTGCGCTTCCATCATCAGCCGGTCCTGGGCGAGCGGATCGTGGCCCAGGATTTCGCCCTTGAAGATCCAGACCTTGACGCCGCAGACGCCATAAGCGGTGTGCGCGGTCGCCTCGGCATAATCGACGTTGCCGCGCAAAGTGTGCAGCGGCACCCGGCCCTCGCGATACCATTCGGTGCGCGCGATCTCGGCGCCGCCGAGACGGCCGGCGCAGGTGATCCGGATGCCCTCCGCGCCGAGGCGCAGCGCGGACTGGACGGCGCGCTTCATCGCCCGGCGGAACGCGATCCGGCGCTCCAGCTGGTCGGCGACGCCCTGGGCGACGAGCTTGGAATCGATCTCCGGCTTGCGGATCTCGACGATGTTCAGGCTCACGTCCGACGAGGTCATCGCGCCGAGCTGCTTCTTCAGCTTCTCGATGTCGGCGCCCTTCTTGCCGATGATCACGCCGGGGCGCGCGGCATAGATGGAGACCCGGCACAGCTTCGCCGGCCGCTCGATCACCACCTTGGAGATCGCCGCCTGCGGCAGCGTCTTCAGGATGAACTTGCGGATCTTCAGATCCTCGAGGAGGAGCCGGCCATAGTCGCCGCCGTCGGCGTACCAGCGGCTGTCCCAGGTCCGGTTGATCTGCAGCCGAAGCCCGATCGGATTGCTCTTCTGACCCATGGTTTAAGCTTCCTGCTGCTCGCGGACGACGATGCGCACGCGGCTGAACGGTTTGACGATCCGGCTGGAGCGGCCGCGCGCGCGCGTCATGAAGCGCTTCATGCTGATGCTCTTGCCGACGCTGGCCTCGGCGACGACCAGGGCGTCGACGTCCAGATTGTGATTGTTCTCGGCATTGGCAATGGCGCTGGCGAGCACCTTGCGGACGTCGCGCGCCATCGCCTTGGGCGAGAAGCTCAGGATGTTGAGCGCCTCTTCCGCCTTCTTGCCGCGGATCAGGGCCGCGACCAGGTTCAGCTTCTGCGCCGAGCCGCGGATCTGGGTGCCGACCGACAGCGCCTCGTTCTCGGCGACGCGGCGGGGAGCCTTCTGCTTGCCCATTACCTCTTGCCCTTCTTGTCGGAAGCATGGCCGGGGAAGTAGCGCGTGGGCGCGAACTCGCCGAGCTTCATGCCGACCATGTCCTCGTTGACCGACACCGGCACGAACTTGCGGCCGTTATAGACGTTGAACGTGAGCCCGACGAACTGCGGCAGGATGGTGGAACGGCGCGACCAGGTCTTGATCGGCGCGCGGCCACCGGCTTCCTGCGCCGTCTCCGCTTTCTTCAGCAGGGACAGCTCGACGAACGGACCTTTCCAGATGGAGCGGGCCATGGACTACCTCTTCTTCTTCGCGTGACGCGAACGGATGATCATTTTGTCGGTCGCCTTGTTCGAGCGGGTGCGGGCGCCCTTGGTCGGCTTGCCCCACGGAGTGACCGGGTGACGGCCGCCCGAGGTGCGGCCCTCGCCGCCGCCGTGCGGGTGATCGACCGGGTTCTTGGCGACGCCGCGGGTCAGCGGGCGCTTGCCCTTCCAGCGGGTGCGGCCGGCCTTGGCGAAATTCTGGTTCTGGTTGTCGGGGTTCGAGACCGCGCCGACCGTTCCCATGCAATCCGAGCGGATGTAGCGCTGCTCGCCCGAGTTCAGCCGGACGATGACCATGCCGCGGTCGCGGCCGACGACCTGGACGTAGGTGCCGGCGGCGCGGGCGATCTGGCCGCCCTTGCCCGGCTTCATCTCCACATTGTGGACGATGGTGCCGACCGGCATCTGGCTGAGCTCCATCGCATTGCCCGGCTTCACGTCGGTCTTCTTGCCCGCGACCACCATGTCGCCGGCGGCGAGCCGCTGCGGCGCCAGGATGTAGGCGAGCTCGCCGTCCTCATATTTGATGAGGGCGATGAACGCGGTCCGGTTCGGGTCGTATTCCAGCCGCTCGACGGTGGCCGGCATGTCCCACTTGCGACGCTTGAAGTCGACATAGCGGTACTTCTGCTTGTGGCCGCCGGCGATTCCGCGCGAGGTCACATGGCCCTTGTTGTTGCGGCCGCCGGTCTTGCGCTTGCCTTCGACGAGCGCCTTCACCGGCTTGCCCTTCCACAAGCTCGACTTGTCGACCAGGATCAGGCCGCGCTGCGACGAGGTCGTGGGGTTATATTGCTTGAGTGCCATCGCCTCAGATCCCGCTGGTGATGTCGATCGACTGGCCGTCGGCCAGGGTCACGACAGCCTTCTTGACGTCCGACCGCGTGTAGGGACGGCCCTTCCACTTCTTGGTCTTGCCCTTGACGTTCATCGTGTTGACGCCCGTCACCGAGACGTTGAACAGAGCCTCGACCGCCGCCTTGATCTGCGGCTTGGAGGCCGAGCCGGCGACCTTGAACACCACCGCATTGTGCTCGCTCAGCAGCGTCGACTTCTCGGTGATGTGCGGCGCCAGCACGACGTCGTAATGGCTGATGTCGACCTTCGGAGCGGCCTTCTTCGCTGCCTTAGCCATTGAAGCGGCCCTCCAGGCTCTCGACCGCGGCGCGGGTCAGCACCAGGGTCTCGTGATTGAGAATGTCGTAGACGTTGGCGCCCACCGCCGGCAGCAGGTCGATCTCGGCGAGGTTCGACGAGGCGCGGGCGAAGCCGACGTTGAGCGCGTCGCCGTCGATGACGAGCGCGGTCTTGCCGAAGCCGAGCTTGCCGAGCTGCTCCTTGAGCGCCGCGGTCTTGCCGTCCTTGACGTCGAGATTGTCGAGCACGACGAGATTGCCGTCCTTGGCCTTGGCGGAGAGCGCCATCCTGAGGCCGAGCGCGCGGACCTTCTTGTTCAGCGACGGATCGAAGTCGCGGACCCGGGGGCCGTGCGCCTTGCCGCCGCCGATGAAGATCGGGGCGCGGCGGTCGCCGTGACGGGCGGTGCCGCCGCCCTTCTGCCGGCCGAACTTCTTGCCGGTGCGCGACACTTCCGAACGCTCGCGGGCGGCGCGGGCGGTGCCGCGGCGCTTCTCGAGCTGCCAGGTGACGACGCGGTGCAGGATGTCGGCGCGCGGCTCGATGCCGAACACCTCGTCGTTGAGCTCGATGTCCGAACCCTTGCCCTTGCCGTCGAGGCTTTGAACCTTGACCTTCATGATTAGCCTTCCTTGCTCTCGTCGGCCGCGCCGGCGTCGCCCTCGGGCTTCGCCTCATCGGCAGCGGGAGTCTCTTCAGCAGCAGCAGCGGCGGCGGCCTCGGCCTCGATCGCGCCGGCTTCCTGCTCGGCGGCGATGGCGGCGACTTCCGCATCGCTCGGCAGCGCCGGAATCTCGTGGACGGCGGCTTCCTCGACCAGGCCGGGCGCCGCTTCCTCGGTCTCGATCGCCTTGCCCAGCTCGCGGATGCCGGCGGGGTAGGGCACGTTGTCCGGACGGGCGACCTTCACCGCATCGTGGACGAGCAGCCAGCTGCCCTTGTGGCCGGGAACCGAGCCCTTGACGAAGATCAGGCCGCGGCCGGCGTCGGTGCGGACCACTTCCAGATTCTGCTGGGTGCGGTTGCGGGCGCCCATGTGGCCCGCCATCTTCTTGTTCTTGAACACGCGGCCCGGATCCTGGCGGTTGCCGGTCGAGCCGTGCGAGCGGTGCGAGAGCGAGACGCCGTGGGAGGCGCGCAGGCCCTTGAAGCCCCAGCGCTTCATCGCGCCGGCGAAGCCCTTGCCCTGGGTCACGCCTTGGACGTCGACCAGCTGGCCGGCGACGAAATGGTCGGCGGTCAGCTCGGCGCCGATATCGAGCAGGCCGTCCGCGTCGACGCGGAACTCGACGACCTTCGCCTTCGGCTCCACCTCGGCCTTGCCGAAATGGCCGCGCTGCGGCTTGGAAAGGTTCTTCGCCTTGGCCGAGCCCGCGCCCAGCTGGACGGCGGTGTAGCCGTCGCGGCTTTCCTCGCGGCGAGCCACGACCTGAACATTGTCGAGCGCCAGGACGGTGACGGGCACGTGGCGGCCGTCGTCCTGGAACAAGCGGGTCATCCCCATTTTCTTCGCGATCACGCCGGTGCGCATGACCAAACTCCTCATACAGAGGCCCCCGACTGTCGCCGGGGGCGTGCCTAGCCCTTGAAACGATGCGTGCCCCGTCTGGGCTAATTCCCCGCCAAGGCGGAGAGGACGGGGGACGCAGACCGGGAGCGACGCTCCCGCGGTATCCCTTATCTTCTCGTCATCCCGGCGAAGGCCGGGACCTCGTGGAGAAGGGCGGTGCCCTTCCTGCCTGAGACCCCGGCCTTCGCCGGGGCGACGGACTGGCCCTTAGGCCAACTTGATCTCGACGTCGACGCCGGCGGCGAGGTCGAGCTTCATCAGCGCGTCGACCGTCTGCGGCGTCGGCTGCACGATGTCGAGCAGCCTTTTGTACGTCCGAACCTCGAACTGCTCGCGCGACTTCTTGTCGACGTGCGGGCTCCGGTTCACGGTGAACTTCTCGATGCGCGTCGGCAGCGGAATGGGACCGCGAATCATTGCACCCGTGCGCCGCGCGGTGTCGGCGATGTCCCCGGTGGCCTGGTCGAGCACACGATGATCGAAGGCCTTGAGGCGAATGCGGATATTCTGCGTTTCCATGTCCACTACCGATGCGAAAGAGCCACCCCGAAGGGCAAACACCAACTAAACCCAACTCTCGTCGCCCCGGCGAAGGCCGGGGTCTCAGCTCGGAAAGGCGCTGAGCCTTTCACCCTTTGAGATCCCGGCCTGCGCCGGGATGACGATGAAAACCGAAGCCGCCCGAATCTCTTCCGAGCCGGGCGGCTGCGGGCCCTATATTACTTCGTGATCGTTCCGACAACCCCCGCGCCGACGGTCCGGCCGCCTTCGCGGATCGCGAAGCGCAGGCCCTGGTCCATGGCGATCGGCGCGATCAGCTTCACGTTGAGGCTGACATTGTCGCCGGGCATGACCATCTCGGTGCCCTCGGGGAGGACGACCTCGCCGGTCACGTCCGTCGTCCGGAAGTAGAATTGCGGACGATAATTGGCGAAGAACGGCGTGTGACGGCCGCCCTCGTCCTTCGACAGGACGTAGACCTCGGCCGAGAAGTCGGTGTGCGGCGTGATCGAGCCGGGCTTGGCCAGGACCTGGCCGCGCTCCACTTCCTCACGGCCGACGCCGCGGATCAGCGCGCCGATATTGTCGCCGGCCTGGCCCTGGTCGAGCAGCTTGCGGAACATCTCGACGCCGGTGACGACGGTCTTCTTGGTGTCCTTGATGCCGACGATCTCGACTTCCTCGCCGACCTTGATGACGCCGGTCTCGACGCGGCCGGTGACGACCGTGCCGCGGCCCGAGATCGAGAACACGTCCTCGATCGGCATCAGGAACGGCTTGTCCAGCGGCCGCTCCGGCTGCGGGATCCAGTCGTCGACCGCCTTCATGAGCGCGAGGATCGACTGCTTGCCGGTCTCCTCGTTCGAATCCTCGAGCGCGGCGAGCGCCGAGCCCGAGATGATCGGAATGTTGTCGCCGTCGAAGTCGCGCTTGGAAAGCTCCTCGCGGATCTCCAGCTCGACCAGCTCGAGCAGCTCGGGATCGTCGACCTGGTCGACCTTGTTCAGGTA
>Ga0070677_10000819_pt1 | contig 10270 bp, 11 predicted proteins | sample KBSM63metaG_FD_64674 | JGI IMG/M metagenome (GOLD analysis project Ga0070677, IMG submission 64674) | Miscanthus rhizosphere microbial communities from Kellogg Biological Station, Michigan, USA - KBS M6-3 metaG | ecosystem: Host-associated > Plants > Roots > Rhizosphere > Soil ... | reverse complement strand
GTCACCGTCTCATAGGCGATGCAGGTTGCGCCCGACGCCATCAGGCCCCTGGTCTGCTCCGGATCCGGCGCCAGGTGCAGATAGGTGAAGAGCAGATGGCGCGGCTCCAGCAGGGCGATCTCGCTCGCCTGCGGCTCCTTCACCTTCACGATCATGTCGGACTTGGCGAACACCTCCGCCGCGTTCGCGGCGATGGTGGCGCCGACATTGACATAATCCTGATCCGAGAAATCGATGCCGGTCCCGGCCTTCGTCTCGACGATCACCTCGTGTCCTGCGCCGGTCAGCTCCGCGACCGAGGCGGGGACGAGGCCGACGCGATATTCATGAACCTTGATTTCCTTTGGCACGCCGACGCGCATCTTCTGGCTCCTCTGAAAGAAAGTGGCGCGTCTATAGCGAGGCGCAAACCCTTTGTCGCCGTTGCGAAGGCGAAAGGCCGGTGCTAATGCCCCCGCCGCTCTGTATAGCGGGGCACCAACAGAGAAAGTCGGACGTTCGTCCCTGACAGATGAGCGATAGCCCCGCACCAGAGCTGCCAGCCGACCGACCGGCGGGGCATCATCACCCGCAAGCGGGCATCGTCGGCCTCGCCATCGGTGCGATCGGCATCGTCTTCGGCGATATCGGCACCAGCCCGATCTACGCCTTCCGCGAGACCTTTTCCGGCCATCACGAGCTGGCCAACGGCCAGACCGAGATATTGGGCGTGCTGAGCCTGATCTTCTGGTCGATGATGATCGTGGTCGCGCTCAAATATGTCACGATCATCATGCGCGCCGACAATAAGGGCGAGGGCGGCAGCCTGGCGCTGCTGGCGCTGATCAACCGCAGCTCGGGCAGCGGCAAACGCCGGTGGACGGCAGGGATCGTGCTGCTCGGCGTGTTCGCCTGCGCGCTCTTCTACGGCGATTCGATGATCACCCCGGCCATCTCGGTGCTGTCGGCGGTCGAGGGACTGACCACGGTCGAATCGCATTTCGGGCCGTTCGTGGTGCCGGTGGCGATCACCATCCTGCTCGGCCTGTTCGCGATCCAGTCCACCGGCACGGCCCGGGTCGGCGCCTTGTTCGGGCCGATCATGATCCTCTATTTCATCACCATCTCGGTGCTCGGGCTGATGCATATCGCCGGCTCGCCCTGGATCATCCTCGAGACCGTCAATCCGCTGAACGCGGTCCAGTTCTTCCTGCATGACGGCTGGCGCGCCTTCCTCGCTTTGGGCTCGGTCGTGCTCGCCGTCACCGGGGCCGAGGCGCTTTACGCCGACATGGGCCATTTCGGCCGCAAGCCGATCGGTGTCTCCTGGCTGTTCTTCGTCATGCCGGCCCTGATGCTCAACTATATGGGGCAGGGGGCGATGGTGTTGTCGCTCGACCCGGCGACGGCCAACACCATTTTGGAGAACCCGTTCTTCTTCCTGGCGCCCGAGAGCATGCGGCTGCCGCTCGTCATCCTCGCCACCTTCGCCACCGTGATCGCCAGCCAGGCAGTGATTTCGGGCGCCTTCTCGGTCACCCAGCAAGCGATGCATCTGGGCTTCATCCCGCGGCTTCGCATCCAGCATACCAGCGAGGCGGCGATCGGGCAGATCTACATCCCGGTGGTCAACTGGGCGCTGATGGTGATGGTGATCCTGCTCGTCCTGTTCTTTCGCAGCTCGAGCAACCTCGCCGCCGCCTACGGCATCGCCGTGACCGGGGCGATGTTCATCGACACCTGCCTGCTCACCGTCGTCCTGTTCTCGCTGTGGAAGTGGAAGCCTTGGCTCGCCGTCCCCGTGCTCGCCGTCTTCTTCGTCGTCGACATCGCCTATTTCGCCGCCAACCTCACCAAGGTTCCCTACGGCGGCTGGTTCCCGCTGCTGGTCGGCCTGTTCGCCTTCACCATGCTCACCACCTGGGCGCGCGGGCGCCAGCTGATGATCAAGCGGATGAACGAGGCGGCGATGCCCGCGACGATCTTCATCAAATCGGCCGCCAGCAGCGCCACCCGTGTGCCCGGCACCGCCGTGTTCATGACCACCGCGCCTGACGGGGTCCCGCACGCGCTGCTCCACAATCTCAAGCACAACAAAGTGCTGCACGAACGCGTGCTGCTGCTGACCGTCCGGATCGAGGACGTGCCCTATGTCGAGGAGGAAAAGACCTTCCACCTCGACGAGCTCGGCGACGGCTTCTACCGGCTGATCATCCGCTACGGCTTCATGCAGGAAACCAACGTTCCGGCGGCCCTCGCCCGGGTCGACAATTGCGGGCCGACCTTCAAGATGATGGACACCAGCTTCTTCCTCGCCCGTCAGACCCTCGTCGCCTCGCCGCAGAAGCCGGGCATGGCGCTCTGGCGCGAAAAACTGTTCGCCTGGATGCTGCGCAACGCGGAAAGCGCGATGGAATTCTTCAACCTGCCGCCCAACCGCGTCGTCGAGCTCGGCAGCCAGGTCGAGATTTGACCCCGGTCCTCGCCGGGGCTCCGATCATCGTCACCGCCTCGTTCGGCGATGGCGACAATGGCTGGCTGCAGGCGCTGCGGCGAGCCCATTATCCGGCCGAGCGCAACCGGGTCCCGGCCCATCTGACCTTGTTCCATCACCTGCCGCCGGGCGCGGAGCGGGAGCTTGCCGACCGCCTGAAGGCAGCGACGGCGGCGCCTCCGCCCCGCGCCGCGATCGCCGGGATCATCGATTTGGGGGAGGGCACGGCGCTGCGGGTCGACAGCGAGGACCTGGAAGCGATCCGCGAGGATTTGGCACAGGCGCTGCACGGCCTGCTGATTCCGCAGGACCAGGCGCCGTGGCGGCCGCACATCACCATTCAGAACAAGGTCGCGCCACGCGAGGCGCGCCGGCTCCAGCAGCAATTGCGTGCGGCATTCGAGCCGCGCCCGCTCGCCATCCCGGCGCTGGCGTCATGGCGCTATCTCGGCGGCCCGTGGGAGCCGATCCGGAGCCACGCCTTCCGCCGCTAGTCGACCTGGCCGACGCCGTCGCAGCTATAGTCGAAGGCGGCGAGGCCGGCCTCGAGATGGCCGCCGAGCAGGGGCATGTCCATCAGCTCGTCCATCCGTTCGTCGCCGCTGAGATCGTTCGCCTCGGCATAAGCGTCGTCCCATTCGCTGGCGTCGTAGGTGCCGCGGCCGACCCAAGCCAAAGCCACCACCTCGGCGAGCTGGTCGTCGGCGAGGTCGTCGAGCATCGCCTGCACCTCTTCCTCGACGCCGTCGTTCAGCTCATCCTCGAGCACCGACAGCGCCTCGCCGCCCTCGTCGTCATAATCGTCGACATTGTCCGGCTCCTGATCCGGATCCTGGGCGGGGACTTGCGCTTCCAGCTCCTTGGCGCGCAGGATCAGGCGGCAGATCGTCTCGAGCGGGGTCAGCAATTCCATGGCGTGTCTCCGGACTTGCCGATCGAAACGACAGGGCGGGGCGACGGTTCCGGGGCTTGAAATCCGCCTCCCGCCCCTCCAGTTGACCGCTTGCCCGGCGCACCCTATGGCGCCGCGGCGCGCCGGCTCGGACGGCGCCGGCCCGATGGGGCGGAGTAGCTCAGCTGGTTAGAGCAGCGGAATCATAATCCGCGTGTCGGGGGTTCAAGTCCCTCCTCCGCTACCACCTTCGCAAAATCGCCGGCGGACAATGCTCGATCCGTCACGGCAATCGCGCGCGGCTCCCATTCATGCACCGCCCCCTCCGCGGGCCCATTGCCCGAGCGGCGATTGCGCAACCGCAGGCGCCCTTTCATGACGTAACGCAGCGTTCGCGGGCTGGCGGTGCCCCAGAGCGCGATCAGCCACGACATCGCCGAAGCCCGGTCCTTCGGAAGCGCCGCCTTGCGGAGCATGCGCCAAAGCACGCCCGGCGACCGTCCCGACCAGATCTGGCCCTGGCTGAACGACAGGAACAGGTTCGGATCCAGACGCCCGGGCGGAGGATCGGCCGGCCCCACCGCGATCAACGGCCCATAATCCTCGCCGCGCTCGTGACATTCGCGGCAGCGGCTCATCAGGTGCAGCGCCGCCTCGACCCGAGCCTCCGCGGAGGTCAGCCTCGCGCTGGTTTCGGCGAAGCGGTAATAATAAAGCGGATCGGACAGGACGAGCACCCGGCCCTCCGCCGCCATGCGCAGATAGAGGTCGACGTCCTCCCAATAATCGCATCCCCGGCGATAGCCGCCGATCCGATCGAACGCGCCGCGGCGGTACATGATCGAGCCGTGGGCGAACGGGGCATTGAAACCGCTCCTGCCCATCATCCAGCGGGTCTGCTCGCGCACCCGCCGGCCTCTTCGGTCGATGCAGACCGGCGGCGAGCCGGTCAGCACAGCGTCCGTGCGCTGACCGAGGAGCAGGAGCTGGCGGCGGAGGCGGTCCGGATGAGAGACGTCGTCGGCGTCCATGCGCGCGATCAGCGCGCCGCGCGCATTCGCCACCACCCAATTGGAGCTGCCGACCGGGCCAAGATTGTCCTCGCGCCGAATCAGGCGGATCCGCCGGTCCCGCTTTGCCCAACCGCGCAATGTCTCCCCGGAGCCGTCGGTCGAGGCGTCGTCGCCGATCACGAACTCGAAGTCGGCGTGGCTCTGGGCCAGGATCGAAGCCACCGCTTCGTCGAGATAGGGAAGAGCGTTGTGCACCGGCATGACGACGCTCAGCGTGTCGCTCTGCCGAATCGGCGCCGCGGCTGCCCTTGCGACATCCAGATCGTCCCGCAGCGCCCGTTCCTCCCGACAGGCATAGTGCATCCTTTGGCGGCGGACACAATGGGCCGTTACTTTCCGGTTCAGGCAAAAGCAGTTAAGGGGATCGTGTGATTCCGTACCGCACGATCTGTCTCGCCCTTTTAGGGCCGCTGTCGCTGGCGCCTGCCGCGGCGCTGGCCCAAAGCGCGCCCGCGGCGCGGGACTCGGCGGCCGATCGGACCGGTTTCGAGAGCCTGTGGACGGGCTGGCGCGGGGTGAACCGCGAGTCGATCCGGGCCGAAGCCGAAGCCGCGCGCTCCAGCGCCGCTCCGGCCGCGCCGGCGCCGGCCCGTTATCAGGCCGGCAGCGTCGCCTTGGGCGAGCGGGTCGGCGAGGTGGTCAGGCTGGGCGATTGCGAGGAAGGCGAGCGGCTCGCCCGCCTCGCCGGCGATTTCCCGCTGGTCGAAGCGGTGCGGGCGCATTGCCGCGCCCGCGCGCCTCAGATCCGCTCCAGATAGCCCGCCGCCCAGAGCGTCCGGATCAGCCCGTCGGGCTTCTCGCACGCGAGATCCGCCGCGCTGAACGGAGCACCCGACAGCGCGACGTCGAGCGCATCGCCGTCCTCGGCCGCGAATTCGAGATCGCCGCCGGGCCCGACGAGCACCAATTTGCCGTCGTCGTCGGCCACGTTCCACGGCACGAACCGCCGGCGCCGGTAGCGATCGTCCTCCCTGGCGGTGCCGGCGGCGAGAATCACTCCCGCGACGTTCGGCCGCCGCCCGCGCAGGAAATTGTCGGCGAGCAGGTCGAAGGCGCCGTCCATCTCGGCCCGGTCGGCGATCAGCGCCTTGAGCTTGTCGAACTGCGCGCGCGCCTCCTCCCGATCGAACTCGCGGCCGGCGAAGCCCGCCGGCAGCGAGCGGCGGAATTCCGGCGAGACCAGCGCCAGCTCGGAGATCGATTCGAGCAGCAGGTCCGCCCAGGTCTTGGTGATCAGGCCGACGGTGATGTGTAGCGACGGTTCGTCCCCGACATTTTCCGCGTCGTGCATCAGCCCGCGCGGCAGATAGAGGCAGTCGCCGGCCTTGAGCGTGAACTCCTGGGTGACTTCGCCGGCCTCATGCTGGCCCAGCTCGAAGCGTTCGCCGCGGAAGGGGGTCTCGACCGGCTGCCCGTAGAGCCGCCAGGCCTTGGCGCCGGAGATCTGCATCACGAACACGTCGTGATTGTCGTAATGCGGCGGAAAGCCCTGGTTGCCGACTCCGTCCTGGCTCTGCGGAGTCAGATAGATGTTGGTCTGGACGTGGCAGGTGAAGACCTCCTCCAGCGCCCGGCAGAATTCGCCGAGGTTGAAGGTCGATTCGTGGAATTGCGGCAGGATGATCGTCGAGCCGCGCAGATATTCCTCGGCGACGGTCGCCCGGCTGATTCGGCCGTCCTCGCCGACATAATCGTCGCGCTCGATCCGGTTGCGGTGGTTGGTGAGATCGATCATCCCTTCGCGCAGGTCGGCGCTGTTGATGAAATGATCGAGCGCTTCGAGGGTCAGCAGGTCGGCATAGCGCTCCGGCTCGTCGCGGATGCCGATCAGCGCCGACCGCTCATAATGGCGATCGAGGAACTCGGCCGGGGTCACCGGCGCGATCAGGAAGCCGAGCGCGTTGTCCTCCCAGCGGGGCGAGGCCGCAATTTTCGGTTGTGCCGCCGGTAACGCGCTCGTGCTCATAGGCCCTCCCAAGACGGCCGCGACTGTATCGGGGCGTCCGCGGCGCAGGAAGCGATTATTTCTCCGGCGGCTGGCGAGGCGCCGGCAGGTCCAGGAAATAGGGTTCGAGCGCCGTCTCCAGCACGCGCAGCGTGGCCGCGGCCTGGCCGGACAGCCTTTTCCCTTCGAGTTGGTCGCGGAACGCCGCCAGCACCGCGCGGGCCGCGGCGGCGAGCAAAATCTCGCGCGGCGCGTAGGTTGCGGCGGGATCCCGCGACGTCATGACCGGCCGGATCGGGGTCCGAACGCCACCCGTTGCCGAACGGCGATCAATCGGGCAGATTCAGGCACGCCGCATTTGGGCGCGACAAAGGGGCTCATCATATGCCATTCGGTCTGCGGCGGAGAAATGGTGTCGCTTTGTTCCCCGCTTTCCATTAATCTGTCAAGCAGGACTTTCCAAAACAGATGAGTTTCGGCACAAGATTGGCGGAAGAGCGCAAGAGATTGGGTCTGAAGCAGGCCGAATTCGCCGATCTCGTGGGCACCGACGTGCCCAAGCAGAGTCTCTATGAAAATGACCGGCGCGAGCTCCGCGCCGATTATCTTGCCCGGCTCGCCGAAGCCGAGGTGGATATTATCTACGTTCTGACCGGCCGGCGCAGCGAGGGCGAATGGCTAAAGCGCGGCCCGAGCGAATTGCTGTCGGCTTATCTCTCGCTGCCGCCCGAGCTGCAGGAAGCGCTCGAGGGGCTGGCCCGGTCGCTGCACGAGCAATTTTCGCGGCCGTCGGGGGGCGGGACCTTGCACGCCCGCAAGCTGGATTACCGCAGTGAGGATCGGCGGCCGGATTGATCCTCAGGCGTCGCTCTTGGCCGGGATCACGCCGCGCTTGATCTGGTCGAGCTCGATCGATTCGAACAACGCCTTGAAATTGCCCTCGCCGAAGCCTTCATTGCCCTTGCGCTGGATGATCTCGAAGAAGATCGGCCCGATCATGTTCTCGGTGAAGATCTGCAGCAGCAGGCCCTCGCCCGTCTCCGGCGAGCCGTCGATCAGGATCCGCCGCTCGCGCATCGCCTTGACGTCGTGGGCGTGGCCCGGGATGCGCTGGTCGATCATGTCGTAATAGGTTTCGGGGCTGTCCTGGAACTTGACGCCGTTGGCGCGCAGCATGTCGACCGTCTTGAAGATGTCGTCGGTGGCGAAGGCGAGGTGCTGGATGCCTTCGCCTTTATATTCCTTCAGATATTCGGCGATCTGGCTGTAATCGTCCTGGCTCTCGTTCAGCGGGATGCGGATTTTGTCGTCGGGCGCGGTCATCGCGCGCGACAGGAGCCCGGTCTGCTGGCCCTCGATGTCGAAATAGCGGATCTGGCGGAAGTTGAAGACCTTCTCGTAAAATTGCGCCCAATGATCCATCCGGCCGCGATTCACGTTGTGGGTGAGGTGGTCGAGCGTGTGCAGGCCGGCGCCGAAGCCGCATTCGGCGATGGTCTCGAACTCGCTCGCGTAGAGCGCCTCGGCCGCCGGCCGGTCGACCAGATAGAGATAGGAGCCGCCGATCCCTTCGAGGACGGGCAGGTCGAGATCACCTGTGGTGGCGGTGGCGCCGCGTTGGACCGCCTCGGCCAGCGCCGCCTCGGCGTCGGCGACCCGGAACGCCATCGCGCTCGCCGAGGGGCCGTGCGCCTTGCGGAACTCGTCGGCGTGGCCGGCCGGCTCCATGTTCAGCAGGAAATGCACGTCGCCCTGGCAATAATGGCGGATCGCCTTGCGGCGATGATTGCCGATATGGGTGAAGCCGAGCCTGGTGAAGAGCCCCGCCATCGCCTCCGGGTCCGGGCTGGTGAACTCGACGAACTCGAAGCCGTCGAGGCCGATCGGGTTTTCTCTGGCGGTCATGGCTGTCCTCTGGGCTTGGAATCGGCGCGGCTTCTATCAGCGCCTGTGGATAGAAGCAAAACCGCCATTGCGTGGGCGAAAGCGGCCCCCTAACTCGCAACCATGACCGCGACCCACTCCTCCCGAATGCTCATCCTCGGCTCCGGCCCGGCCGGGCTCACCGCCGCCATCTACGCCGCCCGCGCCGGCATGGCGCCGATCGTCGTCCAGGGCATCCAGCCCGGCGGCCAGCTCACCATCACCACCGACGTCGAGAATTATCCGGGCTTCGCGGACGTCATCCAGGGCCCCTGGCTGATGGAGCAGATGCAAAAGCAGGCCGAGCATGTCGGCGCCAAGATGGAGTGGGACCATATTTCCGAGGTCGACCTGTCCGAGCGCCCGTTCCGGCTGAAGGGCGACAGCGGCACGCTCTATCTCGGCGATACTTTGGTGATCGCCACCGGCGCCCAGGCGCGCTGGCTGAACCTGCCGAGCGAGGAGCATCTCAAGGGCAAGGGCGTCTCGGCCTGCGCGACCTGCGACGGCTTCTTCTATCGCGGCCGCAAGGTGATCGTGATCGGCGGCGGCAACACCGCGGTCGAGGAAGCGCTCTACATGACCAATCACAGCCATGACGTCACCCTGATCCACCGCCGTGATTCGCTGCGCGCCGAGAAGATCCTGCAGGACCGGCTGTTCGCCCACCCCAACATCAAGGTGATGTGGAACCGCGAAGTCGCCGAGTTCGTCGGTGGCGGCGAGCCGGAGGGGCTGGTCGCGGTCGACCTCAAGGACACCCAGACCGGCGCGATCGAGCGGCTCGACACCGAGGGCGCCTTCGTCGCCATCGGCCATTCGCCGGCGACGGAGCTGTTCAAGGGCCATCTCGACCTCGACGGCGACGGCTATATCCGGGTCGAGACCGGGACCACCCGGACCAACGTGCCCGGCGTGTTCGCCTGCGGCGACGTGATGGACAAGATCTACCGCCAGGCGGTCACCGCCGCCGGCACCGGCTGCATGGCCGCGCTCGACGCCGAGAAATATCTCGCGGCGATGGAATATGAGGCGCTGGCGGCGGAATAAGCCGCGTTACGCGCTCTCGCTGACCCTTTTCTGATCCGTCGCGCCGGGCACTGGCTCGCCCGCATCGTCGCCGAGCTTCACCACCCGGTTGTGCGCATCGACGTGGACCACCGTCGGCTTCAGCGTGCGCGCCTCGGCGTCGTCGACCATCGCGTAGCTGATGATGATCACCAGGTCGCCTTCGTGGACGAGATGTGCCGCGGCGCCGTTGATGCCGATCATGCCGCTGCCGCGCGGGGCCGGGATGACGTAGGTTTCGAGCCGCGCGCCATTGGTGACGTCGACAATCGCGACCTTCTCGCCCTCGAGCAGGTCGGAGGCTTCGATCAGGTCCTGATCGATGCTGATCGACCCGACGTAGTGGAGATCGGCCTGGGTCACCGTCGCCCGGTGGATCTTCGACTTCATCATTACCCGCATCACCGCGTGACACTCCTTGTAACGATGCGGCCAAATTCGCCGCGCGCGCTAGCAGATTGGGTCCCTTTAGCAGATTTCAATGCTGCGGTGCAAAATCGCAGGTGCAGCATCAGGGATAAACGGCTTCCACGAAGTACAAGCCATGCGGCGGAGCATTCAGGCCGAGCGCCGCGCGGTCCGCCGCTTCGAGCGCCTGGCGCATGTCGTCCGGTGCCCACTGGCCCCGCCCGACGAGCGCGAGGCAGCCGACCATCGAGCGCACCTGATGATGGAGGAAGCTGCGCGCCGCCGCAGCGACGTGGATTTCGTCGCCGACCAGCGCGACGTCGAGGCGGTCGAGCGTCTTCAGCGGGCTGTCCGACTGGCAATGGGCCGAGCGGAAGGTGGTGAAATCGTGGCGCCCGACGAGGTGCGTGGCGCCCTGCTGCATGGCGCCCACGTCGAGCGGAACGGCGATGTGCCAGACCCTGCCGGCGTCGATCGCGGGCGGGGCT
>Ga0070677_10000805_pt1 | contig 10387 bp, 6 predicted proteins | sample KBSM63metaG_FD_64674 | JGI IMG/M metagenome (GOLD analysis project Ga0070677, IMG submission 64674) | Miscanthus rhizosphere microbial communities from Kellogg Biological Station, Michigan, USA - KBS M6-3 metaG | ecosystem: Host-associated > Plants > Roots > Rhizosphere > Soil ... | reverse complement strand
CCTTCCTCGAAGAGGGTGTCGGGCAGGCCGGAGCGGCTCAGTCCGTCCGCTACCAGCTGCTGGACGAATGCGTCCTCCCACCAGCTCTCGAAGGTTGCGTTCCCTCCGTTATTGGCTTCGGCAACCCCGAACTTGTCTGTGGTGGAGGACACCGACAGGATGCTGTGCTCGCCGGGCGGGATCAGCGCCACAAAGCTCGGAAGCTGGGGTAGGTTGCGCAAGTCGAGGAGATGGGTCTCGTCACACCATCCAGACTGGCCAATGCTTGGATTGCCCTCCGGCAGCTCGCTTCTCGGGACTTGGAGCAAGTAGGGAGGCCGGGATCCCGCCGGTTCACCGGGCTCCCCGGCGAGATGCTCGAACACCTCGGACAAGATCTCCAGCGGCGGGCCATGGAATATCAGCCGCACCTCGGCCGGCCCGGCTTCCTGCACGCCGGCCGCCGGCGAACCAACATGTGCCGCAACATAGTCGGCGAGGGCTTGCGCTATGGGATTCATTGGCTGCCGTTCCCGGTCGCGGGGGTGAGCCGGAAGGGCGGCACTAGCAGCATCCCGCTCTCGGCATCCGGGCTGTCCAGGACCAGGCCGAGCATCCGGAGTTGGTTGCCGAGCTCATTCTGGGGAATGTCCCTGTGCGCCATGCTGACGCCGTATTGCGCCAGGTGCTGGGCTAGCCGATGGACCGAGCGCGGCCCGCCCACGCCGGAAAGCGAGCAGTGCACCAAGGCGAGCACCGCCACCGGCCCTAGCGATACGATCCAGGGGCTGTTCGCGCTGGCTCCGGCCTTTCGAAGAACGTATCCTTGGTCGTAGCCCCGCAGCGTGGGATTTGCCGTCTGGCGCTGGCCAAGGACGTGCCGTACGAATTCGTTGATATTCGACCCGATGCCTTTCCGGCAGTTCAAGGCTCTGGTCTCCCGGTCCTCGAGGGTCGTGATGACCTCGCGCACTCCCGCAGCCATGAGCCGCGCCTGATTTTCCCTGATCTGGCCGCACAATGCGGCTAGGCCGCTCGCCGAGGAAAGGCCATCTGCTGGCGAAACCCCAATCGACTGCAGGGCCCACAGCGTTGCGTTGACGCCAAGGCGCGCGGCGAGGAATCGCGAGACGCTGTCCCTTATCGAGGGAAGGGCCTTGTTCCCGTATGGCAGGCAGGCCAGCCTCTCCGGGAACATCGCGGCGCGGGCCTGAGCCGGGCCTCCCGGGCCGCCTCCGTCCAGCGCAGCCGACATGGCCTGCCACGCCCGGGAGTGAACTTCGCACAGCCACACGACATGTGCCGCCGCCCCGAGCCGCAGGATCGATTCCAGGAGGCTGGTCCACTGCCGGCGAGTCATCACAGCCTTAGCAGCAATGATTGCATTCAGGTCGTGGACGAACTGGCGAGCCGGGAAGGCGATTGACCGGGCATCATCTGCGTCCATGAGCGGTTCGTCGCGGCTGGCGAGGAATTCCCAACTTGGCTCTACCACCCAGGCCTTCGCCTCCGACTGAAGGAACCGGGCGAAGACGTCATCCTCCTCGCCGACGGACAGGGCATCGAACAACGCTCGCCAGACCGCCTCGGCGCTGGCGGCGTCGCCGGACCCGAGCCAGATAATTCGCTTCACGAGGACCCCAGGAGTCCAGGGATTCCCCGCGAGCCGTGCCGATCCGGAGAAGACGGCAAGCTGCGGTACCAGCGGCGTGACCTGCATGAACCGCTTTGTCGATTGGTTGGGGAGCTTTGGACTTTCCAGCACCGAACCGAGCAAGGCGCTGAACGAGTCCGGGTCGAGCGTGGCGCCGGCCGGGGGCCGCGACCGCTCCCTGGCCATCTTGATTGCCCTGTCCAGCTCTCGGCCACGTTGCGGAACGGTGCGCTCGGTCGCGCCGTCGAGGCCGATGACCCTGTACACGGACGAGAGGATCACCTCGGAGCTCGCGTATTCGGGCGCAGGCGTCATCGCCAGCCGGGCCTTAGCGTAGGCCTCGTGCGAGTTGGCCCACGGGGCCTCCCGGAATTGCGCGAGCGTCATCTACGCCCGCCCTCGCGAAGGAGTCCGAAGCCTTCTCGGCGCTGCTGGACTGCGAGGCCACCCGCGCCGAGTCGTATCTCCGCGCGAGGCAATACGACGGGATCGCGCACGATCGGCCCGCCCAGCCGGGCTCCCGTCGTATCGAGCAGCGCAAGCACGGAGCGCGGGAGGGACGCGACGGACATGCCGCGGTCCACTTCCTTGACGGCCTTGAACAGCTCGTAGGTCAGCGCGATCTTTTGCGCCGAGGCGCCGTCGCCAACCTCAAGGAATTGGAGCGGCGAGCGCGGCCGGCCTTCTCCCATCGCGCTAGCCGGCTGGACGTGACGCCGCTGGACGACAAGGGTTGCGCGCCTCGTAGGGGGCGGTAGCGGTTGCCCGAACGTCGTCGTCAGCGATACCTCGAAGTTCTGATTCTTGTTCAGCAGCCGCTCAACTTCCCTCGCGACTTCGAACACGCCATCGCCGCGCCCGTCCTCGACGACCTGCTGGAATTCTTGGAGAACCCCAGAGCCCAGAACGGTGGCGGTGCGGGCTCCGATGCTCCTGCGGACGAGGCGGCAGGCAAAGTCGCGCACCAGCCGCTGCACGCGCGTTGCGACCGCAGGCTTCTTCCGCCGGACCTGCTGCCTCGACAGGAATTCGTCGAGCTCGGCCAGCCTGCCGAGCAGGTCGGCCTCGAGGCCCGATAGGACGCGGGATTTGCGGACGTGGTCCAGCCCCTCGGAAACGGAACGGCTGAAGCGCGTATCGAGGTCGCGAAACACGTAGATCGTCCCGTGGGTCGCTTGCGCTTCGCTCTCGGGGCTTGCGATCGCGGGGTCCAGCAGGAGGTCGAAGCCCTCGAGCAGCCCGGAAATCATAGCTGGGAGGTAGGGCGCCCGTCGCGAGGACAGGAACCACTGCAGGCCCATGGCCGTATTGTTGTCCTTGAGCCCGAGCTCGTTGAGGTCCCGCAAGAGGGCTGGCCCGGCTTCCTTGTCCCAGCCATGGAACAGGGCATGCTGGTATTGCGCCGCAACCAACTTGTAGATCGCGGTGGAGCTTTCTCTTCGAGGCCTGGCATTCGCTTGCGCCTCGGCATCGAGGCGCATCAGCGCGGCCGCCCAGCCGCATGGCAATTCATCGTCGAGCGTCGCTTCCTCGCGATGTCCCGCGAGAAGATAGGACACGAGAGAGAACAAGTCGCGGAAGCTCCAGCGCTTGCCGCTTCCGATCTCGAACCAGCGCAGCATTTGTAGGAGCGCCGTCTCGTGTCGCTCGCGGGCGAGCTGGGCGCGGCTCCCGCAGAACGGGCACAGCGCGCCCGCCGGGCAAGCGCCTGACTCCGCCCATTTCTCGGGATCGAGGGCCTTGCGGAAGATTTCGATTGCGGGAGCCGGGTCGCCGGCATCGGTGTCGGCGAGAAGCGATTCCATGTCCATCGGCCAGACCGCGATCCCGGGATAGTCGGCGAGCGGCCAGCAGGCCGGCGCATCCGGGGCCAAGCTGACCGACTGACTAATGCACTCGAGCAGTCTCCGCGCTTCGGACGCGCCGGTCTCGATGGCCTCGATCAGGGCGTCGTCCAGCACGCCGCGATTGACGCAGCAAAGATAGAGGCCCTCTGCCTCCGGCCGCGTGACTTCCGATAGTTCCTGGAGAAGCAGGCTCGCGTGCGTAAGGCCATCGGAGCCCGCCACGACGGAGGCGTCCTGCACGATCGAGAGCGGCATCGTCCTTCGGAGGGACGCAAGCGTGCCCACGTCCACTGAGATAGTCCTCGGCACCTTCTGGCCGTCCGGCGCGAACGCGGACTGCAATGCCGCCACTAGCTTCCCGTCGCATCCAAGCGCGCCGTCGAGCCAGACCATCGTCGTCTCGATCGCCTCTGTCTTGCCGTTGCCCGGTCCTCCCACCAGAAGGACGACGCGGGGCGTACCCTCCTTCCCCGAACCGATGTCGGCACACCATTGCTGCAGACGCGCAAGGAGGTTTGTCCGGAACACCGTGGTGCCGGGGCGGCCGCTAAGCTCATCGAAGAGCCGGCGCACCCCACCCGAGCGGTTGCCCGCCCAGTTGAGCAACTGCGCCGGGAATGGCGCCCCGTTTGGTGAGGACGCCACGGCCTACCTCGACGCCACTAGGGCTGGGGCAGGCGAAGGCTCGCCAAAGACTTTGCGGGTCACCTCGATCTCGGTGAGGGCATTGTCGATCGCGCTGCCGATCGCCCGGGCAAGGAAGGGCGGGACCGCGTTGCCGACCTGCGTATACCGCGGGCACTCCCGGGTGCGGCGGTCCCCGCCCGTGGTGTACTTGCCCCTGAACTGGAACCAGTCGGGGAATGACTGGAGGCGCGCGCTCTCCCTGACCGTGAGTATCCGTGGCTCCGAATAATGGAGGACATCGTCCGGGAGCGTCGTGATCGTCGGTGCCGGGCTCGTAGCCGACATGGGGTAGATGCGGTGCTTCTTCAGGCCATAGCCTCGACGGGACTCGTCATCCATCCGCACGCCGCGGCGGCACTCGGCCAGGATGCGGGCAAAGCGTTCCCGCACGTCGTCCCTGTGCCGCGCTAGCCGCATGCTGTTCGGGGTTTCCTTGTCGTCGCCGCGCAAGAGGCGCTGATAGTGAGAGGCCGCCTTGCCCCGGCACCCCTCCATGAACCCGGGGGCGGACTCGGGATCCTCGCAAGGCTGGAGCTCGCTACCAGCCAGTTCCAGGTCCGAGATCGCCTCGGCTGCCGAAATGGAATCGCCAAGGCCGAGGTGGGCCAGCTGGGCCTCGCGCGCTTCCTCGAGCAACGAGAACACGCGCGCGATGCCACCATCCAGCCATTGCGCAAGGTCCTTTCGCACCCCGATCGCAATGAGGCGCGATCGCCGCTGCGGCACCCCGAAGCGCGAGGCGTCCACCAGAACTGCCTCGACCTCGTAGCCAATGCCATCAAGCCGCTCGGCCAACCTGTCGTAGAAGGAGCGTTTCTTTGGCGCGGGCCCGAACGGCAGCTCGACTATGTTCGCTCGACAATGGACGACCCGCATCCCCGGGACGTTCTCTAGGATCAGCGCGGCTGGCCTGATGGCATCTACTGCTTCGACATACTTTTCGAAGAGCTGGTTCCTTGGATCCTCCTCGACGCGCCGGCCCGCGAAGCTGAAGCCCTGGCAAGGTGGGCCGCCCGCCAGAATGTCCACCTTGCCACGGAGGTGCAGCAGGTCTGCCTTGTGCTGCTGGAGCAACTCGTCGATGCCCCAGGCCTGTTGTTCAAGCCAGGTTGGCCATTCGAATGCGTACTTCGGGGAAGCAGCGCGAGAGACGAAGTTCATCGCAAACGTCTCGAAAGCCATCGCGTCTCGCTCTATCGCGAAGAGGCCGCGCATCCCTGCCATCGAAAGCCCTAGTGACAGGCCGCCGCAGCCAGAAAACAGGTCTACGAATCTACGCACCATCATTCGAAACACTCATCCAACTTCCTGTCGCGACCTGACGGGCAAGGAGAACGAGTATCAGGCTTCGTTCTCTCGGGTCTGATCAATGACAACCTGCCCCAGCGCGGGAATGAGGCATAGCAACGAAAGAAGGGCGCCGCCATTGCGATGATCGTGGGCGGCAGGTTCGTTTTCGTGGGCACTGCGGTCAAATCGCCAGACCCGCTAACCCTTCTCAAGCAAGCGTGGCAGCGGCGTCCACCAAATGGCCTGTGAGTCCGACAGTGGCGCGGGAGGCTTCCAAAGTGGATCTGGATTTGGCGGCGCTAAGATTGCCGATAGCGAGGCAGTCTGCGCTTGCGTTTCGAACATCATCCCGACTTGTGCGCACAGTGCCCTGCTGAGCTCCAGTCGCGTCTGGTCGTCTTCATCCACGGGCGGACACATGCGCTGACACGACGCGAAGTCCATATCCAGCTGTTGCACCGGTCCTGAGAACACGACCACTCGGCGGTAATAGTCGGGCGATCTGGTCCTGCCAGTTCGGCTCGATAGTGCCGGACTGAGCGATGACGCCTCCGCTCACCCCTGAGCGGGTCGTTCCCGCGATGATCGCATCGACCACCGCCGGCGCCAGGAATGCCAGCCGCACGATTCGACACATATAGGAGGGGGTGACGTCCTCCCGCCGAGCTAGCGCGGCGATGGTGATCGGCTCGGTCCGGAGGATTTGCCACCAGCGGCGCGCCTTCAGCACAAGCTTGATCACGGAAGGGGAAGGACTGGCGGTAAGCGCTGAACCGCTGCTGTGGACCAGCCGTACCGCGCGGCCGGAGCGCTTGAGCCGAGTGTCGGCGGTCAGCGCGATGACCTTCGCTGGCTCGACCATCGCCGAGGGCCAGATCTCGGCGGCAAGCGCCGCTGCGTCGCACTGAACTCGAAGCTCGTGGTCAGCAATTTCGACCCTTGCAACCAGGTCCCGCACAATTTGCTTCTCATGCGAGCGCAGGCGCGTAGCGAGCGCCTCCGTTCGCTGGAACAACCTGGCCAAGCTCGCTGCTGAAGGTTTTTCCCCGAGCTGCGCAAGCACAGCAAAGGGTTCATCGAGCGCCGCGGCGATGCAGGAGGCGGCGGCCTTCTCCAGTTCGAGGGCTGGAACTCGGAGCACCGCTTTGACCTGGGGTTTCGAGATATAGTAACGGTAGCGGCGCGATCCCTTGGCGGCGTGCGAGGCGATGAGTGCATTGCCGTCACCATCGAACACCTTGCCCGCGAGGGGACTTGGTGTGGCAGCACGCTGACCGCGCCGCTCGCCCTGCCGCTGTTCGGTTATCTTCGTCTGGACCGCATCCCACAGCTCGCGCTCGATGATCGCCTCGTGAAGACCGGGATAGACCTTGTCACGGTGGCCGATGTCGCCGGCATATATGGGCGAGCGCAGGATTGCGTAAATCGGACCGGGTAAGAACTCCCGGCCGCCAATGACCTTCCCGCTCTTCAACGTGCGAATGGGAAGGCGAGCTCCGCTCGCATTCAGCTCCTGCAGCAGCAGGCGCACATTGCCGAGCGCGAAGTATCGCTCGTAGATCCGACGGATCAGCGCCGCCTGCTCCGGGATGATCCTGAGCGACCGGCCATCCGGCGCGTAGCCCAGCGGCGCCACGCCGCCCATCCACATCCCTTTGGCCTTGGATGCGGCGAGCTTATCGCGAATGCGCTCGGCGGTGACCTCGCGCTCAAACTGGGCGAACGAGAGCAGCATGTTGAGCGTGAGCCGCCCCATGCTGGTCGTGGTGTTGAAGGACTGGGTGACCGAGACGAACGAGACGTTACCCTTGTCAAACAGCTCAACCAGCTTCGCGAAATCGAACAGCGAGCGGGAGAGCCGGTCGAGCTTGTAGACTACGACGATGTCGACCTTGCCCGCGGCGATGTCGGCAAGGAGGCGCTGAAGGGCAGGGCGCTCCAGCGTTCCGCCCGATACCCCGCCATCGTCATAGGGCTCGGGAAGGGCGGACCACCCTTCGCTGGCCTGACTCAGCACATAGGCAGCGCAGGCCTCGCGCTGCGCGTGCAGCGAGTTGAAGTCCTGCTCCAGCCCTTCTTCGGAAGATTTCCGAGTATAGAGGGCGCAGCGCACCTGCCTCACGCCGCGATCCTCTTCTTCAATCCGAAGAAGGCGGGTCCCGACCAGCGGGTGCCGGTGATCTCCCGGGCCACCTCGCTCAGGCTACGCCACTCGCGCTGGTTCCAGCGGATCACATTGTCCTCGCCAATCTCGACCACATGGGTCTGGCCTTTCCAGGCGCGGACCAGCCGCATGCCGGACTGCGGCGGGCTGGTGCGAGTCTTGGCTCGGGCGAGCTGGTCCAAGGTCTGCTGGGTTCGCCGCGACAGCCCGCCATAGGCTGCGGCCTGAATCTCCCAGGCGAGTGCGAGCCGCAGCAGATTGGCGCTGATCTGCGGCACCGGGCTCTTGGTCAGCGTCCCCCATTCGGAGCGCAGCTGCGCCGACGACCGGGTCGCCAGCGCAGCCAGTTGGTCATCGACCGTCGCCATAATCAAGCCTCGGCGACGATGCGGTAGCAGGTCGCCTCGCCTCGCTTCGTCTTTTCGATTACCTGGCCCTTCTTCTTGAGGCCCGTCAGGGCGGCGCGGGTCGTATGCGGCAGCCAGCCGGTGGCTTCGACCAGCTCGGCCAGAATGGCACCCCGGTCTCGCTGGAGCAGGCCGATGACCAGCGCACCTTTGGTCTGGCGTTCGGGGTTGGTCGCGGTGGCCGGCGGCGGGGTGCTAGCCGCGCGCTGGCCGGCTGCCTTCCCATTGGCCAGCTCCACGTTGATCGCCGCGCGGCCAGCGTCGGTGATGAACATACCGAACCGGTCATCGCCGTCGGCGCGGTGCGTACTCGCCGCGTCCGTTACGGGCCGCTCCTCGACGAGGTCGCGCTTGGCAAGCGCTGAGATGGCCTTGGTCAGGCGATTGCTGGCGTCGGCGATCGGCGGCCGCGGGCAGCAGGCCGCCATTGTCGCGCTGGGCGGCAGTCGTCAGCAGGATCAACTGGATGTCGTTTAGCTTGGTCGTGATCGTGGTCCCTTTCAGGTGAGCGACACTATTGTCGCTCCCACCAGCCAAAGCCCTGCCGATCGGACGGCGGGGCAGGGCGCCCTCGTCAGGAGCGCGATTCACACGAACACCAATGCTCGGCTTGGAACACTAGTCCAATGGAATGTGCCCGCAGGCGGATTTTAAATAAGGGTTAGGGGTACCCGCAGCGGCTCATTACCAAGCTCGATCTACGAAATAGCCGGCATGTTTCGATCTGCTCCGTTCCAAGGGAGCAACGGTGACGGGTCGAGAAAAAACCCTCGACTCTGCTCCCGGAACAGTGAGCCTCGAGCCTGCGCGCAGGAGATGATCCGCCAGCATGGCGCGAATGCCGCTGATCAACTTCAATTCTATCCCGGCTGACCGACACAACTGGAAAATAAATTTCACGCAATAAGAAATGGAGATACTGCTACAATCGAGCGCCGCCCAACTAGAGAGGCGCGACGTCACTTGATCTGGGGGCCGGATACGTGAAGGCAAGGCCGCAGCCGGGCAGAGCAAGTCCGCTTCAATCCTATAAAATCGTCCGAAAGCCCTGGAGGGCTGCCGTGCCCAACCGGGGCACACCCGCTATCTATGGTGGGACCGACAATCAGTCGGGAAATGCGATAATCCTGAAGCAATGGACGAGGCGCGTAGGCATCGATGATCGAGAGCTTGCCGAGGTGTGGCGAGATGAGATCCGGCAACTCTACCGGCTGGCCAGCGTACCGGGAGCCAAGGATCGATTGGCGATGTTGGTTGAAGCCATCGAGGACCCGGGCAGCTATTCGCTGATCCTGGATAGTGAGCAGCGGGTCCCGCTCGCGCAGGCGATCGAAGCAGAAGCAGGGCATCAATGGTTCCACAGCTCGAGGACGCCCCGGAACCGGGTGCGGCTTTGGCTTGAGATCAAGCGCTTGGCCGAGGCGCTGCAAATCCTGCATGGCCAGGGTCTCGTTCATCGAAATCTCGACCTTTGGTCCGTTCTAACGTCGGGCGGGAGCGAGCCGGATTTCCTGCTGACCGGCTTTGAATGGTCGATGCGCCTAGCGAGCACGGCGGCGTCGAAGCCTCATCGGTCGCGCCGGCGGACCCTGTCGGGAACGGTCTCTTTCTACGACGATTGGCGCGCCTTGGGCGTCCTTGCAGCCCAGATACTTGCGTTCCCGTCGCGGGCCAAAAAAGGCGAACCCTATGCTCCCGACGTCAGCGGCTCCGCAAACTTCATGCTTGCCCCGGAGCGCGACCTTCTGACGTTGCTGATGACGGCCGATCCCACGAAGCGACTCGACAGCAGCGTTGTGATTCGAGCAATTGACGCCCTCATCACCGCTCTGAGCGGCCACCTCCAAGGCAATGAGGCCAAGCTCGCGCTGGCGATCCTTGTCGGTCCCAATAGCCGCCTTTCAGCCCGCATCCGCGAGGTTGGCGGTGAACATATCGGACTCAATGATGCAGCTGCGCAGCAACGATTCATGGCCGACAGCCTGGTCGATGAGCCGCGACTTCTGCGGCTGAAATCACGGACTCCGGGCGGCGCCCCGTCCTATCGGCTCGTCGGCCGATCGTTGACCTATGACATAGAGCCCTTCGTCCTTTCCAGGACCCGCGAAGAAAGCTGGTGGGTCGCCCGCTGTCGCTCGGCGTCCACCATTCGCCCCGCGTTCGCGATCATTGAGGAAGAGGTTTCGCTCGATCAATGGACGATCGAGTTCATCACTATCCCGGACGCGGATCGCACATTCGGGACATACCAGGGCAGGACCGTGCGGTGGGACCAGCTGTTCAAGAGCCCACTCGTCGACGAGTTCGAGGCTGAGCGGATAGAGCGGACATATTCGGCACTTCTGCTCGTTCAGGTTGT
>Ga0070677_10000804_pt1 | contig 10426 bp, 6 predicted proteins | sample KBSM63metaG_FD_64674 | JGI IMG/M metagenome (GOLD analysis project Ga0070677, IMG submission 64674) | Miscanthus rhizosphere microbial communities from Kellogg Biological Station, Michigan, USA - KBS M6-3 metaG | ecosystem: Host-associated > Plants > Roots > Rhizosphere > Soil ... | reverse complement strand
CAGCCGGTCGTGGCCGTCGGCGCCGGCGCCGCCCAGGTGCAGGATGTGCAGGTAGCCGGCACTGGCGAAGAAGGAATATTCCTCGATCAGCCCGGAATAATAAGCGGTGTCGAAGCCGTTGAGGCCGTTGAGCAGATCGTCGCCGGCCCCGCCGACGAGGTGATCGGCGCCGTTGTCGCCGGAGAGCTGGTCGTTGCCGTCCTCGCCGTACAACGTATCGACGCCGTTGCCCCCGGAGAGGATGTCGTTGCCGCCGCCGCCGAAGATGGTGTCAACGCCGTTGCCGCCATTGATGGTGTCGTTGCCATTCGTCCCAAAGATCGGCATGTCGAATCCCTCCCGCTCTCGACGATCAGGGACGCGCGCACCGGCATTTTCTCGCTACAGCTGAGAGAAAAGAGGCTGAAATGGCGCTGGCGCGGCGGCTCCCGATCTAAATCCCGTCGTGCAGAGCCGATCGAGGTCGAAAAAGCGGAACGAACGCGTGTCCGTCCTTGACTTGTCGCGATGCGACTCGGCCCCACGGCACTACTTGGACGGATCAAAGTGACTCGCTGCGAAGCAGGTGTCCAGAGGTCAAGTCAAATGGATCAATGTAACCCCTGAGAGCGCGTCAAATTCCCGAACAGTAGCGGCCATCCGAGGGGCTCAAAACGATCCGCGCTGTTCGGCAAAACCGATGAGACGGCCTCGATGATCATCCCGCCGAAAGCGAACCCCTTGGCGGTCGACAAGGTCACGGGGATCATCGCCACGGTGAGGAAGGCAGGGATCGCGGTTTGGTGTCGTCCTCGGCAAACGGCGCCATTATCAGCGCGCCGACCAGGATCGGGGCCGGCGCAAGGGCGCTATACCGAATACCGTATTAACCGCAGTTTGTTAACCTTCTTCCGATAGGGCGGCCTCTGAAAAGAGCCATTTGAACGGGAAGTGTGATTAATGTCGACCTGCGGTTTTCCTCATATAAACGGCCCGCGCACGCGCCGCGCCGCCCTCGCCGCTTTGCTCGCCGGCACCTTGGCCGCGACTCCGGCCGCGGCCGCGCGCACGCCCGCGGGCACGATCATCAACAACAATGCGACCGCGACCTACGATCTGCCGGGCGGGGGCACGGACAGCGTCACCTCCAACACCGTCAGCCTGACGGTCGATGAGCTGCTCGACGTCGGCATCGCCTGGACCGACGGCGGCGACGTCGGCGTCGTCCCGGCCGCGACGGGGCAGGTGCTGACCTTCCGGGTCACCAATGCCGGCAATGGCGAGGAGGCCTTCCGGCTTACCGCGCGTGACAATGCGGGCGGCGACGATTTCGATCCGAGCGCGACCTCCATCGTCCTCGACGGCAATGGCAACGGCAGCTACGAGCCCGGCATCGACCCCGTCTATGTTCCGGGCTCGAACGATCCGCTGCTGGCGCCGGACGGATCGATCATCGTTTTCGTGCTGTCCTCGATCCCCGCGGGCGCCGGCGACACGCAGCGCGGCCGCATCGACTTGGTCGCCGTCGCCGCCACCGGCTCGGGTGCGCCGGGGACCAGCTTCGCCGGCCAGGGCCAGGGCGGCGGCAACGCCGTCGTCGGCGCGACCGGGGCCGATGCCGAGGATGACGGCTATTACAAGGTCGCCGCGGCAAGTGTCGCCTTCGTGAAGAGCGCGACCGTGGCCGATCCGTTCGGCGGCGCCACCCAGGTGCCCGGGGCGATCGTCACCTACCGGCTCGTCGCGACGGTGAGCGGCTCGGGCAACCTCGCGAACTTGCGGATCGCCGACGCGATTCCCGCCGGCACGACCTACCGGCCGGGCACGCTGACGCTCGAGGGCGCGGCCCAAACCGACGCCGCCGACGCCGATGCCGGCGAATATACGGGTACGGGCATTGCCGTCCGGCTCGGCACGCTTTCCGGCGGCGCCACCCGCGCCGTCACCTTCCAGGTTGCGATCGATTGAGGGAGTATAAGATGAGGTTCCTGCTTTTCCTGCTGGTCTTCCTGGCGCCGGTGCCGGCGCTGGCGCAGAGCCAGGTCGCGCTGACCAGCGAGATCTTCGTCGAGCGCACCGCGACCGACGCCGACGGCCGGCGACAGGTTTCGCTCGAGGCGCCCGGGGTCGTGACGCCGGGCGATGCCCTCGTCTTCGTGCTGCATTACCGAAACAACGCCGCAAGCCCGGCGACGGATTTCGTGGTGACCAACCCGATCCCTGCCTCGGTGGGCTACGTCGGCGCAGAAAGTACCGGATCGGTTGTTTCTGTTGATGGTGGCCGAACCTGGGGCGAATTGGCGAACTTGCGCGTCCGCAATGCCGACGGCACCAGCCGCCCGGCCGGGGCGGGGGACGTCACGCACGTCCGCTGGCGGATCGCACAGCCGATCCCGGCCGGCGGCCAGGGCGAGCTCAGATTCAGAGGCGTCGTGAAATAACCTCTTACCCGCGGAGCGGCGCCGGCGGGGGTGGGGAAAGGGCGCTGTCAACTCGGTAGAACGGACCAGAACCATGAACAGATATGTGCGCTTGAGCGCGGCGGCGAGCTTGCTCGCGGTCGCGGCGGGGACGGCTATGCCCGCCTTCGCGGCCGGCACGACCGCCGGCTCCACCATCACCAACAACGTCACCGTCAACTTCCAGGTCGGCGGCGTCAATCAGAACAGCGTTTCCGCCTCGAACAGCTTCACGGTCGACCGCAAGGTCAATTTCACCGTGGCCGAGGACGGCAGCGCCACCACGCAGGTGTCGCCGGGCCAGCTGGCCGCGGTAACCGCCTTCATGGTCACCAACACGTCCAACGCCCCGCTCGATTTCGCCCTGGCGGCGACCAATCGCTCGGGCGGCACGGCGGAGCATGGCGGCACCGACAATTTCGACGTGTCGAACGTCCGGCTCTATCAGGACAGCAACAGCAACGGCAGCTATGACAGCGGGACCGACACCCTGATCACCTATCTGGATCAGGTTGCGGCCGATGCCAGCGTTCGCGTGTTCGTCGTCACCGACGTTCCGTTGGGCCGCTCGACGGGCGACGTCGCCGGCGTGCGCCTGACCGGCACCGCCTCGGAAGCGACCGCCGCGGGCTCGCTGGGCGCCACCGTCACGCAGACCGCCGGCGCCAATACCGCCGGGGTCGACACCGTCTTCGCCGACACCGCGGTCGGCGGCAACACGGCGCGCGACGGCATCCACTTCGACGAGGACGATTACACCATCCTCGCCGCCAACCTGACCGCGACCAAGACCAGCCGGGTGATCAGCGATCCGCTGAACGGCACGACCAATCCCAAGCTCATCCCGGGCGCGGTCGTCGAATATTGCATCAGCGTGGCCAATGCCGCGGGCAGCGCGAGCGCGGCCAACGTCGCCCTCTCGGATACCCTGCCCGGCACGACGACCTACGATTCGTCCTTCGGAATCAAGGTCAACGGCACCGTGACCAGCGGCGTCTGCAACGCGGACGGCGCGATCGCCGGGGCACATGCCGCCGGCGTGGTCAGCGGCGCCATTCCGACCCTCGCCGCGGGCGACACCCGCACGATGCTGTTCCGCGTCACCATCAACTGACTCGGAACGTGAGGCGAAGCGGGCGGCAGGCGCCCGCCGCAGCCTTGGAACCGGAATGAACCGAGCCAAGCATCTCTGCGCGTATCTGGCCGCCTACCTGTCGGCGCTGCTTCTGGCGGCGCCGGCAGCGGCGGCCGAGCCCGTTGCCGCGCCCCGGACGATCAGCAATATCGCGACGATCGGCTGGGACGCGGGCGGGCGGCGTTTCGAGCTGCCCTCGAACCGGGTCGACCTCGAGGTCGCTCCTCTGGCCGGTTTGGCTACGCTCCGCACCTACCGGCTCTCCGACGGCGAGATCGCGCCGGCGCTGCTGGGCGCGACCTGCGCCGCCGGCGGCCAGCCCACCGTCTTTTCATCGGCGATCGCGACACCTTCGCCCCCGCTTTCCTCCTACGATCTGATCGCGACCAGCGAGATCGTCGCCGGGCGCCACATCGTGCTCGCGCTCGACCGCGCCTCGGCAAATCGCGACGCCCAGGCGATCGAAACGATCCGGGTCCATCTGCGCACCAGCACCGGCGACCATGAGGAGATCCTTCTCGTCGAGACCGACACAAACAGCGGCCGCTTCGTCGGCATCGTCCTGACGACGACCGGCGCGCCCGCGCCCGGCGACTGCCGCCTCTCGGTCCGCGCGAACCAAGCTCTGACGATCATGCTCGGCGACACGCAGGACGGCGCGCCGCTCGTGCAGGCGAATATCGACATCCTGATCGACCCGTTCGGCATCGCCTTCGACAGCCGCGACGGGCAGCCGGTCTCCGAGGTTCGGATCACGCTGGTCGACGCCGCGACCGGCCAGCCGGCTTTGGTGTTCGGCGACGACGGCGTCTCGAGCTACCCCTCCACCGTCGTCACCGGGCAAAGCATCACCGACAGCGGCGGCATGCGCTACGATTATCCCGCCGGCGACTATCGCTTCCCGCTGGTCCGGCCGGGCCGCTACCGGCTGATCGTCCAGCCGCCCGATCCCTATACAGCGCCGTCCATGGCGACTCCGGTCGAGCTGGCGCCGCTGCGACGACCGGACGGGCTACCCTTCGCCATTGTCGCCGGCTCCTATGGCGGCGAGATCCTGCTCGCCGGTGCCGGGGCGGTGCGCGTCGACCTTCCGCTCGACCGGCCGATGACGCCGATCGTGCTGGCGAAAACCGCGTCGCGCGCCGAAGCCGAGGCCGGCGATCCGGTGCAATATCGGCTGGTGATCCGCAACCCGGACCCGGTCAGCGCCACCGGCGTGCTGGTTGTAACCGACCGCCTTCCGAGCCAGATGAGGTTGCGAACCGGATCGGTTCGTATCGACGGTGTACGCGCACCGGACCCGGAGTTCGCCTCGAATCGCGAGCTGCGCTTCTCTTTGCCCTCGCTCGCGGCCGGGGGCGAGACCCTCGTCCTCTACACGCTCGAGGTCCGCCCCGACGCGCGGCGCGGCGACGCGCTGAACCGCGCCCAGGCCGCCGGCCCGCGCGGCAATGTCAGCAATATCGCCGACGCGCTGGTGCGCATCCGCCGCGAGGGGATCGCAGATAGGATGACCGTGATCGGCCGGGTCGTCGACGGCGCCTGCCGCCTCGATCCGACCGAGCGGCCCGGCATCGCCGGCGTCCGCATCATGCTCGAGGACGGCAGCTACGCCGTCACCGACCGCGACGGCTATTACCATTTCGAAGGGCTGCTGCCGGGCACCCACGTCGTTCAGCTCGACGATGCCAGCCTGCCCAGCGACCGGATCGCGGTCGATTGCTCGGACAACGTCCGCTCCGGCGGCCGCGCCTTCTCCCGCTTCGTGATCGGCCAGGGCGGGGCGCTGATGCGGGTCGATTTCCACGCCGCCGAAAGTGCGCTGCGGGCTGAGAATGCGCGCCGCACGGTCGAACGGCCCGAGCCTGCCAGCGATCCCGCCGCGGCCGGCGCCGAGCGCGACTGGCTCACCGGCCAGGAGCCGGGGATCGCCTGGCTTTTCCCCGAGGCGGAGCACAATCCCCGGGCGCCGGTGGTGCGCGTCGCGATCAAGCATGTCCCCGGCCAGAGCGTGCGCCTGCTCGCCGACGGCCGTCCCGTCGATCCGATCGCCTTCGAGGGCGCCCGAGTCAACGAGACGGCGACGGTCGCGGTCAGTCTCTGGCGCGGCATTCCGCTCGAAAACCGGACGACGATCCTCACCGCCGAGGTCCGCGACGCCAATGGCGCGCTCGTGCAGACGCTGACCCGGCCGGTGACCTTCTCCAACGTCGCGGTTCGCGCCACCCTGGTGCGCGAGCGCTCGCTACTCGTCGCCGACGGCGTCACTCGCCCGGTGATCGCGCTGCGGATGACCGACCGCGGCGGCCGCCCCGTCCATCACGGCCTGGCCGGCGATTTCGAGGTGCCGGCGCCTTATTATCCGGCGGTCGAGGCGGACGCCCAGCAGGCGCGCCAGCTCGCCGGCCTCGAGCGGGCCCGTCCGGTCTGGCAGGTCGAGGGCGAGGACGGCATCGCCTATGTCGAGCTCGAGCCGACCACGGCGTCGGGCACCGTGTCCTTCCGCTTCAACTTCCGTGACGGCGACAGCGTCCGCGAGCAGCGGCTCGAAGCCTGGCTCGACCCGGGGGAGCGGCCATGGACCGTCGTGGGCCTCGCGGAAGGCACGTTGGGCTTCAACCGGCTCGACCGGCACCGGGAACGGCTCGCCGAGAGCGACGACGACGTGATCACCGACGGCCGGCTCGCCCTCTATGCCCGCGGCCGAATCAGCGGTCGTTGGCTGATGACCCTTGCCTTCGACAGCGACAGCCATGAGGATGATCGCCGCTTCGCCGGCGTGATCGACCCGCAGCAATATTACACGATCTACGCCGACCGCTCCGAGCGCCGCTACGACGCCGCCTCGGTCCGGCGCCTGTACCTGCGCCTGGAGCGCCCGCAATTCTACGCCCTGTTCGGCGATTATGACACGGGCATCGATGAGCCCGAGCTCGCCCGCTACGTCCGCGCGATGAACGGCCTCAAGGCCGAATATCGGAGCGACCGCATCTCGGCGACCGCCTTCGCCGCCGACACGCCGAACCGACACCGCCGCGACGAAATCCAGGGCAATGGCCTTTCCGGGCCATATGTGCTCGGCAGCCGCGACATACTCGCCAATTCGGAGCGAGTGGTGATCGAAGTCCGCGACCGGCTCCATTCGGACCGGATTCTTGAGAGCCGCCTGCTCACCCGCCATATCGATTACGACATCGATTACGTGGCCGGTACCTTGCGCTTCCGCGAGCCGATCCTGAGCCGCTCCTCGGGGCTCGACCCGCAGTTCGTCGTCGCCGATTACGAGGTGGACGGAATCGCGGGGCGCGAGCTCAACGCCGGCGGCCGCCTGGCCTGGCGGAGCGCCGACCAGCGCCTCCAGGTCGCGGCGACCGCGATCCACGACAATAACGGCAGCGTTCGGAGCGATCTCGGCGGCGTCGACGTCCGCTTCCGGCCGACCGAATCGACCGAGATCCGTGCCGAAGTCGCGGTCAGCGACACCCGCGCCGCCAACGGCAATCCCGCCCCGGCGCAGGGCGGCACCGCGACCGCCTGGCAGATCGAGGCCGAGCATCACGACCGCCGCTTCGATGTGCTGGCCTACGCCCGCGAGCGCGAGGCCGGCTTCGGCGTCGGCCAGCTCAACGCCTCGGACAACGGCACCCGCAAGTTCGGCATCGACGCCCGGGCGCGCCTCTCCGAGAGCCTGTCGCTGACCGGCAGCGCCTGGCACGAGGATTATCTGGGCAGCGACGTGCGCCGCACCGCCGGCCGCGCCCTGGTCGAATATCGCAGTCGCGACTTCGCGGCGCGCGCCGGCATCACCATCGCCGACGACCGGCTCGCCGACGGACGCAGCGCCAGCTCGCAGATTCTTCAGCTCGGCCTTACCAAGCGCTTCTTCGACAACCGGCTGGAGCTGGACGCCCAGACCGAGCTGCCGATCGGCGGGCATAGCGACAGCGTCGATTTCCCGGCGCAGCACCGGCTCTCGGCGCGCTTTGCGGTGACTCCCAGCGTGGCCCTGATCGGCGCTTACGAGATCGCCGACGGGGACGCGGTCGACGCCCGCACCGCCCGGCTCGGCTTCGACCTCGCGCCCTGGGCCGGGGCGCGGATCGCGCTCAGCGGCAATGTCCAGGACATCGCCGAATATGGCCCCCGCAGTTTCGCCGCCTACGGTCTTTCGCAATCTTTGGTGCTGTCGCAGCATTGGTCGGTCGATGTCACGCTCGACGGCAACAAGACGCTGGGCGGAATCGACCCCAACCGGGTGCTGAACCCGCTTCATCCGGTGGCCAGCGGCGGCTTCGTCGGCAGCGGCTCGACGCTCACCGAGGATTTCACCGCGGTCACCGCCGGCGCGACCTACCGCAGCGACCGCTGGAGCATCACCGGCCGCGCCGAATATCGCGCCGGCGACCGCGAGGACCGCCACGGCCTCACCCTCGCCGCGCTTCGCCAGATCGGCGAGGGCCGGGCGGTCGGCGGCGCCTTCAACTGGTTCACCGCCACCGCTGCGGGCGGCGCGGAGACGCAGACGGTGAACCTGCAGCTCAGCTGGGCGCATCGCCCGTCGAACAGCGCGTTCGCCTTCCTCGACAAGCTGGAGCTGCGCGACGACCGGGTGACCGGCGCGCTTCCGGGCGTGGCGGGGCCGATCGGCACGCCTTTCACCATCGCCGGCGACGCCCGTTCGCGGCGGATCGTCAATGCGCTCTCGGTCAATTATTCGCCTTATGGCGGCAGCGAGGAGCGCGGCTATTTCGGGCGCACCGAGCTCTCCCTCTTCTGGGGCACGCGCTACGTCTCCGACCGGGTCAACGGCGACGACGTGGCCGGGTGGAGCAACGTCGTGGGGGCCGATATCCGCTTCGATCTCAACGACATGATCGAAGTCGTCGCATCCGCGACAATGCGCCACGGCCTCGGCGGCAACAGCATCGCCTATTCGGGCGGGCCGAGCGTCGGCATCCGCCCGTTCGACAATGGCTGGCTGCAGCTCGGCTGGAATCTGGTCGGCTTCCACGACCGCGATTTTCAGGAAGACCGCTACACGCGCAGCGGCCCCTATGTGACGATGCGGTTGAAGTTCGACCAGTTCAGCCTGGCCGATCTCGGCCTGGGGCGGAGACGATGAGGTGCGCGCGGTCTCTGCTCGCGGCGTTGCCGCTGCTGCTGGCGAGCATGCCGGCCGAAGCGGCGTGCGACGCCAACAACACCTACAGCTTCGCCTTTTCCAGCGTGGCCGACGCCTCGCTGAGCTACGGCTCCACCTACACCTATACGGCGAGCAATCCGCTCGGCGCGACGCGCACCTTCACCATCGCGACCGCCACCAACGGCCTCAGCTCGATCCAGGTGGACAGTGAGAACATGCCGCAGATCAGCACGGACATCAGCAGCGGCACCGGCGCGAAGACCCTTCAGATCGGCGGAGTCTTTTCGGGACGCACGACCAGCATCAGCTCGACAACGCGTACCATCCGGGCGACGATCACCTTTGCCGTGCCGGTGCGCGACATCATCATCAACACCCACGACATCGATTTCACGTCGAACCAATATCGCGATTGGCTGTACATCAGCGGGACCGACGGGGTTAATACCTACGTCCCCTCGCTGAGTAGTCCAGCCGGCAACAACAATGGCGCCGGCGCGCGGACGGCGGTCGCGTCATCGGTGACCTTCGGCGCCTTCGCCGCGCCCTATAACATCACCAACCGGGAGGCGATCGGCACCGGCACGAGCGCCAACCAGAACGTCACCACCGGCGATGTGGCGATCAGCTTCGCGCAGCCGGTGACCTCGGTCACGATCAACTACGGCAATTTCCCCTACCAGTCGGGTGAAAACACGACCGGCCAGCAGCGCTACGGCATTTCCCAAGTGCGCTTTTGCCCGATGCCCGCGGTGGCGATCGCCAAGTCGTCGGCGCCCTATATCACGACCGCAGGCTCACCGGATCGGTTCAACGCGCCCGGCTCGGACGTCTCCTACACGCTCACCGTCACCAACAGCGGCGGCAGTGCGGTCGACGCCAGCACGCTGCAATTGACCGACGTGTTGCCGGCCAACGTCACCTTCTACAACGGCGATTACAACGCCTCTTCGCCCGGCATGGGTCCGTTCGAGCTCGTCGCGGGCACCAGCGGAGTCACCCTGCCGGCCGCGGGCCGCGCTTATTCCAACAATAACGGCTCCACCTACGCCTACACGCCCGCCGCCGGCTACGATGCCAACGTCGATGCGATCCGGCTCACCCCGACGGGCAGCATGGCCGCCAATTCGAGCTTCACCATCCGGTTCCGCGCGCGGATCAACTGACTCACCGCGGCCTCATGAAGGAGAGAGAGATGAAACTGGTTCCAGCCTATGTCGATCCCGGCTCCGCCGAGCAGCGCGGCAGGCGGCGCGATCGCACCGATTTGTGGGCGATCATGCGCCAGCAGCAAGAGCCCAACGAGGCGATCCGGATCGTCGACCTCTCCACCCACGGCTGCGGCTTCCGTTCGCGGCGGACGCTACCCGCCGGAAGGCGGGTCTGGCTGACCCTGCCCGGGATCGAGACCTGGGCCGCGACCGTCGCCTGGTACGACGGCGGCAAGGGAGGATTGCGCTTCGAACGGCCCCTGGATGCGGCGACCGCTATCCGCCTCGCCGCACGGGGAGAAGAGGGTCGCTGACCACACCGCGTTCTGCGCGCTTTCCGCCGCAAATCCCATGCCTCGCCGAATGTGGCGGAGAGGTGTGGAAAATTACACTTGGCCGCTCACCAGTTCGATCGATCTATCGCCAATCGCGGCCAAGGGTGCGCCCGCCCGTGCCCCTATCCCCTGTTGGGCAATTCGCTGGGTCGCGTCGCGCACTG
>Ga0070677_10000796_pt1 | contig 10473 bp, 4 predicted proteins | sample KBSM63metaG_FD_64674 | JGI IMG/M metagenome (GOLD analysis project Ga0070677, IMG submission 64674) | Miscanthus rhizosphere microbial communities from Kellogg Biological Station, Michigan, USA - KBS M6-3 metaG | ecosystem: Host-associated > Plants > Roots > Rhizosphere > Soil ... | reverse complement strand
GGCAGCGTGTAGGAGCCATTGAGCTTGATGCGGTTCTGATACGGCACCTTGACGTCGCAGTTGAACAACTGCTGCGGCGAGTCGACGACGTAACAGCTGTTGGTGCTGGCCGACGCCGTGCCTCCAGCCGTCGTCCCGAGCTGGACGGCGTTGCCGATGTTCCAGCCGCCGCCCACCGTCGCACGTGACTTCACGCGCAGTTGAAGGTTCACGTCGACGCCGTTGTAGATCTCCTTGTGCGCACCGTAGTTCTTGGCGAGCGTGACGAGATTGTCGACCTGCCCGACCCTGTTCGCGTTGAGGTCATAGAGTCCGCACAACTGCTGGCCGCTGAGCGGCAGGCGCGAGTCGGTCGGCACGGTGACGCAGTACGGGCTGAAATCCTGCGGCACCACGCTCTGGTTGTCGATCACCATGAAGTTGCCGTACCAGGTGCGGTAGTAGCCCGCGCTGACAACGAGATAGGGCAGGATCTCGCGGTCGATGCTGACAGAGGTCTGCCAGTTGTACGGACGCTTGCCCCAGCCATTCACCCAGTCGGAGTCCGGCCGGTAGCTGGGCACGTTCGTGCCGAAGTTCTGGTTCAGCATTGCGCCGCACTCGCCGGTCACCGTCTTGAGTCTCAGGTCGCAGTCGGGCAGGAAATTCCCGTTCGTATCGTTCCAGGTTCTCGCGGTGCTGGAGAGCGAGTTCCCCGGGCCAAACGGATCGAACAGGTTTGCGATGCCCGTCGTGGCCGATGCGACGTATCGGTTGATGCCGTACTTGATCGCCGTCTTCCCGTCGCCTGCCGGATCCCACACGATTCCAAGTCTCGGGCTGAAGTCTTTCCAGTTCGGCACGTTCTCGATGGCCGGGAACGACTGCGGCGGCACGAGCGCGCCCTCGGGCACCGACGACGCGGCGACGGATTCGTGGAGATAGTCGAAGCGCAGGCCGGCGGTGATCGTGAAGCGGTTCAGCCGGAACTGGTCCTGCACGAACCAGGCGAGGTCGGGGTTGAGCTGATCGACCTGCAGGTTCGGCGACACGAACTGGGTGAGGCTGGTCGGTCTGCCGTTGAGGAACGTGTACGTCACCGGCATCCCATTGACCTGCGCCGGCGCACGGACGTTGTAGGCGCGCTGTCCGCCGCCCAGACCGTACATCCAGAACACGCCGGTCTTGATCGTGTGACGGCTGCTAACGAACGAGACGTTGAAGCGTCCGTTCGACTGGTGCGAAAAGCTCAGGCCCTTGCCGACACCGACGCCGTTGTAGGTGAACCCAAGCCCGGTGTCGTTGATGGACACGTTGTCGACAAGCTGACCACCGCAGCCCTGGTAGTCGCTCAGGAACAGGTCTTCGCCATAGCTCTGGAAGTTGAACTTGCTCACCGTCACGCCGGCGTCGAAGAGCAGGTTCGTCGACTGGGGCCGGCTCCACGTGCCCTGCGTGACCTGATGCGTCTGGCAATAACCCTGGTTCGCTTCGTTCTTGATGGTTCCAGTTTCGAGTTGTCCGGTGAGCTGGTCCTGGAAGTTCCGCTGCCTGTCGAACGAGAACCCGATCTTGTCTTTCGGCGAGGCCTGGAACGTCAGGCGCACGCCGCCGCCCTTGTCGTCCTCCACCGGCTCGATGGGATTGGACAGGTCGGGCGTGTAGAGGAAGTCGCTCGTGTTCGCATCGGCATACAGGTTCGCCACGTGCGTTTTGTTGCCCCAGAAACGTCCGGACGCGAAGAACCACAACCGATTCGGCATGAGCGGCCCGCCGAGAGCGACGTTGGCGTCATACACCTTCTTCACACTGTTGACCGACGTCAGCCCCTGGCTGATCAGGTCGTCGTCGAGGTTGTCGCTCTGCAGGCCACCGCTCGTCCCCGCTAGAAAGAACGAGCCAGAAAAACTGTTGGAGCCGCTTCTGGGAATGCTGTTGACTTGGGCACCGCCCAGTGAGTATTCGGCCGATCCCATCGTGCCCAGGTCGACGACGACTTCGTCCACCGCGAGCGGATTGATGTAGTAGCCGCGGCCCGTGCCCTCCAACGATGCCGTGAAGACCGGCGCCGGGCTCGTCGGTGTTGATGGCGTTGTCGCGTTCGGCTGACCAACACCGGGCGTCAGGGCGTTGTACCGCATGCCGTCTTGCAGCAGCCGTGAGTCGAACGTCTTGCCACCGTGGACGGAGATGCGGACCGACCGCTCACCCTTGCTGCCGCCCACGTCCTGTGCATTCGGCGGCTCGACGACGGCGGGAATGAGCGCCGCGATGCCGAGCACGCTCTTGGCAGTCGGGACCGTGTCGAGCACCTCTTTCGACACAGTGCGCTGCTGCGTGGCGCTCGACACGTCGACCAGCGGAGTGGCGCCAGTGACGGTAATCGTTTCCTCGAGCGAACTGACCTTGAGCTCGGCATCCAGTTGAGCAGTGAAGTTGGTTCGCAGCTCGATGCCCTCATTCTTGACGGTGGCAAAGCCGGGGAGCGAGAACGTCACTGTGTAGACACCGGGCCTCAGCTCCGGCAGTCGATACTGGCCGCGGTCGTCACTGACCGTCGATCGGACCTTCTCGATGAGTACCGGGCTGGCGGCTTCGACGGTCGCGCCGGGCAACACGGCGCCCGATGCGTCACGGACGACGCCGGTGATGGTGGCCGTGCTGGCGCCCTGCGCGAGCACTGACGCTGGAATCAGGCTGAGAACGGCGACGAGGCAAGCGCGACGACCGAATCGTGCCAAGACCACTTGGTCCCTCCTTGTGTGATGCCCAACAACAGGGTGAGGAGGCACGCGCTGGGGACAGCATCCGAGCACGGCCGCGCGGATTATGCGAATCGCGCAGACCGTGAAGCAACGCTTGAATTGTCATCAATTGTCGACGCGCAGACTGCGAGCTTTTTGGTCAATTTATTGAACGGGCAGGCCGACCAGCCGGGCAGGTGTCTCTTTGAACATCCGGTTCAAATCCTGCTCGCTGAACCCGGCGGCACGCAGCGATTTCGCGGCCGTGGCCAGGGCATCCGGATGGTTGGGAGTGCCGACCAGCCCGCTGTCGCTCCCGACAAACACGTTCTGCGAGCCCACGGTCTTGATCAGTTCGATCGCGCGGGTCTTGGCGGGGCCGTCGCGGCTCACCGTGCCGGCGGTGATCTCGATGGCGCCTCCGAGCTTCACCGCTTCCTGCATCTGCGCGAGAGACATGTTCGTGTACTGCTCGCCAAGCAGCGGGTGGGTCACGATGATCCTGGTGATGCCACGCTTCCTGGCCTCGGCCATGATCATCAGCGCTTCCTCGGGCGTCACGTGGCCGGTGGCCAGCGTGAGGTTGCGCTCCTTGATCAAGTCGAGCACTTCGAAGACTTCGGGAATCAGCTTGCCGTTGCGCGACACGACGGCCTTGGCGCGCGTTTCCTTGTTGTAGTCGACCTCGTGTTCGGAATCGTGAGTGGGCATCCACACGATGCGTCCCCAGGTTCCTTCGACGTCAGCCATGTAGCGCACGGCCATGGGATTCACGCCGCCGACGGGGGTGTCGAGCGTGACGCTGCCGAAGACTTCGATTCCCTGGGTTCCGTACTTACGAATCAGCCAGGCCAGGCCAGCCGACTCCGTCCAGTGGTTCTTGAGGACAACGCCGCGCATGCCGCGCTCTTTCGCGAGCTTCACGACCTCGAACGCATCCCACTGCCGGTCGTAGCTGTCGGGGCCGAAGTGCGCGTGGAGATCGATTGCGCCGATGAGCGCCGGATCGGTGAGGTGCTGATCGACAGACGGCTTCGGCTTGCGAGCTTTGTACGGTTCCCAGTGCGCCTTGGGGGACGTTTGCGCCAGAAGTGGGATCCAGCCGTAGTGAAGGCTCACCGCCGCGGCCGCTACGGCCACGCATGTCACTCCGATCAAGAGTCGCTTCGTCGCGCTCATCGCCATTCGTTGCTCTCCACAGGCCACACCCGCTGGATTTCGCTTCAGTTGAAACTGGATTACGGCACACCGAGGCACGGAGGCACCGAGAACGCTAACGTATTGGCCTCACTGCCTCGGAGCCTCGGTGTGTCGGAACCATCAACGCAAGTGACCATGTCACGACGGCGGCAGCAAGTAACCGTGATTCTTCATGCTGGTCTCGGGGTATTGCACGCACGGGACGCAGTCCGGCCAGTAGTGCTCGGGAAGGCGTCCGCTCACCGGGTTCTTGTAGTGGAACCACATCGGCAGAATGCCTGGCCAGCCGATCTCGTCTCCAGTGCCGCCGCGGAAGCCGCGCTCGCGATCGCCCAGACTGGTGAGAGGGATGTCGGGCGGGTAACTTGTGTTCGGCGTCGGAGGCCGGCGCGGTGTGACCGGGTCCTTGGCCGAGGACCATCCGCCTTCGTACGTGGGCGAGGAGAAGTAGTGCTCGTCGATGACGACGCTCCATAGCCTCCACACTCCGTCTTCGAGGACAACCTGGTTGTGATACATGCCGCCGCCAAACCCCATCGCGCGTGTGCGGCTCGAGGCCGGCTGGAAGAGGCGTGTGCGAATCGAGGCCGAACGTCCATCAGGCGCAACGAGCACCACCGGTTGGGTGAGCCAATGCAGCGGAAGCTGTGTTCGTGGACGTGATCCCGGCGCCGGCGCCGTCGCATCGCGATCGATGATGCGCTGGCGTCCGACATAGAAGCCGCTGAACGGAACCTCCTTGTGGCCCTTCAGGGCGAACAGCTTCCCGAGGCCATTGAAGTCGAGGTCGTCGAGGTAGTCGCCGTACGCGGTCGCCATGTTCTCGGCACCGTCCCAGGCTTTCGAGATAGCAAGCCGCCGCTCGGCCTCCTTGATGCGCGCGTCAAGATCACCGGACGGCACAGCAGGCGTTCTGACGGCTGGCGCTGCCAGGAGCCGTTCGTGCCCAACCGTCTTCGTGCCCGCGGGCAGGCTCACGTTCTTGCCACTCGCCGGGTTTGGTGTGAAGAACACGGGGATGGCACCAGCAGACATCACATCGGATGCGAGCACAGGGCGATCGGGCGCGTGCTCCTTCGCCGGCGGCGGATCGACGACCTGGCTCTTCGCCCAGCCCTGCGCGTAATCGGTCTTCATCAGCGGGAAGATCCGCATCTCGCGGATCCGCCAGATGTCGTCCTGCTTCACGTAACGGTTCTCGAAGATCGCCAGCGTGTAGAACGCGGTTCCTTTGTCGACCTCGCCGAGCATGCCGAACTCGAGGCCGCGCGCCCGCGCTTCCATCCCGCCGGGCTCGATGGCGACGGCCATGTCGAGTTGCATGAGCTCGTTCAACTGTCCGTGCTTCAGTCCCGCGGGGCCGCTTTGCTCGAGCGCGCGACGGATGCTCTTCGGACCGTCATAGACGCCAACATTCGCGATAGAGAGCGCGCCGTCTGCCGTGAACAGATCCGTCACGTCGTCCCACATCTTGCGATCGATGTAGTAGCCGTATGCGTTCTGCAGGTTGCGGACCTTGTCCACGTCGTTCATCACCGCGATGCGCTGCTCGAGGGCGGCGAGGACGGTGGCCGGATTCATCTTTGGATCGACAGGTGGTATCGACGACGCGGGCAGTTCGGGAACGGGAATTCCGGTTTCGTCGGGTGTGAAGTGGTACGGGACGATCTTCTGGTCCTCGTCGACGTTGCGCCAGCCGGTCGCGTAGGGGCCCGCGAACATCGGGTTGTAGCGCATGCGGGAGATCTTCCACACGCCGCGCTCGCGCACGTACTCGTTCTCGAGAATACCGGCCGCCCACTCGGCCTTCACGCCGTGCTGGCCTGTCATCGAGAATTCCCACCATCGGCCTTTCGCGCTCTGGCCGTCGGCCGAGACGTTGATGAGCGGCCGCAGAACAATCTGCGTGTGAAGGCCGCCCGGCTTGAGGCCGTGAGTGCCTTCGCCGAAGCTGGCGACGAAGTATTTCTCGATCGCCGGACGGCCCCGTTCGTTGTCCTTGCCGTACGACAGTTGGGCCTCGTCGGTGAACAGCGCCGCCATGTCCGTCCACAGTCCGAACTGCGAGTACTGCGCGTACGTCTCCTGCAAGCGCTTGACGGCGCGCACGGACTCCGCGCGTTCGACGTTTTGCGCCAGCTGATGGACGCGTGCGGCGCTCGTGTTGGTCTCGCCGGTGGCGACCACGTGGAGGAGGCCGAGCGCAATGAGAAGCGCGAGCCCGCGGGGTATCAGGCGGCGTAAGGGGTACTCAGGGGCCATGGAGATTTCTCTAAGGTATGAGTCGCGGCGACTATACCCCTTAACCGCACGGCTGCGGATACCCATATCGAGGTGTGGAGGTTCGTCCGCGGCACAGTAAACTCGTCGGCAACGTCCTTCAGGTGAGGCCTTCGATGACTCCGCGCCTTTCTCTTTCGTGCGTTGCCGCCATGGCAACGCTGCTTGCCTTTCAACCGTTCGCCATCGCTCAGGGGCAGGGGCCGGCGAAAGGGCCAACTGGCCCCGGACCGTTCACGTTCGACACCCTGAACGGTCAGCGGATCAAGGTGACTCAAATCGCCGGCGGCCTGGTGCACCCGTTCGGCATGGCGTTTCCGGATGCGCGCACGATCCTCGTGACCGAACGAGCCGGGCGTCTGCGCCTCATCAGGGATGGGAAGTTGTTGGCGAAACCCGCGTGGGAGGCATCGCAGCCACCGGCCGGATCGCCACCTTCGAATAACGCGCCCGACCTGCTGCACTTCGTGGAGTTGCACCCTGCGTTCGCGCAAAACGGCCTCGTGTATCTGAGCTATCCAAAGTACGGGCCGAAGGGGAACACGATCGCTGTCGGACGGGGCAAGCTGACGGACGATGCCCTGACGGATTTCAAGGAGATCTTCGTCTCAGAGGCATGGGAGAGCTTCGGTGCAAATCCAGGACGCATGCTGTTCATGCGCGACGGCACGCTGCTCGTGACCGTCGGCGATCGCGACCTCTACTGCTGCGACGGATCCGAGAACACCAGCCAGCGGATGAAGGCGCAGACCCTCGACAACGACTTCGGCAAGATCCTTCGCATCCGCGACGACGGCAGCATTCCGCCCGACAATCCCTTCGTGGGGCGGGCCGGGGCGAGGCCCGAGATCTACAGCTACGGTCACCGCAATGCCTACGGGTTGGCGTACAACCCCGAAACTGGCGAGCTGTGGGAATCGGAGATCGGTCCGCTTGGTGGCGACGAGATCAACATCCTCCACGCAGGACACAACTACGGATGGCCGCTGGTATCGACAGGCCGTAACTACACCGGCACGCCGGTGTCCGATCATCCCTGGACGCGAGAGGGCATGGACGATCCGCGGATGTTCTGGAATCCGGTCATCAGTCCTTCGGGTCTCATCTTCTACACGGGCGACCGGTTCAAGGGCTGGAAGGGGAGTGCGTTCCTCGGTGCGCTGAACGGCAAGGCGCTGTGGCGAGTGTCGCTCAACAACCCGAAGCCGCAACAAGTGGAGCAGCGCGAAGTGCTGCTCACCGCACTCGACGTGCGCGTGCGCGACGTGCAGCAGGGACCCGACGGCAATCTCTACATTGCGACCGAGCTCCAGTCCGGCGGCGTGAAACCGGACGGCACGGTGATGCGGATCGAGCCGGCTCCGTAAGGCCTTGGTTCTTGGTCCGTGGTTCTCAGTCCGTCCTTCGTCCCTGGTCCGTCCCTGGTGCTTGGGCCTGGGACCAGCGAGGACCTAGGACAAAGGACGGACAAAGGACCAGGAACGGACTAAGCACCAAGAACTAAGAACCAAGGACCAATTACTTAGGCATCGCGAAAGCGATGTAAGCGCTGTCGGGCGCCGGCGGCAGCGTGGGGAAGCGCGGCGGGTTCCATCCGTGCGCGGCGGCAACGGGGATCACGATGAACTGCCGTCCGTCGATCGCGTACGAGGCCGGCACTCCGTCGGATGCGGCTGGCAACGGATACGTCCACACCATGCGGCCATTCCGGCGATCGTACGCGCGCAATGTCTTGTCAGATCCTGATGCGGCGAAAAGGAGCCCGCCGCCTGTAGCCAGCAAGCCGCCACGTGGCCAGTGCGCGCCACTGTCCGAGGGAACCTTCAGTTCCGCCGGCGCGGCGACTGCGCCATGCGGCACACGCCATTTGATCTCACCGGTATTGAGATCGTACGCGACGATCTCCGACCAAGGCGGCCCAATCGGTGAGAGATACGTGCTCGTGAACATGAAGTCATAGGGCGATGTGAAGCGCACCGGGCCCTTGAGCATCGCGTCATTGGCCAGGCGCGTCAGGCGTGCAGACTCCTCGGCAGAGACGATAGTGGCCGGACCGGTGCGCGATGAGCCGAACTCACTGCCGCCGGGCATGAGCAGCCGGATGAGGGTTGGCATCGCCATCGAGCGGACATAGAGTTCCCCGGCATCCGGATCCACGGCCACCCCGCCCCAGTTGGTCCCGCCACTGTGTCCCGGCATCTCGATCGATCCACGGAAGCTCGGGGGAGTGAACAGCCCCTCGTTGCGATAGCTGCGCAGGCGCTCGCGGATCGCACGTCGCTCGTCCTCAGGCAGATACGGATTGATGTCTCGCTCGGCGAACGACTGACGCGCGAAAGGCGCCGGCCGTGTCGGGAACGGCTGCGTGGCCCACGTCCGTTCGCCGGGAACGTCCGACTGCGGTACGACCCGCTCCTCGATCGGCCAGATCGGCTCACCGGTCACGCGGTCGAATACGAAGAGGAAGCCGTGTTTCGTCGGCTGCGCGACGACGTCGCGGGGTGTGCCGTTCTGGCGGATCGTGAGGAGCTTCGGCGCGGCGGGCAGGTCGTAGTCCCACACATCGTGATGCACCATCTGGTAGTGCCACAGTCGCTTGCCCGTGCGCGCATCGAGCGCGACCAGGCTGTTGGCGAACAGGTTCTGCCCCGGCCGATCGCCACCATAGAAGTCGAACCGCCCGGTGCCGAACGGCACGAATGCGATCCCTCGCGCCTCGTCGATCGTCAACTCGCTCCAGTTGTGCACGCCGCCGTGCGTGGCGCGTGCGCCCGCCGGCCATGTGTCGGCGCCAGGCTCGCCGTCGGCGGGAAACGACTTGAACACCCATCGCAGTGCGCCAGTGCGAATGTCGTACGCGTGGAGATCTCCGGGGTTCGAGTCGTAGCCAGACGACTGCGCCGGCAGGCTGATGATGATGAGGTCCTCGAAGACACGTCCCGGATTGCTCGTTTGCAGCGGATTCAGTCCCTCAATCGAGCGTCCCGTGGAGGCCAGGCCAACGCGGAGATCGATGCGGCCGTCCTGGCCGAAGCTTGGCACCGGCTGCCCGGTGCGGGCGTCGACGGCCGTGAGAAAACCACCGGCGATGTAGAGCAACCGCCGGTCGCGCCCATCGGTGCTGCGCCAGTAGTTGAGGCCGCGCGTGCCGACGGCACCCGGATGCGGACGGCTCCATGCCTGCGTGCCCGTGGCGGCGTCGAGCGCCACGAGATCGTTCGCGCCAGCCAGGACGTACACGAGGCCGTCGGCAACGAGCGGGTTGAAGAGGAACGTCCGTCGCCCGGCGGGAAAGCGCCACGCCACCTGCAGCCGCGAGACGTTGACCGGCGTGATCTGATCGAGCGCCGTGAACTGCGCCGAATCGGCGCTGCCCAGATAGGCGCTCCATGTCGTATGCGGCCGCGCTGCAGCAGCTTCATCCTCGCGCGACTGCGCCATCGTCGAAAGCGTGACGGCCGCGAGCACGCAGGACAAACAGCCGGCGAAGACGAGCGAGCGCATAGACCCCCTACCTGAATGCGTCATGAACGGCGATACGGGGATGACCGTACCATAAGGCGATGGTCAGGGTCCTGCTGGTGGCTCTCACGTTGTCGATCGGAGGTCTGGGTTTCGCGCGGCAGCGCGCCGCGTCTGATGCCGGCGCGTGGTCGCACCCGCGCACGGAATGGGGCGATCCGGATCTCGAAGGCGTGTGGACCAGCGACAACAACTTTTCAGTGCCGCTCGAGCGCCCCGTCGAAGTGCGAGACAAAGTCATGCTCGAAGGCGCGGATCTGGAGGACGCGCTGAAGTCGCGCGCGAAGCTGATTGCAGCCATCGCTGACGGGGGTGTCGTAGGCGCGGGGCCATCGCACTGGTACGAGAACCTGGCGGCGCGGTCGCGGCGCAGCTCGCTCATCATCGATCCACCCGATGGACGCCTTCCGTCGCTGACTGCCGAGGCCCGTCAGCGCGCGGCGGCAGCGGCCGAGGCACGAAAGGGCCGCGGTCCGTCGGACTCGTGGACCGATCGCAGTCTGTGGGATCGCTGCATCACCGTCGGCCTGCCAAGCGTGATGTTTCCTACCGGCTATAACAACAACGTCCAGATCCTGCAGGCACCGGGCATCGTGACGATCACGCACGAGATGATGCACGACACGCGCGTCATCCCGCTCGATCTCCGTCCGCATATCAGCCCTGCGATTCGCAACTACATGGGCGACTCGCGCGCGCGATGGGAGGGAACGACGCTGGTCGTGGACGTTACCAACTTCCATCCCGC
>Ga0070677_10000785_pt1 | contig 10559 bp, 11 predicted proteins | sample KBSM63metaG_FD_64674 | JGI IMG/M metagenome (GOLD analysis project Ga0070677, IMG submission 64674) | Miscanthus rhizosphere microbial communities from Kellogg Biological Station, Michigan, USA - KBS M6-3 metaG | ecosystem: Host-associated > Plants > Roots > Rhizosphere > Soil ... | reverse complement strand
TACGGCTCGGGCGAGCTCGTCCCCGGCTTCGCCGACCGGCCGACCTTCGCCAAGGCCTGGGACCAGGCCTGGGGCAATGTGAAGGAGGGCCTGCTCGCCTTCTTCGTCGTGCTGGTGACGCTCGCGCCCTGGCTCCTGCTCGGCCTGCTCGGCTGGTGGGCCACGCTCCGAATCCGCCGCCGCTGGTTCGCCAAAACACCGGCCGCCACGGGCGAGGAGAGCGCCGCAACCGCATAGCTTCAAAGGACGCGCATCGGGCGCTCGAGCCTCATGCGACTAAAATCTCTATCGATTTAGTTGAGTAAAATAACAACCGAAGAGAGGAGACTGAAATGCGCCGTTCGCTTCCCTTGCTCGTATTGCTTCTCGCCACTGTCGCCGGCTGCAGCCAGGTCGCAGACAATACCGCCACCGCCACCGACACCGCCGTCGCGAACGAGGCCATGGCCGATTCGGATGCGATGGCGATTCCGGCCGAGCTGCCGGTCGCGCGCGGGCGGCCGAGCCGGGAGACCGGGCCCGATCTCGATCCGTCCGCGGCGCCCGGAGTCGCCTTCGAGCACAGCTACGCCTTCCGCCTCGAGGCCGAGCGGATCGCCGAGATGCAGCAGGAGCATCAGCGGCTCTGCGCCCGCTACGGCCCCGCCTGCCGGATCACCGGCATGGACTATCGCGCCGCCAATGCGGAGGACGTCCAGGCCACCTTGTCCTTCCTGGTCGACCCGCAGATCGCCGGCCAGTTCGGCCGCGAGAGCATCCACGCGGTGGAGGCGGCCGACGGCAGCCTCGCCGGCAACGAGATCACCGGGACCGAGATCGGCACCGCGATCAAGGCCAATGTCGGCAATTTGGAGGAGCTGCAGGCCGAGCTGGCCCGGGTCGAAGCGCGGCTCGCCCGCCGCGACGTGCGCCGGCGCGAGCGTGCCAGGCTCGACGACGAGCGCAGCGGCCTGCGCGCGCAGATCGCCGAGCTGAGAGCGACCACCGACGGCCAGGAACGGCGCCTCGCCACCACGCCGATGCTGTTCCGCTACGGCTCGGGCGCGTTCGCCCCCGGCCCGGCGCCGCGGCAGACGATCGGCGAGGCGGCCGAGAATGCCGCCGACTCCTTCCTCGGCGGGCTCAACATCCTCGCGATCGTGTTCGTGACTTTGTCGCCGTGGCTGTTGCTGCTGCTGGCGATCTGGGCCGCCGTCCGCTTCGTCCGCCGGCGGCTGGCCCCGGCCGGCGCGGCGCACGAGCCCGAAGCGGCCTGACGCCGGTCGCTCTTTGACGTCTCTCCCTCGCGCGAGGGAGAGGCAGGGGGTGGGCGCACGACCAGCGCGCCGCCGGTTCCTCGCCCGGTGGCTGCGCCGGCGCCCACCCCACCCGTCGAGGCCTCGCGATATCAGGCGGGGCCTGGATCGAATCGACGTTGAACGGACAATCCGCTTGACAATTCGTTCTTAGTATGTTCTCCTAGAGAGATGGCGGGGCCGCATTGCCAACCCCCAGCATTGAGGCCGGTCGCCTCCGCTAGGCGGCGGGCGCCGTGACCCCGGCGCCAGTTTATTCCCCTGCGCGCACTCGAGACAGGCCGATCGTGCATCGCCGCGAGAAGGACGGCAGAATCGCTCGACCGGACAAGGCGGGCGCTCGCGCTGCTGGATCGCTTCGAAGGCAGGGCGCGCGGAGCCGCCCGACGCTCGGCGTGCGGGATTCCGGTGAAAGGTCACAATGAAAAATTTTGCCCGAATCGCGCAACTTTGTGACCTTCCACGCCTCGGCGTCGGCCGGCTTCGTTGTCGATCCGTCCTAGGGCTGCCTGAACACCTCCGGCGGCGCGTGCCCCGCCTCCGCGGCGGCGCGCGCCTCGGCCAGCAGCCAGTCGCGGAAGGCGGCGATCTTGGGCTGGTTGCGCCGTCCCTCCGGATAGCAGAGGTAGAAAGCGAGATCGGTGACGTGGAGATGGTCGAACGGGCGGACCAGCCTGCCTTCCGCCAGCTCGGTCCGCCAGAACATCGGAGTCATCATCGCCACGCCGGCGCCGGCGAAGGCGGCGTTCGCTTCCATCACCTGGTTGTCGAGCACGAGGCCGGAACCGGTGCCGTCCTCGCGCGCCGCCACGCCCATGTCGCAAAACCAGGACGCCCACCAATCGTCGGCGGGACTCAGCCGCGGCACGTCGAGCAGCTGCTCCGGCCGCTCGAGCTGGTGGGTGGCGGCGAAGGCGGCGCTGCAGATCGGGGTGTAGTTGAGGCGGAACAGGAAATGGCATTTGAGGCCGGGCCAGTCGCCGCGCCCGGCACGGACGGCGGCGTGAAATTCGCCGGTGGAGAAGTCGACGAGCTTGTTGTCGCTGCTCAGCCGCACCGCGAGATCGGGATGGCGGATCTGGAAGGCGCCGAGCCGCGGCGCCAGCCAGGCGGTGGCGATGGTCTGCGCGGTGCTGACCGAGAGCAGGGCCTGATCCTCCGCGACCAGCCCCGAAAAGGCGTCGCCCAGGGTCTCGAAGGCGGCGGCGACCAGAGGCGCGATCCGGCGCCCGGCGTCGGTCAGCGACACCCGGCCCTTGATGCGCGCGAACAGGGGCACGCCAAGCCGTTCTTCCAACAAGCGAATCTGATAGCTGACCGCGGCCTGGGTCATCCCCAATTCGGCCGCGGCCTGGGTGAAGTTCTGGCGGCGGGCGGCGGCCTCGAACACCCGTACGGCGCTGAGCGGCGGCAATCTCTGCATCGCTCGACTCATAAGCTGAGCTTATCGTTACTGTCCAGTATTTCGTTGGCGCAAGCCGCTTTGGAATGGCATTTCCACTGCATCGCCGAGGGCCGCACGGACCCGAGGTCTTCAGGGAAGGAATGGTAAGATGCGCGACGATTTTCTGACGGCCGACTGGGCCGACCATCATGCGGACTTCTCCGCCGGTATCGGCCAGGGCCTGGCCACGCTCCGCTCGGGCCTCGGCAGGTTCTGGCAGTGGGACGGCAGCACCCACCAGCTGCTCGCCTTGGTCGTCTCCTTCGCCATCACCGCCCTCACCTTCAACGCCACCGCCGCCTGAGGAGAAATACGATGTCTACGCTCAACGCCACGCTGCATCGGGCCTGGAATTCGATCTTTCTGCCCTTCTGCAAGCTGAATCGGATCCAGTTCAGCGCGCCTTGGAACGCCGACCGCCCGACCTGCTGAACCCTCCCCGCAAAGCCCCCCGTCCCCGGGGCTTTGATCTGCGAGCCATGGCGGTCTATCCCCGGCCGCCATGGCTCCTTTTTGCAAAGCGCTTGCCCTCGGCCTCTCGCTGGCGCTAGCCGCCTGCGCCATGACCGACACGGTCCCAACCAAGGCGAGCGGCGCCAACGGCCTGATGACCTGGCCGGACCTGCTCGAGCGCGACCGGCCGAGCCCCTCCACGACAATCTCCTACGGCGCCGACCCGCTGCAGGTCGTCGACCTCTATCTGCCGCGGGGCGAAGGGCCGCATCCGACCGTGATCATGGTCCATGGCGGCTGCTGGCAGACCGAAATCGCCGACCGCACGATCATGAGCTGGATCGCCGACGACCTCACCCGCCACGGCATCGCGGTCTGGAACATCGACTATCGCGGCGTCGACCGGCCGGGCGGCGGCTATCCCGGCACCTTCCAGGACGCCGCCGCCGCCGCCGACGCATTGCGGGCGAACGCCGCGCGCTACCATCTCGACCTCGGCCGTCTCGTCGCCACGGGGCACAGCGCCGGCGGTCATCTCGCGCTCTGGCTGGCCGCCCGGCCGCGGCTGCCGGAAGGTTCGCCGCTGCGCACTGCCGATCCGGTCCCGATCCGCGAAGTGGTGAGCCTGGGCGGACTGCCCGACCTCGAGGAAGCGGCCCGCTCCGAGAACGGCTGCGGCAACGAAGTGATCGGCCGGCTCACCTCCGGCCATTTCGAGGATACGTCCGTCCCCCGCTTGGCCCCGCTCGGCCTCCCGCAGGTGCTGATCAACGGCAATCAGGACCGGATCATCCCGGTCGCCTATGCGGAGGGCTATGCCCGGCCGATGCGCGCCGCCGGCGACGACGTCCGCGTGCGGATGATCGACCGCACCGGCCATGTCGAGCTGATCGCGCCCGAGACTGCCGCCTGGGCCGCGGCGGTTGCGGAAATCCGCCGGGCGCTCCAAGCCCGTCATGCCGGCGAAGGCCGGGATCTCGGCACGAGAAGTCCCGGCTGGTCTCCACGAGACCCCGGCCTTCGCCGGGGTGACGAGGACGTCGGCCGATGAGCTTCACCCTCGCCGAGGCCCGCGCCGCCGATGCCGCCGATCCGCTGCGCAGCCTGCGCGACCGCTTCCATCTGCCCGAGGGGCTGATCTATCTCGACGGCAATTCGCTCGGGCCTTTGCCCAAGGCGGCGGTCGAGCGCCAGCAACGGATGGTGACCGAGGAATGGGGCGAGGAGCTGATCCGCAGCTGGAACAGCCGCGACTGGATCGGCCTGCCGCAGCGCCTCGGCGCCAAGATCGCACCCTTGATCGGGGCCAGGCCGAACGAGGTGATCGTCGCCGATTCGACCTCGGTGAACCTGTTCAAATTGCTGGTCGCCGCGGCCCGGCTCTCGGAGCGGAAGACGCTCCTCTCGGAGAGCGGCAATTTCCACACCGATCTCCACATCGCCAGCGGCGTCGCCGACCTGCTGGGCCTGACGCTCGACGTCGCGCCGCGCGCCGAGGTCGAGCAAAGGATCGGGCCGGATACCAATCTGCTGCTGCTGACCCACGTCCACTATAAGAGCGCCGAGCGCTTCGACATGGCGCGGATCACCGCCCGCGCCAGGGAGGCCGGCGCGATCACAATCTGGGACCTCAGCCACAGCGCCGGCGCGGTGCCGCTGCACCTCAACGAGGCCGGCGCCGAGCTCGCCGTCGGCTGCGGCTACAAATATCTGAACGGCGGCCCCGGTGCGCCCGCCTTCCTCTACGTCGCCGAGCATCTGCAGGAGAAGCTGGTCTCGCCTTTGCGCGGCTGGATGGGCCATGCCGAGCCGTTCGCCTTCACCGACGATTACCGGCCTGCCCGCGGCATCGACCGCTTCCTCGCCGGCACGGCGCCGGTGCTGAGCCTCGCCGCGCTGGAAAGCGGCCTCGACACCTTTGAGGGCGTCACCATGGAGCGGCTCTGGACCAAGTCGCGGGCGATGTTCGACGTCTTCCATGCCCTGATGGAGCAGCGCTGCCCGGAGCTCGCCTGTATCTCGCCGCGCGGCGAGGAGCAGCGCGGCAGCCACATCTCCTTCGCCCATCCCAATGCCTTCGAAATCTGCCAGGCACTGATCGCCGCCGAGGTGATCGGCGACTTCCGCGCCCCCGACGTGATCCGCTTCGGCCTGACCCCGCTCTATCTGGGCTTCGAGGACATCTGGCAGGCGGTCGACCGGCTAGCGAACATTCTCGAGACCGAAAGCTGGCACGATCCGAGGTTTGCGGTTCGAGGAAAAGTCACATGAATAACCAGAGGCAACGGGACGTCGAAGCTTTGCGCGCGCTGATTCGGGAGGGCGAGACCAGCGGGCCCGGCGTTCCTGCGACAAGGGTTTTCGACGAAGTTCGCCGCCTGATCGCGGAGCGCGCCGCGCCCGACTTCCCGGATTTGGCGGGGCGGCATCGGTCAGAGCGGTAAGCGATTAGGTTGGATCACTAGCATCCGTTCGCCCTGAGCCTGTCCAAGGGCCTTCCTTCTTGCCCTTGAAGGAAAAGTGGAGGGCTTCGGCAACCCCGGAGCTAATCCGGGGCCAACGGGAGAGCGTAGAGTCAATCACCAATGCTCTACACTCGCATTCGACCGGGTTTGCACGATGCTGTTCCCCGGCGAAGGCCGGGGCCCAGGAGCCGAAGGCTTTGGTTTGAAAGGCAGGATTGCCCGAGGAGCGGGCCTTGCGCGGAGATCTTCGTGCGCCCCCCTGGCGACCCCCGGCTTTCGCCGGGCCTGGGCCCCGGCCTTCGCCGGGGAACGATTCGCCCTGATCGACATGGGCGGCCGCCGGAAGTTGGTTTGCCCTCAGGGCCCCCCTCCACTATAGAGCCGCCTTCCCCGGTCCCGGGGACATTCTTTTCGCAGCCGGAGGCTCGCCGCCCAATGTCCCGCCGCCGACTCGTCTATGAAGGCAAGGCCAAGATCCTCTACGAGGGTCCCGAGCCCGGCACGCTCATCCAATATTTCAAGGACGACGCCACCGCCTTCAACGCCCAGAAGAAGGGCACGATCGCCGGCAAGGGCGTGCTCAACAACCGCATCTCCGAGCATATCTACACCCTGCTCGGCACGATCGGCATCCCGACCCATTTCGTGCGCCGGCTCAACATGCGCGAGCAGTTGATCCGCCAGGTCGAGATCGTCCCGATCGAGATCGTGGTCCGCAACGTCGCCGCCGGCACGCTGTCGACCCGGCTCGGCATCGAGGAAGGCACCCAGTTGCCGCGCACGATCATCGAATATTATTACAAGGACGACGCGCTCGGCGACCCGATGATCGCCGACGAGCATATCGCCGCCTTCGGCTGGGCGAGCCGCGAGGAGATGGACGACATCGCCGACATGGCGATCCGGGTGAACGACTTCCTGTGCGGCCTGTTCGCCGGCATCGGCATCCGCCTGGTCGACTTCAAGCTCGAATTCGGCCGGCTCTGGGAGAACGACTTCGCCCGGATCATCCTCGCCGACGAGATCAGCCCCGACGGCTGCCGGCTGTGGGACATGACCACCAACGAGAAGCTCGACAAGGACCGCTTCCGCCGCGACCTCGGCGGCGAGGCCGAAGCCTATCAGGAAGTGGCCCGGCGCCTCGGCCTGCTGCCGGAGGGCGAGGCCAATGCCGTGCTCGATATGGCCGAGCACCGGCAGAAGCGGGGCAAGTAAGCGTCAGCGAAGCAAATAGGCCGCCCGCTCCCGGACCGAGCGGTTCTTGTCCTCGGCGAGAGCCTCCGCGCGTCGGCGTCCGTCGGGAATCGCATCAAAATGTCGGGCGAGCGCCGTCGCCGCCGCGAGCCGCACCGGCGCGGCCTTGTCCCTCGCGCCGATCTCGATCAGCTCTTCGATCGGGATCGGGTGGGTGATCGGGCGCGTGCGTTCCTGCCGAACGAGAACGTACCGGCCCATCGACTTGTCGATCCACTTCTTCTCCGTGCGCAACCCGACGGGCCAACGCGCCTCGCCTTCGGTCAGGACGGTGAGCGCCAATGCACGGACGGCGGGCTGCCGGCCCTCGCGCGCGAGCCGGAGGAGGTGGGCGTCCATGGCCGGTCGCCGAAGAGCGTGTCGAAGAACCCGCGCCATCGGGCCGGTGATAGCGGTGCCGATCCTGTCCGCCAGCATCTCGGCGACGTCCGGCCGCGCCAATAAGGCCTCGAACGCCGCTATTTGGTCCAGCCAGCGTCCCCACTCGTCGGTGCGGGGCAGAAGGAAGAGCATTGCCTCGCTTATCGCCGGCACGGTCGTGGCCGGGCCGACCCGTGCCAGCGCCGCGGCCGCGGCGGCACGAACCTGCGGCACCCAGTCGTTGAGACGATAGACCAAAGCGACGAGAAAGAATGGGCTGGGCAGCGGATCCGACATGCGCTCGAGCGCTGCCTGGCGCAAATGCCCATCGCCATGGAAAAGCAGGAGATAGGCCAGGTCGGGCTTCCGTTCGAGCTGATCGAGCTGCCCGCGGCCCCGATCGCGCAGGCCAAACCGGGCAAGGCTCCATAATCCCGCCGTCTCCCGGATGACCGCGGGCTGTCGGTGGAGCCGGCCGCGCCAAACGACCTCGCGCACGACCCGGTCGAACAGAGCGAGGGGCAGCTCGCCAAGACCCGCGATCACCGTGTCCAGGGCGGTCTGCGGGACATTGTCCTGGCCGAGGCCGGCGCCGACCCGCTCAAGCGCCCGACAAAGCGCCACCGGCAGGATGGATTATCCGCGTATGGAATCACCGCCTAAGCTTAACGCCTTGCCTCGCGCCGTCCATCGCCGCCTTGCGGCGAGGAAATGTTGCGGCGCGGGCTCATTCTCGACTAGCTCTGAGGCTCTATCGCCCCGAGGGGCCCCGGAGCCGCGCCTTGCCCCATAACCACTCCCACGGCGGTCATCACCACCCCCACGGGCATGGCGGGCACCACCATCATCATCCGGCCGATTTCGGCACCGCCTTCGCGGTCGGCATCGTGCTCAATCTCGGCTTCGTCGGGGTCGAGGCGGTCTATGGCTGGTGGGCCAATTCCATGGCCCTGCTCGCCGACGCGGGCCACAATCTGTCCGACGTGCTCAGCCTCGCCACCGCCTGGGGCGCGGCGATCCTGGCGAAGCGGCCGCCGAGCCGCCGGTTCAGCTACGGCCTTCGGGGCGCCACCATCCTCGCCGCGCTCGCCAATGCGGTGCTGCTGCTGATCGCGGTCGCCTTCATCGTCTATCACGCCGTGATCCGGCTGCTCATCCCCGACGTGGTCGAGGGCGAGACGGTGATGATCGTCGCCGGGATCGGCATCCTGATCAACGGCGCCACCGCCCTGATGTTCGCGCGCGGCCGGCGCAGCGATCTCAACATTCGCGGCGCCTATCTGCACATGGTCGCCGACGCCTTGGTCTCGGCCGGCGTGGTGGTGGCGGGGATCGGCATCGCCACCACCGGCTGGGTCTGGATCGACCCGATCGCCGGCCTGGTCGTCGCCGGCCTGATCTTCATCGTCACCGCCGATCTGCTGCGCGATTCGCTGACCATGGCGCTGGCCGGGGTGCCGCGCGGCATCGATCCCGAAGCGGTCGAGGCGCACCTGCTCGGGCTTGCGGGAGTCGCCCGGATCCACGACCTCCACATCTGGCCGATGAGCACGACCGAATTCGCGCTGACCGCCCATCTGGTGATGCCGGGCGGCTTTCCGGGCGATCCCTTCCTCACCGGCTGCGCCCGGACCGTGGCGGAGCAATTCGGGATCACCCATTCGACCTTCCAGATCGAGGTCGGCGAGGATTGCGCGCAGGCCCCGCACGCGCATTAGGCTGCATTCCCCTCCCTGCAAGGGAGGGGCTAGGGGTGGGTAGCGGAGCGTCGGCTCGATGCCGGCGGTCCGCTCCGGACGCATCCGCTCATGCGCTTCGCGCACCCACCCCCGGCCCCCCTTTCCGGGAGGGGGGACCATAAGAAAAGGCCCCGCCGTTGCCGGCGAGGCCCTCGGCCTTGGCGGCCTCTCCCTAGCGGATGATTGCTTAGCGGCTGCCGGCCGCGGGGCCGCCGGTCGGGCCGCCGATCGCCGCGGGGGTGCCGAGGCCGTTCTGGCTCTGCAGCCGCGCCATCGAACTGGCCTGCTGGATGAAGGGGACCGGGTTGACGGCGCGGCCGTCGATGCGGACCTCGTAATGGAGGTGGCTGCCGGTGGAGCGGCCGGTCGAGCCCATATAGCCGATCAGCTGGCCCCGGCGGACGCGCTGGCCGGCGGTGGTGGCGAAGCGCGACAGGTGGCCGTAGCGGGTCTGGATGCCCTGGCCGTGGTTGATCTCGACGAGGTTGCCGTAGCCGCCGTTATTATATTCGGCGCGGTTCACGATGCCCTCGGCGGTGGCGTAGATCGGCGTGCCGAGCGGGCCGGCGAGGTCGATGCCGGCGTGCATGGCGGCGCGGCCGCGGAAGGGATCGGAGCGGACGCCGTAGCCGCTGGTGAACTCGATCGAACCGTGGATCGGGTGGGCGGACGGGATCGCGGCGACGCCCTGCTCGAGTTGGTCGAGCTGGCGCCAGGTCGTGAACAGCTCGCGGAAGCGGGGATCGGCATTGCCGGCCGCCGGGGCTGCCTCGAACGGGCCGCCCATGGCGCCGTGGCTGCCGTGCACGAGCTCGTTCGGATTGAGGCCGATGGTGCGGACCGCGCGGGCGGTTTGCGCGAGGCGCTGGCGGGTGGCGTTGCGGGCGCGCTCGGCGAGCCGGCGCTGCATCGCCTCGACCCGGGCGTAGGGCAGAGCAATCTCGCGCGGCGCGGTCGCCGCTTGCGGCAGCAGCGAAGCGAGCCGGTCCTCGCTGGCGTCGCCCGACAGCATGGCGGCGAGGAATTGCTGGCGGCGCTCCATCAGCGCCGCATGCTGGCGGGTCTGGGCGCGCATCTGGGCGACGTCGGCTTCCATCTGGGCGACCTGGCGCTCCATCTTGGCGACGTCGCCGTTCATCGCGTCGATCGCGGTGAAGGTCGCGACCGCGCACCAGGCCAGCAAAACAAAGGCGGCCAGAGCGGCCGCCATCTGCACGCCGGCGCCGATCGTGAACCGGCGCAAACTCTTGCCGTCGTGGAGAAAAATATCGCGCGGCTGGAAAATGTTGCGGAACGCAACGGTCCATCCGGCGTTGGTCGTCAGAGAAGCATTCGTCATCATTATCCCCGCTCGGCCACCGGACCGATGCGGCCACGCCTGGTGACCGCTTGAAATCCCGGGCGTCCCGCCCTTCAAATGCGTCGGAAGTGCCCCCCGACTGCGTGGCCGGACAGTGTTAAACATATCTTTCGGCGGCAACCCCTACGTAGAAATCCCGGGATAGACCGGCTTCACCCCGCGCTGAGTCGTTGAATGGCGGTTTGAGCG
>Ga0070677_10000752_pt1 | contig 10804 bp, 1 predicted proteins | sample KBSM63metaG_FD_64674 | JGI IMG/M metagenome (GOLD analysis project Ga0070677, IMG submission 64674) | Miscanthus rhizosphere microbial communities from Kellogg Biological Station, Michigan, USA - KBS M6-3 metaG | ecosystem: Host-associated > Plants > Roots > Rhizosphere > Soil ... | reverse complement strand
TCTCATAGAGCTCGGAGCCCATGCCCGGGCGCTGGGAGCCCTGGCCCGTGAAGAGGTAGGCGAGGCGTGGGATCGGTGGGGTCCTGGCGAGGACTGCACTCGGTGGACGGTCACCGTTGGCGAGAGCGCTCAGACCCGAAGCAAGCTCCTCCCTGTCGCCCGCGAGCAAGACCGCTCTGCTCTGCAACCCCGCCCGAGTCGTCGCGAGCGAATAGGCGAGATCGACGAGCTCCAGCTCGGGACTCTCCTCCGAGTGAGCGGCCAGGCGGGCGGCTTGCTCGGCGAGCGCCTCCTCCTCTTTGGCGGAGATCAGCAGCGGCAAAGGACCGACGAGGGAGCTCTCCCCGTCTCGGTCCTTGTCGGAGGCGCCCGGGCCGGGGTCCCGTCCGGCCACGGGCGCCTCCTCCAAGATCAGGTGTGCGTTGGTGCCGCTGATGCCGAAGGAAGAGACCCCGGCTCGACGTGGGTGACCATTGGCCTCCCACTCGTGGGTCTCGGTCAGCAGCTCGACCTTGCCCGCCTCCCAGTCGATCTTGGAAGAGGGGCTGTCGACGTGCAGCGTCTTCGGCATCAGGCCCTCGCGCATCGCCAGGACCGCCTTGATCACCCCGCCGACTCCCGCCGCCGCCTGGGTGTGGCCGACGTTGGACTTCAGCGAGCCGAGCCGCAGCGGCTCCTCGCGATCCTGGCCGTAGGTGGCGAGGATCGCCCCGGCCTCGATCGGGTCGCCGAGCGCGGTGCCGGTGCCGTGGGCCTCGACCATGTCGATCTCCCTCGGCTTCAACCCGGCGTTGGCCAGCGCCTGGCGGATCACCCGCTCCTGCGAGGGCCCGTTGGGGGCGGTGAGGCCGTTGGAGGCACCGTCCTGGTTGACGGCCGATCCGCGGATCGTGGCGAGGACTCGGTGGCCGTTCGCTTCCGCATCGGAGAGCCGCTCCAGGACCAGGACCCCGACGCCCTCGGAGACGCCGACGCCGTCCGCCGCCTCGGCGAAGGCCTTGGAGCGGCCGTCCATGGCCAGGCCGCGCTGGCTGGAGAAGTAGGCGAAGACCTTGGGGCCGCCGAGCACGGTCGCTCCGCCGGCCAGCGCCAGGTCACAGTCACCCGTCCGCAGCGCTCCCGCCGCCAGGTGGATCGCGACCAGCGAGGAGGAGCAGGCGGTGTCGACGGTCACCGCCGGACCCTCGAGGCCGAGGGCGTAGGAGACGCGGCCGGAGGCGACGCTGGCGGCGGTGCCGGTGAGCCGGTAGCCCTCGATCGAATCGTCGGATCTGCCCAGGCCCGCCGCGTAGTCCTGGGAGGTAATGCCGGCGAAGACCCCGGTCGACGCGCCGCGAAGCCGCGCGGGATCGATCCCCGCGTCCTCCAATGCCTCCCAGGAGGATTCGAGCGTCAGGCGTTGCTGGGGATCCATCGCCGTCGCCTCGCGCGGGGAGATGCCGAAGAACCCGGCGTCGAACTCGGCGGCATCGGCAAGGAACCCGCCCTCGCGTCGGTAATCGGGGCTGTCGGCGTGCAGGACGTAGATGCCCCCCGGATCCCAGCCGCGGTCCTCGGGCAGCGGACCGACTCCATCGCGCCCCTGCTCGAGCATCTGCCAGAGCTGGGCCGGGGAAGCCACCCCGCCGGGCATGCGGCAGGCCATGCCGACGATCGCGATCGGCTCCGCCGAGGTCCGGGCCCCTGCCGCGGCGCTCCTCACCGGCGCCGCACTCGCCATCTGCCCGGCAAGGTGAGCGGCCAGGACGGCGGCGGTCGGGTAGTCGAAGACCGCGGTGGAGGCAAGGCGAAGGCCGGTCGCCTCGCCGAGGCGGTTGCGCAGCTCGACCGCCGCCAGCGAGTCGAAGCCGAGCTCCTTGAAGGCGACGTCGGGGTCGATCGCCCCCGCCCCCTCGTGGTGGAGCACCGCGGCAGCCTCGGCGCGGACGAGGTCCCTCAGCCTCTGCTCGCGCTCTGCCTCGGGCAGGGCGGCCAGGCGAGCGGCGGGGTCGGCGGCAGGGGTGACCCTCCTCCCCCGCGGCACGATCCCCGCCAGCAGCGCCGGCAGCGCCCCGGCCCTGGCTTTCGCCCGCAGCGCGGCGCGATCAAAGGCGAGCGCCGCGCTGAGCGGCTCGACCGCTTCGAGCGCGCGGTCGAAGAGCGCGAGGCCCTGCTCGTCCGTGAGCTGGGCGATGCCGCCGCGGCCCATGCGGGCGACGTCCGCCTCGCCCAGGCCGGCGGCCATGCCCGACTCGCGCTGCCAAAGGCCCCAGGCGATCGAGGTGGCCGCGAGCCCTTCGGCGCTCCTCTGCTGGGCAAGCGCATCGAGGTAGCGGTTGGCGGCGGCATAGGCGCCCTGGCCGGCGGAGCCCAGCAGGCCGGTGATCGAGGAGAAGCAGACGAAGTGGGTGAGGTCGAGCTCCCCGGTCAGCTCGTGCAGGTGCCGGGCGCCCTCCACCTTGGGCGCGAAGACACGGCCCAACTGCTCGGGCCCGGCGCTCTGGACGGTGGCGTCGTCGAGGACGCCGGCGCAGTGGATCACCGCGCCCAGGGGGTGCTCTGGATCGACCTGGGCGAGCAACCGCTCAAGCTGGGAGCGATCGGCGACGTCACAGGCGGCGATCTCCACAGCAGCGCCCAGCCCCTCCAGCTCCTCCCGCAGCTGCCGCGCGCCCGCGGCCTCCCCGCCAGAGCGACTGACCAGCAGCAGGTGTCGGGCTCCATGGGTGCCGGCGAGGTGGCGGGCGACGAGCGAGCCGAGGCCGCCGGTGGCGCCGGTGATGAGGACGGTGCGCTCGGGGTCGAGCCCGGGCGATTCTGCCGAGCCCTCCGCGGCGGCGACCAGCCTTGGCGCCCGCAGCTCGCCCTGACGCAGGGCGAGCTGCGGCTCGGCGTCGGAGAGGGCGCTCTGCAGGAGGGCCTCGGAGGCCTCGCTGCCGTCGGTGTCGATCAGGACGAAGCGCCCGGGGTGCTCCGAGGCGGCCGAGCCGGCGAGGCCGGCGATCGCCGCCTGGGCGGGATCGGGGGACTCGCCGGGAGCGGTGGCAAAGGCGCCCTCGGTGAGGATCGCGAGGCGAGTCTCCTGCCCCTCCTCGGCCAGGAAGGACTGGATGCGCGCGAGGCCACGGGCGCAAAGCGCCTGAGCGCTCTCGCCCTCGAGCCCGCGGAAGTCGGCGACCTCGGCCTCGAGCTCAGGCGCCTCGGCGGGCGCCGGGATCGCCTGCCAGGTGAGCGCATAGAGCCGGTCGGTCTCGCTTGCCCGCGACTCGCCCGCATCGAAGGGTCCCGCGGTCGCCGAGGAGATCTGCCCGAGCGGGGTGCCGAGGGCGTCGAAGAGCTCGATGCCGCTGTCCCCCTCGCCGGCTCGGATCCGCGCCCGCAGTGCACCGCCGACCGCCTCGCACAACGAGGCGCCGGCGAAGGAGCCGAAGCGATGCGTCTCCTCCCCCGCCGCCAGGACAGCGGGGCGCAGGGAGGAGTCGAGCAGAGCCGGGTGGATCAGGAAGCCCTCGGGGCTGAGCTCCTCGGGCAACGAGGCCTCGGTGTAGATGTCGTCGCCCGACTGCCAGGCGGTGACGAGATGGGGGTCGAGATCGTCGAGCTCGATCTCCCGCGCGCCTCTTGGTGGCCACTCGCCCAGGGGCGCCGGCTCGGCGGGCTCGCCCTCGACGAGGGTGCCCCCAGCGCGCTTCACCCACTCCGCGCCCTCTTGCTCGAGACGTGAGTGGATCGAGAGCTCGCGCCTTCCTTCCTCTGGCGCCGCGAGCGAAAGACGAAGCGCCACCGGGATATCGCCGAGGGGAAGCGGCGCCCGCAGGGTGAGTTCCTCCAGCAGAGGAGTCCCCGCCCACTCGCCGGCGTAGAGCGCCGCCTCCAAGAAGGCTGTGCCGGGCAGGGTCGGGGCTTCCCCGAGATCGTGGTCGGCGAGCCAAGGGTGCTCGGCGAGCGAGACGCGACCGCTGAGGTAGAGCCCGCCGCTCTCGGGATCCTCGAAGGCGGCGCCCAGGAAGGGGTGAGAGAGGGCGCTTTGGCCCAGGGCGGTGGGGTCCGCGCCGTTGCTTTGCCGGGAGAGCCAGTAGCGCCTGCGCTGGAAGGGATAAGTGGGAAGCGGGACCGTCTTCGCGCCCGAGCCGGCGAAGAAGGCCTCCCAGTCGACCGGGATGCCGCTCGCGTGCGCGGCGGCGAGGACGCCGCGAAAGCGCTCCTCTCCGCCCTCTTCGCGACGCAGCGTCTCGATCACGCTCGCCCCCGGCGCCACCCGTTCGATTGTCTCGTGCAGCGCCAGGGCAAGCACCGGGTGGGGGCTGACCTCGATCAGGGCCCGGTGGCCGCTTTCGAGCAGACCGCGACAGGTGTCCTCGAAGAGCACCGGCCGGCGCAGGTTGCGATACCAGTACTCGGCGTTCAGCTCGGCGGTGTCGAGCAGACCGCCGGTGACCGTGGAGTGGAAGGGAATCTCGCCCGAGCGCGGCGAGATATCGGCGAGGGACTCGAGCATCTCCTCGCGCAGAACCTCGACGTAGCGGGAGTGAGAGGCGTAGTCGACCGCCACCTCGCGGGCGCTGATTCCGTCCTGCGCGGCACAGGCCGCGACCAGCCCGGCGAGCGCGTCGTTGGTGCCGGAGACGAGCGTCGCCGAGGGACTGTTGCGCGCCGCGATCTCGATCTCCTCGCCCCATGGCTCGATCAGCTCTTCGACCCGCCCGCGCGGCGCGACCAGGGAGACCATCCCCCCCTCCCCCGCGACCTTCGAGATCAGCCGGGCGCGGACCGCGGCCAGACGGGCCGCGTCCTGCAGGGAGAGGCCGCCGGCGATGTGGGCGGCGGCGATCTCACCTTGGGAGTGGCCGACGACGGCAGCGGGCTCGACCCCGCCGGCGCGCAGGAGGCGGGCGAGGCTGACCATGACCGCGAAGAGGGCGGGCTGAACGACCTCGACCCGCTGCAGTGAGGGCGCGCCCTCGCGGCCCGCGATCGACTCGCGCAGATCGAACCCCAGATGGGGTGCCAGTGCCGCTTCGCACTCCGCCATCGCCGCGGCGAAGACGGCCGAGGACTCGACCAGCTCCAGCGCCATCCCCCGCCACTGCGAACCCTGACCGGGGAAGACGAAAGCGGCCGCGGTCTCACCGCGAGCGTCGGCGACGCGAGCCGCGGGATGACCCTCTCCCACCGCAATCGACTTCAGCGCCGCGAGCAGCTCCTCGCGCTCCCCCGCCACCACGGCCGCCCGCCACTCGAGCCGGGCCCTGGTGGTGGCAAGCGAGTAGGCGATATCGGTGAGGTCGAGCTCCGGGCGCGCCTCGATGTGGGCGGCGAGACGCGAGGCTCCGGCGGCGAGCGCCTCGGGGTCCTTGGCGGAGATGACGAGGGGCAGGAAATCGACCGGAGCGATGTGCTCTTCGCCGTCGATGTCCTCGGCGGGGAGGCCGGCGCCCGCGTCCGCCGCGGCTTCAGGCGCCTCCTCCAGGATCAGGTGCGCGTTGGTGCCGCTGATGCCAAAGGAGGAGACGGCGGCGCGTCGCGGCCTTCCGTCGCCTTGCCACTCCGTCGCCTCGGTGAGCAGCTCGACCTTACCCGCCTCCCAGTCGATCTTGGAAGAGGGACTGTCGACGTGCAGCGTCTTCGGCATCATGCCCTCGCGCATCGCCAAGACGGTCTTGATCACGCCGGCGACCCCCGCCGCGGCCTGGGCGTGGCCGATGTTCGACTTCAAGGAGCCGAGCATCAGCGGCTCGTCGCGATCCTGACCGTAGGTACCGATCAGGGCATTGGCCTCGATCGGATCGCCGAGGGAGGTGCCCGTGCCGTGGGCCTCGACCATGTCGACCTCTTGCGGCTTCAGCCCGGCGTTGGCCAGCGCCTGGCGGATCACCCGCTCCTGCGAGGGGCCGTTGGGGGCGGTGAGGCCGTTGGAGGCGCCGTCCTGGTTGACCGCCGAGCCGCGGATCGTGGCGAGGACGCGGTGGCCGTTTGCTTCGGCCTCGGAGAGGCGCTCCAGGACGAGCATCCCGACGCCCTCCGCCCAGGCGGTTCCGTCGGCTCCCTCGGCGAAGGACTTGCAACGCCCGTCGGGAGCGAGGCCGCGCTGACGCGAGAACTCGGTGAAGATCCCGGCGCTGCCGAGCACGGTCGCGCCGCCGGCCAGGGCGAGCGAGCACTCGCCGCGCAGAAGCGATCCCGCCGCCAGGTGGATCGCGACCAACGAGGAGGAGCAGGCGGTGTCGACGCTGATCGCCGGCCCCTCCAAGCCGAGGAAGTAGGCGACGCGGCCGGAGGCGACGCTGGTGGCGCTGCCGGTCAGCCGGTAGCCCTCGGCCGAGTCGCCGGTTCCGCGCAGGCCCGCGGTGTAGTCCTGGGAGCTGATCCCGGCGAAGACCCCGGTCTGTTCTCCGCGCAGGCGGGCGGGGTCGATGCCGGCTTCCTCGCAGGCCTCCCAGGCCGCTTCCAGGAGCAGGCGTTGCTGGGGGTCCATCGCGATCGCCTCGCGCGGGGAGATGCCGAAGAACTCGGCGTCGAAATGACCGGCCTCGGCGAGGAAGCCGCCGCGCCAGGTGTAGGTCTTCTCGGCGCTGTCGGGGTCGGGATCGAAGAGGCGCTCGCGCTCCCAGCCGCGGTCGGTGGGGAACTCCGAGGTGGCGTCGGCGCCGGCGCCGAGCAACTGCCAGAGCTCCGCGGGCGAGGAGGCGCCCGGCAGGCGGCAGGCCATGCCGACGATCGCGATCGGCTCCTCGCCGGCACCGGGTTTGACCTTGACCGCGGCGCCGCGCTTCCGTTCCCCGCTCGCGAGCGCCACCAGGTGCCGCGCCAGGGCAGCGGATGACGGGTGGTCGAAGACGGCGGTGGCGCCGATCCGCAGGCCGCTCGCGATCCGCAGACGCCGGCGCAGGTCGGCCGTCGCGGCGGAGTCGAAGCCGAGCTCCTTGAAGGCCCGATCGGGCTCCACCTGCTCGAGGGGGATCCCGCCGAGGACCCTCGCCACCTCGACGCGGACGAGCTCCAGCGCGCGCTGATCGCGCTCGCGCTCGGACAGGTTCGCGAGCTCGGCCGCCAACCCCTCGGTCGGCTCGGCGTCCGCCGCGGCCTCGCCCTCCTCCCCGGGCTCCTCGTCGAGCCAATACCGCTTGCGCTGAAAGGCATAGGTCGGCAGCGCCACTCGCCGGGCACCGGAGCCCGCGAAGAAGGCTCCCCAGTCGAGGGGCGCGCCGTCGACATGGGCGGCGCCGAGGGCGGTGAGGGCGCTCTGTGGCTCGGGGCATCCCTGGCGCAGGGCGGGAGCGAGGGCGAGCTCCCCTTCCTCGTCCAGGCACTCCGCGGCCATCGTGCAGAGCACGGGGTCGGGGCCGAGCTCGAGCGCGACGGTGGTGCCGCGGCTGAGCAGGGCGCCGACCGCAGCGGCGAAGCGCACCGCCTGGCGGGCGTGGGCGACCCAGTAGGCGGGGTCGGCTGCCCGCGCCCGGGTGAGCGGCTCCCCGTCCAGGCAGGAGATGACCGGCACCCGGGGTGAGTTGAACTCGAGCGTGGCGCAGACCTCCGCGAACTCCTCCAGCATCGGCTCCATCAGCGGCGAGTGGAAGGCGTGGGATACGCCGAGGCGCTTGGCGCGCTTGCCCTGTTCCTTCCAGGCTCTCTCGCACTCCTCGATCGCCGCTGCGGTCCCGGAGACGACGCAGGAGCGCTGCGAGTTGACCGCGGCCAAGGAGAGCTCCCGCTCCCTGCCCGCGATCAGCTCCAGGGCTTCGGGCTCGGTCGCCTCGAGCGCCAGCATCGCCCCGCCCTCGGGCAGGGCGCCCATCAGGGCCCCGCGGGCGCAGACGAGCTTTGCCGCGTCTTCGAGTGAGAGCACGCCGGCGAGGTGGGCGGCGGCGATCTCACCGACCGAGTGGCCGCTCATCGCCTCGGGCTCGAGGCCCCAGCTTTCATAGAGACGCCCGAGGGCGACCTGGGTGGCGAAGAGGGCGGGCTGGGCGTAGGTGGTGTGGGCGAGCTTCTTTGCCGGCTTGGAGCCCTCTTTGGCGAAGATCAGCTTCTTCAGCGAGCGGCCGATCAGCGGGTCGATCTCCTCACAGGCCCGCTCGAAGGCCTCGCGGTAGGCGGGGTAGGTCGCGTGCAGCTCCTTGCCCATACCCGGGCGCTGGGAGCCCTGGCCGGTGAAGAGGTAGGCGAGCGAGTGCTCGGACCCGGCGGCTCCGGTGGCGAACTCACCGGCCCGGCCCGCGGCCAGATCGCGGAGCTCCGCCAGGACCCCGCCGCGCTCGCTGCCGACGATCGCCGCCCGCCGGCCGAGCTGAGCCCGGGTCGTCGCCAGCGAGGCGCCGACGTCGAGGAGCCCGAGCTCCGGGTTCTGCTCCAGGTAGTCCACGAGCCGCGCCGCCTGCTCGCGCAGCGCCGGGCGGGAGGCCGCCGACAGCAGCAGCGGCACCGTCTCGAACCGTGCCTTCGCCGCTGCGCCACCTTCGGACTTCCTTCCCTTATTGGTTCGGCTTTCTTGATCGCCTGCCGCGAGGTCGGAGAGGACCACGTGGCAGTTGGTGCCGCCGACGCCGAAGGAGCTGACGCCGGCCAGCAGCGGACGGTCGGGGTGCGGCCAGGCCCCCCGCTCGTCCTGCACCCGCAGGCCGAGCTCGTCGAGGGGGATCTCGGGGTTGGGCCGCTCGAAGTTGAGGCTCGCCGGGATCTCGCCGCGCTCGATCGAGAGCGCGACCTTGATCAGGCCGGCGATGCCGGCCGCTCCCTCGAGGTGGCCGATGTTCGTCTTCGCCGAGCCCACCGACAGCGCTTCCTCGCCGCCCCGCCCGGCGCCGAGGGCGGCGCCCAGCGCCGCCGCCTCGATCGGGTCGCCGACGCGGGTGCCGGTGCCGTGCAGCTCGACGTACTGGACCTGGGAACGGCGCACCCCGGCGCGCCTGTAGGCGCCCCGGATCATCGCTTCCTGCGCCGCCTGACTGGGCGTCGTCAGGCTGGGACCGCCACCGTCGTTGTTGACCGCGCTGCCGCGGATCACGCAGAGGACGCGATCGCCGTCGGCCAGGGCCGCGCCGAGCGGCTTGAGCACGACGACGCCGCCACCCTCCCCCCGGACGAAGCCGTTGGCGCGGGCGTCGAAGGTGAAGCAGCGCCCGTCGGGCGAAAGGGCGCCGACCCGGGTGAGCGAGAGCGCCCCCCGCGGGTCGAGGTTGAGGTGGACCCCTCCTGCCAGCGCGACCTTGCTCTCCCCCCGGCGCAGGCTCTCGCAGGCCAGGTGGACCGCGACCAGCGAGGCGGACTGGGCCGCGTCGACGGTCAGGCTCGGCCCGCGCAGGCCGAGCGCGTAGGAGACCCGGTTGGCGATGATGCTGCGGTGCAGGCCGGTGATCGTGTGGCGGCCGATCGCCTCCTCGCCCCGGCGGTCGAGCAGCTGTGCGTAGTCACCGGCGATCGCCCCCAGGAAGACGCCGGCCGCTGCGTCGGCGAGCGCGCCGGGCACGATGCCGGCGTTCTCGAGCGCCTCCCAGGCGAGCTCGAGCGCGAGCCGCTGCTGCGGATCCATCGCCGCCGCCTCGCGCGGCGGGATGCCGAACAGCTTCGGGTCGAAGCGATCGACGCCGTCGAGGAAGCCGCCGAGGAGCGCCCCCGGCTCCTCCCTCAGCGCCTCGTCATCGCCCCCGCCCGCCAGCTCCCAGCGCTCGGCGGGAAGCTCACGGATCGCGTCCCCGCCGCTCGCCAGAAGCCGCCAGTAGGCCTCGGGGTCAGGCGCGTGCGGAAGCCGGCATGAAATGCCGACTACCGCGATCAGCGAGCCACCCCCCGAGGCTCTCGTCATCACACCCCTCCCTAAAGGCCTGATTCAAAAGTGCAGCGAAAACACCTTAGTTCGGGAGTGCCTGCACACCCAAAAAACGGATGTTCCTAGCCGGCCGGCACCGCGATCGCGCTGAGCACCAGCCCTTCGGCGGCGAGCCAGCGGCCCTTGAAACCCTCGAGTCTCCGTCCCTCCACCAGCGGTCCCGGCACGAGCAGTCGGGCTGTGAAGCTGCCCCGCTCACGGTCGACCACGACGGTGGCGTCCTCGAAACCGAGCCAGCTCCCGGTCAGCGGGAACCAGGCCTTGTAGATCGACTCCTTGATGCTGAAGAGCAGCCGGTCCCAGCTCGTGCCGGGGTCGGCCGCCCGGGCGGCCTCGATCCAGCGCCGCTCCTCGGCCAGCGCGATGTCGCCCAGCACCCCCGGCGGGAGGGCGTCGTCGACCTCGGCATCGATCCCGATCGTCAGCAGCTGGTCGGCGGGCGCAACCGCGCAGGCCCGGTAGCCCGTGCAGTGGGTGATCGCCCCCACCACTCCCCGCGGCCAGAGCGGCTCGCCGCGGGGGCCCGTCGGAATCGCCTGCGCCGGCAAGCCGAGTCGCGAGAGCGCCTCGCGAGCGCAGGCACGGGCGGTGACGAACTCACGGCGGCGTTTCTCGACGGCGTTGCCGAGCGCCGCCTCCTCCTCCGCAAAGAGCTCGACCTCGCGGTCGCCGGTCTCGGCGACCACGGCAACCGAGGGCGGCAGGATTCGCTCAAGCACGCGTCTCTCCCGGCAGGATCTGTCGCGGCAGCGGCTTCCACCGCTCCCCCCAACGCGCCCGCTCGCGCGGGTAACCGAGCGAGACCTCCTCGAAGCGCACGCCGTCGTGCCAGGTCGTGCGCGGTATGTGCAGATGGCCGTAGACGACGGTCGTAGCGCGATAGCGCCGGTGCCAGTCCGCGGTCTCGACCGTGCCGCACCACTGGGCGAACTCGGGATGGCGCAGCACCTTGGTCGGCTCCTCGATCAGGGGCCAGTGGTTGATCAGCACCGTCGGCAG
>Ga0070677_10000751_pt1 | contig 10804 bp, 10 predicted proteins | sample KBSM63metaG_FD_64674 | JGI IMG/M metagenome (GOLD analysis project Ga0070677, IMG submission 64674) | Miscanthus rhizosphere microbial communities from Kellogg Biological Station, Michigan, USA - KBS M6-3 metaG | ecosystem: Host-associated > Plants > Roots > Rhizosphere > Soil ... | reverse complement strand
TATCCGGACGCAGGCCCCACCTGGCACCCGGGGCGATCGGCAACGCTGAGGCTTGGTCCCAAGACAATCGTCGCTGCATTCGGCGAGCTGCACCCGCGGCTCGAAAAGCTGCTCGATGCCCCGGAACGAGCGGTTGCCGCCGAAGTCTTTCTCGATGCCATTCCGGCCCCGCGCTCCAGCGGTCATGCGCGACCGATCTATACGCCGCCCGTCCTCCAGCCGGTGACCCGCGACTTCGCCTTCATCGTTCCATCGGACGTGCCCGCGGACAATCTCGTCCGGTCGATCCGCGGCGCCGACAAGCAAACGATCATCGCCGCGCGCCTGTTCGACCGCTTCGAGACCACGGAAGGCCTCAGCCTTGCCGTGGAAGTCACGCTGCAACCGGGCGAGAAGAGCTTCACCGAGGCAGAGCTGGCCGAAATCTCCAAGCGGATCGTTCACGCTGCCGAGAAGCTGGGCGCGAAGCTACGGAGCTAGTTCCAGCGCATTGATTGCTGCGTGGACGCGCGCCTCGATCTCGTCGCGTTTCAGCCCGGCCGGGATCGGTTCGCCGATCAGAAAGCGAACCGTTCCGCTGCCCTTTGGCAGGTTGCGGCCCCAGAAGCGCCCGCTGTCCATGGCGACCGGCACCACCGGCATGCCGAGCGCCTTGTATAGCCCGGCAAATCCTGCCTGCAGCGGCGGCGTTTCGCCGCTCCGAACACGCGTTCCCTCGGGATAGATGAGGACCGGACGTCCCGTCGCGACCGCCTCCTTGCCCGCAACCAGCATTTCCCGGAGTGCCTTCGCGCCGGCCTCGCGGTCAACCGGAATGACGCCATAACGCCGCGTCGCCCAACCGAAGCCCGGCAACCGGCTGAGCTGCCGTTTGATCACTACGATCGGAGTGCGCGCGATCCGCATCATCTCCAGCGTCTCGAACATCGACTGATGCTTGACCGCGATCAGGTAGCTGCCGCGCGGGATGGTGCCCTCGACAGCCACCCGCGTACCGAGAAGCCGCACGAACGCGTGATGGGAATCGGTCCAGGCATGCACGACCGAACGGACCTGCTTCGATCCGAACAGGCTCGCCACGAAGCACCCCGCCACGAAGACCAGGGTCGCCGGGTAGAAGACGAGCGCGTAGACGGCGGCGCGGACGGCAGACATCAGACGTCGAACCAGACGGCCGCGCGGCGAAGCAGATATTTGTTGTACTCGGAGAACAGGGTCGTGAAGCCGGGCTCCGTCCGCACCGCGTCGTGCACGATGTCATATTTGCCGCCCAGGACCCGATCGAATTCATAGGCGGCCCGCCGCATGTGCCAGTCGTTGGTGATCAAGCGCACGGACTTGTATTTATGCCGCGCCAGCCAGCGCTGGGCTTCTTCCGCATTGGAACGCGTATCGACGGATTCGCTGCCGAGATCGACACAGCAGCGAACGAGCCGTCCCTTGGCGTCGAACCTGTTGATCAGATCCTTCTTGGTGACCAACGGATCGGCTCCGGCAATCAGCACCCGCTTCGCGTTGCCGCTTTCGAGCACCTTCATCGCATGCCCGATCCGGCCGGAGCCGCCGGTGATCACGACAGCGGCATCCGTCCGCATATCCGCCTTTGCCGGCCGGCCAAGCGTCACTCCGAAAAGGATGAAGCCGAGCGCGTAGAGAAGGATGAGGAAGGAGAAGAAGCGGGCGATCATATGACCTTGTGCAATGCACTGAGCACCGCGAAGCGCGCAACAAGCGTGGCAAGCATCACCGCTGCGACCGGCAGCATCGCGAGCAGCAGAAAGTCGCTAGCCCGCAGCGGCGGACCTCCGGCGAGGTCGCTCGCCATGGCCAGACCTCCCCCGCCGATCAGGAGCAGTGCGGCAGCGGCAAGCGCTCCGCCGATGAGCGAGCCGACCATCGCATCAAGCGCGATTTTGCGCTGGAACAGCAAAGCGACCTGCTCGTCCGTCGAGCCGATGCCGTGCATGACCTCGATCGTCGAACGGTGCGTGTCGAGCGCCCCCCTCGCTGCGAGAACGACCGCAGCCGAAGTCGCGCCAGCCATGAGCAAGACGAGCGCGACGGCCAGCCAGCGCAGGGCGCGGAGCGATCCCAGCAGCGGCTGAACCGTTGCCTGCTCCGCGATGAAACGAGCCCCGGGAACCCCTCGGGTGAGCAGAGCAGCGATGCGGCCTGCATCCGCATTGGGAGCCAACTCCAGATGGATAAGCGCCGGCACGGGCAGGTCATCGCCCAGGCCGCCGGGCCCAAGCCATTTCTCCAGCGTTTCGCGCATCTCACCTTCGGAAACCGCCTCGGCGCCGATCACTCCTGGGGCGGATCTCGAAGCGCGCAACGCAGCTTCAAGCTTGCCCGAGCCCGCATCCGGCAACTGCAGGACGTAGCGGTGCTCGACCGCGCCGGCGACCACGCCGGCGGCATTGGCCAGCGCCAGGCCCGCAGCCGCGACGATCATCATCGCGAAGGTCATAATCGCGATCACGTAAGGCGTCGGCCCACGGAGGGTGCCGCCTGGAAGGAGCCGGCGCTCGGCCTCCGTGCCGGCAAGGAAGGACGCGTTCATCGGACCTGCGCCGTTCCAAGCGGGGGATTGCGGAGGCTCCCCGTCGGATCCGTCAGCGAACCTTTCTCGAGACGGATCAACTGCGCGCCCGGCGTGCGGGCGATGAGGCCGACGTCGTGGGTCGCGACGACGACGGTCGTGCCAAGCCGGTTCAGCGCGGTGAACAGGTGGAGCAGGCGCGCGGCCATTTCCGCGTCGACGTTTCCGGTCGGCTCGTCGGCGACCAGCAGCTCCGGCTGACTGATGACCGCTCTTGCGATCGCGACGCGCTGCTGCTCACCGCCAGACAGCGTCGGAGGCCGCGCGCTCGCCCGGTCGGCGAGCCCAACCCAGGCGAGCATCTCGCGCACGGGCCCCTCGAGCTCCGCGTCGCTCTTTCCCGTAATCCTCAACGGCAAAGCGACATTGTCGAACGCCGAAAGATGCCGGATCAGGCGGAAATCCTGGAAAACCACGCCGATCCTGCGGCGGTAATCGGGAAGCACATCGCGCGGGGCATCCGTCAGATCCTGGCCGAAAAGCTGGATCCGCCCTCTGGTAGGTCGGCGCGCGAGGTACAGAAGCTGCAGAAGTGACGTCTTGCCCGCACCGGACGGGCCGGTCAGGAAATAGAAGCCGCCCCTTGCGAGCCGGAAATCGAGGTCGCGCAGGACCTCGGCACCCGTGCCGTAACGCAAACCAACGCTGTCGAATTCGACGATAGCCGACAGAGGCCCGCCCCTCCTTGTCTGGCAGCTTTTTGCATGCGCCCGCTGCCTTGCCAATGGCCGCGCATTCCTGTTTACCCTTTGCAAACGACGGGACGAGTGTTGCGCATGATCCTGACCTGCCCCTCCTGCGGGACACAATATGTCGTCAAGGACGGGGCCATCCCCCCGTCCGGCCGCCAGGTCCGGTGCAAGGCCTGCCAACACAGCTGGCGCGAATTCCCACCCGCAGAAGAGGTGCCGCAGGAACCCCTCGCGGAAACCGAGCCTGCGGAGACCGTCGAACCTCAGCCATCAGCCGAGCCGATCGAAGAACCCCGGGAGGAATTCGCCGCGCCGGACGCGCCGGCCGACGAATATGCGGAGGATCCGCTGCCCGAGGAGGGGGAGCAGGTTTCCGCTTACGAGCGCGACGAGCCGCTCGCCGAGGAACCGAGTCCATCGCCGATCCCGCCCGAGGCGGACGTCGTCGGTCTTGCCGAAGCCGCGCCGTCGCACCGGCTGGAATGGGTTGAGGAAGACGAGGATTTCAGCCCGTTCGCCCCCCGGGAGCCGGAGGAAACGAGATCCCGCAGCGGAATCATTCTCGCGGCCGTCGCCGTGCTGCTCATCGCAGCGATCGTGGCAGGACTCTGGTTCCTGGCGCCGATCGAGTGGCGTCAAAGGCTAGGGATCGCCGAAGCCGGCGAGACTCCGCTGCAGCTGATGATGACGCACAGCGACCGAACGCAACTCGCAAGCGGCAATGAGTTTCTCAACATCAGCGGACGGATCATCAATCCGACGGACGTTCAGCAGAAGGTGCCGCCGATCCATGCGCAGCTTCACGACGGTTCGGGCAAGGTCGTCTATAAATGGACGATACCGCCGCCGATGAAGACGATTCCGCCCGGGGGGAGCGCGAGCTTCAACAGCGCAGAGCTGAACATCCCGCCGGCAGCGCAGGAGCTCACCGTCACCCTGGGTGAACCGAAGGCCTGAAGCTTCAGTAGAATTCGACCAAGGATGCGCGACACAGCGTGCCGTCTCGCTCGCGAAGACTCGTTTGCCGAGTGAGGCTCGCCTCATAGCTCGTTGCTTCGCGGAAGCGGATTTCGGTGGCGCGCACGATCCGCACCATCGCGAGCGCAGGCTGAGCAACCGACACGCGCGGGACGGTCTCGACGGGCGCCTGAGCGAGAGCGACAGCGAGGAAAAACGGCAGCATGCCGCATAGCTAAACGCGGCAGGGGCCAATGGTAAACAGGCGCTTAAGAATTCGTCCCGACGCGGGACGAAACGCCGCCGTTGCACGGCCTCGAATGACTTGCTAGAGGCGCGCGCCTACCGGGATTGCGGTCACCGATCGCCTCCCCATCTTCATGACGTGCGGTCGTGGCGGAACTGGTAGACGCGCAGCGTTGAGGTCGCTGTGGCCGAAAGGCCGTGGAAGTTCGAGTCTTCTCGACCGCACCAACGACAAGGTCAGAGCCCGGCAGGCCGAGGCCGCGCGCGCACGTTCTGCTTTTGATTATCAGTACGGAAGGCGAAGTCGCCCGAGACGACTTTTCTTAATCGGCCGACGCGATCTGTGGGATCGGGGTGACGGGAATCGATCCCATCCGCTCCGTCGAGCGGTCTTCGGTGACCTCGGCCGTCGCGTTCAGATCCGGGAGAATCTTCGCGGCTGACGCGGACGCCTCGGCGACGCGGACGGTGTAGCGGCCATAAGCAACCCGCTCGAACAGGAAGTAACCGTCATAATCAGTCTGGGTGGTCGCGATGACCCTGCCCTTTTCGTCAACCAGCTCGAGCGACAGGCCTTCAAACCCGATTCCGCCGCTCTTCACCACGGCGCCTTCGATCTCGCCGCCGCCGACGAGGCCGATTTCCACGTCTGCAGGCACGCCCGGACGCGGAACGACGACCTGGAGCGCCTTCTTAGGCACGAGATTGGGATCACCCAGGCTGCTGGGGTCAACTCCGACCGCTATCGGCATGTACGTCGCGAGACCTGCCACCAAAGCCATTCCCCGGTCGTCGGTCGGTTTCGCCGCGACCCGAGTGCCGGTGGTGATGAAGGCTCCCTTTTCGAACGGTTCGGACGGATCTCGAACACCGTTGTCGTTGCGATCGCGATAGACACGCGCCCGAACTGCGCCTGCCGCCGCGAGCGGCTGACGCGACAGGTTCAATCCCCGGCCTGAATCGAGCGAGAAGTTCATGTTGAACCCGACAGCGACGGAACCGTCGGTCGCGGCCTCGCCGGTAATGGACAGCGCCATCGTGTCGATTCGCCGGACGTGCGAAATTCGCGCGCGTGCGCGCTTTGCCGCCGCCTCGTAAGCGACGGCGCCTTCCCAGTCTACGCGTTCGCTTGCGGACCAATAGGCGCTGAGCTCCGCAGCACGAAAGCGCGCCTCGGGCGCGACCTCCATGGTGCTGGAGCCTCGCAGGCGCACGTTGCCGATCCCGCCGGATCCTATGAGCGAGACCTCCAGCTGGCCCGGCGGCGAAAGTCCGCTCGCGAATTGCCGCCGATATCTAAGGTCCGTCGCGAGATTGAATCGGCGTATTGTCGTGGACAGACGCGCGGCCGCCTCAAGCTGGCTCGAGGAATTGGCATATTTGGTAAGCCTCACATCGGAATGTGCGGCGATGAAGGTCCGGCCGATGCTGATCGGGGTATCCGCCGAGAGCCTGACGTCCTTCAGCGATCTCCGGGGCTGCCCGTCGAGATGGAAATTGCTGGCAACGACCGCTTCTCCATTCACATTCACCTTGCCGAACTTCGCGGCAAACTGAGCTCGCGCGGCTCGCCCCCCTCCGTTTTCCCATCCTCCCGCCAACTCGACGAGGGCGGGGCCGATCGATCGGCGCACCGAGCCCTCGACAAAGGTGACCCGCTCATCTCCGACCAGCATCGCACGGGCTATCGCGCCTACGGAGGTCCTCTCGTCGACGCCATGCTCCAGCGAAACCGCCGCCTGTACCTTCGGAAGGAGTAGAGCCTCGACGGATTCACGGAATGCGACGACATCGCGTTCCGGCTGGTTCACGCCCGCCCAATACCAGGTCTTTCCGGGTGGAACGTTCTCCTGGCCGACGTTGACCATCTCCTCTCGAGTGCGGATCTGACCCTGGGGGCCATAGAGGACGATGCTGATCTGATTCTCGCCGTACAGAAGCTGCACGTCTTCAAAGGCATAGCGCCCGGACGTCGGCCGGGCGAAAGCGAGCAGCTCGCCATTGCGATAAAGCTCGGCTTCCCAGCCTATGGGCAGGTCACCCTCGAATCGCGTCTTGTCGAAGGCAGTGGGATTGAACAGCGGTCTGTTGGTGACCACCGCGCCGCGGCCGCTCACCCCGGTGCCCCCGAGGCCGATATCGAGGCCCTCAACGTCTCCGAGGCCGAAATGCGTAGCCCGCAGGGGGCCAAGCAGTCCGGCCTCCGGATCGGACCTGTACGCGTGCAGTCTGAGCCTGTCAGGAACGCCCTTTCTGTCGGTCGAGATCTGCGCGTCGTAGGACAGGCGCGCGATTTCGCCCGCGGCATAAATGGATGAGCCTCTATCGACCCTCATGCCGTCGCGAGCGCGATACGTGACGCCGCCGCTGACCACGAAGTCGAGCGCCGGCGCTCTCCACATGCGATAGGGCAATTTGACCTGCGGCAGCGTGCTGAGGTCGAACCTGGCAGGCTTGATCTTTGCCGCCCTCTTCTCCCGCTCGATCGCAAGCTCGACCGGCAGCTTTGCTTCGGATTCAAGCATCAGGGCCGACGCATTCGTCTTCGGCTTCACGCCGATTCCGAACCATTTCGCAAGCGATGCGCTCTCGACGCACCATCCCTCCCCCGTTTCCCGGATAGTTCCCTTGGGAATATTTTCCGTGGTTTTTCCATATGTTACGACACCAACGGAGGCATCGATTGATATCCTGTGCTCTTCCTTGAAGGCCCAGCCGACGGCTTTCTTCGCCGCCAGGTCGATCTTCATCGGCACGTCGAGGGCATTGAGGAAATCGCCGAAGACGACGCAGGTGCCCTCAGGGGTCTGATAAGCGCGTACGCCGTCGCCCAGACGCAGGCTGCGCAGGTGCACGTCGAGAAGGAACTGAGTATCCGGGTCGGCGACCCAATTGTCGGCAACGGGCGTGGCTGCGGGCGCGCTGACGGCGCCGGCGCAACAGAGGCCGAGCAGGGCAATGACCCCGAGCTTTCTGCCCGTGCCGAGCATCCGCCTGTCCCGCTACAGCTCCAGCGGCCTAGTTGAGGACCGCGTCGGCCTCGGCGATGGTCAGCGGGCCGTTTTCGCTCGGTTCGACATACTGAACCGTGACACGGCCGGTTGCGGCAGACGCATACTGGTCTTCCACGGGGATCGTGACTGCGCGCTCGTTGACCTCGGTATACACGGCGACGCCGCGCTGAAATGCGATCGGGTCCTTGATTCCCGCCTTCATCACGCGGACCTCGCCATAGGTCGAACGGGCGCCGTTGCGAGTCAGCTGCAGGCTGACGGCGGGCTTTCCGTCCTGCCGGGTCAGCTTGACGTTGGCGATGGCGGCCTTGGCCTCGAGGTTTCCGAAGCGCGCAATGACCGGAATGGTAACACCGTAAATCGTCGTCAGCTTGAATGAGATGCCCTTCTGCTCCTTGGGCGCCGCCTCCACGGGTGTGGGCGGAGGAACGGCGCGGAAGAGCAGGTGAACGCGATACTCGCCGTCGGGCAGATCCTTCGGCGCCCTGGCGGCGATGCGGATCGACTGCGGCTCGCGCGGAGCAAGGGTCACACGCCGCGGCGCATACATGATGAGCGACTGGGCCAGCTTCTCGGCCGCGCTCGGATCGGCGACGTCGTTCAGCATTCCGTCCGGGGTCATCCGCCGAAGCTCGACGGAGACGCGATAGGTCGCGACCTCCTCGCCGATATTATTGAGGATGATTTCGGTGCCGCGGCTTCCGTTGAGCACAACGCGCGTCGGCGCGACCAGCAGATCGCCAACTCCTGCCTGAGCAGAAGGCGAAGCGAGCAGCAGCGGAACAAGCAATGCGGCGCGGGCCGCAAGACGGTGAAACGGCATCGATGGTGACTCCCCTCGGGTTCGTGGAGGAGAATTCACCCAATTTGGTTGATATTCGGCTAACCATCTCGCTTCGCAGCGATCAGACAGCAAAAAGGGGCCGCGGTGCACCGCGACCCCTCTTCTGCAATCGGCCGTTAACGGCGGAAGCAATCAATAATCGACAGTGACGTCGATGCTTCCGGTGAAGGTGCCGTCGACGGTACCCGCGACAATGTCGATTTCACCGCCGATGGCGAAGCTGGCCGTTCCCGTGCTGGACAGGGTTGCGTTGGACGGTCCCGTCGGACGGAAAGCCATGTTCGGGCCACCGTTTGATCCGGTCAGAGTGCTGGCCGTCTTGATGACCCGCACAAGCTGGTTGTTCGTGCCCGTGACGGTGTACGTCGGAACCGAGGTCACGTCGGTGCCGCAAGTCAGTTCGCCGCCACCCAGGGTGGTGCAGTCGCGAACGTTCAGGTTGCTCAGGCTCACGGTGCGCAGAGCGGTGACACCCGCCGACGGAATCACGATCACGCCGAAGTCGAGAAGCGTTCCGTTGTGCGAGAGGCTGAGCGGCTTCACGACACGAGCACGCGCCGTAGCGGGCGTGGTGGCGCCGACCGCAGCAGCGGCCGGCGTGGCGATGATGGCCGTAGCCGCAACGGACGCGGCCAGGCACGTCATACGAAGGAGTTTCGTCATTTTACTATCCCCACTTGTTCCGAACCAAATGATCTGCCGGCTGGCCGACCGCTGGTCCGCTCACCCGTGACTGCCGCATTAACCCCATGCGATTACGGGTTGCTTCAGGGGCATGGTTACCGGAACGGAAAGAATTCAGTCCGTTTCGGAGGTTTTCAGAGATACTCAACAGTAAGGGGAAGGTCGCCGCGGAAGTCTCCGTCGTTGCTGCCGCTCAGACGGATTCGTCCACCGAAACGAAACCTCAGATTTCCGGCCGAATCCAACTTCGGCGCGCCGGAAAGATCGGTGACCATCTCGTCGATCGTGATTCGGCCCCCGCTCATTGAATAGAGTTCGATTCGCTCCGGAAGGTCGATCCGTATGGGGCGGCCCGGCTCTCCGCGTACGAAGGCCTCACCGACCATTGCGCGCAGACCGATCGCTTCCACGGATCCGCTGACCTGCCGCGTACCATCAGGAAGCAGCGTAGCGCTCCCTTCGCCGGCGCCGCTCACGATCAGGCGGTCGAAGTCGAGCGCGGCCTCGATCTGCAAGTCGATCTTGGTCTCAGCGCCCTCCTGCACGGGAGCGGTCGTCGGCGTCTCGCAAAGTCGGCATTGAGCGCGCGCGGAAGGGGCCGCCGCCAGCAATGCCGCCGCAGCAAGTCCCAACGCCAAAAGCGCAGTGCGCGCAACCATGGAACTGACTGCTATTGGGCAAACCTCAAAACAGGGTTAATCCAGCGTCAACCTGCCACTCGGCAAAGGCGCACGCTTGTCCCCCGACCCACGAGTTTCTATCCGTCGAGCCAAGATGGCCCGCGCCGACCCCAAACCAACCCGCAGGCCGCTGGCCACCGCGTTCAAGGCTTCCATTTACGTCGCGCTCATCGCCCTTCTGGCGCTGATCGTTGCGGTTGCCGTCGCCTACGCGAACCTTCCCAGCTATTCGGACCTGTCGAAGCGTTCCGACCTCGGACAAATGATCCGCGTGCGCGCGGCGAACGGCGCCGTGCTGGTGAACATCGGCCCGAGCTTCGGCCAGTGGCTCTCCTACGAACAGATACCACCCGAGATGCGCGCCGCGATGATCGCCGTCGAGGACAAGCGCTTCCGCTCGCACCTCGGCGTTGATCCGGTCGGCGTCGCGCGCGCAGCGAAGGTCCGGATCGACACCGGCCGATGGGCGCAGGGCGGATCGACGATAACTCAGCAGCTCGCCCGGAACATCTTCCTGACCAACAGCCGGACGTTCGGGCGCAAGGTCAAGGAAGCGGTCCTGGCGCTGGCCATCGAGCGCAAATTCTCGAAGAACCAGGTTCTCGAACTCTATCTCAATCGCGTCTATTTCGGGGGCGGTGCCTATGGCATCGACGCTGCTTCGCGGCGCTTCTTCGGTCATAGCGCTCGCACGCTCTCGCTCGGTGAGGCGGCCATCATCGCCGGCCTGGTGAAAGCACCGTCCAACTATTCACCTACCGCGGACGTCGAGGCGGCGCGTGATCGCTCGGAAGTCGTTTTGCAGACGATGGTGACCAACGGCTTCGTCACGCCGGAGCGAGCGGCTCAGGTCGATTCAGCCGCGATCAAGATCCAGCCGACAACCAAAGAGAACAGCGTCCGTTACTTCACGGACTGGGCGCTCCCGCAGCTCGACACCCTGATCGACGAGAGCAGCGAGCCGATCGAGGTTTGGACCACGCTCGATCCGGCGATGCAGAGCGCAGCCGAGCGCGCCATTGCGGCCAACACGCCGCGCAGCGCACAAGGTGCCCTCGTCTCAATCGACCGCGACGGGGCGGTGC
>Ga0070677_10000746_pt1 | contig 10894 bp, 8 predicted proteins | sample KBSM63metaG_FD_64674 | JGI IMG/M metagenome (GOLD analysis project Ga0070677, IMG submission 64674) | Miscanthus rhizosphere microbial communities from Kellogg Biological Station, Michigan, USA - KBS M6-3 metaG | ecosystem: Host-associated > Plants > Roots > Rhizosphere > Soil ... | reverse complement strand
TCCCAAACCGTGGCGGGTCCAAACGAAAGAGATGGATTTCCGGGAAGGTGGTCGTTGGCTATATGCTATGGTTTCTCCTGAGAATGAAACCCCCTCCCGCTTTAGTAAGGCTGAATTTATCGAAATCCAACCCAAGACAAGTTTCACCACAAAGAATTCCTTCAGTGACGGAAATGGAAATCCCATTGATTCGGGTTTTACCTTTTCCATAACCACAAACTCCTTTAAAGCCGGAGCTGAGAAAACCACCGTTCAAATTGCCAAAAAAATGGCAAGCCTTGCCGAACTTGAACAGTTCACTGCAAATGGATATTACAAAGAAGGCACTGCCATGGGATTCCGCAATCTGGATGAATTTTTACTCACCCTGGTCGTTAACAAATGACAAAAAAAATAACGGATACACAAAATCACCGCAAAACAAAAAAGGTCGTTTTAGAACGACCTTTTAATTTATTATTTTATGGGTTAGCTGACTTTCTTCAGATCCTGTAGTCCCATCCCCGTTTGTTTCAGAAATCCAAGGGCTTCTTTTTGCGTCAGTGAAGTTTCTTTTATTTCAGACTTTTTAAAAATGAGGACATTTCCACTCCAGGGATTTGGCGAACCGGGAACAAAAACAACCAGTTCATCATTTGAAATGGACTCAATCAGAAATGCGAGCATCCAACCGTCCACCGGTACCAAAACAACAGGGAAATTTTTTGTGTCGTCAAGGCCGATTGCAGCCTGACCTGCATTTTTTATAAGTTGATAACCTGGAACAATCACCAGAATATTATCCTCGATCCATCGAACAAATGCTTTACCAAAGGCAGATGCTGCTGCCAATCCAAAAATGAAGCAAAGCAGGAACAGTAATACGATGGTGATAATATATGATAAATCAAAAACACGTTCCTGGTTCTTGTCAATAAGGCCTGAAATTTTTTGTGCGAAGGGTTTTAATACAGCAAAGACTTTAGCAAACAAAACAACAAGTAAGGTTAGCGGTACGATAAAGAATATACCACCCTTGATCGTTTTATTGAGGAAATTCATTACGTGTTTCATACAGTTTTATTTTTATTGAAAACAAGTAAATGTTGATGCTTATAAACCCTTATCTCACAAAATGTAATTCTCCATTGGATGTCTTCCTTTTAAATATAAGCTATATTTTAACTATATTAAAATAGGGATTCTACTTCCGGATTAGTTTGATGCATTTTTTGGCGAGGGATTTGTAGATTCTATAGTAAGACTGATTTCACTAACGGTAGGACAACTCTCTGAATTCACTGATAAATGATATTATCAGAAGCTTCGATTTTATGATAATAATGGTCGTATTGTTATCAAATACGCTATTTTTAAAATACTCAAATGATCAGACATGAAAAAATCTAACCATTCCATATTCATTTTCCTGTTGGCAATTGCAGGGCTAACAGCAACCGCATTTATTCCTGTCAATAATCAAAAACCTAAAATTGCCGGTACCTGGGACATGAGTGTTCAATCCAGTATGGGCAATGGCACACCAGTTATGACCCTAAAGCAGGATAATGATACACTAATCTCCGGCACATATAACGGTCAACTAGGCGAAGCTCCTGTCAAGGGGGTCATTAAAGGTTTGGATGTTATGCTTGAATTCAATATCAGTGGTAATATTATCCAATATACAGGTGTTATAGATGGAGACAACATGAAGGGAAAAGTAAAATTTGGATCACTGGGTGAAGGAACTTTCACCGGGAAAAGAAGAGAGTCGACGAAATAAAAATAAAGATTGAAATTAATCCAGCGATTGGTCGCTGGATTTTTTTTGCAGGTAATGAAACTGATTTAATTCACTGATTTAGTCTGTTTTCGGTTTTGTTCCGACTTAACATACTCGGCTACTTCCAGCATTGGTGCAACCCATATTTCCTGCTCGTTTTTCTTCAGATATTGTAAAAACATTCGATGTGCAGGGAGTGAAACATCCAGGCCATTGCCACCTCCTACTCCATGAAAAAGGATGACAAGCAACGATTCTGTTTCGACGGCTTTTTTTACCCATTCAACTAATTGTTCTCCGCTTTGGCCGCTCACCACATAGCAATCAACCTTGTAGAGGTCAATTTCATTTATTCTATGCATTTGATTGTTTACCGCCCTGGCTGCTACAAAATCATTTTTTAATGCATTGATAAATGAAGAATCACCAATCTTCATGTCACCACAGGTAAAGGCAAATGTTCTTTTTTTATTTCCATCCAAAGACTGGAGGAAAACATTTGTCATTCTGATTTCATCAATCATTCTCTGAACCGAATATTTAGTGAGATCATATTCTGGTTGCACCCATTCCCTTCCCACCCCACCGTTACAGGGATGAAATAAAGTATGATTTCCAAGTTCATGTCCTTTGGGTGTCAGTTTCTTCCATTCATTTAATCTTAACTGAATTGAGCTTGAATATGCAGTGATATAAAATGTTGCTTTTAATCCCAGTGAATCAAGAAGCGGCAAGGCATTATCAAGATGCTGATCTATAGCATCGTCATAAGTAATTACAACTGCTGCTTTTTTCCCTTTCCAAACTTTTGCAGATTGTGAGTTGGCAGAAAGAATGAATAGAAAATTTGCCAGAATTATTATACTGATCTTCATTTTAATAATATTACTGTGGTTTTTTTTCATAGTGCAGAAAACTACTGGCCCATGGAATAAAATATTTGAAATTGGGAGCATCTGTATGTCCACCATCATGCTGCCGCCATGCAAGTTCGCCATTCAGCAGACCAGTTTGTACAGGAGGCATTTTTTCGGTTAAATATTCATTAGAGACCCCGAGATCTTTTGCTCCTAACAATGTAAATACTGAACCCGCTGCGACAGTTGCCATATAACTACCTGTTTGATCAAGCCATTTTGCATCTCCTTTTTCGGGAATTCCATAACTGATGAAAGTCAGTCGTGGCGCGGCAAGAGCAATCAATTCATGCGAATCCACAGGAAGGTCACATCCTGTTTTTGTTCCAAATCCTGATTCTGCAGAACCATATTTCATATAATTTCCTGCCATCCAATAATATTCTCCTCCAGTCAGGCTTTCTACCGCTTCCCCATAAACACGACGATGTAATGTTGCTCCTCCTTTACCTGAAGAACCGATTAGTCCTACTGCAAAACGTTGTTCAAAAGCGAGCGTTACCAAAGCTGCTTTACCATATCGCGATACTCCTTCAATTCCAACTTTTTTTGCATCCACTAAACTATCCGTTTCTAAATAATCCAATCCACGTGCTGCACCCCATGACCATGCACGCAGAGCTCCCCAATCATCTGGCTTACGAGTTTGTCCTTTATTAACTAACCCAATAATTCCTCTTGTGAGCCCTGCTCCATTATCTGCCTGAATGCTACCAGGATCGATTGTTGCATAGCCCCATCCCGCTGCAAGTAATTGTTCTGTTGGAGGAAGATCACCAGCTGGTGGAGGTGCAAAGAAATTTGGTCCTGCTAATCTTGTGATGGGTGAATATGCTGGATATCGGTCGAATATTGCTTTTAATGAAGAATCATTTTTTATCATCAACTCCTTAAAAGCATTATTCAGTTTCTCCATATCTGCAGGTGAAGGCTGTGCTGGTGCCGGAAAAGAAGGAAATCCAAACATCATTAAAACCGGTACCGGTCCTTTTACATTAGTTGGAATAACGAGGATCATATTTATGTCCACGTTGATAAACGGGTACCCACTATTATCAACATGTCCTACCAATTGTTTTACAATAGCCGGAGTCCGACCAATAAATTCCTTATCCGTAATTTTTACTTTCCAGGTAACCTTTGGAATATTTTTCGGCAACCGTCCATACATTTCTCCTTCAATGTCTTCCACAATTTCAGGTCGACGTTGTTTCCACCATGCATCCGGACTGGTTATTTTTTTCCCGTTTTTTGTGGTCAGTACATCTGGTAATTGTGGACAAGGATTTGCCAAAGATTCATCGTAATTGGCATGATTAGGCGCATTAGGGTCTCCACTCGGACCTGGTCTCAATTTTTTAATACCCAATTGCTGCATCATATTCTGACTATCCTCCTGTGCAGATAATGTCAGGAGCTTTGGATACTTACTGCTATCTATAGTTGTAGTTTGTGAAATAACAGCGTTACCAAAAGATAGGAATCCAAGGCAAAAAATTAAATATTTCATTGGCTAATTCAGTTATAGAAAAATGCAGGATATTTTTATTGATCGGTTCTGAATGGTGAAGCTGGCAAACCTTCTTTGTTATACAGATTGGGATTAACCGGATTATCGGCCCATGAATACCGGACATAAAGAGGCTTGAGAACAGAATCATTCCATACAATAATTTTATTGTCCTCAATTCTGGCTTTTGCCCACACGAATTTTTTATCTGCTCCTGCGATGGCAAACTCCGCGGGCGCTTCTCCATCTTTTGTAGTTAAGCCGGAACCTATATGATCAAATGATAAATTAATTTGATTGCCTTTAATTTCTGAAGACCTGAATATCGGGCCGGAATAAACAATACTGTCTCCATAAACAATTTTTTCAGCAGCAAGTGCCAGGCGTTCCCCAACATCTTTTTTATTATCTGGATGAACATCATTCCATTCGCCCAGATCAATGGCAACAACCATTGCTGTATTTGGAACCGACAATGATTTAAGTTGTGACTCCCTCAACATTGCCCATTGACTTTCTGTAGGCAAATAGTTATACTCCATAAATCCGGGCAACTGCACATATAAAAAAGGGAGATTTTTTTGCTTCCATTTAGTCCGCCAGTCAGCGATCAAGGCCGGTTGAATCTTTGCATATTCTTCTGCTATGCCGGTACTACTCTCACCCTGGTACCAAAGAATCCCTTTTATTGAATAATTAATAACCGGAGCAACCATTGCATTATACGATGCAGCTGGCTGGTTCTGTGCATTAATGCCTCCACCGCCGTTTCCTGACCGGGGCATATAAACTTCTCCCACTTTATATTGCCAGTATCCTTTCAGATCTATTGTATCGTTTCCGGTAAATAAACAATATGGTTTATCGGGAACAAATCCTCCTTTTCCTGAATTGTTGGTCACCCTCACAACAAAAATATTTTTACCTGCTTTCAAAACATCTGCAGGTACATTATACCTCCTTTGTGGATACAGGTAAGTTGTTTTTCCAATCTCCTTTCCATTAATATATAATACATCAGCATCAACAATTCTTCCCAGGAAAACTTTTGCGGGTTTTCCTGTCATTGATGCGTTGATGTCAATTTCTTTTCTGTACCAAACCACGCCATTCAGGTCTTTGATTCCCTGGTCTTCCCAATAACCGGGAACATTAATGTTATGCCATGCTTTTGGGATATAATTTGTTTCAGACCATTTTGGATTTTCAATTAATCCCTGATCCTGCATAGGAGATGTTCTTCCTGCATTTGCTTTGCTACTGAGACCATTTATATATGCTGTATCCTTATTCTTTTGAACTGTCGACAAAAAAGTCGGAAAGTCTTTAAGTCCTTCTTCACTCATCCAGGCTTCGATTGGCGTGCCACCAACACTTGCATTGATGATGCCGATCGGAACATGGTATTTTTCATATAGTTTTTTTGCAAAGAAATAAGCAACACCGGAAAATGGTCTCACTTCCTCGCCGACTGCTTTTTTCCAGGAACCGGATGGAAAATCATTTTTTGGAGCTTCCAGGTTTGCCACTGTAGGAATAACAAATTGCCTTATCTCCGGATAATTTGCAGCAGCTATTTCTCTGGCATAAGTTATATCGTGAATATTCAACTGGTGCACCATATTACTCTGCCCGCTACAGAACCAAACATCGCCAAATAGTACATCTTTTATAGTTAGGGTATTCGTTGCTGTTATAGTTAAGGTATAAGGTCCTCCTGCTTTTACCGGATTTATCAATACAACCCAGGATCCGTCAGTTCCGGTCTTTGTTTTGTATGATTTACCGGCAATTTTTATGGTGATTTTTTCACCGGCTGTTGCCCATCCCCAAATTTTCAATTTAGTATCGCGTTGAAGCACCATCCCATCACTGATCAATTTCGGCAGACTGACTTCAGCATGCAGTCCACAGAAAGATGACAACAAAAAGAAAAATGTGAGGATAAATAATTTCATGTTAGTTTTCTTTTGACACGAACTGTGTACTGCCGTACCGGTCCAATTCAAATCCCTCCACTTTTCCGGAACTTAATTTAAATTTTATATTTAGGAATTCCGATGTAGAATAAAAATTATTTTCAGTAGCCGCATTTAATCGATAAGATCCTCCACTACTGTTATTTAGCCTGAGTTTGTTGTCGCTGATCACAATTTCTGCTCTTCGTCCATCCGGCAGAATATAATTTCCTGTAAATTTTTTTAACTCGGAAACATCGACCGCAAGATCAGGTCGCTGAAATACAAACTGCAAACCCCTGCTAAATGTTTCGGTTTTGGTACCTGAATGTCCAGTATTTTCTAAAACTTTAGATTTGATCACCACATTTTTATATTGCTGTTCGCCCAGGTAAGCCGACATTTTCTCAAAAATAGTGCGACTTGATTCTACATCGCCAACAGTTAGATACAGCCGGACTGGCCTTTGCGGTATTTTTTTTGCAAACTCCTTTTCATATTTATACAACACTTCATTGTCCCAGCCAATAGCAGGGCTGGCGGCTACATATCCGTCAAACATTTCTGTATGGGTAAACATCGCATACATCACAATAAGTCCGCCGAGTGAACATCCCATGATGGTGCGGTTATTATTATCGGCTTTATAGTTATTCTCAATAAAAGGGAAAGCTTCATTTTTCATAAATGAAAGAAACCCATCAACACCACCACTCTGCGCAAGTCTTTTTTCTTTTGTTGGTGTATAGTCTCTCGCTCTCAGACTATCAGCATTCGGTTTGCTACCACCCCAGGTTATTCCAACAAGGATCAGTTCCGGAATAAATCCATCATAGTATTGTTGTCCGTAAATGGATTTCACCAGCGGAAAATCCCACTGCGAATCCATCAGGTAAACAACAGGATATTTTTTATTGCTGTTTTTATATCCACCCGGCAATAATATCTGCAATTCATAGATTTGACCCGGGACCTCATTTGAAGTAATGGTCCTTATTTCACTACCCGGAATAGTAACAGCTGGGAACTGGCCATTGACATTTATCGTTATCAATATGATAAATATGATGAAAACTATTTTCATTAATTCAATTATTTATAGGGATCGATGGTCTTTATCCTGCCTTCACTATCATAGTTTATCTCTGTTAATTTCACACTTCGCAAATGTGTAACTCCCTTGCTCAAACTGCTGTCGTGATAAAATAGCCACCATTTACCATTGAATTCACAAATGGAATGATGTGAGGTCCAGCCCACAACGGGATTTAAAATTCTCCCACTATAAACAAATGGTCCGTAGGGATTGTCGCCTATTGCATAACATATATAATGGGTATCCCCTGTTGAATAAGAGAAATAGTATTTCCCATTATACTTATGCATCCAGGATGCTTCAAAAAATCGTCTGTCATTGTCCCCTGCCAATAAAGAATTCCCCTGTTCATCCAATATGGTTATTTCCCTTACAGTTTCAACAAACTCCTTCATGTCGTCCGTAAGCATTGCCACCCTTGTACCTAATGCAGCTTCATCCGGTAGCGGTTCTTTATTTTCGGAATTATACTCGTTATTCCGGTATGATTGCAGTTGTCCGCCCCAGATACCACCGAAATACATATAGAATTTATCGTCATCATCCCTGAATACAGCCGGATCGATGGAATAACTGTTTCGTATAGCCGTAGGTTCCGGGATAAAAGGCCCTGTCGGTTTATCAGAGACCGCTACTCCAATTTGAAATATCCCGTCTGCTCTTTTTGCCGGAAAATATAAATAATAAGCCCCTTTTTTAACAGCAGCATCAGGTGCCCACAACTGTTTTTCAGCCCAGGGAATATCATTCACATGTAATGCCACTCCATGATCAACCGGTTCAGCTTTGGGATCAGTCATAGAAATTACATGATAATCTTCCATCGCAAAATGACTTCCAAGATCATCAAATGGGACTCCCGCGTCAATATCGTGTGAAGGATAGATATAGATCATTCCATCAAAAACATGGGCCGACGGATCTGCGGTAAACATGTGTTTTACCAAAGGCTGCGAAATGGCCTTGTTATTCAACTCATCGAAATCAATATGTTCAATACTGTCTTCAGGCATATTTTTATTTTAATTTCAAACCGGAATTGAAAGATTCAATTTTCTTCTTTGTTCTAATTCATTTTCAATTGTCAATTCCATTTTTTTACTGATCTCATACCAGAATAGCATTCCGGCTCCAAGTATAAAGATCAGTCCGGGATAAATACTCACCGACATTTTAATACCTGAAACCGTTGCTGCTGTTTGATCCGGCACTTCAGCGACGTATCCATATTTTGCCAATAATCCAGCACCGATGGCTCCTCCAACGCTCAAACCTATTTTCAAACCGAATATCATCGCCGAAAAAATAATGGCAGTTGCCCTCCTGTTATTTTTCCATTCACTGTAATCTGCAACATCAGCTATCATTGCCCATAAAAGCGGAATAGTTACGCCATATAAAAAACCATGAAATATCTGCGTTACAAATACAGCTCCAATAGCATCGGGAGCATAGAAATTAAACATTACCAATGACAGCGCAGAAAGAAAAAGAAACAATCCAAAAATATTTCTCTTTCCAAACCTGTCTGCCAGCGGCTTTGAAAACATTATACCAACGATCATAAAAATAATTCCACCAGCATTAAATAAACTGTTGGCTGAAGTGGGCGCATCCTTAGGCCATTGGAATTCCCCTAATCCCATCCCTGTGATCGTACTATTAAGTCCGGCAATGAAATTATTGAAACCGATATTCTCTAAGAAGGCCGCCTGAGCAGCTTCATTAAGATAGTATTTGAAATAATAGATGTACATACCTCCCTTTAAAGCCAAAGTGATAAATACCAGGATGGTCAATGCCAGCATAATCAACCACGGTTTATTCTTTGACAGATCTTTCAGGTCAGTTAAAACCGATGATTTTTCCTCCTGTGCAGGTAGAATTCTTTCCCTGGTAGTAAGAAATGTGATGATGAAAAAAATAACACCGGTAATAGCAAAGAACAACATGACTTTTTCAAAGCCGACAGCTTTATCTCCATGTCCCAATGAAAGTGCAAGAGGCAGCAACAATGATTGAATAATAAACTGCGCAATCATCACTGCTACAAAACGATAGGAAGATAAACTGTTGCGTTGCTTCATATCTCCCGTGATTACACCACTCAGTGCAGAATAAGGTAGATTATTAGCCGAGTATATGATCACCAGAAGAAAATAAGTTATAAAAGCATAAGCGACTTTACCGGTTTCGCTGAAGTTTGGAGTAGAAAAAGCCAGTAAGGATATTACACCAAATGGAATGGAGGTCCATAATACCCATGGCCTGAATTTTCCCCAGCGTGTGTTGGTGCGATCAGCAATTGCACCCATAATAATATTAAAAAATGCGCCAAAAAATCCTCCAATAAAAATTATTATGCTTGCCGTTCCCGCAGGAATTTTATATACGTCTGTATAGAAATAGGCCAGGAAAGTCATCAGTGTCTGGAAAATAAGGTTTGCCGCAAGGTCCCCCAGGCTATACCCCAGTTTTTCTAATACTGATAATTTTTGTGCTGTTGATTTCATTTAGATGATTTAATTAAGCTAATATTTGGTTTAGTGTTGTTGAGTCAGTGCTATGATCTTATAGTAAGCAGGTTTTGGTTTATTCTCCCTGTCAAACAATAATGGATAATTGGTTCTGCCCGGAATGGGCCATCCGTTCAGCCATGACTGTCCATCATTTACACCCCAGAATGTAACCCTGCTTATTTTGGCCTTATGTTTCAAAAAAAGTTTAAACAACTCTTCATAACCATTGGTGAGTTTCACCTGCATGGAATCTGGTAAACCTTTAGGGTATGGATTCATCTTTGCATTGTATTCTGCCTTCATGTTCACATCTGCGGCATCACTATCCCAGGGGTTGGGCAATACTCCCAGATCCAACTCAGTGAACATTACTTTAATTCCCAGGGCTGAAAATTCCATAATGCTTGCTTCAATGTCTTTCAATGGAATGTTATATGCCCTCCAGTGTCCCTGTATTCCTACACCATCGATCCTAACACCTGCCGCCTGGATTTTTTTGATCAGAGCAATAGCTCCTGCCCTTTTCAATGGTTGTTCAATATTGTAATCATTATAATATAGTTCAGTATTAGGCGCTGCTTTCTGTGCAAGCCGAAATGCTTCGACAACATAGTCATTTCCGAGTTTTTGTAAAAAGATTGAATTGCGCATGGTTCCATTTTCCTCCAGGGCTTCATTTACCACATCCCAGGAAAAGATTTTACCATCATACCGACCGGCAACTGTAGTGATATGATTTGTGAAAAATTGCTTCACAGAGTCGGCATCCTTCATTCCACGCATAAACAGAGGCAACTGGCTATGCCAAATCAGGGTGTGCCCGTTTACTTTCATGTTATATTTTTTTCCATAAGCCACTATTTTGTCAGCCAGTTCAAAATTGTATACATCCCATTTCGGATGAATCTGTTCGGCTTTCATAATATTCTCCGGCACGATGGCATTGAACTGTTTTTGAATTAAAGCATTAACAACCGGGTCTTTTTCCTCAATCTGGGAAGTATTTAATGCAGCACCTATCAAAAAATCATTTTTAAATGCTTCTTTCAATGTTGGGTTGTCTACACCCAATTGTTTTGAAGGAGCAAAGGCAAATTCAATGATGATGAATGTCGCAATAAGCAGTGGA
>Ga0070677_10000734_pt1 | contig 10929 bp, 10 predicted proteins | sample KBSM63metaG_FD_64674 | JGI IMG/M metagenome (GOLD analysis project Ga0070677, IMG submission 64674) | Miscanthus rhizosphere microbial communities from Kellogg Biological Station, Michigan, USA - KBS M6-3 metaG | ecosystem: Host-associated > Plants > Roots > Rhizosphere > Soil ... | reverse complement strand
CCGGATATCTGAAGCGCCACCAGATAATAATCGACCCCGACACCAGGCGAGAACTCCAGCTCGGAAAGCGGCGGAAAGGCGAGCCAGCCGGTTCGCGCAAATTCGCCGACGAACAGGCTGACGTTGACCAGCAGCGCGCCCGATGCGGTCAGCCAGAAGCTGACGTTGTTCATCGTCGGAAAGGCGACGTCGCGCACACCCAGCTGCAACGGCACCACGAAGTTCATGAACCCAATGACGAACGGCATCGCCACGAAGAAGATCATGATCGTGCCGTGCGCCGAGAATATCTGGTTGTAATGTTCCGGCGGCAGATATCCCTGCGATGCCCCGATCGCCATCGATTGCTGGATCCGCATCATGATCGCGTCCGCGAAGCCGCGGACCAGCATGAGCAGTGCAAGCACGATGTACATGATGCCGATCTTCTTATGATCGGTGGAAGTGATGTAGCCGTGCCAGAGCGCGGGGAACCAGCCCTTGCGCCAGACCCAGATGCCGATGCCGACGATCCCCAGGATCACGACGAGCGAGGTGATCAGCGGGATCGGCTCATCGAACGGGATCGCATCCCAGGTCAGCTTGCCAAACATGCCCTAGCCTCCCGCCGGCGCCGCAGGGGCCTGTTCCGGCGGCGGAGCGGCTTGAGGGAGTTGGAATTGAGCGACGCGGTTCGCGACGATCGCGTCGAACAGACCGGGCGCGACCGCGCCGTAGGTCATCGGCTTCACATAGCTGCTTGGCTTCGACAGCTCGGCATAGGAGGTTGGGTCGAGCGCTCTGCCCTGGCCATGCGCGCCCTGCGCCCACATGGCGAATTGATCGGCCGGCAGAACCTGGGCCTTGAACTGCATGCCCGGGAAGCCGTCGCCGCTGAAATGCGCCGACAGGCCGTCATAGACTCCCTGCCGGTCGGCCTGGAGGTTCAATCGGGTTGTCATCCGCGGCATGGTGTAAATCATCGTGCCGAATTGCGGGACGAAGAAGACGTTCCAGACCGTCGCCGACGTCAGCCGGTAAGTGACCGGAGTTTCGGCCGGAACGACCAGTTGATTGACCGTCGCGATGCCCTGGTCGGGATAGATGAACAGCCATTTCCAATCGAGCGAGACCACTTCGACCTTCAGTGGCGGCTTGGTCGAGGCGAGCGGCTTGCTCGGTTCGAGCTCGTGACTGCTGATCCAGGTAATCCCGCCAAGCAGCATGATGGTCAGCAAGGGGATGCCCCACACCACCATCTCGACCGCGCCCGAATATTCCCAATCGGGAAGATAGGTCGCCTTGCTGTTGCTACGCCGGAACCACCACGCGATGGCGAGGGTAGCAATCATCGTCGGGATGACGATTGCCAGCATGATGGCGGTGGAATTGATAAGGATCGTCTTTTCGGCCTGGCCTACCGGACCGACCGGATCGAGGATGCCGCGGTTACAGCCGGAGGCGAGCATCACCATGGCCGCAAGCAGGCCAGCCTTGCCTGCCGGAAATCGAAGCTCAGCCCTCGACCTTGGCACCATCGACGACCCCTGTTGCTTGTCGTCACCGATGACAAACGGCCTAGGCGCAATTGCGCCGCCAAATCAAGTGAGGGCGATTACCGGCTTCGGTCATTGCTTGCACTGACTCCTGCAGGCCGGGCATCTGTTGCCCAATCGCCGAACCGCAAGGCTAGGCCGCCCAACCAACCATTAATTGCCCGATCGCTCTCGCCAACCGGCGAAGCGGAAGTCGCTGGCCCTACGCATCGGATGCTGCGCCCAACTCGTCGGAGGCATCACCGTGCAAAATCTCGTTCCACTGGCCGCAGCAATATTCCTGCTATTGCTGGTGGGCGGCGGATGCCTGGTCGCGACCCGGCGCGGACCGGAGTTCCTGGGCCACCCCAAAGGTCTCTACGTCCTCTTCTTCGCGGATTGCGAACGTTCTTCATTCCAATCCCCAGGCTTTCGCACCGCGGCCTCGACAGCCCGTTCGATGCACTGTTCTTGACTTCAAGCACGAGCGTGTTGCCCTCACGCGACGCGCCAATCGTCATTGTGACCGGTCCGTCCGATGGTGCCACGGCATGCTTGATGGCATTTTCGACGAGCGGCTGAAGCAGGAACGGTGGAACTCGAGCCTGTTCGCATTCCTCATCAACTTCATAATGGATCGTCAGCCGGTCAGAAAAGCGCACCTGCTCTATATCGAGATACATCTTCTGCGCCTCGATCTCCTTTTCCAGGCTGATCAATTGCTCGCTGTCCGATTGAAGCGAGAAGCGTAGGAAACTCGACAAGTTCAGAACCACGTCCTCCGCCTGCTGCTTGCGATCGAGAGCAATCAAGCCCGACAATGTGTTGAGCGTATTGAACATGAAATGCGGATTGAGCTGGAACCGCAGGGCGCTCAACCGCGCTTCCTGGGCCGTCCGTTCGGCCACATTCAGTTTGTGCTCCCGCTCACGCAGCTCTGCCGTGATGGTCAGCCCGACGTAAAAGGCGCACCAGGCCACATAGACCCAGATAAAGGTCCCGACCGTAAACGCAGTTTGGAGAAGAAGCGTACCGCAGGGCGACGACAGATCGCTGCATTGGCTGATCAGCACGTCCTTGGGACCGAAGCCATACCGCTCCACATAATAGTTGGTACCCGCCAACCAAAGTAGCTCATGCCCTAATGAAATGATGCCGAGCGCCGGGAGCGAGCACAGGAAGGCCGCCAGGAATCGTCTTGGCGGCGCCATTTGGCGGCGCGGAAGCAAATCGGAGATGAGGAGGCATGACGCTGCCCCGGCGCTACAGATAACAAGCCTGATCGCAATTGCAGTATCCGCGCCCAGCGCCAAAGCGCGGAAAACGAGGATGCCCCAGTTCGCTACCCAAATGACCGCCGTAATGGGCAGGATGCTTTGACGCATTCCGCGAAGGGCCGAATCGGGACGAGCCAAGGTTGAGAGCTTGTCCATACTTCTAGCTTAACCGGGCGGTTGCATGAGGCGAGCCATCCATCGGTGAACAGCGCAATTACATCGCCGGAATAGCATGTAACCGCTCAACCCTTCTTTGAAACTCGAAAGCGTCGACAACCCGCTGGCGGCAATTTCTCAACAGATGCCGATTGCCGGGGGAACCCATGCGGAAGGATTGGCATTGGGCCTAACCATGGAGGACAATCCACTCGACTGCCTGGTGATAGGCGGCGGCCCGGCGGGGCTGACCGCGGCGATTTATCTCGCCCGCTTCCATCTCGATGCGCTGGTCGTTGATGGCGGCAAAGGCCGCGCGGCGATGATCCCCTGCACCCGCAATCACGCCGGTTATCCCGACGGCATTTCCGGGGCAGAACTGATCCGGCGCATGAAAGAACAGGCGCAACGCTACGGTGCCAAGATCATCGACGGCACAGTGAGCCGTTTGGAGCAGGACAAGGATAGCGGTTTGTTCGAAGCGGAATGGGGATCGGGCCCGGTCCAGGCGCGCAGCGTGCTGCTGGCCACGGGGGTGACCAATCGTCGCCCCCCCATGGACGAAGAGCTGCACGATGATGCGCTGGCGCGCGGTCAGATCCGCTACTGCCCGATTTGCGACGGCTTTGAGGTAACCGACAAGAAAGTCGGCGTACTGGGCAGCGGCGGCCGCGGCGTCGCCGAGGCGTTGTTCCTGCGCGGCTATACTGCCGACGTTACGTTGATCGCGCCGGACAAGGCGACGAGCGTGTCCGCCGCCGAACGATCGGCGCTGGAAAAAGCCGGCATCGAAACTGTCGACGGACCCGCGGAAGCAGTGGCGATCGCCAATGACAGCATCACCGTCGACACCGCGGAGGGTCATTTCACCTTTGACAGCGTCTATCCGGCGCTAGGCAGCGACGTACATTGCCAGCTGGCCACGATGGTCGGTGCCCGGTTGGGTGACGATGGCTGCGTCGGGGTGGATTCTCACATGCGGACCAGTGTCGAGGGGGTCTATGCGGCGGGCGATTTGGTGATCGGCCTCGACCAGATCAGCAGCGCCATGGGCCAGGGCGGCATTGCCGCGACAACCATCCGCAACGACTTGGCGAAGACGAAGCCGTTGCTCCGGTAATTTACTGTATTGCTATCATAATACACTGCCGATACGCTTGCCGGAAATCGGGAGAGGTTGCGTGCGGAGCTTTTGGCTTGGTTTGATGGCGATCGCGCTGAGCGGATGTAGCAGCGAGCCGCAAGTCGTTACTGAGGGTCCACGCATCATCGCCACGCTTGAGCGGACATGGCCGTTGGGTGACGGCCCCGGCCGGCAGGTCATATTTACCCGCGATGGCGCCCTGCTGGCGTCGGCCGCTGCCACCGGCGAAGTGGTCGTCCGGCGAACATCGGACTGGACGCCGGTATCCAGCCTTCGTCATCCCGGCGGCGCGACCGCGGTGGCCTTCGCGCCGGGCAATCGACTCCTGACCGCTGGCTACGACGGGCTCCTCCGCACCTGGGACCTCGGGAGCGCGCGAGAAGTAAAGCGCTTCGCCGGCGCGGGCGGCCCAATCTGGACGATCGATGTCTCGCCGGACGGCCAGCGCGTTTCCGCTGCTAGCGAAGATGGGATCATCCGCATCTGGCCGCTCGACGGCAGTTCCGCACCGCTTTTTCTGAAAGGCCATCAGCGCAATATCTGGAACGTGCGGTTCAGCTCGAGCGGCAAGCTGCTTGCGAGCGCCAGTTTCGACAAGACGGCACGGATCTGGGATGCGGGAACTGGAAAATCGCTTAGGACGCTCAACGGGCACGAGCAGGCGGTCGTCGGTCTCGACCTCACCACTGATGGACGAACGCTAATCACCGGCGGGGACGATTCCACCATCCGGATATGGCGGACTGCCGATGGAACTCCGCTCAAGCGGATCGATGCAGGCAATCACATTTATTCGGTGAAATTGAGCCCCGACGGGCGCTGGCTTGCGACGGGCGGTCGGGCGCGCAGCGGTTTTGGGACCTTCTGGCACCAATTGACAGGGAGTGGCGGCGACGCGCAGCCCGCAAAGCTGTGGCGGGTCAGTGACATGGCCGTCGTGGCAACGCTGCCCCATCCCGACGATGTGATGTCGGTGGAATTCAGCCAGGACGGGCAATGGCTGGTGACGTCGGGAGAAGATGGGAAAGCCCGACTTTGGCGACTGGACTTCAAGCCGCGCTAGGCGGCTAGGCCAGGAACTCCGGATCGAGGACAATCCGGTCGACGTCCAGCCGCGCCATCGGATCGCGGAACGGGATCAGCGACCGTTGGCCATCCGCGCGCACGACTTCAAGCAGGTCACCGGCCCCGAAATTCTCGACCGCCATAACGGTACCGAGCGTCGTTCCGGATTCATCGACGCAGGGAAGGCCGACCAGGTCGGCGTGATAATATTCGCCTTCTTCCAGCGGCGGCAGCTGGTCGCGGTCGATCTCGACCAGCGATCCGCGCAGTGCTTCGGCGGCTGAGCGGTCGAAAACGCCCTCAAAGCGGGCAATGGCGGTCTTTCCGCCGTCCTTGATGTCCTTGAGCATCAGCTCGCGCCCGCCGACATGGAGGCGCGAATGGCGAGCGAGGCTGTCGACGCTGCCCGCGAACAGCTTGAGCCTCAACTCGCCCTTCACTCCATGGGCCCCGGCGACCGCGGCCAGCGCCACGCGCTTCCCGGTCGCCGGTGAGCTCATGGATTACTCGGCCTTCGCTTCGGTCTCGTCAGAAGTGCCCTCGGCAGGCTCCTGCGAGCTTTCGCCGGTCACTTCGCCGCCTTCGTCACCGGCGTCGCTGTTCGGGGTTGCCTCATTGGCTTCCTCGGTGGCCGGAGCCTCCTCGGCGGCAGCCTCTTCGGCTGGTGCTTCAGCGGCGGGTGCTTCCTCGACGGCGGCTTCAGCCGGAGCTTCCTCGGCTGCGGCCTCAACCGGAGCTTCCTCGGCTGCGGCCTCAACCGGAGCTTCCTCGGCAACGGCCTCAACCGGAGCTTCCTCGGCAACGGCCTCAACCGGAGCTTCTTCAGTCACTTCCTCAACGGCTGGAGCAGCGGCAGCGGCTGCCTTCGCCTCTTCAGCCTCGGCGGCCTTGTTGGCGCGCTCCTCGGCGCGCTCCTTGGCCTTCTCGCCCGGCTCGGCCTTCTGCGGATTGTTGCGCGCAGTGCGCTCGCGAATGCCGGCGGCATCGAGGAAACGCAGCACGCGGTCTGACGGCTGGGCGCCGACCGACAGCCAGTGCGAGATGCGCTCGACGTCGAGCTTCACGCGTTCCGGCGAATCCTTCGCCAGCAGCGGATTATAGGTGCCAACTTTCTCGATGAAGCGGCCATCACGCGCATTGCGGCTGTCGGCCACGACGACGCGGTAATAGGGGCGCTTCTTGGAGCCACCACGGGCCAGGCGGATTGCAACTGCCATTTCTTAAGTCCTTCTTCTAAATCTAACTATTTCTTACCAAATTTGTCGAAACCTGGGGGCAGGTTGAACGGGGAATTGGCACCCGGAAGACCGGGTAGCCCGCCGGGGAGCTCGCCGCCGGGAGCGATCCCCGCCAGCGCCTTTTCCATTCCCCCACCGGAAAACATGGACGCAAGCTTGCCGAAGCCGCCGAGCTTCTTCAGCCGCTTCATTGCGTTCGACATCTCCAAATGCATCTTCAGAAGCTTGTTGACCTCCTGAACGGTGGTCCCGCTGCCCTTGGCGATGCGGATCTTGCGCTTGGCGTTGATGACCTCGGGCTTGGCGCGCTCCTTGGCGGTCATCGAGCTCATCATCGCCTCGAGGCGAACCAGCGCCTTCTCGTCAATGTTGGCCGCGCCTTTCATGCCCTTCATGCCGGGAAGCATGTTGGCCAGCGCGCCGAGCCCGCCCATGCGCTGCATCTGACTAATCTGGAGCCGCAAGTCGTCGAGGTCGAACTTGCCCTTCTCCATCTTGCGGGCGAGCTTTTCGGCATCCTCGATCTTTACCGTTTCGGCGGCGCGCTCGACGAGGCTGACGACGTCGCCCATGCCGAGGATGCGGCCGGCGACGCGGCTGGGGTGGAAAGCTTCGAGCGCGTCGATCGCCTCGCCCGTACCGGCGAACTTGATCGGCTTGCCGGTAACCGCGCGCATGGAGAGCGCCGCGCCGCCGCGGGCGTCACCGTCCATCCGGGTCAGGATCACGCCGCTGAGATCGACCTCGCCTGCAAAGCCCTTGGCGACATTGACCGCATCCTGTCCGGTCAGGCTGTCCACGACCAGCAGCGTCTCGACCGGGTTGGAGGCGGCCGCAACCGCCTTCATCTCGGCCATCAGCGCGTCGTCGACGTGGAGGCGTCCGGCGGTGTCGAGCAGGAGAATGTCATAGCCCTGCAGCTTCGCCGACTGCAGCGCGCGTTGGGCGATCTGGACCGGGCTCTGGCCAGCGACGATCGGCAGCGTGTCGACGCTGGCCTGGCGGCCTAGCACGGCCAGCTGCTCCTGCGCCGCCGGCCGGGCGACGTCGAGCGAGGCCATCAGTACCTTCTTGCGCTCGCGTTCCGAGAGCCGCTTGGCGAGCTTGGCGGTGGTGGTGGTCTTACCCGAGCCCTGAAGGCCGACCATCATGATGACGGCCGGCGGATTGACGTCGAGGTGAAGCTCGGCGGTCTCCGCGCCCAGCATGTCGACCAGGGCGTCGTTGACGATCTTGACGACCATCTGTCCCGGCGTAACCGAACGGATCACTTCGGCGCCCACCGCGCGCTCGGTTACCTTGTCGACGAAGTCGCGGGCCACCGGCAGCGCGACGTCGGCCTCGAGCAGCGCGACACGAACCTCGCGCATCGCCGAGCGCACGTCGTCCTCCGACAGCGCCCCGCGGCCGCGGAGCTTGTCGAACACGCCGGACAGGCGATCGCTCAGGCTTTCGAACATCCAAAACTCCTCAAACCGACGGTCACAAAGCAAACAACGCCGGCGGGCGAAACCTCGCCGGCCAGCGTGTCCCGAGGGACTCCATCGATGTCATGTCCGTTAAGACGGGGCGGCCACTACGGGAGAGGGGCACAAAGGTCAAGGTTCAGAACGTCTCGCCCCGCGCGATCGCTTCCCGCTCCTCAGGCGTCGAGACCCGGCCGAGCGCCTGGTTGCGGCCGGGGAAGCGGCCAAAGCGCCTGATCTGGTCGCGGTGGAGGATGGCATATTTGTAGTTGAGCGGATCGCGGTTGCGGAACTCCGCCACCGAGCGCTCCTGGTCCTCGATGTTCTCGCTGTGTTGTAGCGGCATGAGGAAGAATGTCGGCAACGGCTTGGGCAGCTTGTCGACCCAGCCCCTATCGAGCGCTTCCTTGCAAAGCGCCAGCGCCAGCGGATCGGCCTCAAACGCCCTGGCCTTGCCGCGGAACATGTTGCGGCTGAACTGGTCGAGCAGGATGATCGCCGCGACTAGCGTCTCCGGCGTTTCGCGCCAGCCTGCGGCCTTGATCTTCAGCACCTCCTCGCGGACCTTTCCGAACCGCTCGGCAATGTGACGGTCGACGGTCGGGTCCTGCCTGAAATGCTGCTCCTCGCTCAGTTCGTCGCACCAGAAATGGATGACCGCGTGCGCGAGGTCGGCAGGGCTGCCCTTCACTTGGTCGGCTTGCCCCTGGGCGGGCCGCCAGGTCGCGGCCCCTTCCCCGGCCCGCCGCCGGACCGATCGGGACCGCGCCGGCCGGGCTTATTGCGAAAATCGCGGCGATCCTGCGGGCCGCGGCGGTCGCGCTCCGGCACCCTGTCCATCGGCCGCGACTGCTGGACCGCCTGTTTCGGTCCGACGGCGTAGCCTTCCTTCAGGAACTGGGTGAAGGCGGCGCGGACGCTTTGAGCGATCGAATCCTGCACCGGCTTGGGCAGGTCCGCGAAGGTTGTGTTGCGATGTACGCTCTGCAAGTCGCGCAACACGTTGTTGGGAACGCCGCCCGACGCGGCCTTCATTGCTTCCAGCGCGTCGATCACCGCCGACAGCAGGATCGATTGCATGACGTCGGACGCGGCTCGTTGCACTGGAAGTCTCCTGATTTCGACCGACGCGGTGGACTAACGGTCATGCGCTCCCTAATTCGGCGCGCGTGACGCGGCAATTCCACAAGATGCACGGCCTTGGAAACGACTTTGTCGTGATCGACGGTCGCGAGCAACCGGTGACGATGACGCCGGCACTGGCCAAGGCGCTGGCTGACCGTCACCTCGGCGTCGGCTGCGACCAGGTGATCCTGCTCGAGCCGTCGGCCACCGCAGACGTGAAGATGCGCATCTGGAACAATGACGGCGGCGAGGTCGAAAGTTGCGGCAATGCCTCGCGCTGCGTGGTCGCGCTGACCGGGGCGAAAACCCTGGAGACTGGCGGCGGTCCGGTCGAGGGCGAGACATTTGAGGCCGAGGTCGAGGTCAGCCTCCCCCCTCCCCACTTTGCCTGGAACGAGGTGCCTCTCAACTATCCGATGGATACGGCGAAACTACCCCTGGCCTGGGGACCGCTCGAGCATCCGATGGCCTTGAACGTCGGCAACCCGCACCTTGTCTTTTTCGTGCCGGACGAGAAGGCCATCGACATCGAGGGACAGGGCCCCAGTATCGAACATGACCCGGCTTTCCCCGAGCGGATCAACGTCAACGTCGCCTCGGTTCGCGAGGATGGCATCCACCTCCACACCTGGGAGCGCGGCGCGGGGTTGACGCTCGCTTGCGGCACGGGAGCCTGCGCCACCGCGGTGGCAGCGATCGTCCAGAAGAAGGCTGAGTCGCCGGTCAAGGTGCACATGCGCGGCGGCACGCTGGCCATTTCATGGGCGCCTGGCGAGCCGATCCGCATGCGCGGCACCGCGACCCATGTATTCACCGGCGAGATCGACCTGGAGGCACTCGCCTGATGGCCGAGACCATCACCCTCGGTTGCCGGCTCAACTTCGCCGAGAGCGAAGCGATGCGCAGCCTTGCCGGTGAGGACACGATCATCGTCAACAGCTGCGCCGTCACCCACGAGGCAGTGCGCCAGACCCGCCAGGCGATCCGCCGCGCCCATCGGGAGACCCCGGGCAAAAGGATCATCGTCACTGGCTGCGCCGCCCAGCTCGATCCGCATAGTTTCGCCGCGATGCCCGAGGTAACCAAGGTCATCGGCAATGCCGACAAATATCGCGCAGCTGCTTTCGCCAATGAAAACAAGGTGGTGGTCAGTGACGTCATGACGGCGCCTGCTCCGCCGGTGGCCGCGGGATTCCTGGCAAGGGTCCGGAGTTTCGTCGCGATCCAGACCGGCTGCGATCATCGCTGCACCTTCTGCTCGATTTGGCAGGCTCGCGGCGCCAGCCGCTCCCTGCCCTTTGAGGCGGTGCGCGATGCAGTGGCGCGTGAGCTGGAGGCCGGTGCGAAAGAGATCGTGCTGACCGGCGTGGACATCACCAGCTACGACGGCGGACTTGGCCCGCTCTGCCAGCGGCTGCTGGCCGAGCTGCCCCAGCTCAAGCGCCTGCGCCTGTCCTCGCTCGACAGCATCGAGATCGACGGGCCGCTGATGGAGCTGGTCGCGAGCGAGCCGCGACTCCTGCCCCATTTTCATTTGTCGCTACAGGCTGGGGACGACCTCATCTTGAAGCGCATGAAGCGCCGCCATAGCCGAGCCCAGGCAATGGAGACGGTTGAACGGCTCAAAGCGGCGCGGAGCGATGTCACTATCGGCGCTGACCTGATCGCCGGCTTTCCGACTGAGACCGAGGCTGCCGCGTTGAACAGCCTTCGCTTGCTCGACGATTGCGATATCGTCGCGGCCCATATCTTCCCCTTCTCGCCCCGGCCCAATACGCCAGCAGCCCGGATGCCGCAGCTGGAGCGCGAGTTGGTCAAGGCGCGGGCGGCAAGGCTTCGCGAGGCGGCAGAGGAACGGCGATCACGTTGGCTCGATGGGCTGGTCGGCACTCGACAGGCGGTGCTGATCGAAAATAGCGAGAAGGGCCACAGCGACGGCTTCGC
>Ga0070677_10000727_pt1 | contig 10980 bp, 10 predicted proteins | sample KBSM63metaG_FD_64674 | JGI IMG/M metagenome (GOLD analysis project Ga0070677, IMG submission 64674) | Miscanthus rhizosphere microbial communities from Kellogg Biological Station, Michigan, USA - KBS M6-3 metaG | ecosystem: Host-associated > Plants > Roots > Rhizosphere > Soil ... | reverse complement strand
TTGCCCAGCGGACCGCGCGCCCCATCTGGATTTGATATGACATTCGACAATCTACCGCCGCTTCTGGGCGAAGCGCTCGCCGCGCGCGGCTATGAAACGCCGACGCCGGTCCAGGCCGCCGTGCTCGAAGCCGAGGCCGAAGGGCGCGACCTGATCGTCTCGGCCCAGACCGGATCGGGCAAGACCGTCGCCTTCGGCCTCGCCATGGCGCCGCAGCTGCTCGATGGGTCGGGCGCGCTGCCTTATGCGCTGAAGCCGCAGGCGCTGGTGATCGCGCCGACCCGCGAGCTGGCGCTGCAGGTCAGCCGCGAGCTCGTCTGGCTCTACGGCAAGGCCGGGGCGCGGATCGCCACCTGCGTCGGCGGCATGGATCCCTCGAAGGAACGGCGCAACCTCTCGCACGGCGCCCAGATCGTGGTCGGCACGCCGGGGCGGCTGCGCGACCATCTCGAGCGGGGCGCGCTCGACCTTAGCCAGCTCAAGGTCGCGGTGCTCGACGAGGCGGACGAGATGCTCGACATGGGCTTCCGCGAGGATCTGGAGGAAATCCTCGACGCGACTCCGCCGGAGCGGCGCACCCTGCTCTTCTCGGCGACCATGCCGAAGCCCATCGTCGCCCTCGCCAGGCGCTACCAGAGCGACGCCTTGCGCATCTCCACCGTCGGCGAGGAGCGCGGCCATGGCGATATCGCCTATCAGGCGATGACGGTGGCGCCGGCCGATATCGAGCATGCCGTGGTCAATCTGCTGCGGCTGCACGAGGCGGATTCGGCTCTGCTGTTCTGCGCGACCCGCGACAATGTCCGCCGGCTCCATTCGAGCCTGACCGAGCGCGGCTTCAACGCCGTCGCTCTGTCGGGCGAGCATAGCCAGAACGAGCGCAATCAGGCGCTGCAGGCCTTGCGCGACGGGCGGGCGCGGGTGCTGGTCGCGACCGACGTCGCGGCGCGCGGCATCGACCTGCCGAACCTGTCGCTGGTCGTCCATGTCGAGCTGCCCCGCGACGCGGAGACGCTGCAGCACCGCTCGGGGCGGACCGGCCGTGCCGGCAAGAAGGGCATCGCGGTGCTCGTCGTCCCCTATCCGCGCCGCAAGCGGGTCGAATCGGTGCTCCGCGGCGCCCGCATCGAGGCGGAGTGGATCAAGCCGCCCAGCCCTGAGGACATCAGCCGCAACGACCATCAACGGCTGCTCGCCGCCTTGCTCGAACCGGTCGAGATCGACGAGGAGGATCGCGCGCTGGCGGCGCAATTGCTGGAGCGCAAGTCGCCCGAGGAGATCGCCGCGGCGCTGGTGCGGGTCCATCGCGCGCGAATGCCCGCGGCCGAGGAGCTGGCCGACGCCGGCGCGGCGCCGGCGGGTCGGCCGGAAGGGCCGCGGCCCGGCTTCGAGGACACGATCTGGTTCCGGATGGACATCGGCCGGCGGCACAATGCCGATCCGCGCTGGATCCTGCCCCTGTTGTGCCGCCGCGGTCACATCACCAAGAACGAGATCGGCGCGATCCGCATCGCCGCGAACGAGACCCTGTTCGAAGTCCCGCGCGCCGTCGCCGGCAAGTTCGCGGCGGCGCTCAAGCGCACCGCGGGCGGCGATTCCGACGGCGAGGGCGGGATCGCGATCGAGCCGGTCGCGGGCACGCCCCGGGAAGCGGCCCGCGAGCATCGGCGCAGCGGCCCGCCGCCGGCGCGGCACAAGCCGACACCGTTCCGCAAGGGGCCGAAGCCACATCGCGGGCGGGGCTGACGCCCCGAGAGAACCCGGCGGAGATCATCCCGGCGAGCTCCCGCGCGAGCCGAAAAAGCATGGCGTGACGACCGTCACGCGCCCTGCCGTGCCGTCTGTCGCACGGAGTCGCATGCAATGGCCGCGGTCGGTGACAGCGGACAAAAATGCGAAGGGAATGCCGCCATGTTCGGATCGCAGATTCTCGAAGTCGGTATCGGCCTGATCCTCATCTTTCTCTTGGTCAGCCTGGTTCTAACCGCGGTGCGCGAGACCCTCGAAGGATGGATGAAGAGCCGGTCCAGGGACCTGGAGTTGGCGATCGCACAGCTTCTCGACGACGAGGCGGGGACCGGCGCGCGACTCCAATTGTATCAGCATCCGTTGATCCAGGCGCTCTTTCCCGGCAATCCGCGCCCCACGGCCTTCACGAACGGCGGCTCGCAGAAGGACTCCAATCTCCCCTCCTACATACCGCGCGAGACCTTCGCTCTCGCCGTCGAGGATCTGGTCCGCTCCGGCGCCATCACCGGCCGGGCGAAGGAGGTCTATGACGCCCTGGTGCAAGCCGAAGGCGCGGATTTGGGGGCCGCGCGCCGGCGTCTCGAGCAATGGTATGACGCGGCCATGGACCGGGCTTCCGGCTGGTACCGGCGGCGCACCCAGAAGATTCTGCTCGTGCTCGGCGTGATCGTCGCCGTCACGCTCAACATCAATGCAATCACGATCGCCCGATATTTGGCGGTCAATGACGATGCGCGCGCAAAGGTCGTCCAGATCGCGGACACGTATCGGCGAGACAACGCCGCCGAAGCGCGGACCAATCCACCGGTAGCGGCGCCAGGCAGCAATGCCGCGGACGCCGGCACCAATGCTGCCGAGGCGAACCTCACGGGCGACGCAACGACCGTCAATCAGGTGGTCACGACCAACCGGCCCCCGCGCGGGACCGGCGGTAGCGGCGAGCCACCGCTCTCTGGCGCGGACGCTGCCCGGCAATTGAATTCGCTCGTCAGCGTGGTTGGCCTGCCGATCGGATGGGATGAGTTTCAGCTCCGCCGGATGGGCGCCGAGTGGCGGCAGGACGGCTTGGCTGCCCTCCTGTGCTGGCTTCTCGGCTGGCTGATGGTGGGCTTCGCCGCGACGCTGGGCGCGCCCTTCTGGTTCGACCTGCTGGGCAAGTTCATGGTGATCCGCTCGACGGTGAAGCCGACCGAGAAGAGCCCGGACGAAGCCTCGAAGGACGGCGGCACCGGCGGCGCGCCGCGGCCCGCGGAGGACGCCGCGACCGGCGGCGGCTCCGCGCCGGCCGGCCCTGCCGTCGACCGCGGGCTGCAAACTCCCAATCCTGTCATGTTTGGATAAGACCATGCCTCTCGACGACAAATTCACGGTCACCGCGAAATACGCCATCCTCGGCTCCCGCCGCCGTTCCGGGCGCCCCATCCCGAGGGTCAGATTCCTCGTTGCCCACGACACCGGGAATGCCGGCGCGAGCGCCGACGCGCATGCCCGCAACTACCGGAACAACCCCAATCCTCCTCCCGGGCAGGTGTCGTCCGCCCACCTCTTCGTCGACGACGAGGCGATTGTCGAAACCGTGCCCGCGCTCACCGCCGCGCCGGAGCAGGCATTTCATGTTCGCGACAGCCGGCCGCTCGACAACCAATTGTACGGCGTCGATGCGAACGTCGGCGCGATCGGCGTCGAATATTGCTTCGGCGGATCAATCGACGCCGCCGCGGCCTATGAGCGTTATGTCTGGGTCCTCGCGGCCCTGTGCGACGAATTCGGTCTGGATCCGTCTCGCGACATCGTCAGCCATCAACTCCTGGATCCGGATCGACGGACCGATCCGGACGATGGGCTGGGCCGGTCGGGCCGTAGCTATGCCAGGCTTCTCGTCGATGTCCCCCGGGTCTTTCGCGATTCCGGCGGCACTGCCGGCCAGATCGGCGCGGGGCGTATCGTGCCCGGAGCCTACAAGACGAGCGTCAGCCTGATCCTGCGCAGCACCCCGGCGCGCTCAGGCGACCGGCTTGACGTCCTGCCGCCCGGCACCGACGTCACCGTCACGACCATCGTCGAGGGCGAGGCGGTGAACGGCAATCCGGATTGGTGCGAGCTGCCCGGCGGCTTCGTCTGGAGCGGCGGCCTGCGCGCGCCGTAGCCGCCGGGGGATCAAACCACCCCGAAGGCCAGCATCGCGTCCGCCACCTTCTTGAAGCCGGCAATGTTGGCGCCCTTCACATAATCGACATAGCCGGCCTCGCGCTGGCCATATTCGAGGCAGCGGGTGTGGATGCCGTCCATGATGTCCTTGAGCAGCCGCTGCAGCTCCTCCTCCTTCCAGGAGATGCGCGCCGAATTCTGGCTCATCTCGAGGCCGGAGACGGCGACGCCGCCGGCGTTGGAGGCCTTGCCGGGCGCGTAGAGCAGCTTCGCGTCGCGGAAGACGTGCACGCCCTCCAGGTCAGTCGGCATGTTGGCGCCTTCCGAGACCGCGATGCAGCCGTTGGCGACGAGGGTGCGGGCGTCCTCGCCGAGCAGCTCGTTCTGGGTAGCGCAAGGGAGGGCGACGTCGCATTCGACGCCCCACGGCCGCTGGCCGGCGTGGAAGCTCGCGTTCTTGAACTCGGCGGCATATTCGCTGATCCGGCCCCGGCGCCGGGTCTTGTGCGCCTTCACCCAGTCGATCTTCTCCTGGTCGATGCCGTCGGGATCGTGGACGAAGCCTTCGCTGTCCGAAAGGGTCAGCACCTTGCCGCCAAGCTGCACGATCTTTTCGGCCGCGTGGGTGGCGACGTTGCCGGAGCCCGAGATGACGGCGCGCTTGCCGACCAGATCGGCGCCGCGGGTCTTCAGCATGTTCTCGAGGAAATAGACGGCGCCGTAGCCGGTCGCCTCGGGCCGGATCAGCGAGCCGCCATATTCCATGCCCTTGCCGGTGAGCACGCCTTCCCAGGCGCCGGTGATGCGCTTGTACTGGCCGAACATATAGCCGATCTCGCGGCCGCCGACGCCGATGTCGCCGGCCGGAACGTCGACGTCCGCGCCGATATGACGATAGAGCTCGGTCATGAAGCTCTGGCAGAAACGCATGATCTCGCCGTCGCTCTTGCCCTTGGGATTGAAGTTGGAGCCGCCCTTGCCGCCGCCCATCGGCAGGCCGGTCAGCGCGTTCTTGAAGGTCTGCTCGAAGGCGAGGAACTTGAGGATCGACTCGTTGACGCTCGGGTGGAAGCGGATGCCGCCCTTATAGGGGCCGATCGCATTGTTGTTCTGCACCCGATAGCCGCGCTGGACGCGGATATTGTGCTTGTCGTCCTCCCAGGAGACGCGGAAGCTGACGATCCGGTCGGGCTCGGCGATCCGGCGCAATATCTGCCAGCGGTGATAATCCTCGCGGCCCTCGATGAACTCGAAAATGTCCTCGGCGACCTCGCGCACCGCCTGGATGAACTCGCTCTGCCCCGGATTGCGCCGCTCGACCCCGGCCATGAAGCCTTCGAGATCGACGTGCTCGGATTCACGCGTAACGCCATCGCCCCTGCTCATAGATCGCCTCCCTCATGGCCGGCGCGCTCCACTTGTCGCGGAGTCGCGAAGTGGAGGAGCATAACAGGTTTTTCGGTGAGGCAACCCGCCCTACGACGAGGGCGGCAGCTGTCGCGACCAAGGTGCGTAGCGCCTTTAGCGCATCGGCACCGCGTCGCCGGCCGGCCAGGTGCCGTCGCCGATCCGGTGCAGGTTCATCTCGAAAATCTGCAGCGGCGGCGCCGCCCCCGCGATCCGCTCGCCGATCTCGCGCAAAGTGCCGTCGCGAATGGTGGCCGTGTAGCGGATGATCGCGCCGGGCCCCGCCGGAATTTCCCAGACATAGCCGTCCGCGGTCGGCCGGATCGGGAAGACGCCGCTCTGCCCCTGCGCCCAGGAGGAGAGCGTATAGGCGCGGGTCGTCGGATTGTAGGAGATGATGCCGAGCGCGTTGAAACCGACGCTGCCGTCCGCATTGTAGCCGCGGCCCTCGATCACCCGCACCGTATCGCCGAGGAACGGCCCGATCCGCTCGGTCTGGACGATGTCGTGGCGGCCATTGGGGGTGATCGACCAGGCCGGCCCGCGCCAGACCCCGTCCATCCGCGCGAAGGCCGCCATCGCCTCGCGTTGCGAGGCCTGCCGGGCCGCGGGGTCCGGGCGGGTCTGCGCGGCCGCGGGAGGGGCAAAGGTCAGGCCGGCAATGGCCAGGGCAATGGTCGTGCGTCGCATCGATTCGCTCCTGTACTTTGAATTACAAAGTACACTGCGTTTGCCCAAAGGTCAAGCTCGGTACATCAGGGCGGCGGAGGTGCGCGATGGCCCGGTCGATCCTTCTGCTCCTGCTGGCTCTGCTCCCCGCGGCCGCGGCCGCGGGCACCCGCGCGACGTTCCTCGACCGGATGGGCTTCCGCCAGACGATCGTCATCGCCGACAATGGCGATCTCGACGTCGAGCTTCGGACGGGAGGGCGGCTGATCGTTCGCGACGGCCGCGCTTATGTCGTCGAGGAGCGGCTGACCGGGCCGCTGGTGACGCCGCTCGATGAGCTGGAAGCGGCGGCCCGTGAGCCGCGCCCGGCGCCCCCGCCCCGGTCGCCCGAGGCGGAGGCGGCCGCAAGCAGGGCAGAGGCGGCGATGGACGCCGCCATGGAGGACCTCGAGGCAACGCTTGCCGACATGTCCCTGCCGGATGAAGAGCCCGCCGCCCCGGCCGCCGGCCAGGCCCGGCCATCGCGTCCCTCGCTGGTGCGAAGAGACGGGATCGAGGTCAACGGCCGCGCCGGCCGCGGCTATTATCTCCCCGCCGACGACTTTCAGGGCGAGCTCGCGTTCGCGGTGATCAGCGACGATCCGGCGCTCGCGCCGATCGGCGCGGCCTTCCGTCGCGGCCTCGATGCCCAGACGATAATCCAGCGCGCCACCTGGGACGGTCCGTCGCCCCCGCCGGAGACGGACGCCGCATCGCTCGCCATCCTCGCTTCGGGGACGCCGATCCAATATTACGACGCCCGGCTGCGCGAGGTGGAGCGGGTCGCGATCCCGTCCATTCCCCTTCCCGCCGAACCGGAGTCCGGCGCGGCGCTGCGCGCCCGTCTCGCCGCCGAGGCCGCCGACCGCGACGCGCCGGCGGCCCCCGAGAGAATGGCCTCGCGCGCGATCTTCGCCGGCGGACGGCTTTATCTGGTAGCCGGCAATCGCGGGCTGCTGAGCCTGGCCGAGGGAGAATCGTCGCTGACGTCCCACGATTTCGGCGAGCCGGTGCTGGACGCCTGCGTCCAGGGCGGTGAGCCGCTCGCGCTGACCGGCGCGCCGGAGACGGGACAGGCCTGGACGCTTCGCCGCCTGCACGACGGGCAATGGCGCAGTGAACGGGCGATTGTCCGCGACGATGACCAGCCGGTCGCGCTCGCCTGCACGGCGGAGGGCGCGTTCCTCCTGACCAGCACCCGCTTCCTCGACCTGAATTCGGCGCGTCCGGCCGTGCTCCGGCTCCGGGGCGATCCGGTCCAGGCGCTCGTGACCGCCGCAGTCCTTGTCACCCCGCAGGCCGTGTTCGTCGGCCTCAACGCAGGCGAATGGGGCGGCGGCCTCCGCCGGATCGACCGGCGCAGCGGCCAGGTCCAAACCATCGAAGAGAACGCGACCGGCGAATTGTGCGACGGGCCGCTCAACACAGGCTGCGATCCGGTCCAGGGCCTTGCCGACATCCCCTGGCGGCCCAATTGCATCGTCGCCGCGGTCGGGCTCATCCACCTGCTGGCGCACGGCCGGCTGACCAAGGTCTGCCCGGACGGCATCGAGCAGCTTTATGCGGCCACCGAGGGCGAGTTCGAGGATCCCGAAAGAGCCCGCGAGGCGGCGCGCGGCGGCTATGGCTCGATCGCTTTTTTCGGCGTTGCCGCGACCGGCAACGGCCTGTTGGCGGTGGGCCATAACGGCCTGCATCGCCTCGCCGCGGACGGCACTACGAGCCATGTGCCGCTGCCGCGCTTCATCCGGGTGGAGAACGTGCTGGTCAGCTTCGCGCTGCCCGATGTCGTGCTGGTGGTGACCGGCATTAACGGCCGCGCCTCGATGAGCGGGTCGGTGCCGATCATGGCCGTGCGCTAGGGATCGGCTCAGCCGTCGAGGATCGCCCCGATCGCGGCGCTGACCTCGTCGACGGCGGCCATGCCGTCGACCCGGCGGACGATGCCCTGCGCCTGATAATGCGGCAGGATCGGCGCGGTCTTGGCGCGATATTCGGCCATGCGGGTGCGCACCGCCTCTTCATTGTCGTCGGCGCGGCGCTTGAACTCGGTCGAGCCGCAGACGTCGCAGACGCCGGCCGCCTGCGGCAGCTTGTAGCGGTCGTGATAGGGCGTGTTGCAGGCCGCGCAGGTGAAGCGGCCGGTGATCCGGTCGACCAGGGCGTCCTCGTCCACCTCGAGCTCGATGACATGGTCGAGCTTCAGCCCCTTGCCGGCCAGCAGCCGATCGAGCGAGGCGGCCTGGACCGCGGTGCGCGGATAGCCGTCGAGGATGAAGCCGCGGCCGATATCGCCCTCGTCGAGCCGCGCCGAGAGGATGCCGTCGACGATCTCGTCGGAGACCAGCGCGCCGGCCGCCATCACCGCCTTCGCCTTGAGGCCGATCTCGGTGCCGGCGGCGACCGCGGCGCGGAGCATGTCGCCGGTCGAGAGCTGCACCATTCCGCGCGTCTCGACCAGCCGGCTCGCCTGGGTGCCCTTGCCGGCCCCGGGGGGGCCCAGGAGGATGATGTTGAGCGCCACCGCCTACCGCCCGCGCACGCTGCCCTTGAGCTTCGCCTTCTTGATCAGGTCGCCATATTGGTGGGCGATCAGGTGGCTCTGGATCTGGGTCACCGTGTCCATCGTCACGTTGACCACGATCAGCAGCGAGGTGCCGCCGAGGTAGAAGGGGATGCCGGCCCGTGCGATCAGGAACTCCGGAACCAGGCAGATGACGGTGAGGTAAGCGGCGCCGACCACGGTGATCCGGGTCAGCACGTAATCCAGATATTCCTCGGTGCGCTTGCCCGGCCGGATGCCGGGGATGAAGCCGCCATATTTCTTGAGATTCTCCGCTGTCTCCTCGGGGTTGAACACCACCGCCGTGTAGAAGAAGCAGAAGAAGACGATCCCCGCCCCGTACAGGAACATGTAGAGCGGCGCGCCGTGCTGGAGCGCCGTGGTGATCGAGATGATCAGGTCGCCCCAGGCGCTTTCGCCGGCGGTGCGGTTGCCGGCGAACTGCACAACGGTGAGCGGCATCAGGAGCAGCGACGAGGCGAAGATCGGCGGGATCACGCCCGAGGTGTTGACCTTCAGCGGCAGGTGCGAGCGCTCCTGCTGGATCTGGCCGCGCGCGGTCTGCCGCTTCGGATATTGGATGAGGACCCGGCGCTGGGCCCGCTCCATGAAGCAGATGAACAGCACCAGCATCAGCGCCATGAGGATGATCGTCATGATCACGAACGGATCCATCGAGCCGGTGCGGCCGCCCTCCAGCATCTGCGCGAGCGCCTGCGGCAGCTGGGCGACGATGCCGGCCATGATGATCAGCGAGATGCCGTTGCCGATGCCGCGGCTGGTGATCTGCTCGCCGAGCCACATCAGGAACATGGTGCCGCCGACCAGGTTGATCACCGTCGTAATGCGGAACAGCATACCCGGATCGATCACCGCCGACTGGCCCTGCTGGGCGCCCCAGCTCTCCAGGCCCACGGCCATGAAATAGCCCTGGATCGCGCAGAGGAAGACGGTGCCGTAGCGGGTATACTGGTTGATCTTCTTGCGGCCGGATTCGCCCTCTTTCTTGAGCGCGCCGAGCGTCGGCGACATGGTCGTCGCCAGCTGCATCACGATCGAGGCGGTGATGTAGGGCATGACGCCGAGCGCGATCAGGCTCATCCGCTCGAGGCCGCCCCCGGAGAACATGTTGAAGAAATCGAGCACGCCGCCCTGGGTCTGCTGGAAGAGCTGGCCGAGCGCGCGCGGGTCGATGCCGGGCAGCGGCACGAAGCTCAGCAGCCGGAAGATGATCAGCGCACCGAGCGTGAACCAGAGCCTTTTCTTGAGGTCGGCGGCCTTGGCGAAATTCGCCAGGCTCATCGTCGATGCCAGCTGTTCGGCGGTGGTGGCCATGGATGTACGTGCCTTCAGGAAATGAAATGGCGGCGGGAGCTGGACGCCCCCGCCGCCTCATATAGTGACCGTTTCCGGCTTGTCAGCCTTCACCGGCAAAAGCGGCGAGGTTCAGGCGTCGGCCCTGGCCTGCGCTTCGGCCTTCGCCTTGCCCTTGACGCTGCCCTTCTTGGCGGCGGCTTTCTCGGACGCGGGGACGATCTCGATGATCTCGACGGAGCCGCCGGCCTTCTCGATCGCCTCGCGGGCGCCCTTCGACGCGCCGGCGACCTTGAAGCTGAGCTTCGTGCTGAACTCGCCCTTGCCGAGGATGCGGACGCCGTCCTTGCCGCCGCGGGCGATTCCGGCCGCCTTCAGCGCGGCGTGATCGATCACGCCTTTCGTGTCGAGCTTCTTGGCGTCGACCAGCTTCTGGATCGCGCCGAGGTTCACCTCGGCATAATCCTTGGCGAAGATGTTGTTGAAGCCGCGCTTCGGCATCCGCATGTGGAGCGGCATCTGGCCGCCCTCGAAGCCGAACACGGAGACGCCGGAGCGCGCCTTGGCGCCCTTGTGGCCGCGGCCCGCGGTCTTGCCCTTGCCCGAGCCGATGCCCCGGCCGACGCGCATGCGGCCCTTGCGGGCGCCCTTGTTGTCGCGGATGTCGTTGAGTTTCATTGTCTGCACTCGCTTTCGCTTTTGTCGCGCTTGTTTTCAAACCGTCACCCCGGCGACGGCCGGGGTCTCAGGTCACTGAGGCCACGGCGGTCTCGCCGAGATCCCGGCCTTCGCCGGGATGACGGATTACTCCGCCACCTCTACCATATGCCGAACCGCGCGGATCATGCCGCGCACCTCGGGGGTGTCCTCGAGCTCCACGCTGCGGTGGCGCTTGTTGAGGCCGAGGCCGATCAGCGTCTTGCGCTGGTCGCCGGTGCGGCGGATCGGGGAGCCCGTCTGGGTGATCTTGATCTTGGCCATGCTGCTTACTCCGCGACCGCCTCGGCTTCGGCCGAAGCCTCGGCCGCGCTGGCGACGCCCTCGCGGCGGGCCATCAGATCGGCGATCTTCTTGCCGCGGCGCTGGGCGAC
>Ga0070677_10000724_pt1 | contig 11010 bp, 9 predicted proteins | sample KBSM63metaG_FD_64674 | JGI IMG/M metagenome (GOLD analysis project Ga0070677, IMG submission 64674) | Miscanthus rhizosphere microbial communities from Kellogg Biological Station, Michigan, USA - KBS M6-3 metaG | ecosystem: Host-associated > Plants > Roots > Rhizosphere > Soil ... | reverse complement strand
GCCGCCACCTTCGTCAGCGCCGCCGTCAAGGTCGTCTTCCCGTGGTCGATGTGCCCGATCGTCCCCACGTTCACGTGCGGTTTGGACCGATCAAATTTCTCTTTCGCCATATGCGTTGTTCGCTCGCTCTAGAAGTGATGACTGCGTCTTCTCTTGGTGCCTACTGCAACTTAACCTTCGACTCGCCGCTCGCTTTGCGAGCTATGGTGGGCATCCTTCACCTGCATTCGTGAGCGAAGGATGGAGCCGATGACCAGAATTGAACTGGTGACCTCGTCCTTACCAAGGACGCGCTCTGCCAACTGAGCTACATCGGCTTTCGCCCTTCGCGCTACGGCCGACAAGTCGGCCGCAGCTCAATTCAATCAAGTCCGCCTTCGACTGGCTCGCATGGCTTGCCATCCGAAGCTCACGGTTGCTCGCGTGAAAGCCCACCGCCGCTCGCTGTGCGAGCTATGGTGGGCATCCTTCGCCTGCATCCGTGAGCGAAGGATGGAGCGGGAGACGGGGATCGAACCCGCGACCAACAGCTTGGAAGGCTGTGACTCTACCACTGAGTTACTCCCGCCTTCGCGGCGGCTGACTTCGCTGCCCGCCGCTTCGGCAAGGCAGGCCCGCCTACCTACCGCACTCCTCTAACCCTTCGCTTACCAACGACTCGCCCGCTCGACTGCTTCACTCGCCGCGCGGAGCGCGGCCGTCGACAATCCGAAGCGTTGTCGACCAGAAAACACTGGAGGGGAGGCCCTCCCCACCGACCTCACATGCGCGCCAACCGTTACGCGGCGCGCGTAAAGGTTGGTGGGGAGGGGAGGGTTCGAACCTCCGTAGCCACATGGGCGGCAGATTTACAGTCTGCTGCGATTGACCGCTCCGCCACCTCCCCAGAAACTTGTTTGTCTGTCAGACGTTCATGATTCGGCGCGGGCAGTGCCCTCGCAGGCGTGATCCATGAATCGCTCTGTCTACCAATCCGTGTATCTTTGGAATCCGTGTGTTCGGTGCTTCCCTGAAGATGGGGCGAGAGCCTCCGATGGAGCTGGCGGAGGGATTTGAACCCCCGACCACCTGATTACAAATCAGGCGCTCTACCGGACTGAGCTACGCCAGCCAGACAAAGAGCAGATAATAGCACTTCCCGTGCCAGAGGAGCAAGTCAAGCCCCGCCATCCTTTTGCAGCCGGAAGGTCCTTTCCCGGCCTCCGAAGCCGGTTCGCCGCCCTCCCGCCGAGTCCAAGGTTAACCTGCTGAATGCCTTGAGTTTTTCCGCTGTCTGACCGCCTCGAACAATACAACGCCAGCCGCCACCGATACGTTTACGCTGCCCACGTGCCCGCTCATCGGAATCGACGCGAGCGAATCGCATCGTTCTCGCACCAGGCGCCGCAGGCCTTCCCCCTCAGCGCCGAGCACAATTGCTGATGGCAGGGTGAAGTCCACGGCGTCGTAGGCCGTCGGAGCGTCGGCCGCAAGCCCAACGGTCCAAACGCCGAGGTCTTTCAACTGCTCGAGCGCCCGCGCAACATTCACGACTTCAGCGATCTTGACGTGAGCAACCGCGCCGGCGGACGCCTTCGCGGCGACGCCCGAGCGGGCTGCAGATCGTCGTGTCTGCACAACGACTCCGGTCGCGCCAGTCGCATCGGCAGTTCGCAGAATGGCACCGAGGTTATGCGGATCCTCGATACCGTCCAGTACGACGATCAAAGGCGGAGCGCTCGCACCACGCACGAGTTCGTCAAGGCTGTAGTCGACTGCGTTATCGATGTCAGCCACCACCCCCTGGTGGACGCCTCCGCGCGCGCGCCGGGAGAGTACATCGGGAGCCACGCGCTGGGCGCTGATGCCGTGTGCCGTCGCGAACGCGAGCAAGTCGCGCATGCGATCGTCACGGCGCTCGGCGATCCACAACTGCTTCACGCGTCCCGCGCGGAGAGCCTCGATGACCGGGTTGATCCCGTAAACGATCATGAGCTGCGGGCTACAGGGCCCCAAGCGCTGAGGCGAACTCGCGCGCGCGTTCCGCGGCACCAGGGATCGGCGTGATGCCGGACGCCTGCAGCGCAGCGCCGGCTTCGATTGCCGGTACGGCGAGATCCAACTCGAGTCCTTCTTTCTCACCAGTGAGCGCCAACCGGATGGGATGAAACAGCGCCTTGCCCTTCTGGCCGGTACGTTCGCGCACACGCGCAGCGGCGGCGCGAAAAGCGTCCCGGTCAGCGAGGCGGCCGCTGGTGCTCAACTCCTCGGCAAGCGCTGCGATCACCGCATGTGAGGCGAGCGCTTCCTCGCGAAGACCGGTCTCGGCAAGCGCACGGGTCGCCGAGTAGTCGAAGAGAAAAGCCAGCCGCCCCGGTACCTGCTCGAGTCGATCGACCGAGCCGGCAGCGGCCGGAATAATCCGCTGCAGGAAATCGAGGTCGGCAGCCGTAGGTTCGGATGCCCATCCGCGTTGCTGCAAGTACGGGATGGACAATCGGGCAAGCCGGCCCGGATCGGCAGCCTTGAGATAGTGCCTGTTCACCCACGCGAGCTTATCGATGTCGAACACACCCGCACTGTGACCAACATCCTGCAAGCGGAATCGTGGCGCCAACCGCTCGATCGGAACGAGCTCTTCCCCCTCGCCGGGGGACCAGCCGAGCAGCGCGAGGTAATTCGTCAGAGCTTCGGGAAGATATCCCCGCGCGCGGAACTCCGCGACCGATGTCGCGCCGTGACGCTTCGACAGTGGACTGTGATCGGGGCCCATCACCAGCGAGACATGCGCGAAGACCGGCGGCCGCCATCCAAACGCCTCGAAGATCAGCAGCTGGCGGGGCGTATTGGAGATGTGATCTTCCCCTCTGATGACGTGCGTGATCTCCATCAAGGCGTCGTCGATCACAACGGCGTAGTTATAGGCAGGCACTCCGTCCGACCGGACGATCACTGGATCGCCAATGACGTCGGTGTTGAAGGTCACGGTCCCACGCACGAGATCGTCGAAGCTGACGTCACGGTCATCCGGCACGCGAAAGCGAATGACCGCAGAGTCACCATGCTCGATGCGGCGTCGCGCGTCCTCGCGCGACAGCTGACGGCAGCGCCCGACATACTTCGGGGGACGTCCAGCCGCAAGCGCCGCGCTCCGATCGGCCTCGAGCATGTCCGCCGAGCAGAAGCAGTGATACGCGTGTCCCGCCGCCATGAGTTCCACGGCGTGGGCGCGATAGATGTGCAGACGCTCGGACTGTCGATACGGACCGTGATCGCCGCCGGCGTCGATGCCTTCGGTCCAATCGAGCCCGAGCCACTGCAGATCCTCGATCATGCTGCGCTCGGATTCCCGCGTCGATCGTTGGAAGTCCGTGTCCTCGATGCGCAGAACGAATGTGCCACCCTGCCCGCGCGCAAGCAGCCAGTTGAACAGCGCCGTGCGTGCGTTCCCCACATGTAACTGGCCCGTCGGGCTCGGTGCGAATCTCAATCTCATTTCAGATGCGTGTCAGTAACGCGACGGCGTGAACAGCGATCGACTCGCCTGCGCCCATCGAATCCAGCCCCTCGTTCGTCTTGCCTTTCACGCTGATTTGTGACGTCTCGCATTCGAGGGCTGCGGCCAGGTTGGCCCGAATCGCATCGACATAGGGAACGAGCTTGGGCCTCTGCGCGATGACGACCGCGTCGACGTTTACCACACCGTATCCAGCGGCTTTCACGAGCGCCATCGCCTGGCGCAGCAAATCGAGACTGTTGGCGCCTTTCCACGCCGGATCGGTATCCGGGAAATGACGGCCGACGTCGCCCGCACCAACGGCGCCAAGCACCGCATCGGTGACCGCATGGCAGATGACATCGGCATCCGAATGGCCCAACAGTCCCTTCTCGAAGGGAATCGACACGCCACCCAGGATGAGCGGACGGTCCGCAACCAGGCGATGCAGATCGTACCCGTTGCCGATGCGCATGGTGGCAGCGGGGGCAGACGAGATGCTGAGGAGCCGCTCGGCGATCGCCAGGTCGGCGGGCGTCGTGATCTTCAGGTTCCGCGGATCCCCTTCCACGATCTGCACCCGATGTCCGGCCTGCTCCGCGAGTGTTGCTTCATCGGTTGCATCGCTGCCGAGTGCGAGCGCCTCTTTCAGAACCGAGGTACGAAAGGCTTGCGGTGTCTGCGCCAGGTAAATCTCATCACGCGGGAGCGTCGCCGTCACCACGCCGTCGACTCCAGCCCTCTTCACGGTGTCGAGCGCTGCCATCGCCGCAATCGCGGCGCCCGATTCGGCAGCTGCGGCGACCGTCCGTCGAATGGTTTCATCGGTCACAAAGGGGCGGGCCGCATCGTGGATCACGACGATGTCCGCGCGATCGACGACACGCGCGAAGGCGTGCGCGACCGAGTCCTGGCGGCGCGCGCCGCCCGCGACGATCTCGATTGGCTTGGCGCCGCCAAGCAACGACGGTGGAGGAGTTTCGGCAAACTCCGGCGGCAAGGCTACGACGACGTCGTCTATCACGCCGCAATTGCGAAACGCATCGACACTGCGCTCGAGAATCGATCGTCCCCCCAGCGACAGCAACTGTTTGGGCTGAGCGGACCCGAAGCGAAGGCCGCGGCCGCCGGCGGCGATGAGGGCAGATACATGCAAGGCGCGTAACTCGCAGGGCCGGTCGCGCTTACGACCAGCCGTTCAGGTTTCACTGATTCTAGTCGCCCATCGCGCCGCGATGCCACTGGCAGCAGTAGACTGAGCAGCGATGACGTTTGCCGCGCGAGTCCGAGGCGTCCTGCTGCTGGACGTCAAGACGTTCGAGGAAATCGAGGCCGACACGACCGCGAATCTCCAGGCATTCATCGTTGTCGTCAGCGCCAGCATCGCGGCCGGATTGGGCGCGGGTGTCCGCCTCGGCGTCATCGGCCTCTTGCGCGAGACGTTTGGCGCCTTGATTGGCTGGGTGATGTGGGCGGCAGTCACCTGGGTCATCGGTTCGAAGCTGCTTCCCGAGCCGCAGACACGCACGGACATGGGCGAGCTGCTTCGCGTGATTGGCTACGCCTACGCTCCGAACCTGTTCGGCTTCTTTGCTTTCATCCCCGCGCTCGGCATTATCGTCAGCACGGTCGTCTCGTTCTGGCTCCTCGCGGCCACGATCCTCGCGGTCCGCCAGGCGTTGGACTATGTCAGCACGTGGCGCGCGGCCGCGGTTGTCCTCATTGGCTGGTTAATCTTCGTAGTGATTCAGTGGGTTTCGTAGACGGCCCGGCGCGATCACGGTCCGGCTAAAGCCGGACACTACGTACAGTCGTAGTGTCCTCGGCGGACCATCCGGATCGCGTCAGAGAATTTCCCTCGAACTCTCGCGGCATCCGGTGAACTCGCTCATTCGGCTCGACGTGCTGTCGAGGACGACTGCGAGGCGGCGTGCGTCGACGTCGCGCGGCGCGAAGACGACGAGCAGCGCGCGTGTCGTCGCGGACGTCACCATCGTCCGTGCTGAATCTGATGTGGGATTCCCAAACGGTCCGGTCGCGTCAGCGAGCGTGATGCGCCCATCGACGTGGACGTCGTCTTTCCGGATACCCGGATACGCTTCGCCGTCGCGTCCGAGCCTCAGCTCGACATCGCCGTTGAGATGCGCTGCATCGTAGAGTCCGTACGGCAGTTGAAACTCGAGTGAGCACCAATTGCACACGTCGACCATTGAGTTGATGCGCGGCAACTGATCGCCGCGCCGCACTCTCCGCAATAACGCTTCTGACGAGGGGCGTGTCTTCGTCGGATCCAGACCGACGCGCTTGTACATCGTCCTGACGGCTGCGATCTCTTCGGGTGGATGCATGCGCACCGCGGCTTCCGCCGCCGCTAGCGGCGCAATCAGGCGGGGCTCGCGCTCGACCACCGTCGCGCCCTCGAGCCAGAGCACTCCCGGCCGGACGATTGTCGCGAGATCAGGCGCGAGCGTGAATCGCATCGACGTCGCGTGGCACGGCGTCCACGTCGGACTCCGCATCGGGAGCGATGACTCGGCGGACTCGCTCGCCGAATTCCTTCGGATTGAGTCCGGCCAGTTCCCGAGTGTCGATGGGATCGTGCACCACGAGCCGAACGGCTCCTGGATACGTCGCCAGTCGCCCTTTCAACATCACGTGACGGCTGCCGACGATGGAGAGCGGAACGATGGGAAGGCCGGCCTGCAGTGCCAGGAGGAAGCTGCCACCCTTGAAGCGCGCGACACGGCCATCACGGCTGCGGGTTCCCTCGGGAAAGATGATGAGTGACAGCCCGTTCGACATCAGGCGCGACGCCCAGCCAAAGATTCTGCTCCGATCGGGGTGTCGGCGATCCACGAGCATGTGGCCCGTGCGCCGCAGGTGCCAACCCAGGAACGGAAAGTTGCCGAGCGATTCCTTCGCGATGATGCGGAGCTGGTACGGCACCGACCAGAACAGGATCGGAATGTCGTAGATGCTCTGGTGATTGGCAACGAAGACGTACGTGCGCCCGGACTCGAGCCGCTCGAGTCCTTCGACATCGACACGAACTCCAGTGGTGACCAGGATGAGACGCGACCACGTTCGCGCACACCAGTGCGCGAAGTGGCCGTTGTGCTGAAACAGACTGGACGTAAGCGACAGCGTGCCCAGCACGATCGTGTACACACCGATCGCCGGGATCAGGAAGAACACCGTTCGCCACCAGTGAAACGGAGGAATCATCTGAACAGGCGGGTCCGAAGACCCGCCTCTACATTATTTGCCGGGTACCTTATTTCCCTGCCGCGGCCGCCGACGGCGGCACCTGCGGACGCGTTCGCCGGCCGGTGTCGGTGTCGGTTGACACCACGTTGGCGGTCGGCGCTGCCGGCTGCACACCTGATTCGATGAAGCGGCCGAAGATCATCTTGCCCGCCGTCGTCTGCAGGACGCTGGTCACGACGACATCGATCGTCCGGCCGATCATCTTGCGGGCGTTGTCGACCACCACCATCGTGCCATCGTCGAGGTAGGCGACGCCCTGGTTGTACTCCTTGCCCTCTTTGAGGATGAACACCTTCATGATCTCACCAGGGAGGACAACGGGCTTCAGCGAGTTGGCGAGCTCGTTGATGTTCAGTACTTCCACGCCGCGGAGCTGCGCGACTTTGTTCAGGTTGAAATCGTTCGTGACGATCTTGCCCTGAAGGGCACGGGCCAGCTCGATCAGCTTGAGGTCGACTTCGCGCACATCCGGGAAGTCCATGTCCGAGATCGTGACGTCAACGCCAGCCATCTTCTGGATCTTCTGCAGGATGTCCAACCCGCGTCGACCGCGATTGCGTTTCATCGAATCGGAGGAGTCGGCGACCAGCTGCAGCTCCTTGAGTACGAACTGCGGGATCACGAGAGTCCCGTCCATGAAACCAGTCTCGCAGATATCCGCAATGCGGCCGTCGATGATGACGCTCGTATCGAGAATCTTGTAACGCTTGCGCGGTCCTGCGGACCGGAACAGGTTTACCAGATTTCCCGGCTCCAGCCACTCCCCTTTGCGGCCGCCGATGACGAGGCCGAGGTACGGCAACGCCAGCAGGATGACGCTGTGCAGGAACACCACGCGTCCGTCGCTCAGGTTGGCCCAGTACAACGCCGCGCCGATGGTTTTTGCGGCAAGCAGGCCCACGGCTCCGCCAAGCAACGCGCCGATCATGTGCGTGACGGAGATGTTCTTGAGGCGCAGTTCGAAGGCAACGATCAGCAGCCCGAGAACGACGCCGAAGACGGTATTAAGAAGAGGGTCACCGAGAAGCGGCCGGAGCTGGAACGCTGAATAGCCGACAGCCGCGATGAACAGGACACGTGCGAACACGAACCACGCCATGACGGACTCCAGGGGTCAGGGACAATCGGATCGGTCAGAATGTGTGAACGTTAGAGCCGCCCGCGCTGAAAATCAAGCGATCAGCTGGTCGAGCGCCTCGCCGACCGTCCGGACCCCCACGAGCTCACAACGGCCCTCACCCTGTGCATTATCCGCAGGATCGAGGTTGCCGGCGGGCAGGACGACCCGGCTGAACCCCATCTGAGCTGCCTCTCTGACGCGAAGCGCCGCCTGTGGAATTCCTCTGATCTCGCCGCTCAACCCGACTTCACCGAAGACGGCCGTCGATGCGGACAGCCCCCGGTTGCGCACGCTGGACGCCACCGCCGCGACGACGCTCAAGTCTGCGGCGGGCTCGTCGATCGTCATCCCACCCGCAATATTTACGTACACGTCATCGCCGGCCAAAGAAAGACCTGCTCGTTTTTCGAGCACGGCAAGCAGAAGCGACAGGCGGTTCTGATCGATGCCGATCGCCATTCGCCGAGGGTTGCCATACGTGCTTGTACTCACGAGCGCCTGCACCTCGACGAGAATGGGGCGCGACCCTTCGATGCAACACACCACCGCCGAGCCCGGCGCCCCAGACGCGCGTTCCGACAGAAACAGTTGCGAGGGGTTCGGAACCGGACGAAGGCCACTGCCTGTCATCTCGAAGACACCGAGCTCGCTCACCGCGCCAAAGCGGTTCTTCACGGCGCGCACCACGCGATGTGAGTGATGCCGTTCACCTTCGAAGTACAGCACCGTGTCGACGACGTGCTCGAGCACCTTCGGACCGGCAAGGCTTCCGTCCTTCGTGACATGCCCGACGAGGACCGTAGGAATGTTCTGGTTCTTGGCGGCGAACAGGAACTGCGTCGCCGCCTCGCGCACCTGACCGATGCTGCCCGGAGCCGATTGAAACTTGTTGGACCAGACCGTCTGCACCGAATCGACCACGACAAGCGCCGGCGATAAGCGCGAGACTTCTTCGAGGATCCGCTCGATGCAGGTCTCAGACAGCAGATAGAGCGGCGACGCGCCAACGCCAAGCCGATCGCCTCGGCTCTTCACCTGGTGCTCGGACTCTTCGGCCGACGCGTAGAGCACCGGACCGACTTCGCGCGCGAAGTGAGCCGCTGCCTGAAGCAACAGGGTCGACTTGCCGATACCAGGTTCCCCGCCGAGGAGGATCAGCGATCCCGGAACTACCCCTCCGCCGAGTACGCGATCGAACTCGCCAATGCCGGTCGATAGCCGCACGCTCTGCGACATCTCAACTTCTGCGTACAGCCTGGCAGTTGACGATGTCGAAAACTGCGAGAAGCGGTTGGTCGTGGGCGTGCCCGCCGGTGATTCTGCGCGTTCCTCGACGAGCGAGTTCCACGCTCCACACTCGGTGCAACGGCCCATCCACTTGGGCGCCTGCGCGCCGCACTCCTGACAAACAAAAACGACTTTGGGGGACTTCATAGGTCAACTCCCAACTGTATCGTGTTCCAACTCCCAACTCCCAAAGCAGCTTGATGCTTGGGAGTTGGAAACAAGATGCACTTTGGAAGTTGGGAGTTATTCGTATTGTCGTTCAATCCGCGTGCCGAGACGGCAGACGATCTCCCACGGAATCGTCCCGATGGCGGCGGCCATCTCGCGCGCGTCGATGCGCTGCCAGGCCGCGTCACCTTGCCGCCCAAGCAGAACGACTTCGTCGCCCGGTTGCACACCGGCAAGATCGGTAACGTCGACGGTGAGCATATCCATCGAGACCGCGCCGACGATGGGGACGCGTTGACCCCGAATGAGCACGTGACCGCGCCCGCACAAGCGAGTATCGAGTCCATCAGCGTAGCCGGCAGGCACGACGGCCACCGTACGCGGCTCTTGAACCTCGTAGCGCCAGCCGTAACCGACACCCTCACCAGGTCGCAGTCCTTTCACGGCGACGACACGGCTGGTCAACGACATGACTGGAGTCAGCTCGATCGTCGATGCGAGCGGCGGCGGAACGATCCCGTAGAGCAGCAGTCCCGGCCGGACGGCGTCGTACCAGACGCGCGAATCACGAAGCAGCGCGGCGCTGTTGCCCGCGTGACGGAAGACTCGGGATTCGAGACTCGGGATCCGAGACCCGGGACTCGGGACTCGGAATTCGCGGCGAAGCTCGTCGACGACTGCCCAAACAGCATCGAAGCGTTCGCGCTGCGTGTTGAACACGGGGCTTTCCGGGACGTCAGCGGACGCGAAGTGCGTGTAGACCGCGTCGAGCTTCAGATTCGGGCTCGCAAACAGGTCCGGCAAGGTGCGACGCAGATTGTCGTGACGAAACCCGAGCCGGTTCATACCCGTGTCGATCTTCAAGTGATAACCGATCGTCGAGCGCCGGCGTTCGGCGGCTTGCTGCACGGCACGCGCGGCACCGGGAGTTGAAATCGTCGGCGTCAACGCGAAATCGAAGAGCCCATCCAGATCGCTCACACTCAGCGCGCCAAAGACCAGGATCGGCACGCGCACGCCGGCCTGTCTCAAAACGATGCCCTCCTCGATATCCGCACATGCCAGCATCGTCGCGCCGGCCTCTTCGAGCGCGAGTGCGACGCGCGGCGCGCCGTGCCCGTAGGCGTTTGCCTTGACAACACCGATAATGGCTGGCGGTGTTCGCGCCGCTTCGGTCGAGAGGTAGCGTGCGATCGCGGCAAAGTTGTGCTTCAGCGCGTTGAGGTCAACGTGCGCGACGGTGCTTCGGATCATTCGTGATTCGATGATCTTCATTATCGATTCTTTTTGGCGTCGGGTCATGGCGACTTTCGATGCATCGAGAACTCACCGGGCGGCGGTCTTTCAGCAGATCGAGCGCGCAATCGCAAGCGTGGCCATAGTGGTTTCTGTTGGCTCGAGCGCACACGCGGATCAAGACTGGACGGTTGGCGCCTACGCTGGTGGTGCCTGGACGCACAGTGCCGATGTCACGCTGGTCTCTTCAACCAATGGCCAGCAGGTGCTGCCGGATGTGACGTTTCGATCGGAGTCGTTCGAGTCGCCCATTTACTACGGATATCGCATGGGCCATCGACTCGGACGGACAGCGCTCTTCGTCGAGGGCGAACTCATTCACCTCAAGGTCGTCGCCAACGAACAGACACTCGCTCCGCCGCTCGAGTCGCTGGCAATGACGCACGGTATGAATCTC
>Ga0070677_10000709_pt1 | contig 11197 bp, 9 predicted proteins | sample KBSM63metaG_FD_64674 | JGI IMG/M metagenome (GOLD analysis project Ga0070677, IMG submission 64674) | Miscanthus rhizosphere microbial communities from Kellogg Biological Station, Michigan, USA - KBS M6-3 metaG | ecosystem: Host-associated > Plants > Roots > Rhizosphere > Soil ... | reverse complement strand
GCACGGGATCGAGCAGCGCACGCTCCGCTTGAAGCACCGCCTCTCGGCCCCGAGAAGCGGCTTTGCACCACTCAGATCCCAACGATCGGATGCCGTTGACTCGGCGCCGGTTCCGAGTCGACCCTGAACCCTGGATGGAGGAATAGAAATGACCCAGAACCAAGACAACCCAAAGCAGCCGGCAAGCCTTCCCGGGCAGGACACCCGTTCCAACGGGCTGCTGCCGGAGGCCCCCGAACCGGGCCAGACGATCCTCGTCGCCGGCGGCGCCGGCTACATCGGCTCCGTGTTGGTCCCGCGGCTGCTCGATCGCGGCTACAACGTTCGCATCCTCGACCGCATGTACTGGGGCGAGAAACCGCTGGCCGAGGTGATCGACCGGGTCGAGCTGGTCCTCGCCGACGTCCGCGAGATGCCGGCGACGGCTCTCGACGGGGTCGACGCCGTGATCAATCTCTCGGGCCTCTCCAATGACCCGACGGCCGAGTACGACCCCGAGGCGAACTGGCAGATGAACGCGATCGCCACCGAGACGCTCGGACAGGCCTGCGTCGACCGCGGCATCGAGCGCTTCATCTTCGCCTCGTCCTGCTCGCTCTACGACGGCCTGCCGCCCGGCATGCACGACGAGACCGCGCCGATCGAACCGCGCGGCGCCTACGCGACCTCGAAGCGCTACGGCGAGGAAAAGCTGCTCGAGCTGGTCGATTCCGGCCTCTGCCCGACGATCCTGCGCAACGGCACCGTCTACGGCTACAGCCCGCGGATGCGCTTCGACCTGGTCGTCAACACGTTCGTCAAGGACGCGCTGGTGAACGGCAAGCTCTACCTGCACGGCGGCGGCTGGATGTGGCGGCCGCTTGTCGACGTGCGCGATTGCGCCGAGGCGATGATCGCCGCGATGGAGGCTCCCGCGGACCTGGTCCGCGGTGAGATCTTCAACGTGATGCACTCCAACTACCAGATTCGCGAGCTCGCGATGCTGGTTGCCGGTTCGGTTCAACTGCTCGGCCGCGAAGTCGAGCTGACCGAGCAGCCGGCGCCGAAGCTGACCCGTGACTACGAGTGCTCGAACGCGAAGCTCTCGGGCCGGATCGGCTTCATCCCCAGCCGCTCGGTCGTGCAGGCGGTCTCCGAACTGCTCGACAAGGTTGCGACGGCGAACTCGGCCGATCTGACCGATCCCCGTCACTACAACATCCGCTGGCTCGAGCTGCTCAACGAGGTTCAGCCCCGGGTCGAGCAGTTCGGGGGGGTTCTGTGAGCGAGTTCAAGTTCGAGCGAGTGCTGGCCACCGGTGGCGGTGGCCAGCTCGCCTCCGACCTGGAGGCGTTGCTGGGCGGGGAGTGCGAGTTCCAAGCGCGCTCCCACGCCGAGCTCGACATCGCCGATGCGGAGGCGCTGGCGCGGGCCTTCGCCGAGACCCGGCCCGACGTCGTCTTCAACTGCGCCGCCTTCCACAACGTCGAGGTCTGCGAGCGCGAGGAGCAGCAGTCCTTCGCCGTCAACGCGACCGCGGTCAAGCGGATGGCGGAGCTCTGCGAGGAGCACGGGGCGCGCCTGGTCCACCTCAGCACCAACTACGTCTTCGACGGCGCCGCCGAGGCTGCCTACGCGGAGGACGACGCCCCCTCCCCACAGAGCATCTACGCGCTTTCCAAGCTCGCCGGCGAGTACACCGCCCTCACCTACGCTCCCGAGGCGCTGGTGGTCCGCACCGGAGGGCTCTACGGCCGCTTCGGCAGCGCTTCCAAGGGCGGCAACTTCGTCACCCGGATGATCGAGCGCGCCCGCGAGCAGGGCGAGCTGGCGGTCGTCGCCGACCAGCACCTCAGCCCGACCGCGACGGCGGACCTCGCCGCCGCGGTGGTCGAAGCGGTGCGGGCCGACGCGAGTGGGCTGCTGCATTTGACCGCATCGGGGAGCTGCTCCTGGCACGAGTTCACCGAGGCGATCATGGCGCTGGCCGGAATCGAGGTCGAGGTGCGGCCGACCGCGACCGAACGCAAGCCCGGCGCAGCTCGCCGGCCGCTCAACGGCGTCCTGGCCCGACCCCGGGCCGATGCGCTCGGCCTGGCGCCGCTGCCTCACTGGCGCAAGCAGCTGGAGAGCTACATGGAGACGGCGGGGCTGCTCTCGGAAGAGCCGCTCGCCGCGTCTCGTTAAATAGGACAGAGGCAATGCTTGGCGAGCAGAAGAACGAGCGCGATCTCTCGATCGTCATCGTCTCGACCAACGAGGCGCACTGGCTCGACGCTTGCCTGACCACGGTCTACGCCCACGCCGGCGGCGCCCGCCTCGACGTCGTCGTCGTCGACAACGAATCGAGCGACGGCGTGCGCGGGATCGTCGAGGGGAGCTTCCCCGAGGCGCGCGTGGTCAGCTGTCAGAACCGCGGTTTTGCCCACGGCAACAACCGGGCGCTGGAGACCTGCACCTCGCGCTACTCGCTCTGCCTCAACCCGGACACCGAAATCGTCGACGGCAACTTCGGCGACCTGGTCGAGATGCTCGACGAGCGTCCCGAGATCGGCCTGGTCGGGGTCAAGCAGCTCGACAGCGACGGCGCGCTCTACCCGACCGTGCGACGCTTTCCCAGCGCCAAGCGCGCTTTCGTCGAGGCCTTTGTCCCGGAGAGCCTCTCACCGTCGAGCGTCGGCCTCGGTGAGCGCCGACTCGATCTCGCCGCCTATGAGCGCGAGCTGGAGTGCGACTGGTCGACCGGCGCCTACATGCTGATCCGCCGTGAGGCGCTGCTCAGCGCCGGCCTGATGGACGAGCGCCTCTTCCTCTACTGCGACGAGCCCGACCTCTGCATCCGCATCAAGCAGGCCGGTTGGAAGGTGATCCACTCGCCGCGGATGACGATCGTCCACCACGCGGGCAAGGCCGGGGTCAAGCCCAAGCTGGTGGCGCAGGATGTCTTCGCCCGCCGGGTCTACGCCGAAAAGCACTTCTCCGCGCCGCACCGTTACGCCTATCTCGGCGCCGTCGCGGCGCGCCACGCGACGCGGGCGATGCTGCCGCGCCGGGCGGGCGGTAGTCCCGAGCGCCGGGCCGCCTCGAAGCTCGCCCTGAGCACGTTGACCGGCCGCCGTGAGCCACCCTTCGGACCGCCGCCCGCGACCTCCGTCGACGCGCCGGTCCGAATGCTGCCGGTCCCTGTCAGCGGGCGCGACTGAGCAAGGGCAGCAGGCGGTCGCGGCTCTCGCCGAGGGCGCGGCGAGCCAGCGCCAGCGGGGCGCGGGGGGGAGCCGGCACGGCGTTCGGATCCACCGCGTCGGTGGCGCGCAGGCGCAGCTCGACCGTGTCGCCTGGCGCTACCGCGATCGGCTCGCCGATCGGGATGGAGCGGCCGGCCGCGATCAGCTGCTCGGTCTCGGGTCCGGGATGGGCCGGGGGAAGCTGAAGCGCAAGGCGCTCGACCCCTTCGGGCACCGTGATGCGGATCCGCCGTGCGTAAGGGCGAACGGTCAGCTCGGCGCCGTCGCGGCGGCTCTCGAAGTTGGTCGCGGCGATCTCACCGACCGAGCACCAGCGCGTCTCCCCGAGACGGTTGACGTCGGCCGCGGCGGCGGCGAGGACGTCGAGGCCGGGGGCAACGTCCTCGTGGTGCCCGTAGAGGATCAGCGGTTGGTCGAGGTAGGCGCGCAGCACCAGCTCCGGGGCGTCGCGGCTGAGCAGCGGGTGGCGCAGGATGACCGGCAGTCGACCCGCGAAGTCGGCCGGGTTCCAGCCGACCAGGGGGCCGGCTGCGTCGGGGCGACTGAGCCAGTGACGAGGTGGCTGTGAGAGCCAGGGGAAGGGCCGGGTCATCGTGATCGCCTCGAAGCCGCTGCGCAGCACGCCGAGGGCGGCGGCCTCCGAGCACTGCTCGTGCGGCGGGACCATCACCCGGTCGACGGCGATGCCGCGCCGGCGTTCGAAGGCGGCGATGCGACGTTGCGCCTGGGCCGCCAAGCCGAGACCTTCCGCCTCGCTTTCCTGGTTGCCAAGCTCGCCGCCGTTGTGGTCGTTGCCGTGGACGAGCAGCGAGATCGCGCCCGCGGCATCGCCGACGGCGCGCTTGGCGCCGGCGCTTGCCAGCCAGGCGTCGAGCGGGACCATGGCGAGCGCCGCGTGATAGCCGTGATCGCGGGCGTGGATGGCGAGCTCGGGCAGGTCGAGGAAGCCGTAGGAGGGCCGGTGCAGGTTGGGGTCGTCGAAGAGCAGGCAGGCGCGGGCGGGCGGTGGCCGCCAGCGCGTCTCGTGGGTGAGCTCGCGCAGGAAGGCGACGAGTGGCAGCAGCGCGGCGGACCTTCCGTCGCAGAGGCGACTCCGCAATGCCTCCTCTGGGCCCAGCTCGGCGGGCGCGAGCAGCGCCAGATCAAGCAGGCCGACGCGAGCCCAGGTCGGGACGCCGTCGGCGCTCGCCAGCACGCTCGCACCGTCGAGATCGCCCAGGTTCGTGCCGGAATCGAGTGCTGCGCCGAGCCTGGTGTCGGGTAGCAGGGCGCCGCGCAGCCTGCTGTCGAGCTCGGGCAGGTCGCTCAGTTCCTGTGTGACGGCCGGGGCGTCTGCCTCGCCCTCAGGCACTGCCAGCGCGAGGGAACGCACGCCGCTCTTGACTTTTGTCGGCCATGACCCCACAAAAGTCAAAGGCAACTCGATCGCGCCGTCGATATCGGTCGATTCCCCGGCGTTGCGCCCCTCGAAGCGGACCGGAAAGGCGGCTTCCAGCGCAGCGAAAAGCGCCTCACGCTGAGCCAATGCAGCGGCCGGAAAGACCCCGATCGCGATCGGGGCGGGAGCGCTCACTTGCGCCGGATCGGGCGCAGCCGGCGGTAGAACTCACGCATCGGCGTACTGCGCCCAAGCGGCACCCCGCAGCGAGCGACCGGCTCGGCCGGGTTGCCGCGCACCATCGTCAGTGGCGGCACCGAGGTGGTGACGACGGCGCCGGCGTTGACGACGGCGCCGTGGCCGACCGTGACGTGGGGGAGGAGGATCGCCCCGGGCCCGATGAAGACGTCGTCTTCGATCTTGACCGAGGGCTCGCTTTCGTCGGCGATCTCGCCCTGCTGGTGGGCGACGATCGTCGTCCGCATGCCGAGGTCGACCCGGTCGCCGATCTCGACCAGGTGAGGGAAGGCGGTCTCGATGATCACGTCGGTGCCGATGAAGCAGCCCTCGCCGATGCGCACCCCGCGCGCCCGGTGCAGCCGCACCCGGGTCGTCTCGGCCCCGGGGCCATAGAGGGCGAGGATCGCCAAGAGCCGGCGCTTGGCGCCGGCCAGGGTCGACTCGTACCTCATGCCGGCGCGCTTCCGTTCGCCTGGGCGGCGATGTGGGCGGCGAGGGGGTCGAGCACGGTGATCTGCTCGGGGTCCATCTCTTCCAGGTCGATCTCGATCCCGAGCTGCTCCTCGAGCTGGACGATGACCTCGACGAAACCGAGCGAGTCGATCATGCCGCTGCCGCGCAGGTCGAGGTCGCCGGGAGCGCTGGCGGGCTCGATGCCGAAATCGACCAGTGCCGGGCCGCAGGCCTCGAGGATCAGCGCCCGCACGCGGGTTACGTCGTCACTCATCGGTCTATGCGGTAGACGGTGTAGAAGTTCGAGGGGTTGGTGCCGCCGACGCGTGGCGGTCCACCGAAGCTTGCCACGGGCGCGCCGCTGCGGGTCAGCCAGTGGCCGAAGAGCTGGTTGTAGTCGACGCCGAAGCGTTCGAAGCGGTAGCCGCTGAAGCGGCGCTGGTCGATCACCGCGTAACGCACGTGCTCTTCCTTCAGCTGGGCGATTGCTTCAAGTTCGTCGCGACGGGAGTCGAGCAGGCCGGGCAGGAACATCGCGTTGTAGAGGGCCGGGGGTCGGCCGGTCATGAAGTGCAGGCCGGAGTCGAGCGGGATCGCGACGATCGGCTCGCCCGGCACCGTGTGCGAGTCGATGTAGTCGATCGTGCCCTGCAGGGCCGGCGCCGCCGCCGGGGTGGTGATGAAGCTGCCGCGTGGCGTGTGCACGGTGGCGCTGTCGTCGCGGTAGAGGCCGATCTGGGCGTAGGCGATCAGGCCCAGGGCAACCGCCGCGAGAAAGCCGTAGGAGGCGGTGCGGGCCTCGGGCCAACGCTTGCCGAGCCGGTCGTGCAGCAGCGCCAGCAGCAGTACGAGCGGCGGCGCGTAGTAGGGCGCGTAGGAGGCCTCGGCGGTGAAGGCGTCATAGGCGCGGGCGCCGAGCGCCGCGGCGGCGGCGACCAGGGCGAGGTCGAAGGCCCAGGAACCGGAGATCGGCGCCTTTTCGCCGCGCAGGAGAGAGACCGCGAGCAGCGCGCAGGCAGCAAAACCGAGGGCGGGCAGCCAGCTCATCCCGATCAGCAGATGGGTCATCTCGTACTGGACCTCGCTGCGGGCCGGGTCCCAGACGCCGAGCACCTTCCAGGCGCCGTAGAAGAAGGCGAGCAGCAGCAGCGCCGCCGGCAGTGGCCAGAGCGCCCGCAGGCGCTCGCCCGTGCCGCGCGCCTTGGAGAGCATGACGGCGCCGGAGAGAACCGCGGCAAGGGCGACGCAGTAGGTGCCGGCGCGGGCCAGCGTCGCCGCGACGCTTTCGAGGTCCATCGGCGCCCACGCTTTCTGCGAGTCGAAGCCGGCGATGCGGAGGAAGTCGACCGGCCAGAGGTTCTCGAAGAAGAGGTTGTGGGCACCGACGTCGGCGGCGAGGACGCCCAGCACCAGGCCGGTGACGGCGATCGCCGGCAGGGCGAGAGGGGGAATCGCGCGCAGCGCCGGACGAAGACCACTGTCGCGGGCGATGCCGGCGACGTAGGCGGCTCCGGTCAGCGCCGCGACCGCGGCGAACTCGGGGCGGTTGAGGCAGACGATCCCGCCGGCCAGGCCGGCCAGGAGCAGTTGCTCCCGCGAGAGCGCCAACAGCATCAGGAGCAGGAAGAGGATGCCCAGCGTGGCCGAGTTGGTGTGGGGGAGGACGAAGTTGAGCGCGGTGCCGGAGAAGCCGATCCCGGCCACCATCGCCGCCCCGATCGCCGCCGGGACGACGCTCAGCAGCCGTCGCGCCAGCGCGTAGAAGGCGGCGACGATTGCCGCCGCCTGCAGCAGGCCGAAGGCGAAGGCGGTGGTGAAGCTGGTGCCGAAGACGGCAAAGGCGCCGCCGAGGGCGTAGACGCCGACCGGCCCGTAGAAGTAGCGGATGTCGAGGTAGGGGGTGCCGCCTTCGGCGATCGTCGCGGCGGTGGTCAGCTCGTGCCCGGGGTCGACCGAGGGCACGCCCCACTTCTGCCAGCTCAGCCCCGCCAGCAGGGCGAAGAGCAGCGAGAGCCCGGCGATCGCATAGGCGTCGGCGCTCAGGTTCAGCCGTCGCGCCGGGGTGACCTGTTCGAGCGGCGGCGCACCATCCGCCGTCGGCGTGCGGACGGCGACGCTCATGCCGAGGCGGGGCGGACCGCTCCGACAAGCAGGCGCATCTGCCCGGGGGCGAGGCGCAGGGCAGAGATCCCGTAGAGCAGTGAGCCGATCGCGATGGTCAGAAGCGGCGTCGCGACGCCGTTGGTGAAGGTGGAGGCGATTGCGTCGCCGATGCCGAAGCTGGCCGCGGAGAAGGCGAGGAAGCGGAGACCGTCGCGGGCCAGCTCGCGGCCGATCGGGATTCCCTCGCGCCCGGCGCCGAGGGCGAGCAGGACGATGGCGAAGGCCAGCGGCACGACGAAGAAGGCGCCGACGACGCCGTTGGCGCCGAAGAGAGCGCCACCGAGGGCGGTGACCGCGATGTGAGCGACGACGACCGGGATCGCCAGCAGGTTGACGATCTTGGCGCGACCGAGGGCGAAGAGGGCGGGCAGCAGCAGGTTGACCAGCAGGGCCGCCACGGTCCAGGCGCAGAGCAGGGCGGTGAATACGCGCAATTGGTCGACCTGGGCGGCGTCGAAGCTGGAGGGCAGGACCTCGCCGATCAAGGTGGCGCCGCCGGCAATCAGCGCCGCCAACGCGGGGGCGACGAGCAGCATCGAGTAGCGGAAGCCGGCCGGGACCGTGTCGGCGATCACCTCGCGCCAATCCGCCAGGGCGCCGCGGCGCATGTCGGCGATCCGCGACATGCCGAGCGCGAAGCCGGTGGCGGCGACGAGGTAGCTGGCGAAGAGGTAGGCGTAGGAGAGGACGGTGGCGTCGCCGGCGTCGTAGTTGCTGGTGAAGGCGAGGGTGATCACGTAGAGCCCGTTGAAGGCGAGGTAGACCATCGTGCTGCCGAGCACGAGCCCGACGCAGCGGGCCAAGCTGCCGAGTCGGAGCGTCCGCCGCGGAGCGGCGCTCGCCGTGGAGCGACTCGCCCGAATTCCCAGCAGCATCAGGCCGCAGGTGACGATCGCCATCGCCAGCATCGACCAGCCCAGCGAGAGCTCACCGGCGCTGCTCGAGACGGCCAGGTAGACGATCAGCCCGGTGGCGGCGCCGGCGATGTAGGCGAAGGCGATGCGGTCGAAGCGGTCGCGGACGGCGAGCAGGGTGGCGCCGCCCGCTGCCCAGAGCTGCAGGATCATCGCGATGCCGAGCACGGGCAGGGCGTCCTGGGTTACGCCGCGGCCGGTCTCGCCGAGGCCGGGCGCCAGCAGCGAGGCGAGTGGGCCGGCGAGTGGGATCGTCAGGATCCCGACCGGTAGCGCGATCGCGCCCAGCGCCAGCGCCAGCTCGCCCGGTGCCAGGCGGGGGCGCTCACCGACCAGCAGCGGCGCCGAGGTGACGCGGATGCTCTGACTGAAGACGCCGAAGCTCGAGTAGAGAGCGAAGGCGACGAAGAAACCGTCGGTACGGCCGTTGATTCCGAAGGAGCTGAGGTAGAGCAGGGCCTGGATGCCCGAAGTGAGGCCCATCGCCAGCGTCGCAATTGCCATCGCCACTCCGGCATGAGCGTGCTTCTCGCGCAGATCGTCCTTGTGGTCGACCGGAGACGGGATGGAGGTCGGAGCAGACGGCTGGGCTGTCGCAGTGGCGCTCACGTCCGACTAACGGGCGAGGGCGCCATTACTTTGCGCTGTGTGAGTGGCAATCACAAGAAACCCTCGCGGCGGCCCGTTTGTCTGGGGTGATGGCAGAGCCAAGGACGAGCTTGTTGAGCGGCTTTCTGCGCTCTCTCGAGGCTTTTCCGGAGCGCCCGGCGCTTGCCGTAGCCGGCGAGGAGCTGAGCTACGCGGAGCTGGGCAATCGGGCCGCCGCGATCGCCGCCGCGATCGGCGAGCGGGGTCCCGACGAGGCGCCGCCACTGACCGCCGTTTTTGCCTCGCGCAGCTCGACCGCCTTCGCCGGCGTGCTGGGGGCGCTGTGGGCGGGCCACGGCTACGTGCCCCTCAACCCGAGCTTCCCGGCGGAGCGCTGTCGCGGCATGTTGGAGCGCTCGGGCTGTCGCACGCTGATCGTCGACGCGGGTGCGGCCGCGCAGCTCGACGAGCTGCTCGACGGCCTCGAGCAGAAGCCCGAGGTGATCGCCCCCGACAGCGAAGACCTCGCGGGTGCGGCCGAGCCCAGGCTTGCCGCGGCCGAGGCGATCGCCTACCTGCTCTTTACCTCGGGCAGCACCGGACGCCCCAAGGGCGTCGGCGTCGCCCACGGCAACGTCGTCTCGTTCATCGAAGCGGTCGCCGAGCGCTATGAGGTCAGCGAGGAGGACCGCCTCTCGCAGACCTTCGACATGACCTTTGACCTCTCGGTCTTCGACATGTTCCTCGCCTGGGAGCGGGGCGCCTGCGTCTGCTGCCCTTCCGAGCGTCAGCTGATGGCGCCGGCACGCTTCATCCGCGATTCCGAGCTGACCATCTGGTTCTCGGTGCCTTCGCTGGCGGCGCTGATGCGCAAGCTGCGGATGCTGAAGCCTGAGAGCTTTGCGAGCCTGCGTTGGAGTCTCTTCTGCGGCGAGCCGCTGCCGGCCGAGCTGGCCGGGGCCTGGCAGGAGGCCGCGCCCGACTCGACCGTCGAGAACCTCTACGGGCCGACCGAGGCGACGATCGCCTGCACGGTCCACACCTACGTTCCCGGCGAAGCCGGTACCGCCAACGGCATCGTGCCGATCGGCGAGCCGATCGGGGCGACCGAGACCATGGTTGCCGACCCCGACCTGAACGAGGTCGAGCCCGGCGGCGACGGCGAGCTCCTGGTTCGCGGGCCGCAGGTGACCCCGGGCTACTGGCAGGACGCCGAGAAGACCGCTGCGGCCTTCGTCGTGCCGCCCGGTCGCTCGGAGCGCCACTACCGCACCGGTGACCGCGTGCGACGTCCCCTCGGCCCCGACGAGACGCTTACCTACATCGGCCGCATGGATCACCAGATCAAGGTGCTCGGCCACCGGGTCGAGCTGGGCGAGATCGAGGCGGCGCTGCGCGACGCCTCCGGCATCGACGCGGCGATCGCGGTCGGCTGGCCGCTGACCGATTCCGGCGCCGGTGGCATCGTTGCCTTCCTCGGCGACCCCGATGCCGACGTGCCCGCCTTGCGAGAGGCGCTCGGTGGCCGCCTGCCCGAGTACATGCTGCCGCGCCGCTACGAGCTGCTCGGGGAGCTGCCGCTCAACTCCAACGGCAAGTTCGACCGCAAGAAGATGCTGGCGATGCTCGAGGATGAACAGAAGGCGCCCGCATCGCCCGCATCGGTTTCCGCCTGATCAGGGTCCGTAGTGGTTTCTGGTCGGTGACCAGGTGATGCCGGCATCGCCGTGGCGGAGGCGGTAGTCGTCGTTGCCGGCGTCGCGGAAAGCGGGCTTGCAGCTGCGGCGAGCCGAGTGACCGAGGCGCGGCAGGGTCCCTTCCCACTGGCAGACGAGGTCGTCTTTCTCGCTGAAGCCGGGGAAGCCGCCGCTCCATTCGCTCCAGCCGCGGTAGAGGACGTTGTCCGCGACGGCGGTGCCCGCGAAGGGGCCTTCGCCCCAGACCACGGGTGAGCGGTTGCCCGCGGTCCAGATCGTGTTGTGGGTGAGCCGCAGACCGTGGATCGGCCCATAGAGCTGGACCACCGCGGGCGGGCCGCAATCGAGGCCGGGCGGATCGCAGGGGGCGGCGTCACGCAGCATCAGGTTGTTGCTGACGACGACCCGACGCACGGGCGCGGGCTGGTCCTTGACGAAGAAGCCCTGGCAGCGGTTGTCGTGCAGGTAGTTGCGCCGGAAGTAGAGCCCGTCGCCACCCCAGACCGACTGCAGGCAGTCGCTGTGGTTGCCGTTCTCACG
>Ga0070677_10000706_pt1 | contig 11224 bp, 7 predicted proteins | sample KBSM63metaG_FD_64674 | JGI IMG/M metagenome (GOLD analysis project Ga0070677, IMG submission 64674) | Miscanthus rhizosphere microbial communities from Kellogg Biological Station, Michigan, USA - KBS M6-3 metaG | ecosystem: Host-associated > Plants > Roots > Rhizosphere > Soil ... | reverse complement strand
ACCGGCCAGTCGCTGCCCCACATCATGCGCTTCGGCCCGAAGCATTCGAGCAGGTGATCCACGGCCGGCGCAAGCTTCTGAGGCGCACAGCTGCCCGCTTCGGTGACGAGACCCGAGAGTTTGCAGACCATGAGCGTTTCGCGCGCCAGCGCTGCGACTCCCCGCTTCCACGCGGTAAGGTCGCCGCCCGCGAGCGGTGGTTTGGCGCCGTGATCGAGCACCATGGAAAGATCCGGATAACGGGCGGTGAGCTCCAGCAAAGCGGACAAGTGTTGGGGCAACACCAGCGCGTCGAATACCAGGCCGTGATCGAGCATCGCCTCGAAGGCGGGCGCGAGGCCGGTGTCCAGCATCCAGTCCGGGTCGGGAATATCCTGGATCATCGGACGCAGACCGAGTAACTGAGGATCCTCGGCGAGCTTCGCGATGGTGTCGGCCACGTCGGCGCTTTCGAAGTCCACCCAGCCCACCACTCCCGCAATGAATGAGTGCTGGTGCGCGAGTTCGAGCAGGAATCGCGTTTCTTCGACTGTCGGCGCAGCCTGCACCAGCACGGTGGTACCGACGCCGGCACTCGCGAGCTGCGGTGCGAGATGCTCGGGGAGGTAGTCCCGGTAGATAGGCGCAAGTTGCGGCGTCAGCCAGCCATAGTCGCCGCGGTCGAGCCGCCAGAAGTGCTGGTGGGCGTCCACCGTTCTCGTCGAAGAGATCATGCAGGCACCGGTGCGCGCGCGTCGACCAGTCCGCGGTCGCGCAGCGCGTGCCAGAAGGCAACTGGAATCGAGTGGGAGAACATCACCGCGCAATCACGTGCCTCGGCGCCATTCGCGCATCCGGCCACCACGCTGGTGACGCTCGGGTGAGCCAGCGGAAACTGCAGCGCCGCGGCCCGCAGCGGTACATCGAATTCCGCGCACAGCGCTTCCAGTTTGCTTACGCGATCGACGACCGCGGGCGGCGGCGCCGCGTAGTTGTAGTGCGCGCTCGCGCCGGCACGCGAACCGGCGGCGAGGATTCCGGAGTTGAACGGCCCGCCGCAGATGATCGACACGCGACGCTGTGTGCACAACGGCAGCAGGCTCTCGAGTGCGGGCTGCTCGAGCAGCGTGTAGCGACCCGCGAGCAGGATGCAGTCGAGCTCGCAGCTCTCGAGCAGGTCGACACAGATCTCCCACTCGTTCACACCGAGGCCGATGGCGCGCACCGCGCCGGCCTCGCGCAGCTCGCGCATTGCGCGATAGCCGCCGTCGAGAAATTCGCTGACTCGCGCGCCGTGCGAAACGCCATGGGTGAGCCGGCCGATGTCGTGGCACAGCAGGATATCGACGCGCGCAACACCGAGACGCTCCAGGCTCTCGGCGTGTGAACGCATGACCGAGTCGTATCCGTAGTCGAACACCGGTGCGAACGGCCGCGAAGAGAAATATCCCTCGCGCCCGATGCTTGCATCCTGCGGACCCGTGGGCACGAGGCGGCGACCGACCTTGGTGGAGATCACCGGCGGAGGCTGCGCGCCACGCAAAGCCTGGCCGAGCCGCAGCTCGCTCAAGCCGAAGCCGTAGAAGGGCGCGGTGTCGAAGTAGCGCACGCCTGCGGTGAAGGATTCACGCACTGCGGCGCCGGCATCTTCATCGGCAAGTTCGCGATACAGGTTGCCGATGGCCGCGCCGCCGAACCCAAGCGTGCAGAGTTCGAGTCCCGTGCTGCCGAGCTCGCGGCTGGCGAGCGTCATGTTCATGCGGCCCGGCGCGATTTCCACGCGAACAGGAACACGATGGCGAAGCACACCGCCGGCACGAGGTAGGCGACGTTGATCGAGCTCTCGCGCGAAATGAAGCCCATGGCAGCCGTGAACACCGCGCCGCCGATGATGGCCATCACCAGGAATGAGGAACCCGACTTCGTATAGACGCCCAGGCCGCGCAGGCTCATGGAAAAGATGGTCGGGAACATGATGGACATGAAGAAGCTCGACGCAATGAGCGCGGTGAGACCGACGTGCCCGCCGGCCACCACCGCGATCACGCACAGGGTGACGTTTATTGCGGCGAAGCTTGCCAGCAATTTCGCCGGATTCACGCGCGACATGAGCAGGGTGCCGATGAACCGGCCGGCAAAGAAAATGCCGAAAGAGATGGGCAGCCAGCGCAGCGCGTCCTTTTCCAGCGTGCCCGGGAAGTTGTGCTGCGTGTAGCGGATCAGGAAGCTCCACACGCCTACCTGCGCACCGACATACGCGAACTGCGCGAGCACACCCAGCCAATAGCGCGGAAATTTCCCGAGGCCGGCGAAGCCACCTTCGGTTTCGCCATCGGTTCCGCGGCCACGGTCGACCGGCGGGAATTTGGCAAAGGCGACCAGCGCAGCCCAGGCCAGCACCATGCCTGCGATGAGGATGTAGGGTAGTTTGACCGCGTCGAGCTCGGACGCACGGAAAGCGGCAAAGGCATCGGGCGTCAGCGCCTGCAACTGGTCCGCCGTGTAATGGACGTCCGAGAAAATCAGCATGCCCCCTACATACGAGCCCATCATCGTGCCAATCGGATTGAAAGTCTGCGCGAAGTTCAGACGCTGGTCGGCGCTGCTGGCCGGCCCCATGACGGCAATGAGCGGATTCGCGGAAGTCTCGAGGAAGGCGAGTCCGCTGGCGATCACGTAGAGCGCGATCAGGAAGCCGTAGTACTGGCTCGCCTGTGCGGCGGGCAGAAACAGCAGCGCTCCCGCACCATAGAGACCGAGACCCATGAGCACCGCGGCGCGATAGCCAAACCGCCGCATGAACAGCGACGCAGGAATCGCAAAACAGAAGTAGCCGAAGTAGAACGCCGACTGGACCAGGCTCGAGGCGAAGTCATCGAGCTGGAATGCCTTGCGGAATTGCGGAATCAGTACGTCATTCAGGCTGTTCGCCACGCCCCACATGAAGAACAGGCCGACGATGAGGACCGTGGCGTACAGATATCCCGGCGTGATGAAGGCGCGGGGCTCGTTGGCGACACTCGTCGTCTCGGTCATGGAAGGTCTCCGTGCACGATCTCGCTCGAGATCTGTTTGGCGGCCGCGCGCACGAACTCCACTGCCTGCGGCATTTCCGCCTGGAGGGGATTGCTGTGAACGAAGGGAATGGTGAGCGCCGCCACTGCGGTGTCGCCGCGCAGGATCGGTGCGGACAAGTCGACGATCCCGCGCACGAAGTGCGACGCGGCTTCGTGATAGCCACGCGCGCGCACGATGTTGGCGCGCTCGATGAAGGAATCGGCGGCGTCGCCCTTGAGGCGACACCGTTTGAGCCAGATCCGACGAACCTCGTCATTCTGGTATGCAAACAGCACCAGTCCCGAAGTGGCGCTGGCGATTTCGCGCCGGTAACCGATGCGCACCGAGAACCCGAGGTCACCGGGCCGTTCGATGCGCGTGATGACCACGATCTGGTCTTCGGAGGCCACCGCGATGTGCGCGGACTGGCCGATGTCATTGACCAGCTTGCGCATGATGGGCAAAGCCGTTTCGACCAGCGAACGAACCGGCGCCTGCGCCATCGCCAGTGCAAACAGCTTGTTGGTCAGCACGTAGCCTGTGCCGTTCTCGGCGGTGGTGATGAAGCCCTTGAACTCGAGCACCTGAAGCATGCGGAACAGCTCCCCGGAAGAGCGACCCAGGCGTTGGGATATGGCGGAGAGATTGAGGGGCGACTTTTCTGCGGCGAGCAGTTCGAGGACGTCGAGGCCTTTTTCGAGGGCGGGGGCCCGATAGCGGCTGATCTGCGCGGCCGCTTCCTGCGCAGGGACCCGGGGAGAACCTGATTTATTGGCCATGAATTCTTTAGTTGTAGTGGATATGACCGGCTGCGGATTCTGCCCCAAAACCACTTGATCTTGAATTTTCATTAGAGCATTGTACTTTTATTCGGGAAATTCAGTATCGGGCTGCAGGACGCATATCGCCCGTTTTTGGCCGCACGTTACTCGACGTGGGGTGGGCGAACCTGCAACTGCGACGCCGGAAGGCGAGACTCTCGCGGCGCCCCCACGACGCGCGAGGCTCGTCTTCCGGCAATTAGGCAAGCAAGCCTTTTCGGACCGCGAGCGCGCGTCTCGTTAGAATTCCCGCGACAAAAAATTCGAATCGTCGATACAAAGGGGTTCCATGAAGATTCTGATCAAGTGCTTGTGCGTAGTCGTGCTCGCCGGTTGTGCGGCGGATGCCCCAGAAGGGTCGTTCGTGCAAAGCGAGACCGGCCTGGTAGTGACACCGGCGCAAGCTGATTCTCGCCGCGTACGCCTGGAAGTCCGGAACGATCGCATCGTCCGCGTCACGTCGGTCAACGACAAGAATCTCGATCTCGCCAAGAGTCTCATGGTGATCGACTCGAATGCTGCACCGCCGTCCTTCAAGGTGGAGAAGCGCGATGGCGATGTAGTGCTGGAAACGGCCCAGATCGTCGCGCGAGTTTCGCTGACGAATGGCAACGTGCGATTCACGGACCGCAGCGGCAAACCGTTGCTCGCCGAAGACTCCTCGCCGGCGCGCGAGCACGGCGTTTCGCAGCGCTTCAACTCCGGATCAGACGAAGCGTTCTACGGTTCGGGACAACACCAGAACGCGCAGGTGAATCTCAACGGAGAAGACGTCGAACTCGCGCAACACAATATGGATATCGGTGTGCCGTTCGTCGTGTCGACGCGCAACTATGGCGTGTTATGGGACAACAACGGCATCACGCGGCTCGGCAACCCGAAACCGTATGGCTATGCGTCGCGCGATCTCAAGATCCGCGATGCGGCGGGCAAGGAAGGTGGGTTCACCGCGCGCTACTCGATCGACGGACAGCTCAAGCTCGAGCGTGTCGAAAAGGACATCAACTACCAGTACATCCGTGACCGGTTCAACTGGCCGAAGGAATTGCTCACGGGCAAAGAGCCGCCCACCGGCTCGCCGCCTAACGTCCTGCCCAACCAGACGGTGATCTGGGAAGGCACGCTGGAATCCGAAAAGGCTGGCAATCACAAGTTTCAGCTCTACGGCAGCAGCTATTTCAAGGTGTACGTCGACGGGAAACTGGCGCTCGATCGCTGGCGTCAGAACTGGGCCGCCTGGTACCACAACTTCGACGTGGAGATGGCCGCCGGCATTCCCGTAGCCATCAAGGTCGAGTGGATTCCCAACGACGGCTATATCGCGTTGCTGCACAACGATCCGCTGCCTGCGCATGAGCGTCATTCGCTGACGTTCACTTCCGATGTGGGCCGCGCGGTGGACTACTACTTCATCGCGGGCGCATCGCAGGACGAAGTGATCGGCGGTTACCGCGCGCTTACCGGCAAGGCCGTGATGATGCCGCGCTGGGCGTACGGTTTCTGGCAGAGCCGCCAGCGTTATACGACCCAGGCCGAGTTGTTAGGCGTGGTGGCGGAATACCGCAAGCGCAAGATCCCGCTCGACAACATCGTCATGGACTGGTTTTACTGGAAGGAAGACCAGTGGGGCTCGCATCAGTTCGACAAGAGCCGTTTCCCCGATCCAAAGGCCATGCTCGACAAGGTCCATGCGCAGAACGCGCACTTCATGATCTCGGTGTGGCCGAAGTTCTATCCCGGCACCGACAACTACAAGGAACTCGATGCCGCGGGATTCATGTACCACGGCAACATCGAAGCGGGCGCGAAGGACTGGGTCGGTCCGGGCTATACCTCGTCGTTCTACGACCCGTATTCCAAGGCTGCGCGCGATATCTACTGGCGTCAGCTCAACGAGAACCTCAACGTGCTGGGTATCGACGCATGGTGGATGGACGCCACCGAGCCGGATCTGCACTCCAATCTCGACATCGATTCCATCAAGGCGCGCATCGGTCCCACGGCGATGGGTCCGGCGGAGAATTACTTCAACTCGTATCCGCTCGTTCACACCGGCGGTGTCTACGAGGGTTCACGCCAGGTCAGTCCCGACAAGCGCGTGTTCATCCTCACGAGGTCGGGTTTCGCCGGTCTGCAGCGTCATGCCGCTGCGGTGTGGAGCGGTGACATCGCGTCGCGTTGGGACGATCTGTACAACCAGATCGGCGCGGGCGTGAGCATTGGTTACTCGGGCCTGCCCAACTGGACTTTCGACATTGGCGGCTTCGCCAACGAAGCCCGGTACAGCGCCACCAAACCGGCCGCGGCGGATCTCGAGGAGTGGCGTGAGCTCAACCTGCGCTGGTTCCAGTTCGGCGCATTCGCGCCGCTGTTCCGTTCGCACGGCGAATACCCTCTGCGCGAGATCTTCAATCTCGCGCCGCCGGGATCGGAGGTCTACGACAGCCTGGTATGGCACGACAAGCTGAGATACCGCCTGTTGCCCTACATCTACACGGTGGCGGCCGACACCTTCCACCGCGACGGCACCATCATGCGCGGCCTCGCCATGGATTTTGCCGAAGATGCGACGGCGCGCGATGTGCGGGATGAGTACCTGTTCGGCAAGGCCTTCCTCGTGGCGCCGGTGTACAAACACAAGGCGCGTTCGCGCAAGGTCTATCTACCGGGCGGCGCCGACTGGTATGACTTCCACTCGGGTACGAAGTCGGCCGGCGGAAAGACGATCGACGCGGCGGCGCCGCTCGCGCGCATGCCGCTGTACGTGCGCGCGGGGTCGATCGTGCCGGTGGGCCCTGATATCCAGTACACCGCCGACAAACCCGGCGCGCCGATCACGCTGCTCGTGTTCACGGGTGCCGACGGCAGCTTCGACTACTACGAAGACGACGGCGTGAGCTACGGCTATGAGCGTGGCGAGTTCGCGCGTATCCCATTGCGTTACGACGCGGCCAAGGGAACGCTGACCATCGGTGCGCGGTCGGGTAGCTATCCGGGCATGCCCGCGAGCCGCACTTTCAAGGTGCGCTGGATCAAGGCGGGCGGCAAAGCGCCCGCCGACCTGGATGCGGCAGCGGATTCGTCCGTCGAATACAGCGGGGCAGAGGTCACGATCGAATAATACTTCTCCTCTGTGGTAAAACCTTCGTCACGAGGGGTGTTCTCTACTAATAAGAAGGGAGTGCACCGTGGCGAAGGTTCTGGCGGGTGTCGGTCCGCGATTTCCGCAAGTCGTAGCGCTGGTGGGGGCGACGGGTGATCTTGCCCGGCGCAAGCTCATTCCGGGTCTGCTGCATCTGGCGCGCGCGGGGTTCATCCCCGGCTGCCGCATCATCGGCGTGTCGCTCGATCAACTCGACGCCGCCAGCTTCCGCAATTTTGCGCGCGAAGCCGTCAATGAATTCTCCGCACGCAAAGTGGCCGACGACGATTGGGCAGCCTTCGCCGGGAATCTCGACTACGTGTCGCTGGCCGCAGGTCCCGCCGCACTGGCCGAAGCGGTAGCACGAGCCGAGAGTTCGATCGGCGCCGAAAGCCGCCGTCTTCACTACCTGTCCGTGCCGCCGAACGCCGCGCTGTCCGCGGTGCGCATGTTAGGCGACGCCGGCCTCGTCCAGAACTCGCGCATCATCATGGAGAAACCGTTCGGCACGGATCTCGCGAGCGCGGTGGCGTTGAACGCCAAGCTCCATGAGGTGTTCGCCGAAGAGCAGATCTTTCGCATCGACCATTTCCTCGGCAAAGAGCCGGCGCAGAACATCCTCGCGTTCCGTTTCGCGAACGGCTTGTTCGAGCCCATCTGGAATCGCAACTTCATCGACCACGTGCAAATCGATGTGCCGGAGACACTGAGCCTCGGCAAACGTTCGGCGTTCTACGAGTCGACCGGCGCCTATCGCGACATGGTGGTCACGCACCTGTTCCAGATCCTGGGGTTCATGGCCATGGAGCCGCCGACGCATCTGGCGCCGAAGCCCATCAGCGAAGAGAAGAACAAGGTTTTTCGCAGCATGCTGCCCATCCAGCCGACCGACGTCGTGCGAGGGCAGTACATCGGCTATCGCGGCGAGGAGGGCGTGGCGCCTGAGTCGGATACGGAAACCTTCATTGCGCTCAAATGTTCGATCGACAACTGGCGCTGGGCCGGCGTGCCGTTCTACCTGCGCACCGGCAAGAGAATGGCCGAGGGGCAGCGCATCATCTCCATCGCGTTTCGCGAACCGCCCAAGAGCATGTTTCCCGAAGGATCGGGCATCGGCGCGCACGGGCCGGACCATCTCACCTTCGACCTTGCGGATGCGGCCAGGACTTCGCTGTCGTTTTACGGCAAGCGTCCGGGTCCCGGCATGCGTCTCGACAAGCACAGCCTGCAGTTCGCCATGGACGACACCGGCCAGATCGGTGACGTGCTCGAGGCTTACGAACGCCTGATCCTCGACGCCATGCGCGGTGATCACACGCTGTTCACCACCGCGGAAGGCATCGAGCGCTTGTGGGAAGTGTCGGTGCCGCTGCTCGAGGCGCCGCCTCCGGTGCGGACATATTCACCAGGGTCGTGGGGCCCGAACGCCATTCACCAGCTGATCGCGCCGCATGCCTGGCGATTGCCGTTCGAACGCACCTGGCGCGACCCCAACAAGCAAGGCAGCTAGCTCCGCGGTACGTATGCGAGCAAAATGCCGGCTCGAGCGTTGCAAACGGGAGGGGTCATGTCGCGGATCTGCCAAGTGATTGCGTTGCTATGGGTCGCGGGAAGTTGTCATGCGCAGATAAACGGGCCGGAATCGAGCCAATACGACGGAGCGCCGCTCCCCACAGGGCAGGGCACCGGCAGCGAATTTCAAAGCAAAGTTGTTGATCCAAAGGCGGTTGAGATTCCCTTGAATGTAGGTGTTTTGGTATCGGACGTGCTCAACGCGCTGACCGACAAAGGCTTTCGCATCCGGTGGAAGCCCGAGCAAGTAACGCCCGCGATGAAGCTGCTGGCGAGGCCGAAGTCGACCCGTGTCGACAACCTGTTGAATGAGATTCTTTATCCGTGGGGTATGCGTGCCGATGCTGACCTCATGAGAGGCGGCTACCTGATCAAGGACCTGAAGAAGAAGCCCAAAGAGTTTGCCGTCGAGCAGAACAGCGCGTCCTGACGGAGCCTGGCTCGCCGTCGCGCCGTTTCGAGCGAGATCAGTGATCCAACGAGAGCGGACAGGAGGGGTCATGTCACGTATCAGCTACGCAATCGCGTTGTTATGCATCGCGGCGACATGTCGCGCGCAATACGCGGGAGCTCCGCTGCCCTCCGGGCAAGGGGTCGGCGGCGAATATCGGAGCAAGACTGTGGACCCCAAGGCGGTCCAGATACCTCTGTATCCGGGTGCCCTGATATCGGAGGTGCTCACGGCCCTTACCGACAAGGGCTTTAGCATCCGGTGGAAGCCAACCCAGGTGACTCCCGAGATGAAGTTGCTGGAAAAACCCAAGTCGACCCGCGTCGACAATCTCTTGAATGAAATCCTCAAGCCCTGGGGAATGCGGGCCGACCCTGATCTGCTGAAGGGCGGTTACCTGGTCAAGGACATGAAGAAAAAATCCAAGGAATTCTCCGTCGAGCAGACCAGCCCGCCCTGAGCGACCGAGTTCGCACTCGCGGGTCCCGGGCACCACATATAAGAGTGTCCGCCAATAGCAGTCATTCTCGATTGCAATCAAGAATGATTCGCAATAAGATTTGGGCCGTTGCTGAAGCGGAATGCCGCCTCAGCGCAGCCCCGGCAGCAATGTAAGCCACTCCCAATGCGGGATAGCCAGAGAGCGCGGGGTCTCGACAGACCGCATTTGGGAGTGGAAACGTGCCGCAATTGTCTTTCCTGGGTCTCCAGGTCTTCGCCCGCCGTCACATCGCTGTTGCCGTTGGCCTCGCACTGTCTGCCGCCGCCAACGCCCAATCCACCACTGAAGAAGCCAAGACCCTGCCGAAGGTATCGGTCGCGGCCGCCGAACCCGAAGACACTCCGAAAGTCGATCGCGTGTCGTCACCAAAATTCACGCAAGATCTCATCGACACGCCGCAGACCATCGCCATTGTGGGCCAGCAGGTGCTCCAGCAGCAGGGCGCCACGACGCTCTCGCAGGCGTTGCGCAATACACCGGGCGTGACGTTCCTGTTAGGCGAGAACGGCAACACCGCCACGGGTGATTCCATCTTCATGCGTGGGTTCGACACACAGGGCTCGATCTTCATCGATGGTATCCGCGACCTCGGCAGCGTCACGCGCGACACCTTCAACACCGAGCAGGTTGAAATCGCCAAGGGGCCGGCGGGACCGGACTACGGTCGTGGTGCCGCATCGGGCTACGTCAATCTTGCGAGCAAGGTGCCCACCGCCGAAAGTTTCACCGCGGGCAGCGCCAGCTACGGCACCGCCAACAACAGCCGCATCACCGGTGACATCAACCACGAGTTTGGCGATAGCGGCACCGCGCTGCGCCTCAACGTCATGGGCCAGAACGGCGACGTCGATGGACGCGACTTCATCGAGCGCAAGGGTTGGGCAGTGGCGCCCTCGCTGGCCTTCGGCGTCGGTGGCGAGACACGCTCGTACTTCTATCTACTGCACACGGAGCAGGACAACGTGCCCGACGGTGGCGTGAGCACCATCGGACTCGATGGCTGGTATGACCCCGACTTCGATCCCGGCACCCCCAATGCCGGCGTGACCCCGGAGACAGCCAATACCGGGAATTACTACGGCTTCGGAAGCGACTTCGACGAGGCGAAGGGAACCATGTTCACGGCCCGCTTCGAGCACGATTTCAGCGACAGCGTGACGATCCGCAACACCACGCGTTACGGCAGGCTGCGGCAGTTCTACATTCTCACCGGCGTCAACGCGGTGAACGCGCCCACGGCGGATCCGAACGAGTGGACGGTCAACCGCACGCGCCAGGCGAAGTTCCAGGAAAGCACGCTGCTCACCAACCAGACCAATGTCACGGCGAACCTCGTTTCGGGTGCCGTGGATCACGCCCTCACCGGCGGCTTCGAGTTCATCGACGAAAAGCAGTTCAATCCGGCGTACGGACCCTTGAGTCTCGGCGTCGCTCCGCCGGCCAATGTCTACAACCCGAACCGCAACGATCCACTGCCGGACTATGCGCCGGTGCGCAACGGCGTGTACACGCGCGGCGAAACACAAACCGTCGGCGCCTACATCTTCGACACGATGAGCTTCGCGGAACGCTGGCAGGTCACGGGCGGCGTCCGCCTCGATGCCTTCGATACGCAGACCGATGGCGCGGCACTGTCCACCCTCGTGACCCATCCGACACTTCCCGACGGAACCCTGGTGCCGACCTCACTGGAGGCGGAC
>Ga0070677_10000704_pt1 | contig 11229 bp, 10 predicted proteins | sample KBSM63metaG_FD_64674 | JGI IMG/M metagenome (GOLD analysis project Ga0070677, IMG submission 64674) | Miscanthus rhizosphere microbial communities from Kellogg Biological Station, Michigan, USA - KBS M6-3 metaG | ecosystem: Host-associated > Plants > Roots > Rhizosphere > Soil ... | reverse complement strand
CAGCGAAACGTCGGCCATCGCCGTGCCGCGGGCGAGGGCCCCGGTGCAGGCGAGGAGGGCCTCGACCAGGGGGAGGAGCGGCTCGTCCTCGGCGCCGTCGACCAGGGCGACCCCGTCCAGCTCCAGGGACACCGAATCGTGCGGAGCGGTGCCGCGCTCGCGGGTCCAGCGTCGGCCGATCCGAATGCGGAGCATGCGAGAGTGGCGGTGTGTGGCACGGGCCCTTGCGCCCTGCAAGCAGAGTCCGCGGAGAGCACATGAAGAAGGAACACACCGTCAACCTGAGCTGCTCGTTCTGCGGGAAGAGTCAGCGCGAGGTGCGGAAGCTGATTGCCGGGCCGCGCGTCTACATCTGTGACGCGTGCATCGGCCTCTGCAACGACATCATCGCCGAGCAGGCGGAGCGCGAGGCGGAATCGGAGGCAGAGGTCCGGACCGTCTTCGCCGTTCGCTTGAAGCGCCACGAGGACATCCTCACCGCGCTGGTTGGTTTCGTCAGGCGGCACGGAGACCTGCTGCCCGCAAGCGTGAAGGACGCGATCACCGACCTCGATCTCGCGTCCACCCGTCTCCGTCAGGTCGTCTGCGCACCCATGGCTCTCGAGAAGCGAGAGACTCCCTCTGGCTGACGAGGTGCAGGTCATGAGTGTCGCCCCAGGAGCGATCGGGGCACGGGGTGAGCAGCTCCACGCTCGTACGGACTGCTGGTTGATTGACCCAGGCGTACCGTCCCGCTACCTTCCCGCGCCCACATGACTTTCTACGAGGCCGCGCTCCGGGTCCTGGAGGCCGCCGGCCAGCCGCTCTCCTCGGTCGAGATCACCGAGCGGTCGATTGCCCAGGGCCTCCTCAGCCACGTCGGGAAGACGCCAGAACAGACGATGCTGTCCCGTCTGTCGGCGATGGCCCGGCGCGCCCGCGATCGCCGCGTCACCGTCACCGCTTCCGACACCTTCGCCCTCACCGACTGGGGGCTCCCCGAGGACGCCAACGCCCTGGAGGCGATGGCCGCTCCTTACGAGCACCCCGAGGAGGGCTTGCCGCCGCTGCGCCCGGTCGAGCGCCACCCCGAGTCGCGCAACGAGAACGTCCGGGGCGTCGGCCGGCAGGAGCGCCGGCGCCGCCACGAGGAGGAGGAGCGGGGGAAGAAGCGCCGCTACCCGCCCATCGCCGAGGTCGCGTTCGAGCTGCTCGGCGAGGCCGACTCGCCGCTCGCGCCCTCCGAGGTCCTCCGGCTGGCCCGCGACCGCCAGCTGGCGTCCGACGAGCTGCAGCCCGAGACGCTGCTGACCAGTCTCGCCGAGGAGAACCAGCGGCGTATCGACGCCGGGCGCCGCCCGAATTTCTCCCTCGACGCGACCGGCGCCCTGATGCTCGAGCACGACGACCTGCCGGTCGCCGAGGTGCAGGCCGCCTTCGCCCGGGCGCTCGACCTCCCGTTCGCCGACGGGCGCATCGCCCTTCGCCACGCGGCGACTGCCTCCGCGCCGGAGGCGCTCGCCGACGACGGCCTGGTCCACTCCGCCAAGAGCGCGGTCAAGGAGGCGCGGCGGGCGACCGCGCGCGCCCTCCGCTCGCACCTCGCGTCGCTCGATCCGGGAACCCTGGAGAAGGCGTGCGTGAAGATGCTCCACGCGCTCCACTTCCGGGAGATCAAGGTCACCAAGCGCAGCAATCACGGACCCCTGGTCACCGCGCGGCGCAAGGACGGAAGCCTCGAGCTGCGCTGGGCGATCCGCATCCAGCGGGGCAATGGAGCGGTGGACCGCCGGAGCGTCCAGGACTGCCGCCGCGACCTCCAGCACCACTCGGCGAACTGCGCGCTGCTCATCGCCACCGGTGAACTCCGGAGCGACGCCCGCTCCGAGGCGCTCAACGGGACGCCGGTTCACGTCTGGGCCGGGGACGGTCTGGCGGAGAAGTTCCTCGAGTCCCACAGCGGCGTCCGCGTCGTCTCGCTCGAGCTCTTCGAGCTGGATCGCGCCTTCTTCGAGGATGCCGCCCGCGGCGCCGAGGAGTCGCGCCGTCGGAGGGAGGAGCGCCACCGCGAGCGTGAGGAGCGTGAGGAGCGCGCCGAACGCCCCGAGCCGGTCGAGGCCTCCGAGGCGGCCGAGCCTGCCCGCGAGGAGGAGGAGGCGGGCGGCGACGACGAGGGTGGAGAGGACGAGGGTCCGGAGGAGACCGGGCCGGAGGGTGCCGCCGCCGCGGCCGAGGGTGGCGCAGGGGGCGAGGCCGGCGCGAGCGAGCGCCGCCGACGCCGCCGACGCCGCCGGGGTCGCCGGGGCCGTGGTCGCGAGGGGACGCCCGGTGCGCCGGGAGGCGAGGGCGGTGCCCCTTCCGGTCCGGCCGCCGAGGGGTCCTCCGGGTCCCAGGAAGGTGGGGCAGCGCCGCCCGAGCGCTCCGGATCGGCGCCCGAGACACCGTCCGGTGGCGGGCAGTCCTCGGCTCCCGAGGAGGGCTGAACCGCCCGGGCAGCGGACGGCGCAGCCGCGACCCGGCTCCGCTTGTTACACTCCAGGCTGTGCTGCGGACCGCGTCCCTGGCTGCCGGGCTGGTGCTGCTTGCCGGGTGCAAGCCGCCGCCGCACCCGGTCGAGCGGGTCGAGGTCGTGGCCGCCTCGCTCGCCGAGGCGCAGCTCCTGGCGCTCACCCCCTCCCGGCTGCAGGCGGAGCTGTCGACCCGCCTCGTGCCGGACCATGGCTTCAAGCTGCTCGACCCGACGAGCAAGGCCGTGGACGGCGCGGTGCGCCTCACCCTCGAGGTGGACGCGGTCCAGGAGCAGACCAACGCCTCGGGGCTACCGGGATCCGAGGAGGTCACGGCCTCGCTCGGCATCCGCCGCAGCAGCGACGACGGGGTGGAGCGAATCGCGCTGCAGGCCACCCGAAGCCAGCCCGTGGAGGGGGATGCCCTCGAGGGCCGACAGGAGGCCGCCCGGCGCGCCCTGGACCAGGTCATGGACCGGCTGGTCAAGGAAGCGCGGGTGCAGCTCGACGCGCGGAAGCGCGACGATGCCCGGCTGGTGAAGGACCTGCGCGCGCAGGATCCGCTCGTGCGTGACGCGGCGATCTCCGCGCTCGTCGCGCGACGGAATCGCGCTGCCATCCCGGCGCTGGTGGAGCGGCTCCGGGGAGACGACCCACTCGAGGTCCGCCGCGCCATCGGGGGCCTGGTCGAGCTTCAGGCCCGCGAGGCGGTGCCCGAGCTCATCGAGATCAGCCGGGGCAAGGACCCCGGGTTCCTGCGCGAGCTCGTCTACGCGCTGGGTGCCATCGGCGGAGAGGAGGCCGAGGCCTACCTCTACACGATGGCCCAGGGGCACGATCAGCCGGCGGTGCGTGACGCCGCCCGGCAGGCGCTGGAGGAGATGGAGCGCCACGGCAGGCGCTCCGGACCGTCCGGGCCGTCGCGGAACGCCAGCCTCGCCCCCGGGGGACGTTCCCGGTGACCCTCCGTCGCTGGTGGGTGCTCGCTGCCGGGCTGCTCGGGTGCGCGCACGAGGCCCCTCCGCCGTCTGCGACCGCCGCCCCCGCGACCAGCGCCGCGAAGCTCCCCGAGTCGGCCCGTTACTTCCCGCTCGCGGTGGGCAACACCTGGACGTACGCGGCGACCTACCTGGGCGAGCGGTCCACCCGCCAGGTGCAGATGGTCGCCTTCCGCGACGGGAACTACGTCGACGGGGACGGCCGGACGCTCCGGGTGGACCGGGAAGGGGTGCGTGACCAGGTGCGCTACCTCCTCCACGAGCCGCTCACCGTCGGCGCGACCTGGACCAGCGTCGTGGCCCCGGGGTCCGCCGAGCACTACAAGGTCCTCTCGGTCCACGCCCCCTGCGAGGCGCCCGCGGGCAAGTTCCCCGACTGCGTCGAGGTGGAGAGCCGGACGCTGGCCGACCCCAAGACGCCCGGCCGGCTCCTGGTCAACCGGGTCACCCTCGCCGCCGGCGTGGGGATCGTCCGGGTCCGGACCGCGCTCGAGGAGGGCACGAAGAGCGCCCCCACCGCCGAGCTGCTCCTGACCGCGTACCAGGTCGCTCCGGCAAAGTGAGCCGAGCGCTAGCCCGCCCCCGAGCGGGTCCCGGCGGGCCCCCTCGGGAGGGGACGTGGCACCGGGATGCTACGCTCCGCCCGGCCCGACCTCCCGATGGTGCCCCTCGATCGCCAGGACGCGACCAACGCCCAGCTCGTGCTCGAGATGCTGCTGGAGTCGGGTACCGACTTCGCCTCCGGCGAGGCCCTCTCCGGCAAGCTCGGGCTGTCCCGGACCGCGGTGTGGAAGGTCGTGAACGCGCTGCGCGATCGCGGCTACGCCATCGAGGCCGTGCCCTCGCGCGGCTACCGGCTGGTGCGGGTTCCGGACCGGCTGACCGGCCTGGAGATCCTCCCGCTGCTCGAGACGCACGACCTGGGGCGGGCGGTGCATGCGTTCGACTCCATCGGCAGCACCAGCGAGCACGCGTTTCGCCTCGCCGCGGAAGGCGCCGAGCACGGCGAGCTCGTCGTGGCCGAGACGCAGACCGCAGGCCGGGGGCGGCGCGGACGCAGCTGGGCATCTCCGCCGGGGAAGAACCTCTACGTCTCGCTCGTGCTCCGCCCCGAGCTGCCGCCGCAGCGGGCCCCCGAGCTCACGCTGCTCGCCGCCGTCGCCGTCGCCGAGGCGCTCCAGGCCGAGGGGGTGAAGACGACCATCAAGTGGCCCAACGACATCCAGGCGGGGGTGAAGAAGATCGCCGGCATCCTCACCGAGCTCTCTGCGGAGGCGGACAGGGTGCACTTCGTGGTGCTCGGCATCGGGGTCAACCTCAACGCCAGCTCGGCCGACTTCCCGCCCGAGGTCGCCGAGGTCGCCACCAGCGTGGCGCGGGTCTCGGGCCGGCGGGTGAACCGCGCCGGGTTCCTCGCCCGGCTGCTGAGGACCCTCGAGGGCTGGCTGGACACGCACGAGCAGGAGGGCTTCGAGCGAGTCCGGCACCGCTGGCGCGAGCTGGCCTCCACGATCGGCCAGGAGGTGCTGGTCAAGGCCGAGCGGCGCGAGCTGCGGGGCGTGGCCGAGGACATCGACACCGACGGGGCGCTCCTGCTCCGCACCGAGAACGGCCTGGAGCGGGTCCTCGCCGGAGACGTGGAGCAAGTCCGGTCGCGGGTGAGGCCCTAGCCGGGCAGTCAAGCGTCTCCGGCGCTTGACTCCGACCCCCTCCACTGACCAGGTAGTCCCCGATGCTGCTCACCATCGACGTCGGAAACACCAACACGGTCCTGGGGGTCTTCGACGGGACGAAGCTCCTCGACCACTGGCGGCTCGCCACCGAGGCGCGGCGCACCGCCGACGAGTACGGGCTGTGGATCCGCCAGGTGCTCCAGTGGGCCGGCATCTCGGCCGAGCGAATCGACGCGGTCGCGGTCTCCAGCGTGGTGCCGCCGATGCAGTTCTCGCTGGAGCAGATGAGCCAGCGCTACTTCAAGCTCGCGCCGCTCTTCGTTGGCCCCGGGGTGAAGACCGGCATGCCCATCCTCTACGACAACCCGCGCGAGGTGGGCGCCGACCGGGTGGTGAACGCGGTCGCGGCCTACGAGAAGCACCGGGGCGGTCTCATCGTCGTCGACTTCGGGACCGCCACCACGTTCGACGCGGTGAACCCGAAGGGTGAGTACCTCGGCGGAAGCATCTGCCCCGGAGTGACCATCTCCATGGAGGCGCTTTTCCAGAACGCGGCCAAGCTGCCGCGGGTGGAGTTCGCCCGTCCGCCGGCGGTGGTGGGGAAGAACACCGTGCATTCGATGCAATCCGGCCTGGTCTACGGCTACGTGGGCATGGTGGACGGCATCTGCGAGCGCATGACCCGCGAGCTGGGGTTCCCGGTGCGCGTGGTGGCGACCGGCGGGCTGGCGAGCCTCATCGCGAGCGAGTCGCGATGCATCCAGGAGGTCGACGAGTTCCTCACTCTCGAGGGGCTGCGCATCATCCACGAGCGGAACCACGGCCATGCTTGAGCTCTCCTCCACCCTCAAGAAGCACGTGGATCCCGGCTCGCCCATCCCTCTGCGGATGATGGCTGCCAAGGCGCTGGTGCCGCTGCCGCCGCCGGACATGATCACCGCGCTCTTCCTGCTCACCTCGGACGCGGACGAGAAGGTGCGCGCGACGGCGATGGAGTCGGCGGGCAAGCTGCCCGACCGCATCCTCAGCTCGGGGCTGCGGGACGAGGGCGTGAACCCTCCGGTGCTGGGGTGGTTCCTGGACCAGCTGTCCCGGCAGGACGTCTACGCCGAGATGCTGGTCCTCAACGCCTCGACGCCGGACGACGCGGTGGCACGCGCCGCGTCGATCTGCGGGATGCGCACCGCGGAGATCATCTCCCAGAACCAGCTGCGTCTGCTCCGGCACGAGGACGTCGTCCGGCAGCTGTGCCTCAACCCGAACTGCGGCCCGGCGCTGATCGACGGGGTGTGCGACTTCTGCGTCCGCTCCGGGCTGATCCTCGCGGACGTGCCGCAGATGCGGACCGCGCGGGTCCGGATCTTCGGGCCCGAGGCGGCCGAGGCTCCACCCGATCTGGGCCCGACTGCCGATGAGGTCATCGAGGAGTTCGGCGAGCTGGACGACGAGAACGCTCCGCCGATGGAGGAAGGCAAGCGGCTCACACTCGCCCAGCGGATCATGAAGATGAGCATCGCGGAGAAGATCAAGCTCGCGACCAAGGGCAACAAAGAGGCCCGGAGCTATCTCCTCCGGGACAGCAACAAGCTGGTCTCGGTGGCGGTGATCCGCAGCCCGAAGATCACCGACGGCGAGGTGCTGGCGGTCGCGAACAACCGCGCGGCGCAGGACGACGTGCTCCGCGTCGTCTGCAACAACCGGGAGTGGCTGAAGGACTACCGGGTGAAGGTGGCCCTCACCAAGAACCCGAAGGTGCCGCTGCCGGTGGCGATGAAGTTCCTCGCCCAGCTGCGCGAGGCCGAGGTGAAGGACCTGGCGAGGAACAAGAACGTGCCCTCGGGCGTGCAGCTGCTGGCGCGGAAGATGCTCGACAAGAAGAACGCGCCGAAGAAGGAAGAGAAGTAGCTCGCCGCGCGTCCAGGCTCACCCGCGCGGCGAGGCTCAGGCGACGGCGGGCTCGTCGGTGCCGGGATCGGGCTCGCCGGAGATCGGCTCGAGCGTCGTTCCCGCCGCCTCGGCTCCGGGCGCGGGGGTCTCGCTGAGCAGCTGAGTCGCGACCGACACGGCCTTGAGCGCCTTCTCCCGCGCGCGCTCCTCGGCCTTCAGGCGCGCGTAGAGGCGGGTGACGCGCTCGCGGTTCTTCCGCGTCTCGTCCTCCAGCTCTGCCAGGCGGGCGTGGAGCGACTCCAGCTCCTCGGGCGAGGCCGCCGGCGCGGCCGCCTGCTGCTCGCGCAGCTGGGCCAGCTCGGACTCCGCCACCTCGGCGCGCTCCCGCATGTCCTGGGCCTGGCGCTCCGCGCCCTCCGCATGCGCGCGGTTCAGCTCGAGGTCCCGCTGCGCGGCGGCCAGCTGCTCCTCCAGCATCCGCCGGGCCTCGTCGGCGTCTGGCTGCCCGGCCTGCAGCGCCTGCTCGAGGCGACGCCGTTCCTGGACCGCCTGGTCGAGGCGCGTCTGGAGCGACTTCAGCTGTCCATCCTTCCGGGACAGCTCGGCCTTCAGCTCGAGCTCGCGCTGCTCCGCCTGCGCGTGCTGGTCGCGGAGGTCTCCCACCAGCTGCTCGGCGCCGTGGATCTCGGAGCGGAGCCGGAGCAGCTCGTCGCCTTCGCCGTACCCCTCCAGCGTCCCGGCCAGGGGCTCGCCCATCTCCTGCTGCGCCGCCTGCACCTCGGCGGCGAAGGCCCGGGCCTGCGCGTCCTCGGCGGACTCGACGTCCCCGGGCGCCAGCATCAGACCCTCGGCGTCCTCGGCGGGCGCGTCCGCCGCCATCTCCGACGCCGCTGGTGGCTCGGTGAACTGGACCACCGTCGGCCCTTCCTCGGCGGTGAGTCCCGAGAAGTCATCCTCGGCCTCGGGCGAAGCCAGAGCTGCCGGTGGCGGAGAGGCCGCCTTGCGGAAAGGAGCCGCCGGAGGCGCGGGCCGGACCGGCGCGGGCCGCGGGGGTGGAGGCGGGCCGGGCGCGTCGTCGAACGCGGCATCGATGAGGTCCAGGTCGGGGTCGCCGGAGACGGTCGCCTCCTCTTCCAGGACCAGCGGGGTCTCCTCGGACGCGCCGGAGAGCCGCGCGACCGCGGCGAGGGCCTTCGGGACGTCCAGCGGCTTCGGGAGGTACTCGTCCGCGCGATTCTTGAGCCGCGCGTGCGCCTCGAAGCCCTCGGGGTTCCCGACGATGATGACCGGGATGGACTTGAGCCCCTCGTCCTTCTTGAGCTTGCCGACGAGGAGGTAGCCGTTCTGGCCGCCGGGCAGCTCGACGGCGAGCACCACCGCGCCGGGCGGCCGGCGCCGGACGAGGTCGATGACGCCGCGGCCGTCGGTCGTCTCCTCGACGGTGTGTCCGCGCTGCTGGAGGGCCGAGCGGAGACGGCTGGAAAGGGCGGTGTCTCCCTCGACGATCAGGACGTGGGTCGGCATCGGCGAAGCCAAAAGGCTAGGCCCACGCACCCATGCCGGGCAACGTCAGTTCTGGAAGCCCGCGGGAATCAGCTGGAGGGCTGGATTCTGCGGCGGGATGGGCAGCATCGGCAGCTGTCGTACCGGCGCCACCACCTCGGGTGGCGGGCTCGCCGGCGCGGTCGGGTCGATGTCGCGGAGCGTCCGCCGCAGGTCCGCCTCGTCCATGTCCGAGACCAGCTCGTACACGAGCCCACCCGAGCGCCAGCTGGCGATGCTGAAGCCCCGCACGCTGCGCACGCCCACCTGCGGCCAGGCGCCGACGGAGGGGATCTCCCGGTCGGCGTCCTCGATCACGAAGAGGCCGAGGCGGCGGTCCGTGCCGCTCCGCTCCGACGGCTGCAGCTCGTAGACGACGTAGGCCGCCTCGTGCTCCCGGAGGTTCGAGAGGCGAGCACCGGCGATGGTGGCGCCCGCGACGTGGGGGAGCGGGACGCGGGTGCTCATCTGGTCGCCGACCCAGCGCTCGACGTCGGCGCGGCTGGCGGTGGTGACCTCGAAGGGGAGCCGGCGCTGGTAGCGGGCTGCGGCGTCCTCGAGGAGCTGCTCCCGGTGGCCGGGGCGCAGGTCGAGGTAGATGACGCCGGCGGTGGCCGCCGCGATGGCGAGCCCGCCCCAGCGCGCCCAGGAGAGCATCTGCACCCGGCGGTTCTCGCGGCGGATGCCGGCGCGGAGCAGGGCCCGCAGCGCCTCGGGGGCAGGGGCACGGGTGCGCATCTGCGCGCTGCGTCGGAGCACGCCCTGGAAGGCGGCCTCGCGGGACAGACGGGCCCGGCAGCCGGCGCAGCTCGCCGCGTGACTCTCGAGGGCCCCACGCTCCGCCTCGTCGAGCTCGCCGTCCAGGTACGGATAGATGAGCGGGTCGAGTTCTGGGCAGGTCATGGGCGGCCCCGTGGGGCTCGGGCAAATGTCTAGCCCGGGAATCCCCGATCTGGCCAGCGACCGACCTGGAGGGGCCCGTCAGCCCGTTCGGCGGCGACGGTATGCGCCCAGGTCGACCGGGGCCTCTGGGGCCTCGGGCTTCTCGGCGGGAACAACACCCTGACCGGCCGCGTAATCCCGAAGAGATCTCTGGAGCGCCTTCCGTCCCCGGAAGAGTCGGCTCATCACCGTTCCCACCGGAACGTCGAGGATCTCCGCGATCTCCTTGTAGGAGAACTCCTGCAGGTCGGCGAGGATGACCACCAGGCGGAAGTCGATGGGGAGGCCGTCGATGGCCTTCAGCACGTCGTCCGAGAGCAGGCGGTCGAACATGTACTGCTCGGGGTTGGCGGCGTAGTCGCTCGCGTCCCGGCTGATGAACGCCTCGTGGACCGCCTCGCGCTCGGAGCCCTCGGTGACGTTCCGCTCCTTCACCTTGCGGCGGTAGCGGTTGATGAAGGTGTTGGTGAGGATCTTGAAGAGCCAGGCCTTGATGTTGGTGCCGCGCTCGAACTTGTCGAAGAACCGGTAGGCCCGCATGCAGGTGTCCTGCACGAGGTCCTCCGCGTCCCGCTCGTTCTTCGTCAGCCGGAGGGCCGCCGAGTAGAGGGGGTCGAGATGGGCCAGAACCAGCCCCTCGAACTCGTGCTTCGTGCGGTGGTTGTGCCGAAAGTCCAAATCCCGCTCCTCCCTGGGCGCCCAACACGGACGGACAGGCGAAGGTTGAGCTTCAGATACGGGCCACGTCGAAGTGCGTCACCGATTGCCGAAAAAAGGTGACCCTTCGGCAGGGGAGCAGCCGAGCAGGCGGGGCTACTTCCGGCTCAGCGCCTGCTCCAGCGGGACGTACGGGTGGCCCAGGTCGCGGGCAACGGCCTCGTAAGTGACCGATCCGCCATAGGTATTCACCCCCCGGGCGAGGGCCTTGTCCCGGCGGACGGCTTCGACCAATCCGACGTCGGCGATCCGCCGCGCGTACGGCCGGGTCACGTTGGTGAGGGCGAAGGTCGAGGTCTGGGGGACGGCGCCGGGCATGTTCGCCACGCAGTAGTGGACGACCCCGTGCACCACGTAGGTGGGGTTGTCGTGGGTCGTCGGGCGGCAGGTCTCGATGCAGCCACCCTGATCCACCGCGACGTCCACCACGACCGAGCCGGGGGTCATCTCGCGGATCAGGTCCTCCTTGACCAGCTTCGGGGCCGCGGCGCCGGGGATGAGCACGCCGCCGATGGCGAGGTCTGCCTCGCGCACCGCGCGGGCGATGGTCTCCGAGTCGGAGGAGAGGACCTCCACCCGGCCGAGGAACACGTCGTCGAGGTAGGCGAGCTGGTTCTGGTTGATGTCGAGGATGGTGACGTCCGCTCCCATGCCCACCGCGATCTTCGCCGCGTTGGTGCCCACGACGCCGCCGCCGAGGATGGCCACCCGCCCGCGGCGCACGCCCGGGACGCCGCCGAGGAGGATGCCTTTCCCGCCATGCTCCTTCTCCAGGCACATCGCCCCGACCTGGATCGACATGCGGCCCGCGACCTCGCTCATCGGGCGGAGCAGGGGGAGGCTGCCGTCGTCGAGCTGGATGGTCTCGTAGGCCACCGCGGCGACCTTCTTCTTGAGGAGGACCTTGGTCAGCTCGGGGTCGACGCCGGCGAGGTGGAAGTAGGTGTAGACGATCTGCCCGTCCTGCATCCGCGCGTACTCGGG
>Ga0070677_10000696_pt1 | contig 11288 bp, 14 predicted proteins | sample KBSM63metaG_FD_64674 | JGI IMG/M metagenome (GOLD analysis project Ga0070677, IMG submission 64674) | Miscanthus rhizosphere microbial communities from Kellogg Biological Station, Michigan, USA - KBS M6-3 metaG | ecosystem: Host-associated > Plants > Roots > Rhizosphere > Soil ... | reverse complement strand
TCCTTGCCCTGCGCCTGCAGCTCGGCCTCTTCGGGCGAGCGGGCGACGTTGACGCTGATCGTGACCGAAACTTCGGGGTGAAGCGCGAGCTTCACGTCCTGCACGCCGATCGCCTTGATCGGCTTGTCGAGCACGATCTGGTGCTTGGCGATCTTGTGGCCCTGGGCCTCCAGCGCCTCGGCGAGGTCGCGGGCGGAGACCGAGCCATAGAGCTGGCCGGCGTTCGAGGCCTGGCGGATCAGCTGGATCTTGGCGCCGTCGACCTTGGCCGCGTCCTTTTCGGCGTGGCTGCGGCGTTCGGCGTTCGTCGCCTCGATCTTCTCGCGATTGGCCTCGAAGACCTTGCGGTTCGAATCGTTGGCGCGAAGCGCCTTGCCGTTGGGAAGGAGGAAGTTGCGGGCATAGCCGTTCTTCACCTTCACCACGTCGCCGATCGAACCCAATTTCTCGATACGCTCGAGCAGAATGACGTCCATCGCTCGGCCTCCTTATTTCACGACATAGGGAAGCAGGCCGAGATGGCGGGCGCGCTTGATCGCCTTGGCCAGCTCGCGCTGCTTCTTGGTGCTGACCGCGGTGATGCGGCTGGGGACGATCTTGCCCCGCTCGGAGACGAAGCCCTGCATCAGGCGGACGTCCTTATAATCGATGCGCGGCGCATCCTTGCCGGAGAAGGGGCAGGACTTGCGGCGGCGGAAGAATGGGCGTGCCATCGTGTCTTTCCCTCTCGCTTAGCGTTCGAAGTCGTCGCGGTCGCGACGCGGGCCGCGATCGCCACGGTCGCCGCGATCACCCCGCTCGTCGTCGCCACGGCGCTTGTCGCGGTCGCCGCGGCGCATCATCGCGGAGGGGCCCTGCTCATGCTCATCGACCTTGATGGTCATGTAGCGGATCACGTCCTCGTTGATCTGCGTCTGGCGCTCCAGCTCGGCCACCACCGGCGCCGGCGCGTCGAAATCGAGCGCGACGTAATGGGCCTTGCGGTTCTTGGCGATGCGGTAGGCGATGTTGCGAAGCCCCCAGGTCTCGGTCCTGACGACCTTGCCGCCATTGTCCTCGATGATCTTGGTGGCGGTCTCCGCCAGCGCGTCCACCTGGGCCTGGGCCAGGTCCTGACGCGCCAAAAAGACATGCTCGTAGAGCGGCATGTGGCGCTGTTCCTTCTCTTGGCCGATCGCTGACGCCGCCCATTGCGGACGCCCCTCCGGCTGTCGTCTTAAAAGCTGACCGGGGCTGGAAGGCATGCTTCCGCCCCGGACGGGAGGGCACATGGCGGAGGAGGCACGAAAAATCAAGCCCGAAGCGCTTTTCGAGCGGGTTCCAGGCTGAGACGCTCGGAAGTTTCAAAAGGTTCATAAGTTTCATGTCCCCAAAGGGGCAAAAAACTTTGAACCTTCGGCCGGCGAATGGTCCCAATGTTCGCAGTCGCCATGGACGGTCGAAGCTCATCGATATCGCCGAGGAGGCGGGGCGGTTGGGCCTCGGCTGAAATCCGGAACGGCGCGAAAAGTTACAAAAGTGATGAGAGTCATACGGAAGCGCGGGGGGTGCCTGGGTGCGGCGCGCGGTGTTGGCGGCAAGGTCCCGGTGAGACTCAAGATTGTGCATTGGCGGAACATAACAGAAACATGGCCCGCAGGAAAGCCTCGGCGGTCGCCGAGCAAGGTCTGGTTGTGGCCGGGAGCGGACAGTCTGTTTTCGGCCGCCTCTGGGCCGAGGCACCAGGCCGCCTGTCGATCAGCCGGTATTCTGCTCCGCCACTGGTTGCGCGGCGCCCCGCGTTTCCCAATAGTGCTTGGCGACCGCATCAAACGGTTCGACATTCACCCCAAGGGCATCGAGATTGGCTTCGATGAAGGCGCGCCCCTCGGCGGCATCGGCGCCCCAGATACGGTTCGACGAGGATGCGAGCGACCCGCGATTGACGCGTCGAATCAGTTCGGCGCTGGGCAGATTGGTGAGATAGTCCTCGGTAGCCTTGCTGGCGGTGCCGAAGAAAATGCGGTCTGGCCCGATCGGCATCTGGATGAAGAACTGGTCAGTGTTCAATCCGCCTTCCCAATGGATTGGAAGGTCGGACAAGAGCAGCTTCGGCGCCTCCGACTTGAAGGGCAGTACCCACCAGTCGAGGTCGTAAAACCGCTTGGTCATTTCATCGTGCAGCACGATCTGGGAGAGCCAGGAGATCAGGCTCTGGGCTTCCATCATGCCGGGATAATGCTGCGCGAGCCACTGTTCGGAGGATGGCCATCCTGCCGGCAAGCCAGCGTCCCCCTCGGCGAGGAAACGCTTGAGCATTGCCATGCCCTGGCCGCGCATATGTTCGATGACGTCGGGCTTGCGCACGCGCAGCGAATTCAGGAAGAACGCCCAGGCGATCTTGTCCTTCGGTGTGATTGCCTCGCGCCGTTCGATCTTGCCGAGTACGATGGCCGCGTCGCTGTCGATCGGGCCGAATAGCCGCTTCTCGAGATGGTCCTCCTCAATCCCGAGCGGATTGTCGCCAATGGCATAGAGCCCGTCCTCATAACCTGTATATTCCGGCGCCAGCGCGTTGGACATCACTCGCCCGTCCAGAACCTTGAAGTTCTGGAGTTTACCGCCTGCATCGCACCAGCGGCGCAGCAGGAATCGAGGAACGTAATGGTGTTTCACCGTTAGAAAGATGATGCCGGAGCGCGTCAATCACAAGCGATCCCTTTGCAGCTCGTAACGCGCAGGTTGGTAGCGACAGTCGGGCAATTCAGGCGCCTCTGCCGCTGGCCTACTGCTCCCTCCTGGCGGCGAAATGCGCGTCCATGTCGATCAGCGGCCTCCCAACAACCACGAGGTGCGGTGGAGAGCCTAGGTCCGCCCAGAGTTGCATGAACACGACGATTAAGCCGCCGGCCGCCCCGAGTTCCGGTGGTGTCTGTCCCAGTGTAATCTTGAAGCTGTGCCCAGTCGGGCCTTCCATGCTAGCGACGCCTGGCATGTCGCCTACGAAGCGGGAGAGTTCATCGGACCTGTTCAGGATGATATCCGTGAGAAACGGTTCGAAGGAGTCGATCCCGAGCTCGGCTGCGGCGTAGGCATGCGCGGTCTTCGCCAACGAGCGAAGATAGTCGAGGCGGTTCACCGTGGGCAAAACGATGCCAGCCGCCTCGACGCCCTCCTCTTCCGCAGCCATTTTCAGAATGGGGTCCGCCTTTGACGCTTCGATAAACCGCCAGGGCGCGCCATCGGCTCTGGCGGGGTCGATCTCTTCGCCCAGGATACTCGGGGGCGGGGATTGCCACAGGTTAAGAATCAGCGGCCCGTCGGCGATTGGGATCTCACGCGTGCCGAGATATCGCCCTGCGGCCCCGCTCGCCCCGATCTCGACGAGCGGCAGCTTGATCACTTTTGGGCGATCCTTCTTTTTTCGTGAGGGGGCCTCGACCATGGCGCGGAAAACGCCAAGCTGGTGCCGGAGAACCCTCTGTTCGTAGGGCTGGATGATCTTCTGGCATGGCTCACAGCAGGCTGCCTCCAATATCGTCGCATTCTTGCCGATGGCGAACGGGATGACGTGTTCCTCGGTCAGCGTCACACCGACCGCACCGCAATAAATGCACTTTCCCGGCGACGGCAGGCGCCGCGCAGGGCTCTCATCGATATCATACTCGAGCAGGATCATCGGCTCACTACATCTGTTTGGGAGCCGCCGGGCAAGTGCTGTCCTCTCGGTCCGCAAGGTAGGGCAACGGCCTTTCATTGCCATATGAACGAAGGGCAGCTCTCGGGGCCAGCGTACCAGCAGTCCGATGCGGCGATATTGCCATAAGGCAACGACTAGGACGTGCGCGGGCGGGTGGCCCCGTAGCCCCCGTCCTACCCGCCAATCGCTTGCGCCCTGCGTCTGTGCTGCTACCAGCCGCCGCGAAACAGGAGGCTTCGACATGCGCGCATTCATCTTCCCGGGGCAGGGGAGCCAGTCGGTGGGCATGGGCAAGGCGCTCGCCGGGGCCAGCCGGCAGGCGCGGGCCGTGTTCGAGGAGGTGGATGAGGCGCTGAGTCAGTCTTTGTCGCGGCTGATGGCGGAGGGGCCGGCGGAGGAGCTGGTGCTGACCGAGAATGCGCAGCCGGCGATCATGGCCAACGCGCTGGCGACTTTGCGCGCCTCGGGCATCGCGCTTGCCGACAAGGCGGATTTCGTCGCCGGCCACTCGCTCGGCGAATATTCGGCGCTCTGCGCGGCGGGCAGCTTCGATCTCGCCACCACGGCGCGGCTGCTGAAGCGGCGCGGGCAGGCGATGCAGGCGGCGGTGCCGGTGGGGGAGGGGGCGATGGCCGCTTTGCTCGGCGCCGATCTCGCCATGGCCAAGGCCGTGGCCGAGGAAGCGGCGCAGGGCGAGGTCTGCACGGTCGCGAACGACAACGATCCCTCGCAGGTCGTGATCTCGGGGCACAGAGGCGCCGTGGAACGCGCGCTCGACATCGCCAAGGCGAAGGGCGCCAAACGGGCGATCCTGCTCCCGGTCTCCGCGCCCTTCCATTGCCCGCTGATGCAGCCGGCCGCCGACGCGATGGCCGAAGCGCTGGCCGGGGCGGCGATGGAGGCGCCGGCGGTGTCGCTTTACGCCAACGTGACCGCCGCGCCGGTCGACAGTCCGGACACGATCCGCGAGCTGCTGGTCGAGCAGGTGACGGGCATGGTCCGCTGGCGCGAAAGCGTCGCCAACATGGCCGCGGCGGGGGTCACCCATTTCGTCGAGTTCGGCGGCAAGGTGCTCGGCCCGATGGTGAAGCGCATCGCCCCCGACGCGTCCGTCTCCAGCGTCATTTCGATGGACGACATCGACGCGCTGGTGAAGGAGATTTAGAAGGTTTCCACGCGGAGGCGCGGAGAAGAAGGAGAGGCGCGGAGAAGGATGAAGGTCATCGACGAGGTTACCGGTGACGTGCTCGATGTCGCGCTTCGCCTCCATCGTGAGCTCGGTTCCGGCTTGCTCGAATCGGTGTACGAAGCCCTTCTTGGCGGTCGACTCCAAGCGCTAGGATATCAGGTCGACAGACAGAAGTTGATCAGCATCGAGTTTGAAGGAGTGTACTTCGAGGCGGCATTCAGAGCCGATCTTCTCGTTGACGACCGGCTCTTGGTCGAAGTCAAATCCGTGGAGCGGCTGATGCCGGTTCACAGCAAGCAGCTCCTCACCTACCTCAGATTAATCAAGCAGCCCGTCGGGCTGCTTATAAATTTTGGTGGCGAAACCCTCAAGGAAGGCGTGAAACGAGTTGTCAACGACTACAATCCCTCCGCGCCTCCCCTTTCTTCTCCGCGCCTCCGCGTGAACAATCCTTCCTCCTCGTCTGGAGCCTAATAGCATGTTTGATCTCACAGGAATGACCGCGCTCGTTACCGGCGCCTCGGGCGGGATCGGATCCGCGATCGCGAAGGGGCTGGCGGCGCAGGGGGCGCGGCTGGCGGTTTCGGGGTCCAATGTCGAGAAGCTGGAGGCGTTTCGCGGCGGGCTCGGCGGCGATCACGTCGCTTTGCCCTGCAACCTCGGCGACGGCGCCGCGGTCGATGCGCTGGTGCCGCAGGCCGTCGAGGCGCTGGGCCAGCTCGACATCCTGGTCAACAATGCCGGCGTCACCCGCGACAATCTCGCCATGCGGATGAAGGACGAGGAATGGTCCGACGTGATCCGGGTGAACCTCGAGGCCGCGTTCCGGCTCGCCCGCGCGGCGCTGAAGCCGATGATGCGGGCGCGCTTCGGCCGGATCATCTCGGTGACCTCGGTGGTCGGCGCGACCGGCAATCCCGGCCAGGCCAATTATGCCGCGTCGAAGGCGGGGCTGGTCGGCCTGTCGAAGGCGCTGGCCCAGGAAGTGGCGAGCCGCGGCATCACCGTCAACTGCATCGCCCCCGGCTTCATCCGTTCGGCGATGACCGAGGTCCTGCCCGAGGCGCAGAAGAGCGCGCTGCTCGGCCGAATCCCGATCGGCGACCTCGGCAGCGGCGAGGACATCGCCGCAGCGTGCGTCTATCTCGCCAGCCGCGAGGCCGGCTATGTCACCGGCCAGACGCTGCACGTCAACGGCGGGATGGCGATGCTGTGAGCAGGATTGGAACGAGGACGCCGAGGAAAATGACATTATGCCTCGGTGTCGCGGTCGTGGCGGCCGCCGGGCCGGCTTTTGGCGCGACCGGTCCCGATTGCCTCCATGAGGCCCTGCCGCAAAGCGACCGTTCGGCCGCCCTTCGCTCGATCGAGCGGGGTGGCCGCGGCTTGCCCCAGTCGCTCGCTGGAGCAATCCGGCAGTGCGGCGCCGCCAATGGCTGGAACGACGATGCCCGCCTGGAAGCCACGTTGCTGCTCGGTCTGCAGTTGCGGTCCGACGCGGCTTATCGGCGAACCATTTCGGCCGGCGCTACGCCCCAGCAACTGGCGACGATCCGCCAGCGGCTCGCCGATGCCAATTTCGAGGTCACGCTGGAGGGGCTGGAGGGCGATGGCGACGGCACGCCTTTGTTCCAGGCGATCGAGGGGGCGGGACTGGATCTTGGCGCTCGAACCACCGAGCCGCTGCTCGAGTGGCTGGTCATGGCTCACGAAATTCGGTTGAAGACGGCGACCTTTGTCGCCCTCCCCTGAACCATCGAAAAAGACGCGTGCTTGCGCGCCACTTGCCTTTTGCCGGGGCAAGGGGCTAGGGCGGTCGCAACGAAGAACACCGCTAGGGAAAGGTGGCATATGAGCGAGACTTCCGACCGCGTTAAGAAGATCGTTGTGGAGCATCTGGGCGTCGAGGCCGACAAGGTTACCGAGGAAGCGAGCTTCATCGACGATCTCGGCGCGGACAGCCTCGACATCGTCGAGCTCGTCATGGCCTTCGAGGAGGAATTCGGGGTCGAGATCCCGGACGACGCCGCCGAGAAGATCACCACGGTCAAGGACGCGATCGACTATATCGACCAGAACAAGGCCTGACCTTTTCCGGGGGCCCGTCCGCCGTCCGGCGGTGAGCGAGCCGCTTTGCTTTGAAAACGGCTCCCCGCCATCGGCCGGGGGGCCGTTTTCGTCTCGAATAGCAGGAGTTTTCTAAATGCGCCGCGTAGTCGTCACCGGTCTTGGGCTCGTCACCCCTCTGGGCGGCGATGTCGAAACCAGCTGGAAGAACATCCTCGCCTCCAAAAGCGGCGCCGGGCCGATCACCAAATTCGATGCCAGCGACCAGAAATGCACGATCGCGTGCGAGGTGAAGCCGGCCGATCACGAATATGGCTTCGACCCCGGCAAGCGCGTCGATCACAAGATCCAGCGGCAGGTCGATCCCTTCATCGTCTACGGCCTGGACGCCGCCGGGCAGGCGCTGGAGGATGCCGGCCTGACCGATATGGACGAGGCGACGCGCCTGCGCGCCGGCTGCTCGATCGGTTCGGGCATCGGCGGCCTGCCGGGGATCGAGAGCGAGAGCCTGGTGCTGGCCGAAAAAGGGCCGGGACGGGTCAGCCCGCACTTCGTCCATGGGCGCCTCATCAACCTCATCTCGGGCCAGGTTTCGATCAAATACGGCCTGATGGGGCCGAACCATGCGGTCGTCACCGCTTGCTCGACCGGCGCGCACTCGATCGGCGATGCGGCGCGGATGATCCGCGACGACGATGCCGACATCATGCTGGCGGGCGGGGCGGAAGCGACCATCTGCCCGATCGGCATCGCCGGCTTCGCCCAGGCCCGCGCGCTCAATTCGAGCTTCAACGACCGGCCGGAGCAAGCGAGCCGGCCCTATGACAAGGACCGCGACGGCTTCGTCATGGGCGAGGGGGCCGGGGTGGTCGTGCTCGAGGAATATGAGCACGCCAAGGCGCGCGGCGCGAAAATCTACGCCGAGGTGGTCGGCTACGGCCTGTCCGGCGACGCCCATCACGTCACCGCGCCGCATCCGGAAGGATCCGGCGCCTACCGCTCGATGGAAATGGCCCTGAAGAAGGCGGGCATGACCCCGTCCGACATCGACTACATCAACGCGCACGGCACCTCGACCATGGCCGACACGATCGAGCTCGGCGCCGTGAAGCGGCTGTTCGGCAACGCGATCGGCAAGGTGTCGATGAGCTCGACCAAGTCCGCGATCGGTCACCTGCTGGGCGGCGCGGGCGCGGTCGAGGCGATCTTCTGCATCCTGGCGATCCGCGACCAGATCGTGCCGCCCACCCTGAATCTCGACAATCCAGACGAGGGCACGGAGGGCGTGGACCTGGTGCCGCACAAGGCGCGCCAGCGCGAAGTGAAGGCGGTGCTGAACAACAGCTTCGGCTTCGGCGGCACCAACGCCAGCCTTATCATGAAGGCCCTTTAAGCTGCGCCAGTCGTGAAGCGCGCGCTGGTCCTGCTGGTCGTCCTGCCGGCGCTGGCGATCCTCGCCGCCGGCACGGCGTTCTGGCTGCTCTGGGCCGGACCGGGGCCGTTCTCCGAGGCCAAGACGATCATCGTCGCGCAGGGGTCGAGCGTGGCCAAGGTCGCCGACCAGCTGGAGGACGCCGGCGCGATCCGGGGCGGCGCCACCAGCTTTCGCGGCTTCGCCCGGATCTTCGGGGCGCATGCGCCGGTCCAGGCCGGCGAGTTCGAGCTTCGGCCGGGGATGAGTGCCTGGGCGATCCTCATCCATCTCCAATATGGCCGCCCCATCCAGCGCCAGGTGACGATCCCCGAAGGCACCCCGTCCGTGCTGGTGCACGAGCGGCTGATGCGCGTCCCTTACCTCACCGGCAGGATCGAGGTGCCGCTCGAGGGATCGGTGCTGCCCGACACCTACAGCTACCGCCGCGGCGAGAGCCGGGCGGCGGTGCTTCGGCGCATGCAGCAGGCGATGCAGCGCGAGCTGGCGCGGCTTTGGGCGGAGCGCGGCTCGAACACGGTCGCGCAAAGCCCGCAGGCGGCGATCATCCTCGCCTCGATCGTCGAGAAGGAGACCGGCAAGCCGTCCGAGCGGCGGACCGTGGCCGCGGTCTATTCCAACCGCCTGCGCCGCGGCATGCCGCTGCAGGCCGATCCGACCGTGATCTACCCGATCACCCGCGGCCGGCCGCTCGGACGCCGCATCCTGCAGTCGGAGCTTCGCGCCAATAACGGCTACAACACCTATGCGCTGGCCGGGCTGCCGATCGGGCCGATCGCCAATCCCGGCCGCGCCTCGATCGCGGCCGTGCTCAATCCGGCGCGGACCAACGCCCTCTATTTCGTCGCCGACGGGACCGGCGGCCACGTCTTCGCGGACACGCTGCAGCAGCACAATGCCAACGTGCAGCGCTGGTACGCGATCCGACGTGCCCGCGGCGAGATGTAGCCGGGTAGAGCCCTTAGCTCAGCCAGCCTTTCTTGTCGGCGTCGTAGGCGAGCCAGACCAGGACGACGGCGACCACGACTACGGCGATGGTGATGCCCATCTCCGCGCCGGGCATGGTGGAGCCGAGCCCGGAGAGCACGAACATCCACAGGTCCATGGCCAGCACGCCGAGCAGCGACACCAGCAGCAGCAGCTTGGACCAGCGCTTGAGCATCAAGAGCCCGAGGCAGCCGAGCGCGCCGCCGAAGACGGCGACGGCGAACGCGCCCGTCACCCATGCCGGCATCGCTCCCGCCGCCGCGGCATCGGCGCCGCCGACGAGACCGACGGTCATCAGGTAATTGTAGACGCCGAACAGGTTCCAGCAGAGCCCCAGCGCCGCGACGATGCGAAGCCAGCCGGGCGCCGGAGCGCCAATCACGTCGTTCATTTTCCCCTCCCTTGTCAGAGGTGGAGGAGAGTGCTCGTTTCGGGAGCGGAATGCAATCCGTTCAGAGCGGGAGGCGGCGATGCTCGGCGGCGAAGAGCGCGACCGGCTCGACCGCGACCTTGCCGGCGGCGCGGCTGGCGTGGATCATCAGCAGATCGTCGACCATCAGCCCCGCGCCGCCCTCGAACAGCGCAAGGTCGCCATGCCGGGCGCGGCCGCCCGGGGGCAGCTTTTCGCCGAGGGCGGCGAGCTGCTCCAGCAGGTGCGGCACGGGCAGGCCGCAAAGGGTCAGGCAAAGCTGGACCAGGCCCGCCGCATCGATGCCATGCGCGGTGCGGCCGCCATCCAGCCAGGGCGCGCCGAGCAGCCGTTCGGCGATCAGGACCGGATCGTCCTCATGGTCGGCGATCGGCCGCAAATGGCTGAGCGCGACGCAGCCATATTCGGTGGCGAGGCAGGCGCCGTTCTCGTGGCCGTGGAGTCGCGCGCCCATCGGCAGGGAGGCGGTAATGGCGGAAGTGATCTGACCATCGGCGGCGACCGGGGCGGTCTTCTCGCAGACGATGTGGGTCGGCTCGATCGGATCGGCGAGCGCGATCGCCTCGACATAGCCGGTGATATGGTCGGCGCGGCAATAGCCCCACGCCCAGCCGCCGGCATATTCGAGCACCGCGAACGCCTCGCCCGGCAGCAGCTCGGACACGGCGGCGCCATCGGCCGCCGGCGCGGCGCGGACGGGCGCCGGACGGGCGCCGCAGGAGCGCACCAGGGGCCGGGCGTAATGCGGCGCGAAAATCTGCCCGGCCAGGCCGATATCGGCGATGTCCTTGCGATAGGCGTGAATTCTGGGGTCGAGCGTCAGCGAAGGGCCGCTCAGGTGGAATCGCTCATCCGTTTTGGAGGAGGAATCCGTTTCCCTGAGGGGCGCTCCGGTGCGCGCTGGCTTGCTCGAGATTGCCTTCGAAACCTTCAAGAAAATCCTGTCCCGTGCTGGTCCGCGCGACGAACACGTTGCGGCGGTCGCTCTCGTCGCGAACGCGCCGCAGATAGCCGAGCGAGCCGAGCGTGTTCAAGGCGCGCGTGATCACCGGCTTGGACACGCCGAGCAGATGGGCGAGGCCGCGCACCGTATGCGGCCCGGGGGTCAGGTAAACCAGCAACATCAGCGCCATCTGCCGGTTGGTGAGATCGGGCTGGCCCGACCGCACATAGCGGATCAGGGTGTTCATCCAGCTCTTGAGGGCCTGGTCCGCCAAGGGTCCTGCTCCGAATCGTGTCGAGGTGTGTTACGGCGCTACAACCAGTCAGCGACCGTTTCGTTTCCCCAATTGTTGCGCCCCGGCCACGAGAAGGCGCGAAAACCTCACGTTCCATAGCGGCTTTTGAGCATCTGCCAGGCGGCGCGAAGCCCGAGCGCGTCGCCGCCTTTGGGGCGCCCGGGCTTGGCGGAGGGCCGCCAGGCGAAGGTATCGAGATGCGCCCAAGGTGTGCCCGCCGGCACGAATTTCTGCAGGAACAAGGCCGCCGTCACCGCGCCGGCGAA